>Ga0315906_10001728_pt1 | contig 31865 bp, 37 predicted proteins | sample LakEriMetagenome_4_FD_203526 | JGI IMG/M metagenome (GOLD analysis project Ga0315906, IMG submission 203526) | Freshwater fungal communities from buoy surface, Lake Erie, Ohio, United States - Buoy 2 MA122 | ecosystem: Environmental > Aquatic > Freshwater > Lake > Lake biofilm | place: USA... | reverse complement strand
CCTTCCTTCTGCGCCCGTATTGGACCTTGCCCCCTTACCGCTCGCAGTTTTGATCTTGGTGCGTGAGTGCATGCACCATTTGGGGTATTCAGAACTTGTTCTTGTCAAAGACCAAACGCATGCTGAACCAGCCTGTGCTCCACAGCGCCAATAGGAAACTTGTTTGAGCACGCAACCGTTCAGATTGCCGCATGGTGCGCGAGCGGGGATGCGGCTCCGGGATCAGGACTGTGAGGGGAGACCCTTCACTTCGGTGCCAACCGAATCGCCCCATCCAGCCGGATCACCTCGCCATTGAGCATGTCGTTGGTGATGATCTGGTGTACCAGCTTGGCATAGTCCTCCGGGGTGCCCAGGCGGCTGGGGAAGGGGACGCCTGCGGCCAGGGCGTCTTGCACTTCTTGCGGCATGGCGAAGAGCATGGGGGTGCCGAAGATGCCGGGGGCGATGGTCATGTTGCGGATGCCGCTGCGTGCCAAATCGCGTGCGATGGGCAGGGTCATGCCAACGACACCGCCTTTGGAGGCCGAGTAGGCGGCCTGGCCGATTTGGCCGTCAAATGCGGCCACGCTGGCGGTGGAGATGAGCACGCCGCGCTCGCCGGTGGCTTCGGGTTCGTTCTGGCTCATGGCGGCGGCGGCCAGGCGGATCATGTTGAAGCTGCCGATCAAATTGACTGTGACCACTTTGCTGAACAAAGCCAGGCTGTGCGCACCTTCCTTGCCCACGGTTTTCGCGGCAGGGGCGATGCCCGCGCAGTTCACCAGGCCCATGAGTTTGCCCATGGTTTGGGCGCGGGCCACCACGGTTTGAGCATCGGCTTCCTGGCTGACATCACACTTCACGAAGGCCGCATTCGTTGCACCCAATTCGGCGACCAGGGCCTCACCTTTGTCAGCCTGCAAATCTGCGATCACCACCTTGCCGCCCTGAGAGACGAGCATGCGTGCGGTGCCTTCGCCCAAACCTGATGCGCCGCCGGTGACGATGAAAACTTTGTTTGCGATATCCATGGTTGAACTCCTGTGGGTGGTGAGAAGGTGAAACGCTGAGATTGAAGTCCGCGTGGTGGTGCAGATCCAAGTCAGGTTCAAGTTGACGTATACGTCAATTGTGATCGAAAAAAGAGCCGCTGCAGGAGCGGCTCATGACGGATGGGGAGGATCAGCTGGCCAGTGCGGCCAAGGCGCGGGCGGTGATTTCATCGACCGTGCCGGTGCCGCTGATTTTGCGGACCTTGGGTGCAGCAGCATCGCCACTGCTTGCCCAGTCGGCGTAGTAGGCCACCAGCGGACGGGTTTGCTGTTGGTACACCTCCAGGCGTTTGCGCACGGTGGCTTCTTTGTCGTCGTCGCGTTGAATGAGGGCTTCGCCGGTCTCGTCGTCCACACCTTCTTTTTTCGGTGGGTTGAATTTGACGTGGTAAGTGCGGCCCGAGGCCACATGCACGCGGCGGCCGCTCATGCGTTCGATGATGGCTTCGTCGGGCACGTCAATTTCGAGCACGATGTCGAGTGGCACCTTGGCGGCTTTCATCGCATCGGCCTGCGGAATGGTGCGCGGGAAACCGTCGAACAAAAAGCCCTTGGCGCAGTCGGGCTGAGCGAGGCGCTCTTTGACCAGGCCGATGATGATGTCGTCGCTCACCAAACCGCCAGAGTCCATGACTTTTTTGGCTTCGATGCCCAACGGGGTACCCGCTTTCACGGCAGCGCGCAGCATGTCGCCCGTAGAGATTTGCGGAATGCTGAATTGTTTGCAGATGAAGGCAGCTTGTGTGCCTTTGCCAGCGCCGGGCGCGCCCAACAAAATCAATCGCATGGTGGTCCTTAGTTTTCTGTATTTCGAGGAAATTGGGGTGTCGCCGCCGGTGGGCTCAGCGAAGAGCGGGGGAGAATAGCATGCGTGTCCGACGTGAAGCTGACAGGTGTTTTCCCTTGGAGAATGTGCTCATTCATCCGCAGGCCACAGGGAGCGGACCCGCTCCAAGTCCTCTGGCGTGTCGACCCCCGCACCGGGCTGGCGCGTGCTGACATGAACCGCAATGCGGTGGCCATGCCAAAGCACGCGCAGTTGTTCGAGGGACTCAACGGTCTCCAAAGGGCTGGCAGTCAATTTTGGAAATTCACGCAAGAAACCCGCGCGGTAGGCATACAGGCCTATGTGCCGCAGCGGCGCGTGGGAGGGCAACTGGCTCGGTGTCTGTCGCGTGTCGCCATAACCATCCCGCCACCAAGGTATCGGTGCGCGTGAAAAATACAAGGCTTGCTGGCGAGCATTGCAGACCATCTTCACGACGTTGGGATTGAACAGGTCGTCTGTGTTGGTGATGGGATGTCCCACCGTGCCCATCACGCAGTCGGTATGTTCTGCCAATAGCTGCGCGCAGGCATTGATCAAGCCGGGGTCAATCAGGGGCTCGTCGCCTTGCACGTTTACCACCACGGCGTGGTCGTCCAGCTTCAAAAGTTGGCATGCCTCGGCCAGTCGGTCGCTGCCCGTTGCGTGGTGGTTGGCCGTCATCACCACCTGCACACCGTGGCCGTGGCAGGCGGCGGCGATTTCGTCGTGGTCGGTGGCGACCACCACCCGCGAGGCCCAGGATTGAGCCGCTCGCTGGGCCACCCGTACCACCATGGGCAAGCCGGCAATGTCCGCCAGGGCTTTGCGTGGCAACCGGGTGGAGGCCAGGCGGGCCGGGATCAGCACGGTGAATTTCATGCGCCAGAGACCAGGGGTGTGGTTTTAGGGCGGGGCGTATCGGGCGGCAGGGGGCGGGCCTCAGATTCCAACATCACGGGAATGCCATCGCGCACGGGAAAGGCCAGCAGGTCGGCGTGGCAAACGAGTTCATGCGTGTCGTGTTGGGGCGGACGCCAATGGTCGAGCGGACCTTTGCACACGGGGCAAACCAGCAGTTCCAGTAATCGGGTGTCCATGGGGGGCTTTCTAGATTCAATACAAGCGCTGCAATGGGCGGTGGCGCAGGCTGTCGTCCAATGCGTGGCGCAACGCGAGGTCCATGTCATCGTTCCAGCGCAAGTCTAGTGGCACGACCCAAACACGGGTTCGTCCCGAGGGAAGTGGACCCAGTTTGACCGCATCTTTTTCGGTGATCACAACGTCAGTGGCCTCTTGGGGCCAGGGCAGTGTGGCGTAATCGTGGTGGTCAGGCAGGGGCAGGGGCTTGATGGACAAACCACTTTTTCGGAGCATGTTGAAAAAACGGTCTGGCTGCGCAATGCCGGCTGCTGCCCACAGTGGTTCTTGCTGAGACAAGGCGGCCAGGGTGGCAAGCGTTTGGGGTGTCGCCGGACGACCCGCTCGCCAATCCAACCACGCCACCGCTCCACTGAGTTGAGAGCTGGCGACGTAGCCCGGCAGCGCCGTCGACGGCGCAGGGCAGTTGTAGAGCACGAGCGAACGTCTGGGCACCTCACATGGCAAAGGCTGGCGCAGCGGGCCCGCGGGAAGCAGCCAACCATTGCCAGCGCCACGCGCGTCGAAAACGATGATCTGCATCGTGCGTTTGAGCCTCAGGTGCTGCAGCCCGTCATCACTGATGATGAAATTGACCTCTGGGTGCGCAGACAGCAGGGCTTGGACCGCCGCTACGCGGTCGCGGCCGATCACCACCGGTGCTCGAGACCGCAATTTCAACAACAGCGGCTCGTCCCCCACATCGGCTGCCAACGAGTCTGGCGTCACCTCCTGCACCCCAACGGCGCGGCCACCATAACCGCGCGATACGATGCCCGGCGTGCGGCCTTGTTGTACCAGCCACTTGTAAAGCGCGAGCACGGTCGGCGTTTTGCCTGCGCCGCCAACCACGATGTTGCCCACCACCCAAACGGGGACCTCGGCCAAGGTTGCGCGCAAGAAACCCCATCGAAAAAGCTGCAGACGGGTCCGCACGAGTGCTGCAAATAAAAGAGACAGCGGCCATAAAGTGCAGGCCATCCATCCCCTCTTGAGCCATGCGGCTTGCAGCCTTTGTTGCCAAGAGGCCCTCGGTGAAGCAGCGGACATGGAAAAAGATGCTTTTCCGCAGGGGCTGGTCAACGCGAGGAGGAGTCGTTGCCTTGGGTGGCAAATGTCAATCGGGCCAAGCCGGCACGCCTGGCCGCATCCAGCACGGTCACCACCATTTGATGGGTCGCGGCGGCGTCGGCAGAGACGATCACCATGCTGTCCGCCGATCCTCCTGCTGCTTCTACCAGCGCTGCCGCCAACAACTCGGTGCTGCGGCCATCGACGGACTTGCGGTTGACCGCGTAACGGCCATCAGCGGCCACGGCCACGATGACTTCGCGTGGACGGTCTTGCAGCTTCTCAGCATCCGCTACAGGCAGACTGACCTGTAACTCGGTGAATTTGGAATAGGTGGTGGAGATGACCAAAAAAATCAAAACCACCAAGAGCACGTCGATGAAGGGGATCAGGTTGATCTCCGGCTCTTCCAAACGGTGTTTACGGAAGTTCATGGCAAAGCTGCAGGTTCGGTGCTTGTCAGTTGGCCGGCTTGTTGCGCACGGAAAAGCGCATCAGGTGGGGCACGAAACGTTCAGCGGCCTGTTCCAGCTGCAAGGTGTAGGCATCCACCAGTCCGCGAAAGTAGCGGTAGAACATCAGGGCGGGGATGGCAATCATCAACGCAAAAGCGGTGTTGTAAAGCGCGATGGAAATGCCATGCGCCAGCTGGGTGGGGTTGGAGCCGCTGGACGGGCCCTGCGCGCCAAAAATTTCAATCATGCCGATCACGGTGCCAAGCAAGCCCAGCAGCGGGGCGGCCGAGGCGATCGTGCCCAGGGTGTTCAGGTAACGCTCCATGGTGTGCACGGCAGTGCGGCCGGCCGATTCAAATGTGCTGCGCAGCGACTCTTCGTCCAGGCGGGGCTCGGCGATGATGGCGCGCACGCCCGCAGCCAGCATTTGTCCCAGAACCGAGTTGTCGGCCAGCTTGTTCACAACATCGGCTGAGGGCAGGCGCTCCCGCGTGACCGACATCACTTCGTCAAGCAGGCGAGGCGGAGCGATGCGCAACACCCGCAGGCTGGAGAAACGCTCAATGATCAGTGCCAATGTCACGATGGAACAAAGGATCAAAGGCCAAATGGGCCAGCCAGCGGCTTGTATGATCGAAAACAAACGCGTGTCCTTTCGGGGTCAGAGGGTCGAAATTCTTGGCAGGGCGGATTATGGGGCCAGTGGCGCTGATCACCGACGCCCCCACCACAAGGCTGGAGTGGGGTTCGCTGTTCACGGGTTCCACCGGCGTCATGTGCGTTTGCTTGGGCCGTCGTTCGGTTTTCCATCCATCCACTGCGACTGTGGATAACTTTGTGGGTAACCCCGCTGCGTTTGCCGGTAAGCCGCGAAAATCCTAGCCCATGAACAGAATGCTTAAACTTTGAGCACAAAAAAACCTTTGAAAAACAAACACTTGCACAATTGTGAAAGCCTTGTGACAGCCATGGTGACCCGCCAAGCCAGTATTCACGCGCTTGTGGAGTTCTCAAGTCCCGCCAATGCTTGCTTGCAGAGCGATTCGGAGCAGGCGTGAACACTTTTCTTCCTGGTGATAACCCGAATAGCCCTGTCGGCCCCGCCATGGTGTGGACCGTTGCGGCTTTGGTGCATGCCGTGGCCGATACCCTGGCGGCCCGGTTCTCACTTTGCAGCGTACGTGGAGAGTTGTCAGGCTTTTCCCGAGCTGCGAGCGGGCATTGTTATTTCAGCTTGAAAGACTTTGGCGGTGCTGACGCCATGGTGCGCTGTGCCATGTTCCGCCGCGCCGCGGGTTTGCTGGACTTCAACCCTGCAGATGGTCAACAAGTGCAATTGCGTGGCCGCTTGGTGGTTTACGAGCCCCGAGGTGAGTTGCAGCTGGTGGTGGAAAGCATGCAGCGGTGCGGTGAAGGTGCACTGATGGAGCAGTTCTTGCGCCTTAAAGCAAAGTTACAGGCGCAAGGTCTTTTTGATGCGGCGCGCAAACGGTCTTTGCCACGGTTTCCTGCCTCTGTTGGCGTGGTCACATCCCTGGGTGCGGCAGCGCTGCACGATGTCACCAGTGCATTGGCGCGGAGGGCACCGCATGTTCGTGTGGTGGTGTATCCGAGCCTGGTGCAAGGACCGCAAGCGCCAGCCGCTTTGGCTCAGGCCCTTGTTTTGGCAAGCCAGCGCCGAGAAGTGGACGTGCTCATTCTGTGTCGCGGCGGTGGCTCGCTGGAGGACCTGTGGGCCTTCAATGACGAGGGGTTGGTGCGTGCCGTGGTCGCGTGTTCCATGCCCGTGGTCAGCGGCGTGGGACATGAAACCGACGTTAGTTTGGTCGACTTCGCTGCTGACCTGCGTGCGCCCACGCCCACCGCAGCGGCTGAAATCGTGGCGCCCGCCACACGCGACTTGCTGGACGGTTTGAGTGCCCATGCTGCGCATCTGCAACGGGCCGCGCACGGCCAGTTGGATCGCCATGCGCAGCGTTTGGACCGAGCCGCTTTGACCTTGTCCCGCCCCGTGCAGGCCGTGCGTTTGTCGGCGTTGAAGTTGCAGCGATTGGCGCAGCAGATGGTCACCGCCCAGCAGCGTGGCCGCGAACGGGCGTTGCAACAATTACAGCGACTGGCCAATCGGCTGCAACAAACGCGGCAGCAACAGACGGTGCTTCAGTCCCACAAATTGGCCCATCTCGCCACACGGTTGGCGGCATCTGACCCCCACCAAGTGCTTCGGCGTGGTTATGCGTGGGTCAGTGATCGAAACGGCGCGGCGGTGCAATCAGTGCACGCAGTTGCACTCCATCAACACTTGACAGCAGTGTGGGCCGACGGCCGGGCCCAGGTGCAAGTCACACAGATCGAGACCCCTGATACGCCGCACAAGCACAACCCTGTCATACCGTAGGGGCTATGCCGCGTTGCGTCGAGGCACTCCTTGCTCTGCCTACAATGCCGAGCAGTCAGACGAGATGGCGGCCTGCAGCCAGGCAAATCGGCCTCAGCCACCACGCCTTTTCATTCACAGCACCACCAGGAGAGAGAAGCCCATGGAACACACCCTGCCACCCTTGCCCTATGCGATTGATGCACTGGCGCCCCACTACAGCCAGGAAACATTGGAATTTCACCACGGCAAGCACCACAACGCTTATGTGGTCAACCTCAACAACCTGCAAAAAGGCACTGAGTTTGAGAATCTGAGTCTCGAAGACATCATCAAAAAATCCTCTGGCGGCATCTACAACAATTCGGCTCAAATCTGGAACCACACCTTCTTCTGGAACTGCATGAAGCCCCAGGGTGGTGGTGAACCTAAAGGCGCACTTGCCGCCGCCATCAATGCCAAATTCGGCAGTTACGCCGCGTTCAAAGAGGCCTTCGTGAAAAGCGCGGTAGGCAATTTTGGTTCTGGTTGGACCTGGCTCGTGAAAAAGCCCGATGGCAGTGTCGACATCGTCAACATGGGTGCTGCCGGTACGCCTTTGACCACAGCCGACAAAGCTTTGCTTACCGTGGATGTGTGGGAACACGCCTACTACATCGACTACCGCAACCTGCGTCCGAAGTTTGTCGAAACCTTCCTGACTTCCTTGGTCAATTGGGACTTTGCTGAAAAGAACTTCGCCTGATCTTTCTGTTCAGCGTCAATTGAAAGGGGCCGGGAAAAAACCGGCCCCTTTTGTTTTTCGCCGTACGCCAGTGGGCGCACCCGACTGACGAGATCGCGGTCATGGCCCCATATCACTGCGATGGATTCCCCGTCATGGCCAAATAACGCGCCAGACCCGCGCCGCCGGCGCGCATCACCGCCTCGTGGTTCCAACGAAACAAGGGGGCCAGCAGCGGGGCCAGCCATCGTTTCCAGCCCGATGTCAGTTTGACGCGGTACACATAGGTGATGTCAGTGATGCCCGATTCAAAACGCAGCAACCAAATGCCCTCGCCTTGAAGTTGGCCCATGGACCTGCCACGCAGGCGTTCGGGTTTTTGCATGTCGATGGTCTCCACATCGATCAGCAGGCGATACGGAAGCCGTGTTGCCCATTCAATGCGCCACTGGCAACCCAGTCCGTCAGCACGGCCGGGACGCAACGCGCGCACTGAACGCACATAAGGCCACCACAGCGCCCACTGTTCAATGTCGATCAAGGTGTCCCATACACGCTCCAAGGGGGCGTGGATGCGCCAGTGGCTGACCAGATCAAAATGGGTGGCAGGCATAAAAGGGACTCGCCAAGGTGTGGTGTGGGGCAGGCTCATATCCGGTCTATACGCGGCTTTTAAGGGCTTGGATGCCTGCAAGCGCTGCTCACCGTGACTGCAGGTAGTGGCATTTTTTGGGGGCGCTGCATCCAAAGAGGGCGGTACTTCGTATTCACGACATGGACGAAGCAAACCACCTGCTGCAAACCCGCCGACCCTTTGGCATTACAGGCTGGCCGATTCGCCCGCATTTGGCGGATACTTCCGACTGTTTGCGCCGACGGCACGGCGTTCCTGTCCGTGCCGCCGAACTGCCCCACGCGCCCGAGGCGTTCCGATGACCAATTTACCCACGTCCATGAGGCCGGACCACGCGGCTCAAGAGACGCACGCACCTGAACCCGACTTGGCGTTTTGTGATGCCGGACAGTCTGCCGAGCTGGATCCCGACGATCCTGGGCTGGAAGACCTTGACGACGGGGCAATGCCCGAGGTCGCAGCCGCCTGCCAGCGGCTCGCCCCGGATGTCAACGATGTGCAGCTCAACCAGTGGATCAATGCCATTGTTGACCACGATGAGAAGGCCATGGCGGCCCTCTACGACGCCACCATGACGCGGGTATTTGGCATCGTGCTGCGCATTGTGCGCAAGCGGGCGCTGGCCGAAGAAGTGGTTGAAGACACTTTTTTCCAGGTGTGGCGTCAGGCAGCGCGGTTTGACGCAAGCCGCGGCCGAGCCATCACCTGGTTATTGGGCATGGCCCGCTCACGGGCCATTGATTGTTTGCGCCGAGAGGCCCGATTTCAGCACGAAAACCTGGACGACCATACCGCCCCCGATCTGCCTGACCACGGCCCTGCGGCCGATGAGCTGCTGGACACGGCCCGCCACCACGCTGACCTGCACCGGGCTTTGACGCTGCTCAACACCCAGCCGCGGCAGTTGGTGGCCATGGCCTTTCTTCAAGGCTTGAGCCATGAAGAAATCGCCACGCAAACCCTGCTGCCCTTGGGCACGGTGAAGTCACAAATTAGGCGTGCTCTCCTAACACTGCGCCAGCTGCTGGGGGACCACACGCTGTCGGCCATGAGAAATGCCCTGCCATGAGTACCAAGCAACACAACGCACCGCTGCCCATCCGGCCCGCACCCGATCCGGTCGACCGCGAGTTTGAAGCTTTGTTGAGCGAGCCTTTCGCGCGAGTTTGGTCCCCACCAGAAGGTCAACCGCTTGCGACGACGCGGCTGCGCGACCGGCTGCTGGGCCGTGTGGCTGCGTCCCGGGCTTCTGAAGCTGTGATGTACACCGCCTACCGCCGTCGCATCCAATGTGAGGACCTGGGGGGAGGGCACGCAACGGCCCAAACGCTGTACCGCGCCCAAGAAGGTTCGGCGCTGCGTGCAGGCGAGCCGCTGCGGGCGCGTTTGATTGAACTTGCGGCAGGTGCCCGCTTGACGCCCGATTCACTCGGTGAGGAGGCGCAGTTGCAAACCCGTCACCGGGAATGGCTGGTGATGTCAGGCCAGGTGGCGCTGGACGGTGAGCTGCTGGGCCAGCGTGACTACCACGTCAGGCCAACCGGTCACCCTACACCCACCTTGTTTTCCGAAGCGGGTGCTCTGATTTTTCTGCGCGAATCGGAACAGCCTGTGGCGGAGGGAGACAGCCCCATGACCGTGCGTGATGCAGACGCAGGTTGGCCCGATTTCGCCCCCGGCATCCAGCGTCGTGTCTTGTGGCAGCGTGATGGCCAGGCGGCCATGCTTTATTACGCCCAAGCAGGTGCCCAGGTGCCCCAACACAGCCACGGCCATGACGAAGAGTGCCTGATGCTGCAAGGCGAGTTGTTTCTCGACGACATGCTTTTGCAAACCGGGGATTACCAGGTGGCCCCCGCAGGAACCGGCCATCGCATCACCGAGACCGACACTGGCGTGGTGATTTACGCCCATGGGGATCTGGACCTGCAGTTCACGGGGTGAAGCACAGGCGGTGGAGGGCCTCGGTTCGCAGTTTCTGGCGGAGGCATGCAACCTTGTTCATTCCAGTCGCATGGTCTGGGCGATCAATGCCATGTCTTCTTTTGAAACCTCCAACAAGCCAAAACGGAGCTGGTAGGCCCAGTTCTTGCGGCCCGCGCTGAACCCCAAGCGCTGTAGCAGCGGGGTAATGGGCGAGGGGCGGCATGGCAACCAGTTCACATCACGCCGGGCCGGGCAAAAACCGTTGCCCATATCGAACGGGTAGGGCGCTTTGTCCTTGATCACGCCAATGGCAGTGAAGGCTTGCAGTTTGTCCTTGCCCTTGAACGTTTCATTGGGGAGTAGTAGGCCACCCAGTCACCAGACTGGATGCATTTGAGTGGTGCTGCTTTGCCATGGCAGACCTGCATGAAACCCTCGGCCTGACCGCGCCAAACATGCTCGGCACTGGCAACCGCGACCCCGTGTTTCATCAGACTGCTCCGGGTGCGAAGACGCGCAATCGGTGTCCATCGGGGTCGGTAGCCACGAAAGTAAAACCAAAGTCCATGGCTGTCGGTTGTTGAACCACAGGCAGTCCCAGGGCTTGCCATTGTTGGTGCAAGGCGCTCACTGCGTCGTTGTTCTCGACGGCCAGGGCCACCTCCACGGCGCCTGGGCTGGCGGTGGCCGCGGGTTCGACCGTGTGGCGGGCCTACAGCCCCAGCATGACGCCTGATGGCAGGGGGAACATGGCAAAGGTGGGTGAGGCCTCGACCGCAGCTTGTCCCAGCAGGCGCTCATAAAACGCGGCGCTGACCGTGGGATCGCTGACCTACAAGATGATGAAGTTGGGGTGTGACATGGAGCGCTCCGATCGCAGTGAATAAGCCTGCATCGTAAAAGTGCCCCTGTCAGTTTCTGTCAGCAGCGATTCAAGCGGTCGTGATGCCTTGGTGTTTCCGCCAGGTTTGCAGCAGTGTCTGTCGGCGCTGGGGAAAACGTTCGTCTAGGGCCTGTTAACACCAAAGAGGCCCCGGTAAACACAACTGGCGGATGCGGTCGGCTCTGAAGTGCCGGAAGTCTTGTCTTGTTTCACACCAGGCGACGATGATGCGAACCTTCTCAAGAAATCCCAGCGCGAAAGGCCAAATCACGCGCGAGCTGGTTTGGTCTTTGAGGTCCTGGTAGTCGATTTTCAGTTTGCGTTCGGCGCGGATGGCGCGACGAACCGTGGCCAGGTTCTGCTCACCGGCTGACAGCGGCTCGACAGGCCCGCCCAAGAGGGCGGTGACATCCAGCTCATGGCGCAAGTGCGGCGGCAAGACGGCCGCGATCTTGGCCAGTGCATGGTGGGCTGCCGCAGCCAGCGGTCCATCGGCGCGGTCTGCGACCCAGCGTGTGCCCAGGGCCAAGGCTTCAATTTCATCTTCTGTGAACATCAAAGGCGGCAGCGTGAAACCGGGCCTCAGCACGTAGCCCACACCTGCCTCGCCATCGATCCTGGCGCCTTGGGCCTGCAGCGTCGCAATGTCTCTGTAGAGCGGGCGCAGGCTGACGGACAGTTCAGAGGCGAGTACGGCCCCTTGGATGGGGCGGCGATGCATACGCAGACATTGCATCAGGGCCATCAAGCGTTCGGCGCGGGACATCGAAGGCCCTAATGAAGCATCACACGCTCAGCGAACGAAAGGTTTGCCCGTCAGTTTGGAGCCAGGCTTCAGCCCTTTTTTGGCAAACCAGCCCTGGTGCATTTCCAGCACAAAACGCACCGGCTCTTTGGAGCAGTGGCTGTCGGTGGTTTGGGGCTTCATGTCTTCGATGTTGACGATGCTGCCGTCGTCACGCAGAAAAGCCGCAGACAGCGGCAGCAAGGTGTTTTTCATCCAAAAGCACTGGGTGGAGGCCTGCTCGAAGATAAAAAGCATGCCTTCGTTGTTGCCCATCTCTTTTCGGTACATCAAGCCGATGCCCCTTTCTTCGGGTGTCTGCGCGACCATGGCCTGGATGATGTGCATGCCGGCACTGAGGCTCACCGTGGGCAGCTTCTGCGGCTGGTTCTGGGCCCAGGCCGCAGAGGGCAGGGCACTGAACAGCGCCAACGCGGTGAGAAAACCTGAAAGAAACTGCCGGGTGTTGATCTGGATCATGTCGTTGTTCCCTGGTGGTCAGTAGATTATCGGGGTGACTTCGTTGCCCTTGCCGTCTTGTCTTGAGCCCCCGCCTTCTGTACAGGCGGGCAGCGCCAAGGGCATCGCGCCATCGGGCGGGCGTTTGCTCGACGACCCCCTAGAGCAATCGGCATTCACCACGTGGCGGACCTCGGCACAAGGGACCTCGGAAGCGGTCTCTCAGTTCCGCATCTCGGGCATGTTTTGTGCGGCATGCGCCGGCCAGATTGAAGATGCTTTGCACCAGACACCAGGTGTGGTGACGGCACGGGTTCAGGCGGCCAGTGAACGCGCCGAGGTGGTGTGGTTGCCCGAGGCCACCCGTCCATCGGCCCTGCTGGCCGCCATTGAAGCGGCTGGCTATGGTGCGGTACCCGATGTCGCCGCCTCGGACCGCGCCGTACGCACCGCCGAAAGCCGTGCTGCCCTGTGGCGTTTGTTTGTGGCTGGCTTTTGCATGATGCAGGTGATGATGTATGCCGCACCGGCCTACTTTTCGCCACCGGGCGAGATCGAGCCCGACTCCCTGCGTTTGTTGCAATGGGCCTCATGGTTGCTCAGCGTGCCCGTGGTGCTGTTCTCGGCACAGCCATTTTTCAAAGGCCTGCTCAATAGCCTGCGCCGTCTTCGCCTGGGCATGGATGTGCCCGTGGCATTGGGCATCGTCGTCACCTTTGTCGCGAGTACCGGTGCCACTTTTGATCCCGGCGGTCTCTTTGGGCACGAGGTGTATTTCGACTCCTTGTGCATGTTTGTTTTCTTTTTGTTGGGTGGCCGCTGGCTCGAACTGCGTGCCCGGCACCGTGTGGCCTCGCAACTGGAGACCCTGCTCAGCCATTTGCCCGAAGCGGTGGAACGCATCACGCCAGACGGCCGCAGTGAGTGGGTCAGTCCCCGCCAGTTGCAAAAGGCCGACACCCTGCGCATCACCAGAGGACAGCGTTTTGCGGCAGATGGATGGGTGCTGCGCGGCAACACCCATGTGGATGAAGCGTTGCTGACGGGCGAATCTTTACCCGTACTCAAAACAACCGGTGACGAGGTCGTGGCGGGCAGCGTGAATCTCGGAGACCCTGTGTTGGTGCGGGTGAGCCGCCTGGGTGCTGATACACGCCTGGCAGGCATACAGGGCCTGGTGCGCAGTGCACTGACCCAAAAGCCCGAAGCCGTCGCCTGGGCCGACCGTTGGGCGACCCCGTTTTTGTGGGTGGTGCTGGGGCTGGCGGCAGCGGCCGGTGCAGTGTGGTCCGTGATAGACCCGAGCCGCAGTGTGGCGGTGATGGTCGCAGTGCTGATCGTCACTTGTCCCTGTGCCTTGTCGCTGGCTGCACCGTCTGCTTTGCTTGCCGCCACGGCCGCTTTGGCACGGCGTGGCGTGCTGTTGCGCCGATTGGCAGCTTTGCAAACGCTGGCTGATGTGGATTGGCTTTTCGTCGACAAGACCGGCACGTTGACGGACGACCGTCTGATGCTCAAGGCCATACACCTCACCATCCCAGCATCAGCCACAGCCGATGCAAATACTCTTTTACAGAGTGCCGCCAGCCTTGCGGCGTGGTCCAACCACCCACTGTCCAAGGCTTTAGTCCGGGCGCAACCCCTGCACCACACTCCCTGGATGGCGGTGCAAGAGGTGGCTGGCTGTGGGTTGTCGGCCTTGGACGGACGCAACCAACCCTGGCGGTTGGGTTCGCGTGATTGGGTGGCTGCGCATGGCAGAACCGATTCAGTGTCCAAGCAGCTCCAGCAAGAAAGCAAATCCTCAAATCTGTGGTTCGGCCCCGAAGGCCATCCCCAGGTTTGTTTTGAAATGACCGAACAACTGCGTGCTGACGCTGCAAGCGCCATCCAACGCCTCCAGCACGATGGTGTTCAGGTGAGGCTGTTGTCTGGCGACAGTGATGCGCGGGTACAGGCCATGGCCCAGCGACTCGGATTGCAGGGTGCCCACGGCGCGGCCACGCCGGAGGACAAACTCGCCATCGTCAGGCAAGCCCAGGCCGATGGCCACCGCGTGGCCATGGTCGGTGACGGACTGAACGATGCACCCGTCTTGGCCCAGGCCGATGTGTCTTTCGCCTTCTGCCATGGCGCTGCGGTGTCTCAACTGAGTGCGGACGCGGTGCTGCTGTCTCAGCAGCTCATGGATGTGTGGGTCGCTCGGCGGCTTGCCAAACGTTGTCTCCGGGTGGTGCGGCAGAACCTGGCCTGGGCTGCGGTCTACAACCTGGCCTGTGTTCCCCTGGCGCTGCTTGGCTACTTGCCGCCCTGGGCTGCGGGGCTCGGCATGGCTTGCTCCTCGTTGTGGGTGGTGCTCAATGCGCTACGCCTGTCCAAACTTACGGTTGAAGAGTCAGCTTATTCGATTCCACAACAGCCCGAACCTCCAACACACACACAACAACCCTCGGCTGTGGTGCCGGGCTGAACCATGGACATTTTGTTCTTGCTGATCCCACTGTCTGTGGTGCTGGTGTTTCTCATCATGGCGGTGTTCGCGTGGGCCATTCAATCGGGGCAGTTCGACGACTTGGAGCGCGAAGGCGAACGAATTTTGGCCGCTGATCCAGTACCTGTTGATCGAGATCAAGCCGCCAGACCGCAGGCCCAGGAAAAATAACGAAGCGTTACTGAGAACCCACTGAAGTCGTCAACCGAGGAGTACATGCATGGCCACACTCGCCGCAGGCAAAGACAGTTATTACAACGACACCGTGGTGCGCAACTTTGCCCTCGCCGCTGTGCTGTGGGGCGTGGTGGGCATGTTGGTGGGCGTCATTATTGCCGCGCAAATGACTTGGCCTGAATTGAACTTCGGCATTCCCTGGCTGAGTTTTGGCCGATTGCGGCCGCTGCACACCAATGCGGTGATTTTTGCGTTCGGTGGCTGCGCACTGTTTGCCAGCAGCTATTACGTCGTACAGCGCACCTGCCAGGTGAAGCTTTTTGGCGGGCCTTTGGCATCACTCACCTTTTTGGGCTGGCAGCTCGTGATTTTGATGGCGGCTGTCTCATTGCCCCTGGGTTACACCAGCGGCAAAGAGTATGCGGAGCTGGAGTGGCCGATCGACATTCTCATCACTGTGGTGTGGGTGGCCTATGCCGTGGTCTTCTTTGGCACCATCGGCATCCGCAAGGTGCGCCACATTTATGTGGCCAATTGGTTTTTTGGCGCATTCATCTTGACGGTGGCGCTCCTGCACCTCGTCAACAGCGCCGCCTTGCCGGTGAGTTTGACCAAGAGTTATTCAGCCTACGCTGGTGTGCAAGACGCCATGGTGCAGTGGTGGTACGGCCACAACGCAGTGGGCTTCTTTTTGACGGCCGGCTTCTTGGGCATGATGTATTACTTCATTCCGAAGCAGGCCGAGCGTCCGGTGTACAGCTACCGCTTGTCCATCGTTCACTTCTGGGCGCTGATCTTCACCTACATGTGGGCTGGTCCCCACCATTTGCACTACACCGCCTTGCCTGACTGGGCGCAAAGCGTGGGCATGGTCTTCTCCCTGGTACTGCTGGCGCCCAGCTGGGGCGGCATGATCAATGGAATCATGACGCTGTCGGGTGCCTGGCACAAACTGCGCGACGACCCCATCCTCAAATTTCTCATCGTCTCTTTGTCGTTCTACGGCATGAGCACGTTCGAAGGACCGATGATGTCGATCAAAACGGTCAATGCGCTGAGCCACTACACCGACTGGACGGTGGGGCATGTGCACAGCGGCGCCCTGGGGTGGGTTGGTTTGGTGTCCATGGGCACGCTCTATTACCTCGTGCCCCGTATGTTTGGCAAAACCCAGATGTACAGCAAGTCGGCCATTGAGCTGCACTTCTGGGTGGCGACCGTGGGCATCGTGCTGTACATCGCTGCGATGTGGATTGCCGGGGTGATGCAAGGTTTGATGTGGCGTGCGGTGAACCCCGACGGCACTTTGGTCTACAGCTTTGTTGAGAGCGTCAAGGCCAGCTTCCCCTTCTATGTGGTTCGTTTGCTCGGTGGATTGCTCTACCTCGGCGGCATGCTGATCATGGCCTGGAACGTGGTGATGACGGCGAGACGTTCCACGTTCGAGCCGGTGCGCATCCCGCAACTGAACCAAACGACAGCCCACGCCTGAAGGACAAAAACATGGCTGATTCCAACAACAATGCGAACGCTGGTTTCTCGCACGAGAAGATTGAAACCAACAATTTCTTGATGATTGTGCTCATCTTGCTGGTCGTGGCAGTGGGGGGGCTGGTTGAAATTGTTCCGCTTTTCTTTCAGAAGAGCCTCACCCAACCGGTGGCAGGCCTCAAGCCCTACACCGCCTTACAGGTGGCTGGGCGTGACGTCTATGTGCGTGAGGGTTGCTACAACTGCCACTCACAAATGATTCGCCCTTTCCGAGCCGAGACGCTGCGGTATGGGCATTACTCGATGGCGGGTGAGTTTGTGTACGACCGGCCCTTTCAATGGGGCAGTAAACGCACGGGGCCTGACCTGCACCGGGTGGGTGGCAAGTACAGCGACGACTGGCACCGCATTCATTTGATCAATCCACGCGACCTGGTGCCCGAGTCCAACATGCCTGCATATCCCTGGTTGGAAAAGGACATGGTCGATCCCTCACAGATGGCAGCCAAACTCAAAACACTGCGGGCCTTGGGCGCGCCCTACAGCGATGAGGAGGTGGCCAATGCGGGTGAAGAGGTCAAAGGCAAAACCGAGTTGGATGCTTTGATCGCGTATTTGCAGGTGCTTGGCACTGCTGTGAAGTAAGGAGCGGCTCCATGGACTTTTTGAGTATCAACGACCTGAGAGCGGCGGTGACGTTGCTGTCCTTCATTTCCTTTGGTGGCATCGTGGTCTGGGCTTTGTCTAAACGAAACCAGGCGGCGTTCAACGAAGCGGCCATGTTGCCCTTCCTGACAGAGCCCGACTCATTTGTTGACCACGCCAGGCAACAAGCCCAAACCAAGGAGATGCAAGATGAGTGATTTTTTCTCCAGCGGTTGGTCCATTTTCATCACTGCGGTGACGGTGATCGGTTTGCTGCTTTGTTTGGTACTGCTGTTCATCGCCTCCAAGCGCACGGTCATGGCCAAAGACAACTCCACGGGCCATGTGTGGGATGTGGACCTGAAGGAGATGAACAACCCTTTGCCCCGTTGGTGGATGGGTTTGTTCATCATCACTGTGGTGTTCGCGGGTGTTTACCTGTTGTTGTACCCGGGCCTTGGCAGTGCCAAAGGCAGCCTGGGCTGGAGCAGCAGTGGCCAATACGAAGCAGAACAAAAAGCCGCCGCCACGGCGATGGCGGCGGTGTACGCCCAGTTTGCAGGCAAACCAGTTGATGTGTTGGCCAAAGACCCGAAAGCCATGGCCATCGGCGAGCGGCTCTTTATCAACAACTGCGCGGCCTGCCACGGCTCCGACGCCAAAGGAAGCAAAGGTTTTCCCAACCTGACCGACGGTGACTGGCTCTATGGCGGTTCACACGAAAAAATCGTTGAAACCATCACACAGGGTCGTCAAGGCAACATGCCGCCGATGGCTGCAGCCGTGGGCTCGGCCCAGGATGTTCGCAACCTCGCGCAGTATGTGCTGAGCTTGTCCGACAGCCCGCACAACGCCATCGCTGCGAACGAGGGCAAAGCCAAGTTTGGGGTGTGTGCCGCTTGCCACGGTGCCAATGGCAAGGGCAACCAGGCTTTGGGTGCACCCAACCTCACCGACAAGGTGTGGCTGCACGGCTGGGGTGAAGAGGCCATCGTCAACATCGTCACCAACGGCAAGCTCAATATGATGCCTGCACAAAGTGCGCGCCTCACACCGGAGCAAATCCACGTGTTGGGTGGATATGTGTGGAGCTTGTCGCAAGCCGGTGGACCACAGGCGGTCTCCAACAAATAAGAGATGCCTGCCGGCGCGCGCAATGACTGTTGAAAAAGCCCTCGAAGTCGCCGATGTCGCCAACGACGCATCGGCGGCCGTGGTGTCGCTGTACCAAAAACAAATCAAAATCTACCCCCGAGCCGTCCACGGTTGGTTCGCTACGTGGCGCTGGGCCTTGGTCTGGGTCACCCAGTTGGTGTTTTATGGCTTGCCCTGGTTGTCCTGGAATGGTCGGCCCGCGGTGCTGTTTGATTTGCAGGCGAGGCGGTTTTTCATTGGCCCCTTGGTGTTGTATCCGCAGGACTTCATCTACCTCACCGGCCTTTTGATCCTGTCGGCCTATGGTCTCTTTCTGTTCACTGCGGTGGCCGGACGTTTGTGGTGTGGCTACGCATGCCCACAAACTGTTTACACCGAAATCTTCATGTGGGTGGAACGCCACCTGGAGGGCGATCGAACCGCGCGCATGAAACTCGATGCTGCGCCTTGGGGCACCGAGAAGTTTTTGCGCAAAGGCGGCAAGCAAGCCATTTGGTTGTTGATTGGCCTGTGGACCGGTTTCACCTTTGTGGGCTACTTCACGCCCATACGCTCCTTGGCCGAAGAAGCGGCCACGAGTCTCGGTTTGATGGCAGGGAGCGTGGGCCTCGGGCCGTGGGAAACGTTTTGGGTTTTGTTCTATGGATTTGCAACCTATGGCAATGCCGGCTATATGCGCGAGCAAGTTTGCAAATACATGTGCCCCTATGCGCGTTTTCAAAGTGCGATGTTCGACAAAGACACCCTCATCATCAGCTACGACGCCGACCGCGGTGAGCCTCGAGGTTCGCGTCCCCGTTCAGCCGATCCCAAGGCCCTCGGAAAAGGTGATTGCATCGACTGCACCCTTTGTGTTCAGGTCTGCCCGACGGGCATCGACATTCGCAAAGGCCTGCAGTACGAGTGCATCGGGTGTGCTGCCTGCATTGATGTCTGCGATGGCGTGATGAGCAAGATGAACTATGCGCCGGGCTTGATTCGTTTCGATACTCAAAACGGCATGGCCCAGCAGCTCAGCCGAAGCGAGGTATGGCGCCGGGTGTTGAGGCCACGCGTGCTGATTTACAGCGCCATCCTGCTGCTCATCAGCGGCGCTTTCTTCACCAGTTTGTTGACGCGCACTCCTTTCCGGGTGGACGTCGTGCGCGACCGGGGTTCACTCGCGCGGTTGGTAGACGATGGAAAAATTGAAAATGTTTACCGGCTGCAAGTGATGAATGCCAAGGAAGAGACCGCGCGTTTCCGGGTCTCAGTGCAAGGCATCAAAGGATTGGTTTTGGCCTCAAGCACTGAGGTGGAGGTGGCCCCGACTGAAAGCCGCTGGATGCCCGTTAACCTGCAGTTACCCCCGCAGAATGCCCAGGGTTTGTCATCGGGTGCCCATGCGGTGGAGTTCACCATTGAAGCGTTATCACCCAGTGGGCAATTGTCGGGTGACGTCCTGCATGAAAAAACGACGTTTGTGATCCCACGCTGAAACCTCAAAGCACCTGGAGACCCTGCCATGACCCAAAGCAAACCCACAGCGACCAACGACAACACACCCTGGTGGAAGCAACCCATGTGCTGGGTGGTGATTGGTGGTCCTGCTTCCGTGGTGGTCGCCAGCTTGGCAACGGCCGTCATCGCCTGGAAGCACATCGATCCCATCATTCAGGAGGACCGCAGTGGTGCCAGCAAGGTCGAATTGGAGGGGCCTCCAGGATCAAGCACTGGACCCGCATTGCAAGGGCGTAACCACGCGGCCAGCCCTGTGCGCGGATCGATGCCCGGCAGCCACCCGTGATACCAGAGCATGACCATGCGCAAACCTCGCCTGCTCATCATCTTGTGGCCCGCCTTCTTGATGGCGGGCGTTCTGGAAATGTTGGTCTTCGCGCTCGTGAACCCCAGTGACCTCCACGGGCTGGGTTACGAAAATCTGGGCTGGTCTGATCAAGCGGTTTACACCGTCGGGTTTTTAATCTTTTGGGCCGTGATCAGCGCGGCGGGGGCGATGACCTGGCTGCTTCACCAAACCGAAGAAGCGGTCAACACGCGGAGCTTCCGTTGACCATTTTTTTCAGGCCACTGGCGTCCAGGATATGGATTTGCCGCTGCTTCACTTCCAGGATGCCGTCTTCCTGAAATTTGGAGAAAGTGCGGCTCACTGTTTCCAGCTTCAGCCCCAGGTAACTGCCAATCTCTTCCCGCGTCATGCGCAGAACCAATGACGATGCAGAGAAACCACGCGCTTCCAGCCGCTGGGTCAAGTTCAATAAAAACGCTGCCACGCGTTCTTCTGCCCGCATGCTGCCCAACAACAGCATCACCCCATGGTCCCGCACGATTTCGCGGCTCATGATTTTGTGGAATTGGTGCTGCAGCCCGACGAAGTCGCGCGACAAGTCCTCCAGGTGCGCGTAGGGAATGACACAAACCTGTGAGTCTTCCAACGCCACCGAGTCACAGGAATGGCGATCGGTGCTGATGCCGTCGAGTCCCAGGAGCTCACCCGCCATTTGAAACCCAGTGACTTGGTCGCGACCGTCTTCCGATGAGATACAGGTCTTGAAAAACCCCGTGCGCACGGCATAAAGGGAGTCGAAAGGGTCGCCTGTCCGGAAAAGCGTTTCCCCGCGAGCAACCGATTTCCGTGTGGAGACCAAGGCATCCAGCCGCTCCAAATCAGGCCGCGACAAACCCAAAGGCAAGCACAACTCACGCAAATTGCAGCTGGAACAAGCAACCTTGAACGCTTCTGCTTTGATCGGTACCACTGTGTTCATGCGCGGCATTATGGCGCTTTCCCTTTCAGGGTCTGCAGCAACGCGGGCGGGACGGAGGGCAACGATGGTATTCATGGATTTTTGCGGCTTGAGAGGCGTTCTGGCGCGTGAATACAGATCTTGGTGGGGGCTGGCAGTGCTGTCGGTGCGGTGCAGAACGGTACGAACGATACAAACCCTGTAAGGCCCGCGCATTTTGGGTGAGGCTGCGGCTTATGAACTTGATGCAGATCAACACGCGCCATGGCAACTTTCGGCACATTGCCTTCATGACACCGCCCACCGTTCTTGCGTCCGAGACCCAGCCCACAGAAGCCCTGCTGCGGCAATTTGATGTTCCAGGTCCACGTTACACCTCCTACCCCACCGCCGACCGTTTCGTCGAAGCTTTCACGGCCCTGGACTACCGGCAAGCACTTTGGTCGCGCGCGAATGGGGTCGGCACAGTGGGCGGTTTTTCGCCGCTGTCTGTTTATGTGCACGTGCCATTTTGCGAATCGGTGTGTTACTACTGCGCCTGCAACAAAGTCATCACCAAACACCATGAGCGAGCGGCCGAGTACCTGGATGTTCTGGAGCGGGAAATCGCGCTGCACGCTGAAGTGCTGGGCAGTGGGCAGATGGTGTCGCAGCTGCACTTGGGAGGCGGTTCACCGACATTTTTGAATGACGACGAATTGAGCCGCTTGATGGCCAGCCTGCGCTCCGTTTTTCGTCTGGCGCCGGGTGCCGAGGTGTCGATCGAAGTGGATCCGCGCACGGTGACCTCAGTCCGGCTGAAACATTTGTCCGACTTGGGTTTCAACCGCCTGAGTTTTGGCGTGCAGGATTTTGACCCTGCTGTGCAACATGCCATCCACCGTGTTCAAAGCGAACAGTTGGTGGAAGAGTTAATGCGCCAGGCCCGCGCGCTGGGATTTGTCTCCACCAACGTGGATCTCATCTACGGACTGCCCCAACAGACGCCGGCCTCACTAGAGCGCACCATTGGGAAGGTCAGTGCCTTGCGACCAGACCGCATCGCGCTCTATGGATATGCCCACTTGCCCCATCGCTTCAAACCTCAGCGCCGCATTGACGCCGCCACGCTGCCTCCAGCGGCCGACAAAATCAAAATGTTGTCGACTGCGATCTTGGGCTTTGAGCAAGCTGGTTACCGCTACATTGGCATGGACCACTTTGCTTTGCCCACCGACAGCCTCGCAGTGGCCAAACGCCAAGGCCGCCTGCACCGTAACTTCCAGGGTTACAGCACCCAGCCCGATTGCGATTTGATTGGATTGGGGGTGTCTTCCATTGGCCGCGTCGGGGCGACCTACAGCCAAAACGCCAAAACCTTGCCGGAGTACTACGACGCGGTTCGTCAAGGTCAATTTCCGGTGGTCCGCGGCATGGCCTTGACGCGGGATGATCTGGTGCGCCGCGCTGTCATCATGGCGTTGATGTGCCAGGGCAGGGTGGAGTATGAGTCCATCACCTTGTCCCATTTGATCGATACGCCGCACTACTTTGCGAAAGAACTGCTCCAGTTGCAAGCCTTGCAGGAACAGGGGTTGGTGGTGTTGGAGCCGGGCGCGGTACAGCTCACCCCGCTGGGTTGGTACTTTGTCCGTGCGGTGGCCATGGTGTTTGATCGCCACCTTCAAGTTGACAAAACGCGAGAGCGTTTTTCGAGGATCATTTGAACACCGCCCTGGTCACAACGGTCTTGTTGATGGGCCTGGCCGGCAGTCCACACTGTGCTGCCATGTGCGGGGCGGCCTGCGCAGGCGTTGTCAAGCGTTGCGGTGACACCAACCCGGTTTCGGCGATGACCGCACTTCATGTCGGGCGTGTCTTGAGTTACGCCATGGCGGGTGCCCTGGTTGCTGCCAGTGCCAATGCCCTGGCAGCGTGGAGCCAGGAACTGCGTTGGTTGCAGCCTTTTTGGGGCATGTTGCATCTGGCGGCCATGGCTCTGGGCCTCTACCTGATTTGGTCTGGTCGGCAGCCGTTGTGGATGACGGCCTGGGGGCAGGGCGCCAGTCGTGTTGTTCCACACCCTGCGGTTCCGTCGAATTTGCGTGTCTCGGCAACAGGGGGAGGCATCTCAGCAACCGTTTCTTTTCATCGGCGCCGCCCGATCACCGCTGGACTGTGGGGTCTGGCATGGGCGGTATGGCCGTGTGGCTTGTTGCAGTCAGCGCTGCTGGTGGCTGCTCTGGCCTCGACACCCGCAGAGGGCGCCACCTTGATGACGGTATTTGCTCTGGGGTCTGCATTGGGTCTGTGGTTGGCGCCATGGTTATGGGTGCGAATCCAAGGCCGCAAGGGCTGGGGCGCTTGGTCTCCTCAATGGGCTGTCCGCTTGGCGGGCGCATTGTTGGCCGGCGCATCAGGCTGGGCACTGGCGCATGGCCTGTGGTCAAGCTCTTGCCGGGCCTTTTGCTGAAATCATCTTTCACCTTTGCTTGGCCTCATTGGGCGCGGACAGCGTCATGACAGCGCCCCTCCCTTAGAATCAAGAACTTCCGGGCTCAGCTCTTGAGTCCGTTTATCCACCTGGGTTTCACGTCATTCAGCGGAGCTTTAAGCACATGTACAAGCACATCAAGGTGCCCGAGGGCGGGCAAAAAATCACCGTCAACAGCAACTACTCGCTGAACGTGCCCGACCATCCCATCATTCCTTACATCGAGGGTGACGGCACAGGTTTTGACATCACACCGGTGATGATCAAGGTGGTTGATGCTGCGGTTGCCAAAGCCTATGGTGGCAAAAAACAAATCCACTGGATGGAGATTTACGCCGGGGAAAAGGCCACCAAGGTCTACGGTCCCGATGTCTGGCTGCCGGAAGAAACCCTGCAGGTCCTGCGTGAGTATGTGGTGTCGATCAAAGGCCCGCTGACCACACCGGTGGGGGGCGGTATTCGGTCGCTGAATGTGGCCTTGCGCCAAGAGTTGGACCTGTATGTGTGTCTGCGTCCGGTGCAGTATTTCAAAGGTGTGCCCTCTCCAGTGAAAGAACCCGAGAAGACCAACATGGTCATCTTCCGTGAAAACTCGGAGGACATCTATGCTGGTATCGAGTACGAAGCCGAGAGCGATAAAGCCAAGAAGCTGATCAAGTTCCTGACCGAAGAGATGGGCGTCACGAAGATTCGTTTCCCCAACACGTCCGGTATCGGCATCAAGCCTGTCAGCCGGGAAGGCACCGAGCGCCTGGTTCGCAAGGCCATTCAGTACGCCATCGACAACGACAAGCCCAGCGTCACCATCGTGCACAAGGGCAACATCATGAAATACACCGAAGGTGGTTTCCGCGACTGGAGCTATGCCTTGGCTCAACGCGAGTTCGGCGCGGAGCTGATTGACGGCGGCCCCTGGTGCAAATTCAAAAACCCCAAGACAGGCAAAGACATCGTGATCAAAGATTCGATCGCCGACGCCTTCTTGCAGCAAATTTTGCTGCGTCCCGCCGAGTACTCGGTGGTGGCCACCTTGAACCTCAACGGCGACTACATCTCTGACGCGCTGGCAGCACAGGTCGGCGGTATCGGTATTGCCCCAGGTGCTAACCTTTCCGATTCAGTGGCCTGTTTTGAAGCCACCCACGGCACGGCACCCAAGTACGCGGGCAAAGACTACGTGAACCCAGGTTCCGAAATCTTGTCAGCCGAAATGATGCTTCGCCACATGGGCTGGACCGCCGCTGCTGACCTCATCATCAGCTCGCTGGAAAAATCCATCGCCAGCAAGAAAGTCACCTATGACTTCGCCCGTTTGATGGAGGGCGCCACCCAGGTGTCATGCTCGGGCTTTGGGCAGGTCATGATTGAGCATATGTAATCGCTCTACAGATGAAAAAAAGCCCGCTGCAAAAAAAGCGGGCTTTTTTTTGTTTGGGCTTGCTCACGAACCGACCGGCTCTCGCTTTTGGCTTTGCTGTTCGATGTCGGTTTTGGTGGGTAGAAGGTCGGTCGCTGCTGGTGTGTTGGCGGGTTGAATGTTCTGGGCCAGTTGGCCCTTCGGGCCAATCACCAAGTCATAACTGACGCGGCTTCCCTGTTTCAGCGTGCGAAATCCCTCCATGTGGATGGAGGAAAAATGGGCAAATATGTCCGGGCCACCGCCTTCCGGTTCGATGAAACCGAAGCCTTTTGCATCGTTGAACCACTTCACTGTGCCCCATGCCATGCTTGTTCTCCTTCGGTCAATACCTCTGGGATTTTCCTGTTCGCCTTAAGATGTGTCAAGGAAATGACAGTCTTTTGGTGGTTTTGAGCTTTGACATAGGTTGGCCGAAAGCAGAACCTCAGGGGCGAGCTTTTGGTGCGATGAAAAGGCGGGTTTGAACCGGAGTCTTTCAGCTCTTGCAGTGGCGTTTTTGGACGCAATATGCCCTACACGGCGCTGACCTCGCCTTGAGTCGATAGAATGAATCCATGTTTTTCTTAGCCTCCCAAACCCCCGAGTTGCCCGGCAACCCCAACAGCCCCGCGCGTCCCGATGATGGACAAGGTGCGGTTGTTGCTGAGCGGCAAGCCGCTCGGGTGGAACCCCCGCCGATGTACCAGGTCGTCTTGCTCAACGACGACTACACACCGATGGAGTTTGTGGTCATGGTGCTGCAGGAGTATTTCAAGCTTGACTTGGAATCTGCCACGCAAATCATGCTCAAAATTCACCATGAAGGTCGCGGCGTATGTGGCGTATTCTCTAAAGACGTCGCAGCCACGAAAGTGGAGTTGGTCTCGAACGCCGCCCGTCGGGGCGGTCACCCCTTGCAATGCATTATGGAGGCCGCATGATTGCCCAAGAACTTGAAGTCAGCCTGCACATGGCTTTTGTCGAAGCACGTCAGCAGCGACATGAATTCATCACCGTTGAGCACCTGCTCATGGCCCTGCTTGATAACCCCTCGGCCGCAGAGGTGTTGCGTGCGTGTTCCGCTAATTTGGATGATTTGCGTAAAAGCCTGACGCAGTTCATCAAAGAGAACACGCCGACCGTTGGCGGCAACGACGAAGTTGATACCCAGCCGACGCTTGGTTTCCAGCGCGTGATCCAACGCGCCATCATGCATGTGCAGTCCACAGGCAGTGGTAAAAAAGAAGTCACAGGCGCGAATGTGTTGGTGGCTATCTTTGGCGAAAAAGACTCGCATGCGGTGTATTACCTCCACCAACAAGGTGTGACGCGTTTGGACGTGGTGAATTTCATTGCCCATGGCATCAAGAAATCCGACCCACCCGAGCCCGCCAAGCCCAGCGATGGTGCGGCTGATACGCAGGCCGAAAAAGAGGAGGGTGATGGCAAAGGGTCGCCTTTGGAGCAGTTCACACAGAACCTCAACAACTTTGCGCGAGAAGGCAAGATTGATCCGCTGATTGGCCGAGAACACGAGGTTGAGCGGGTGATTCAGATTCTTTGCCGCCGCCGCAAGAACAACCCGCTGCTGGTGGGAGAAGCCGGCGTTGGCAAAACGGCGATCGCCGAGGGGCTGGCGTGGCGTATCACACAAGGTGACGTACCCGAGGTGTTGGCCGATGCGACCGTCTATTCGCTGGACATGGGTGCTTTGTTGGCCGGCACCAAGTACCGTGGCGATTTTGAGCAGCGTTTAAAGGGTGTGCTCAAGCACCTCAAGGACATGTCAAATGCAGTGCTGTTCATTGACGAAATTCACACCCTGATTGGTGCGGGCGCGGCGTCTGGCGGGACACTGGACGCCAGCAATTTGCTCAAGCCCGCACTGAGTTCGGGTGCTATGAAGTGCATTGGCGCCACCACATTTACCGAGTACCGAGGCATCTTCGAGAAAGACGCAGCGCTGTCCCGTCGCTTCCAGAAGGTCGACATTGTTGAACCTTCCATCGAACAAACTGTTGAAATCCTCAAGGGTTTGAAATCGCGCTATGAAGAGCACCACAGCGTGAAGTACGCGCTTGGCGCGCTGCAGGCTGCGGCCGAGTTGTCGGCCAAATTCATCAACGACCGGCACCTGCCCGACAAAGCGATTGATGTGATTGATGAAGCTGGCGCTGCACAACGCATCTTGCCCAAGAGCAAACAGAAAAAAACCATCACCCGCAACGAGGTCGAGGAAATCGTCGCCAAAATCGCACGCATTCCGCCGGCCAGCGTTTCTACCGACGACCGATCCAAACTCAAGAGCCTGGATCGTGACTTGAAAAGTGTGGTCTTCGGTCAAGACCCGGCACTGGACGCGTTGGCTGCTGCCATCAAGATGGCGCGTTCGGGCTTGGGTAAGCCAGACAAACCCATCGGCGCCTTTTTGTTCAGTGGTCCTACTGGCGTTGGCAAGACCGAGGCGGCTAAACAGTTGGCCTACATCCTCGGCATCGACCTGATTCGATTTGACATGAGCGAATACATGGAGCGCCACGCTGTCAGTCGCCTGATTGGTGCACCTCCTGGCTATGTCGGTTTTGACCAGGGCGGGCTGATGACAGAAGCCATCGGCAAGAAGCCGCACTGTGTCTTGTTGTTGGATGAGATCGAGAAAGCCCACCCCGATGTTTTTAATGTGCTCTTGCAGGTGATGGACCATGGCACCTTGACTGACAACAATGGGCGCAAGGCCGACTTCCGCAACGTCATCATCATCATGACGACGAATGCGGGTGCCGAAACCATGAACAAATCCACCATCGGTTTCACCAATGCGCGTGAATCCGGTGATGAGATGGCGGACATCAAACGACTCTTTACACCTGAGTTCCGCAACCGCTTGGATGCGATTGTGAGTTTCCGCGCACTCGACCAAGACATCATCATGCGCGTGGTGGATAAATTCTTGTTGCAGTTGGAGGGTCAACTGGCCGAGAAGAAAGTGGAGGTCACCTTCACCGATGGTTTGCGTAAACACCTGGCGGCCAAGGGTTTTGATCCTCTGATGGGCGCGAGGCCCATGCAGCGTTTGATTCAAGACACCATCAGGCGCGCCTTGGCTGACGAGCTTTTGTTTGGGCGTTTGGTGGACGGCGGTCGCCTGACAGTCGACATCGACGCACAAGGCCAAGCACTGCTTGATATTCAACCGCACAAAAAAAGCGACAAACCCAAGGCAGAGCCTGCGACCGCTTGATTTCTTGTCCAGATCAAGACGTTAAATGGGAGCTTCGGCTCCCATTTCTATTTCGTGTCGTTTACTGAATGCGAAGCCCTGCAGGGTCTTGGCGAAAATAATCACTCAGCGACTCGTATAGTGCGGGATAAACCTCCCGCATGGCCTGTGCAGTCACGAAAAAACTCTCGCAGCACACTGCAAAAAACTCTTCTATGGATTCACTGCCATAGGGATCGATCAAGGTAGCTACCCCAGAGTCGACTTCGTGGCAGAAAACGTCGTACGCTGTGCTCAGGCCTGGCAAACGTTGAGACAAACCCTCGCGCATGTCCAGCACATGTGCGAACTCATGGATCACCACGTTGTAGGGAGATTGCGTGTCACCTTGAGCCTCAAGGACTGCCTGCCATGTCAGCATCATGGGCCCACCCTCCATGGCCTCGCCCGAAAGTTGGTCTAGGTAGTGGTGAACAACGCCAGCTTCGTCTTCTACTTCGCGCCGTACCAGAACATCACTGGCGTGCATCACGATGCCTACAAAACCGTCGTAGCGTGAGATACCCAAACGCAGAACAGGCAAACACGCCTGTGCTGCGACCGCAACCGCAATGTCGTCGGTCACGACAAATCCGTGTGCGCCGTGGAATTCTTTGGTGGCCAAAAAAAGGCTACACAAATCACGAAGCTGCCGTTGATCGTTGGGGGAAAGCGCACGCAGGAAGCCGTAGCGCAGCAGGGTGGTGTGCCACAGCAGATCGCTGATGGCGTACTGCTTCAGCAGCCGCTGTTCCCGCCACTGCCTCCAGCGCCGCAGCATCGATCTCAGTGTCGCGTGGGATGAGTGGCCGCGCTGGCCATGGACAACGGCAACAGTGCTTTTTCCAGACTCAATCTGCTGATTCCTGGTGCTGTCAATCGCAGCACTTCGGCCCTTGGCCCAGTGTGACCGTGCTGTCTGTCAAACTGTACTTGCTGTTCATCGAGATGCCAGTCGCAAAGCACATGGCGAATAAACCCGGGTGCCATGGGCTCGCTGCCAGGTTGATGGGTGTGGCCGTGAATTAGTGTGGGAGTACCCGCGGCGTGCATCCAAGATACAGCGGTGGTGGTGTCAACGTCGCCTTGGGTTTCCAATGACGCATCAGCATGTCGGCGCATGCTTTCAGCCCGCATGCTTTGTGCGACTTGCTGGCGTTTATCCAGGGGGAGGCTGAGGAAATTCTGCTGCCATCGCGCAGAGCGAACCTCCGTTCTGAAGCGTTGGTAGGCCTGGTCGGATAGACAGAGCATGTCGCCGTGGCAAAGCATGAAACGTTCACCAAAAGCCAAAAGCACCGAGGGATCCGCCAGTGCCAGGACACCGCAGTCGTTCAAAAAGCCGCTGCCTACCAGAAAATCGCGGTTGCCAGCCATGAACGCGACGGTGATTCTCGAGGTGGCTTGCGCAAGCACCTCTGTGCAAGCAGCCTCGAAACCGTGGTGCCGGGAGTCGTCACCTACCCAGGCATCAAACAAGTCGCCCAAAATAAAAACCGCGTCCGCAGGCGTTTGCAGCAAATGATTTGAGAAAGCGGCAAAAGCATTTGGCGTGTTGCCCGCCAAATGCAGGTCGCTGATGAAATCAATCGCTTTCCAAGAAGGCTGCCCCAGGACCTCGCAAAAGCGAGGCAGGGGTGGCGGCGCCGACTCAGAGTCTGACATCAATGCCTCAAACCAGGGTGGCTTTTTCGATCACGACATCTTCCAAGGGCACATCGTCATGGAAACCTTTGCGACCGGTTTTGACACGCTCAATGGCGTCGACGACGGCAGTGCCGTCCACCACTTTCCCGAACACGGCATAACCCCAACCCGATGCGCTTTCTGACTTGAAGTTCAGAAACTCGTTGTCCGTGGCGTTGATGAAAAACTGGGCGGTCGCGGAATGCGGGTCTGAGGTGCGCGCCATGGCCAAGGTGTAGCGGTTGTTTTTGAGGCCGTTGTTGGCCTCGTTGCGGATTTGCGCGTCGGTCGGCTTTTGTTTCATGGTGGCGTCAAAGCCCCCACCTTGAATCATGAAACCCTTGATGACACGATGAAACACGGTGCCGTCGTAGTGGCCCTTGGCAACATAAGCCAGAAAATTGCGAACCGATTCAGGCGCTTTTTCTGCGTCCAATTCAATTCGAATGACACCGTGGTTGGTATGCAGGTCGACTTGTTGTGCCATGTTCATTTCTCCAAAGTGGCAGTTTTGATAAGGATCGGCGTTATGGGCATGTTGGGCATGGGGGAGCCACTGTTCCCGTTGGTTTGAACGGCACGAATTTTGTCCACGACATCCATGCCAGCGACGACTTTTCCAAAAACAGCATAGCCGTTGGGAACAGGTCCCTCTTGCCCATTGAGGAAATCGTTGTTTTTGACGTTGATGAAAAACTGCGAGGTCGCAGAGTCGGGTACGTTGGTTCGGGCCATCGCCACGGTTCCGCGGTCGTTCTTGAGGCCATTGAGACTTTCCAATGGAATAGGGGGCAGCGTGGGTTTTCTCTGAATGTTTGAATCGAAGCCACCGCCCTGAATCATGAAGTTATCAATGACCCGATGGAAGATGGTGTCGTTGTAATGCCCCGATTTCACATAGGCGACGAAGTTTTCAACGGATTTGGGTGCCTTGGCAGCGTCCAACTCGATGACGATGTCACCCAATGTGGTGACCAGCTTCACGCGCTGCGCACCACCTTTTGCGGTAGGCGCTGCAGACGCGGTCGCCATGATGAGCAGGGAGGTGGCAGCAACGGCGGACACAAACATGCGATGAACGATGCGTCGATATTGATTCATGGTGGTTGAAGGGGTTACGAAGGGAGGCAGAGACAGCAGGGACGGTGTCGGTGTGGCCCAGCAGGTGCCACGCGACAGTTCGGATTGTCAACCATTCATCAGCGTTTGCTTGGCATGGTTTCGGTACCAAGTGCATTGACAGTGGAATCCAGCATCAGACGCAAGCGCCCAATTTTCTTTTCCAGGGAGCCTGGGTTACCCCCTGCAGAAAGCGCACTTCGGTAGGAATCCATCGCCAACTGCAAATGCACATCGCCCAAGTTTTCATGTGCCAACGCATAACGCGGATCAGCACGGATGGCTGCCTCCAGGGACAGCCTGGCTTGAACGATTTGGCCTGTGGCGGCTTGCAACACGGCCAAATTGTTGTGTGGCTCTGGCAAGTTGGGGAAGTCTTCTGTCAAGGAAATCAACACGGCCATGGCCTCTTGCGAACGGCCAGCCTGTGTCAATGCCGTGCCTTTGAGAAAACGCCATTGCGGATCAAGTGGCCTCGATTTCAGCGCTTCATCAATGGTGGCCAACGCTTGCTCGTTTTGGCCGGCTTGGACCTTTGCCACAGCGCTGGAAAAGCTGGGTTGGGCTGCTGGCGGCGGATTGTTTGGCACGACCTGGGCGGTCACTGCTGTACAGCACAAGGCTGCAATCGCCAAGAAATGCATCGCTCGTCGAACGGGGTGTACAGCAGGCATGAATTCAGCGTGGTTTAAATGTCGTGCGGGTGGGTTTGGCACAGCATTGAATGTGCGAAACACGGATATGCCGCCCGTACTCGGACCGCTATACTGCCTCCGATTCTAGGGTCTCAAGCGGCTGCGATTGAGCCTCAGGCCGCCTTAGCACCCTGCACGGTACTCGGTGCGTTGCCCGCTGACCCAACCTCAATTCAGCACCCAGCCCGTTATCTCTGGTTTTACATGACTCTGCGTTTGTTCAATTCGCTGTCTCG
>Ga0315906_10001724_pt1 | contig 31905 bp, 27 predicted proteins | sample LakEriMetagenome_4_FD_203526 | JGI IMG/M metagenome (GOLD analysis project Ga0315906, IMG submission 203526) | Freshwater fungal communities from buoy surface, Lake Erie, Ohio, United States - Buoy 2 MA122 | ecosystem: Environmental > Aquatic > Freshwater > Lake > Lake biofilm | place: USA... | reverse complement strand
CGATCTTGAGGTCCAGCGGCACCGGCTCAGGCTCCAGGGGCAGGGTGTTCACCCAGCCCAGCGCCTGCGGCATCGACTCGATGACCACCCGAGCAGACTTCAGCGCACGCTTCAGGCCCTCCCAGCTCAGCGGCTCGCTCAGCACCTTTGCCGCATCCAGCATCAGCACGCCGCCATTGGCGCGGTGAAGCGAGCCGGCGCGGATCAACGTGAAGTTCGTCAGCAGCGTGCCCATGTGCGCCACGTGGTCGATGCGCCCCACCAGGTTGGCATAGGTGGGGTGGTCGTCCAGCAGCACCGGTGCGCCGCAGGGTGGGGCGGTCGGCTCGGTCTGCATCAGCGACGCTTCCTCCCCCGGCGGGGGCGCTACGCTCGCATCTCCCACCAGCAGGTTGACCTGGTAGCGGTGCAGCGCCAGGCTGCCCGCGAGCGCGCCGTCCTCCTCCTCCTCTTCGGTGCCGGCTTGCTCACGCAGTTGCTCGCCAGACTCGATGATGTCGCGGCGCACTTCGTCCAGGAACTCCTTGACCTGCGGGTGCTGGGCGAAGTCGGCCTTGAGTTCGTCCACCAGGTGGCCCGCGGCCATGGCCATCGCGTCGCGCGTGGCCTCGCGGATGCGCTGCTGCATCTCGCGCCGCTGACGCGGCAGTTCGTGCAGCACCTGCTTCAGGCGCTCGCTCAGGGTGCCGATCACCCCGGCCAGGCGTTCACGCTCCTGCGCGCCCAGTTGCTCGAAGCGTTCGGCCGGCAGCGGCTTGCCGTTCTCCATGGGCGCGAAGGCAAAGCCCTGGGGGGTGCGGATCAGCGCCACGCCCTGGGCCACGGCGCTTTCTCCCAGGGTCTGCAGCGCGCCGTCTTCGCGCTCCTTGGCTTCTTTCTGGATGGCGTCCAGGCGCGAGCGGTACACGTCGCTCTCCAGCGCCGAAGACACGGCCTTGGACAACTCGGCCACGAAGCGCTGCATGGCCTGGCGCAGCCTGCGTCCCTGGCCTGGCGGCAGGCTCAGCGCGCGGGGGCGGTTGGCATCTGCGAAGTTGTAGAGGTAGCACCAGTCTGGCGGAGCGGGCTGGGTGGCCGCATGCCGCTGCAGCAGGCGCCGCACAAAGCCGTGGTGGTCCATGGCCGGCTCACCGGCCACGAACAGGTGGTAGCCCTGGCCGCGCACGGCCAGGGCCAGTTGGATGGCGTCCACCGCGCGGGTCTGGCCGAAGGGGGTGTCGCCATCGGGCAGGTCGGCGGTGGTGTCGAAACCGAACGCGGCGGGGTCGCAGCGGGTGGCGAGCTGGGTCGCCTGCAACGCGCAGGCCGCTGGGCCTGCGGCGTTCGAGGGGTGGGCGTCAGTCAGGGCCAAGAGCCCTCACGGCGCCCGTTGCAGCAACGCCCCGGTTCACTGGATGGAAAGCCGCTTGGTGGCGGTTGCGGACTTCTTGGGCAGGGTCAGCTCCAGCACGCCGTTCTCATACTTCGCGCCGGCCTTGCTCTCGTCCACCGGACTGGCCAGGGTGAAGCTGCGCGAGGCGTGGCCGTACTGGCGCTCGCTGCGCAGCACGCGGCCTTCCTTGCGGTCGTCCCATTCCTTCTTCATCTCGGCGCTGATCGTCACCAGGTTGCCTTCGATGCGCACATCGATGTCCTCCTTGCGAGCGCCCGGAATCTCGGCGCGCACGGCATAGGCGCCGTTCTGCTCGGCCACATCCAGGCGGATGCGCGGGGGCGCGTCCACCTGCTCGAAGCGCCAGGGGCGCAGCAGGCTGCGGAAGGTGTCTTCCAGCGGATCCATCGCAAAGGGATCTAGGAGTCGTAGTTCGTTCATGGGGTTCTCCGTCATCGGGTCAAGGTTCAGGGGATGGCGGTCGCCAGGCCGTCGGGTGAGACCGCATGTTGTGGGGGCGGTGCCGGGCGGCGCTTGAGGGCACGCAAGGCCGGGTGGGGCGGTGCACCGCCGACGGGCGCCAGCGGCCACTGCGTGGAGGCAGCGACCGCTGCGGCCCTGCGCTCGCAGCAAGCCCGCGCGCAGGCCTGCCGCACTGCGCCTTGAGCCCGCGCAGGCGGCCGGCGCGGGGCCCCGCCTAAGGTGCGGGCTCGCTGTGTCTCCACCCCGCCGCGCCGCGCAGCGCGACAGAAAGCCCGCCCCATGCCCCAGTTCCTGCTCCTCACCCGCCTGTCGCCGCAGGCGCTGCACCAGGCCCGCTCTTACGCCACGCTGGAGCGTCATGTGGCTGATCAGGTGCAGCACCACTGCCCGGCCGTGAAGTGGCTGCACAGCTGGGCCCTGCTGGGCGGCTGGGATTACGTGGACGTGATCGAAGCGCCAGACCTGGAGGAGGCCACGCGCGTGTCGGTGCTGGTGCGCAGTGCCGGGCAGGCGCAGACCGAGATCTGGCCGGCCATGCCCTGGCCGCGTTTCAAGGAACTGGTGCAGGAGTTGGCGGCGCGATGATGCTTCTCTCGCTGGACGGCGCTTCGGCGCTGGCGCAAGGTGTGGCAGAGCGCCTGGGTGAGCCCTTGGCGCCGGTGGAGCACCGGCCGTTTCATGACGGTGAACACAAGTGGCGGCCCTTGGAAGACCCGCGCGGCTGCGACGTCTTCGTGCTGGCCGCCTTGCATGGTGACGACGAGTACAGCCCGCAGGACAAGCTGGTGCGCCTGCTGTTCATGCTGGACACGCTGCGCGGTCACGGCGCCCATCGCGTGACCGCCGTGCTGCCCTACCTGGCCTACGCCCGCAAGGACGTGCGCACCCAGCCCTTCGACCCCCTGGCCACGCAAGCCCTGGCGCGCTGGCTGGAAGCCGCGGGCGCCGACCAGGTGATCGTGCTGGAGCCGCACCAGCCGGCTGCGGTGCAGAACGCCTTTCGCTGCCCCGTGCTGACGCTGGACGCCTGGCCGGCTTTCGACGTGCCGGCCGATGCCCTGATGGCCGCAGGCGGCCCGCTGGTGGTGGCCGCGCCCGACCCCGGCGGCGTGAAGCGCGCCTTGCGCTGGCGCGAGCACCTGCAGGCCCGCTGGCAGCACCCGGTGGGCTTTGCCATGGTGGACAAGCGGCGCGTGGGCGGCCTGGTGACCAGCAACCAACTGGTGGCGGGCGACGTGGACGGCGCGACCGTGCTGTTGCTGGACGACATCGTGGCCTCGGGCGGCACGCTGGTGCACGCCGCGGCGGCGCTGCACCATGCCGGGGCCGCCACCGTGCAGGGCTTCGCGGCCCACGGCCTGTTCATCGACGATGCCGACCGGGCGCTGACCGCCTCTCACCTGGCCCGCCTGGTGGTGAGCGACAGCGTGCCGACGTTCCGCTTGCCCAACTCGGCCGCCTTCGCCTCCCGGCTGGAGGTGGTCTCGGCCGCGCCCCTGCTGGGGCGGGCCATCGCCGAAGTGCATCAGCTCGGGCACTGAGCGCCGGGCGAAGTTGCTTCAGCGTACCGCCGGCGGGCGCGATGGCGCCGATCAAGCCGAACTCGTCTGACGACTGAGGGCAGGTCAGGCGAGGGCTGGTCAGTCTGAATGCAGGCCGGGACCCCCATTCATGACCGCAACCCATGCGCTTCGAGCACGCGAAGCGGCGGCGGTGCAGCTTGATCCCCTGCCAAGGCCGGTGTGTGATCCACCGTCAATAGAACCGTTGGGGGATTGACAACCTAGGGCGCTGCGGGCACAAGTGCGGACCGACGACGGGCGTGTGATCCGGTTACGCGGGGCGTGCGCATCTGCAAGAAATTGGGCTACCTGTTTCAGGTGTGCAGCACCCAAGGGTGGCTCCTCCGAAGATAGAAGTAGCAGGGTGGCAACGATGAGCAGTGATCGATTTAGGCCGACTGCAGTCGATTCACTTTTTCGCCCTGCAAATCAATCACTCAGCGCGACTTACTTGAGATGCCTCACAATCCGACCCAACCCCCCCCGGAAAGAGGCTTCGATGCACATCATCCTTAAGAGTCACGTAGAGGAACTCGCAAACGACTTTGAATACACCGAGTCGCCGGTTTCAAAGCAGTTTGAGTACTTCTGCAACTACTGCGTGGTATCGAAGCATTACTTTGGTCGATTCAATCCGACGGTAGTAACTACGGACGAAGATGATGCATCGCTTGATGGGATAGCGGTAATTGTCGACGGCGACCTAATTACCAATGCAGATGATGCGAAAGAAGCATTCAGCACACACAAGACCAATCTGCAAGTAGATGTCATCTTCACACAGGTTAAGTCCGGAGAAGCTTTCAAAAAAGATGAGATTGCAAACTTTAAGCTCGGACTTGACGACTTCCTCTCGCTTGCTCCCAAACTTCCGAACGGGAAGTTCAACACCGAGACGATCCAAGTAATAAAGGTTGTGCTCGCCAATTTAAAGAAGGTTCGCAACCGCAGACCCAGCTGCCACGTTTATTACTGCACGTCAGGTGTCTACGTTAGCGCTCGCGAGGTCCAGGCAGCACTTGAGATCATTGAGAAGGGTTTGCTCGAGACGGAGTTCTTCCATACCGTTCAAGTGAAGCCGCTGGGACGCAGCGAGATCATCAAGTTCTATGCGGATCTTTCGGAGAAGAATGAAGCAAAGCTTCCACTTCTTGAGTTCTTCGGTATGCCTAAGATGCCTGGTATACCGCAGTCCTACGTTGCAATCGTGAAAGCGAGCGACTTCGTGAGCGCTCTACTTGAGGATACGGACGGCAATCTGCGCGAATCGGTGTTTGAAGAGAATGTACGATCATTTCTAGGAAGCGCGAACGACGTAAACGCCGCGATTCAATTGACGCTGCAGAGCTCGGACAAGAGAAGCCTCTTCTCTGTGCTCAATAACGGTATCACCGTCGTTGCTCCTGAACTGACGCTTACGCCAAATACGAAGGAGATCCACCTTACAAACTATCAGATCATCAATGGCTGCCAAACAAGCAGTACGCTGCAGGCGAATAAGCTTCTCTTGACCGACTCGGTCAACGTTGTCGTCAAGTTCATTGAGTCGCCAGAGAACGAGGCCTCAAGCGACATCATTGCAGCGACAAACAGTCAGTCAGACATTCCGAAAGAAGCGTTCTTCGGCCTTCGAGGCAAGGCAAAGCTGGTTCAGAAGTACTTTATTGCGCAGAACGCAGCAGTCAGCCCAGAGAACCACGTTCACTTTGAACGCCGCCAGTCCGAGTATAAGCATTCCGGCTATCAATCCACTCGAATCTTCGATGTTCGAGAGGTTGCGCGCTGCTATGCAGCCATGTTCCTCGACGTCCCGCACAACTCAGCGCGGTATGTTGCAAAGATCTTCTCCGCTAGCGGCGATCACTTATTCCGCGAGGACGACCACGAGTCCTACTATTACGCAGCCTGCCTTGCGCTGTACAAGTATCAGACCCTGATCAATGGCAAGAAGATCGGCGCTCCTGACTACACCAAGGCCCGATGGCACATTATTCAGATGTTCAAGTGGCTATGCCATGGGACAACAGACGTACCGGCGCCGAACTCCAAGAAGGCAGAAGCTTACGCTCGCGGATTGATTGAGGGCCTCAACGCTGACGCCAAAGGATACGTAAAGATCTTTGAACGATGCCAACGCATCATCGACGCCGTTGGCATGCCAACCGACGATGAACTGAAGCGGGCACGATTTGCGCAAGACTTGCTGGCCGAAACCAAGCGTCAACTCGCAAAGAAGTAGCCTCAGAGGAGTGAACCGCCCCGGGTAATGAGGAGGCTCCAACTGTTGAAGGGATGGGGTCAAGGCCGCTCAAGGCTGATCCTGCGCGACCGCTCCCCCGGCCGCGCCCGTCAAGCCCGTGGCCAGGCACGCGCAGGCCACGTACCAGGCGGCCCGGTCGCGCCAGCGCGGGCTGTCCTGAACGCTGGCCTCCTGCAGATGCGCCAGGCACAGCCGTGCCCTCAGCAACGCGCGCTGGGCGCCGTACAGGCGCAGCAGGCGGTGGGGTGGCCGGTCTTCCAGCAGGCGGCCACACTGCGCGAACAGCCGGCGCCCCACCCAGGCGGCACCCAGGCGGCGGCACTCGACGGCAAGGTAGGACAGTTCCTCGAACGGGTCCACCTGGCGCAGCGCCTCGTTGAACTCCAGGCGGTCGATGACCAGGGGCCGGCCCGGGGCCGGCGGCAGGTGCACATGTTCGGGCCGCAAGTCTCCGTGGCCGTTGACGATGCGGCCCTGGGCAGCGCGCTGGGCCAGGTCTCGCGCGCAACCCTCCAGCAGCCGGCAGCAGCCCGCCAGGGCTTGCTGAGCCTGCAGGGCTGCGGCCCTCCAGGGCGCAGCGTTGACCTTGGGCAGGACCCAGGCCGCGTGCTCCAGTCCACGTGCGTGCTCCTGCAGCGCCTGCGCGGCCCGCTCGCACCAGGCGCCAGGGTCCACCGCGACCCGCTGCGCTGACGACCAGAAGCCACACAGCGCGCGGGCCAGCCGGTCCACCGCCTCGGGGCCGAGCGTGCCGTGTTCGATCAGGTGGTCGAGCATGCGCTCGGCGCTCAGGCGGCGCATCAGCACCAGCCAGTCCGCCGCCGGGGCGCTGGCGTGCGTGCGGGGGCCCACGATCGCTGCGGTGCCTTCGGCGGGTGCCGCCAGGCCGTCATCGCGTTGCAACATGACGTCATCGCGCTGCAGCACCCAGCCCCCGGCTTGCGTATGCACCTGGACCAGGCCGAGGTACACCCCGGGCGCCAACGCCTGGTTCAACCGCCACTCGGCACGGCAGGCGGCCTCGCGCAGCGCCGGGGTGGAGAAGTCCATCCACCGGCTGCGCACCGGTTTCTTCAGCTTCAGGGCGTGCTCGCCGAAGAGGAACACCCAGGCATGGTGGGTCTCGATGGTCTGCACCGCATCACCCTGCAGCCCCAGGGCCCGGTAGACCTCGGGCGAGCGAAGGAAGTCCAGCAGCAGCACATCACGGATCAGACCGCGGCAGCGTAATCCCGGGGCTGTGCCTGCGCAAACTGCGGACACAAGCTGCGGACTCAATGAGCAGACACAAGCTGCGGTCACAGGCGGTGACCAGCGCGCTGCCACCCCCGGTGTCGATCGGTCTACAGCACCAGCCGCCCGGCGTAGCCCGTCATCTCCAGGTAGCCCAGGCCGAGGCGCCGTCCGGCATCGTCCAGCAGGGCGGACAGGCCTTCCCAGTAGACGGTGCCGGTGCTGCTGCGGCTGTCGAGTTCCTGCGCGTCCAGCAGGGCCTGCACGGTGAAGCGGCCGGCGGGGGTCTGCACCGTCCAGGCCACGGGGTAGTCGGCGCCGGAGGTGGCGCTGCGCCAGCGCCGGCCGGGCTGGAAGGTGACGGCGCCCGGGGCGAAGTCCTGCGCCTGCGCCTGCCCGGCGCGGCGCCAGCTGCCGCCGGCCCACAGCGCGCTGCCGTCGGCGCGCCGCAGGCGAAAGGCCGTCAGGGCCGAGCCGTCTTCCAGGTTCATGCCGATCCAGTCCCAGCCCACGGCCTGCGGGTGCAGCAGCTCGTCGCTCCACTCGTGGTCCAGCCAGGCCCGGCCCACCACCTCCTGCGCGCGGCCGCCCCTGAGCAGTTGCCCGCTGACGGCCAGTTGGGGTTCGCTCAAGTAGTGGCTGGCCTGGGCTTCGTCGGGCCCTTTACGGGAGAAGCCGGCCTCGCCTTGCAGCAGCAGGGGCTGGGTGCGGGCCATGTCCAGGCGCAGCGTGAAGCTGCGGGTGGCGATGTCGGCGCGCCAGCGCGCCGGCCCTTCCTGCCGCCGCAGGTGCCAGCCGTGTACGGCGATGTCGGCGTCGTGCAGCGCGGCGCGCACACGCGCTTCGGGGTCGTCCACGCCAGACCAGCGGCCCAGGCGGGCGTCGTGCTGGTGGGTGCCGGCGCCCGGGTCGGTGAGCGCGGCGTGGGCGAAGAGCAACTGCCGCGGCGCGAAGCGCCCGCCCAGGCCTTCGGCCAGCCCGGTGCGGCTGCGGAAGAAGGTGATCTGGAAGCCCGTCAGGCCGGGGGTCGACGCGTCCGCCGTGGCCAGGGTGCCGGGGCCCGGGGTTGCGGTGGGCGGGGTGTCCGCGCCCCGCGCGGGCCCACCCTCACGCAGCCAGCCGGTGACGTACCACCACTCGATCCGGCTGCCCGGGTGCGCGCCATGGTCACGCGGGAACACCAGCGCCCGACCCCGGCGTACGGGGTCGGCCTGGGGCGCAGGCGCGGCGGGACGTGTGGGGGAAGGGCCCGATGCGGGCCCCGCAGCTACGTTGGAAGGCGGGGAAGGGGCGGAAGGGGCGGCGGCCAGAGCAGGCGCGACAGGGGTGGCAGGGGCGGGGCCAGCCCCTCGTCCGCTGCCCGGCGCCAAGGCCCAGCCCAGGCCGGCGCCGAGTTGCAGCAGCCAGGCGCGGCGGCTGGCGGGGAAGGCGCGGCCGGGCGGTGTCACCAGTCCTCCTTGACCGACAGCACCGCGCTGCGGGACGCGGCGCGCCGTGCGGTCCAGGCCGCGGTGAGCACCCCGGCCGCCACCACGGCGGCACACAGCAGGGCCAGCCGGGCCCAGGGCAGCACCAGGTCCATGGTCCAGTGAAAGCTCTGCGGGTTCACCACGTGCACCAGCACCACGCTGATGGCCAGGCCCAGCAACAGGCCCACTGCGGCACCAGCCGCCAGCCAGGCCAGCACTTCCACGCTGACCACGGCCACCACCTGGCGCCCCGTCAGCCCCAGGTGCGACAGCAACCCGAACTCCTTGCGCCGCGCCAGCACCTGGGCCGACAGGCTGGCGGCCACGCCGATGAGGCCGATGCCGATGGCCACCGCCTGCAGGTAGTAGGTGACGGCGAAGCTGCGGTCGAAGATGGCCATGGACAGCTTGCGAAGTTCGGGCGTGGAGGCGAACTCCAGCATCGCCGGGTCGGGCGCCAGGCGCCGCAGGCCTTGCTGCACCTGCTGCACGTGCGGTGTGGGTCCGGCACCGGCGGGCGTGTCGAGCCACAGGGCCAGGTCGTTCACGCGGGTGTCGCCCGTCAGCGCCTGGTAGTCCTGCCGGCTCATCACCACGGCGCCGAACTGGCGGGCGTAGTCGCGCCACACGCCGCGCACCTGGGTGCTCACCACCCGGCCTTCCAGGGGCAGCAGCAACAGGCTGCCCGGCTCCGCACCGTAGAGCGACACCATGGCCTCGCTGACGAAGACGCCCACCGTGCCTTCACGCGGGGGCAGGGGGGCTTGCAAGAGTGGCAGGGCAGCGGCCGGGTTGTCCAGTTCCCGTGCCACCAGGGCCACGGCGGGCCGCCCGGGAGCCAGTTGCAGCGCCCGGGTGCGCGAGGCCTCCACGCGCCGCACCCCGGGCAGGGCCTGCACCTGCGCCACGAAGCCGGCGTCCAGCCAGGCCTGCTCGCTGGCGGCGCTGCTGGCGGCGGTGCGGGCGTACAGATCGGCCGGCAGCACGCTGTCCAGCCAGGTGGCCACGCCCTGGCGGAAGCTGGTGACCATCACCGTGAGCGCCACCGACAAAGCCAGGCTGGCCACCACGCCCGCCACGGCCGCGGTGGCCGTGTGCCGCTGAAAGCGAGCGCGCTCCAGCGCCAGCAGCGCCAGCGCGCCCGACGGGGCCGGCACCAGGCGCAGCAGCGCGTGCACCGCCACCGGCACCAGCGCCACCCCGCCCAGCAGCAGCGCCGCCACGCTGGCATAAGCGGCCACCGGCAGACCGCCGATGGGCGGCATCAGCGCCAGCAGGACGCCCGAGGCCACCACCGCCAGGGCCGGTGCAGCGCGGGGCGGGCGCGCATGCGGTGAGCCCAGCCCCTTCAGCGCCAGCGCAGGCTGCAGCTGCTGGGCGCGCTGCGCCGGCACCCAGCCGCCCACCAGCGCCGAGGCCACGCCCAGCAGGCCAAAGCCCGCCAGGCCCCAGCCGTCCACGCGCAGCGGCGGGGCGATGCCCGGGAAGTAGCCGCCGCCCAGATCGCCCGCCAGCCAGCGCAGGGCCCCGGCGGCCATGGCGCTGCCCAGTGCCAGGCCGAGCGCGCTGCCGCCCAGGCCCAGCAGGCCGCACTCGGCCAGCACCAGGGCACGCCGCTCGCCGGCGGTCAGGCCCAGCACCCCCAGCAGCGCCAGCGCAGGCGTGCGCTGCGCCACCGACAGGCTGACCACCGAGTACACCAGGAACGCGCCGACGAACAGGGCCACCAGTGCCAGCACGGTGAGGTTCACGCGGTAGGCGCGTGAGAGGTGCGACACACGTTGTTCGGCCTCGTTGGCCGCCACCGGGGTGAGGCCCGACGGCCATCGACCTTCCAGCGATTCCACGCTCACGCCCGGCTCCAGGCGCAGGTCGATGCGCGTGAGGCGGCCCTCCAGGCCGAACAGGGCCTGCGCCGCCGCGATGTCGACCACCACCAGCGGCGTGCCCCCTGCCGCCACGCTGCCGCCCACCTGCAGCGTGTGCCAGCGTGGGCCGGCCTGCAGGCGCAGCGTCTGCCCATCGCGCAGGCCCAGGCGGTCCCACGCCGCGGCGTTGACGAAGGCCAGACCGGGGTCCAGCGCCGCCAGGCGGCCCTGGCCCTCGGCGGGGCGGGGCAGGGCCCCGGGCGTCAAGGTGGCGGCCACCAGAGCGTCCAGGCCTATCAGGCGCACCGGCAGGCGGGCGGCGGACGCGATGCCTGGGGCCGGCGCGGAGGCCGAAGCCAGGGACGGGCTTGCCCCAGGGCTTGGCGCAGACGCCCTTGATCCGTCTGTCTGCGGGGTCGCGCCAGTGGGTCCCAGACCTGCGGCCGGACCGGGCGCCGCGTAGGTGTCCACCTCCACCACCGGGCTGGCCAGGGCCACGCCCGGCAAGGCCGCCACGAGGTCGAGCGACCGGTCGTCGAAGCCTTCTCGCGGACCGCGCAGCACGGCGTCGGGTTCACCGTTGGCCGAGCGCACCGCGGCCGAGAACTCGGCCAGGGCCGAGACATTGATCAGGTGCACCGACCAGGCCAGCGCCACGCCCAGGGCCACGGCCAGCGCCGCCATGGCGTGCCGCCAGGGGTGGTGGCGCCATTCGCGCAGGATCAGCGGCCACAGAGGGCCCAACATCGCCAGAGATGCCAGTGGCGAGCGGGGCCCAGGACTGTTCCGTCCTCGGCCCCGGCCTGACGGGGCTTCGACGCTCATGCGGGGGCCGGAGCTGCGGCCGCGGCCGCAGCCGCAGCTTCCACGCCTTGGGGCGTGAGGCGCAGCACCCGGTCGGCCCGGGCCGCGGCGGCCTGCGAGTGCGTCACCAGCAGGCAAGCGGCCCCGCTGCGGCGGGCCTGGTCCAGCAGCAGGTCCAGCACGCGCGCGGCGGTGGTCGGGTCCAGGTTGCCGGTGGGCTCGTCCGCCAGGATCAAGGCTGGCTCGTGTACCAGGGCGCGGGCGATGGCCACGCGCTGCAACTGCCCGCCCGAAAGCTGGGCTGGCAGGCGCTCCCCCAGGCCGGCCAGGCCCACGGCGTCCAGCAGCATGCGCACCCGGTCCTGGCCTGCGCCCGGGCCGGCTCGGCCCAGCAGACGCAGGGGCAATGCCACGTTCTCTTCGACGCTGAGGTGGGGCAACACGTGGAAGGCCTGGAACACGAAGCCCAGCCGTTCACGCCGCATCAGCGCTCGCCCGTCAGCGTCCAGCGCGCCGACCTCCACGCCACCCAGGACGATGCGTCCTTCATCGGCGTCGTCCAGCCCGGCGATGCAGTTCAGCAGCGTGGACTTGCCCACGCCGGACTCCCCCAGCAGCGCCACGAACTCACCGCTGGCCACCTGCAGATCCACCCGGTGCAGGACGCGGGTGTCGCCGTAGCGCTTGGTCAGGCCTTTGATCTGGAGCATGATCGGCGCATGATGCCTGCGCGGGCCCGGCTGCGCCTGCGGCGGGTCATGGAGAAGAACATGAACCGGAAAACACTTGTCGCGCTAACCCTCGCCCTGTGCGGCTCCTGGAGCTGGGCCCTGGACTTGCAGGGCCACCGTGGCGCACGGGGCCTGCTGCCCGAAAACACCCTGCCGTCCTTTGCGCGGGCGCTGTCGATCGGCGTGACCACGCTGGAGACCGACATCGCCATCACCCGCGACGGCGTGCTGGTGATTTCCCACGACCCGTCGCTGAACCCCGACATCACGCGGGGGCCGGACGGCAAGTTCCTGACCGGACGCGGTCCTCTCATCGTGCAGACCGACTGGGCCGAACTGCAGCGCTATGACGTGGGCCGCATCAACCCGGCCAGCCGTTACGCCCAGACCTTCTCGGCCCAGAAAGCGGTGGACGGGACCCGCCTGCCCACCCTGGACGAGCTGTTCGCGCTGGTGCGCAAGTCGGGCAACCAGGAGGTGCGCTTCGCCTTGGAGACCAAGGTCTTTCCGCACACGCCCGAGGCCACCGTGGCGCCCGAGCCCTTTGCCCGGGCGCTGATTGCCGCGGTGCGCCAGGCGGGCGTGGCCGCGCGCACCACCATCCTGTCCTTCGACTGGCGCACGCTGCAGGTGGTGCAGGCGCAGGCGCCGGAGATCGGCACCGTCTACCTCAGCGCCCAGCAGCGCTGGCTGGACAACATCGGCGCCGGTTCCCCCCAGGCCTCGGCCTGGACCGCCGGCATCCGCCACGCCGACCACGGATCGGTGCCGAAGATGGTGCGTGCGGCAGGCGGGCGCATCTGGTCGGTCTACTTCGGCGACCTGACGCCTGCGCTGCTGCAGGAAGCCAAGGGCCTGGGCCTCACGGTGCTGGCCTGGACGGTGAACGACACGGCCCAGATGGCGCGTCTGATCGACATGGGCGTGGACGGCATCGTCACCGACCGCCCGGACCTGCTGCGCGAGGAGATGGCCCGCCGAGGCCTGCCCCTGCCGCGGGCCACGCCGGTGCAGCCCTGAGGCCTGCCCGGCGCCTCAGCGCTCAAGCAGCGACTGGATGCGGTCGGTCACTTGTGCCACCGCGTCGGGCGCATCGCAGGCCACGATGTGGCGCTGTGGCATGGAGCGCAGCCAGGTCAGTTGACGCTTCGCCAACTGCCGGGTGGCGGCGATGCCGGCTTCGCGGAAGGCGGACCAGCCGGGTGAGCCCGGGGCCAGCGAACCATCGTGGTCCAGCGCCTGCCAGGCCTGGCGGTAGCCGACGCAGCGCATCGAAGGCAGCTCGGGGTGCAGATCCGCCCGCTGGCGCAGGGACCGCAGCTCCTGCACGAAGCCTGCGGCCAGCATGGCGTCGAAGCGCTGGGCGATGCGCTCGTGCAGCCAGGCCCTGGAGGCAGGCTCCAGCGCGATGAGCTGCAGTTCCACCCCTGGCAGGGCCCGCGCCGCGCCGTCGGAGGCGGGCGCCGTCGCAGCGCCCGCGTGCCACTGCGACAGCGGCTGGCCGGTGAGTTGCCACACTTCCAGGGCCCGCTGGATGCGCTGCGCGTCCAGAGGTGCCAGTCGGGCGGCGGTCACGGGGTCCACCTGGGCCAGTTCCGCATGAAGGGCCGGCCAGCCTTCTCGGGCAGCGCGGGCATCCAGCTCGGCGCGCACGGCAGCGTCCGCCGCGGGCAGGGCGTCCAGCCCATCGCGCAGCGCCTTCAGGTAGAGCATGGTGCCGCCCACCAGCAGGGGCAGAGCCCCTCGGCTTCGGATGTCCGCAATGGCGAGCTTCGCGTCGGCCACGAAGCGTGCGGCGGAGTAGGCCTGCGCGGGGTCGATCAGGTCGATGAGGTGGTGCGGAACCTCGGCCTGCTCGGCCGCGGTGGGCTTGGCCGTGCCGATGTTCATGCCGCGGTAGACCAGCGCCGAGTCCACGCTGATGATCTCCACCCGGCGCTGCGGCGCCAGCGCGCGCGCCACCGCCAGGGCGGCTGCGCTCTTGCCACTGGCCGTGGGGCCGGCCAGGGCCAGCACGGGCAGCGTCAAGCCGGGCCCCCGGTGGAAGACGGGTCACCATGGCGCTGCACCAGGGTCCAGGCGACGGCGGCGGTGAGCACGGAGAACAAGGCCAGCGTCAGCGTCAGCGGGAACACCGTGCCGTCGATGGCGCGGCCCAGCCACAGCCCGATCAGGAAGGCGGCGGCGGCCGACATGAAGCCGGACAAGGCCGACGCGGCGCCCGCCGCCTGCGGGAACGGGCCCACCACTCCGGCCTGCCCGCACGGTTGGTGGATGCCATGGCCGAAGTTGAAGACCATTTGCGGCAGGCAGATGGCCCAAGGGCTGGTCACGCCCGCCAGCGACAGCGCGGCCATGCCCAGGCCTCCAGCGAGGCTGAATGCGGCGGCGCGCCGGACGGTGCGAGCGATGCCGTGCGCGGCGATCCAGCGCCGGCAGGCAAACGTACCGGCCAGGTAGGAAACCGAGGCACTGGCCAGGAACAGGCCGTACACCGGGCGCGAGGTGCCGAGCACTTCGATGTAGACGAAGGAGCTGCTGGCCAGGAAGGTGAAAAGCCCGCCGTAAGTGAACATCAGCAAGAGCGACCAGGCGAGAAACACGGGTTGCCGCAGCATCTGCGCCCAGGTGCCCGCCATGCGGGCCGGTTCCAGCGCGCGCGGGTTGCGTTGGGCCAGGGTCTCGGGCAGGCGCCAGACCACCAGGGCCAGCGCCACTGCAGCCACGACGCCCGTGGCCGCAAGCGCCCAGCGCCAACCCAGGGTGCCGGCCAGCACACCCCCCAGCACGGGGCTGCCGAGGGCGAACAGCCCCAGGCCCGACTGCGCACGGCTCATCACCAGCGTGCCCCGCAGGGGGTCGTACAAGTCACGCACCATCGCCCGGCCGCAGACCACCGAAGCCGCGAGCCCGATGCCCTGCAGCACGCGTCCGAAGATCAGCGCCTCCATGCCGGTGGCCAGGGCGCTGCACACGCTGCCCACCACGTACACGCCCAGGCCGGCCAGCAGCACCGGCCGACGGCCGACCCGGTCGGACACCGGGCCCAGCAGCAACTGGCCGAAGCCGAAGGCCAGGATCAGGCCCGACAGGGTCAGCTGCGCCTGACCGACCGCGCCGCCGAACTCGGCAGCCAACGCGGGCAGGCCCGGCAGGTACAGGTCGGTGGTGACCGGCAGCAGCCCGAGGAACAGGGCCAGCATCACCGCCACGAGATGGTCCGGGGGACGTGGGCGCGCCTGTGCGTCCGCGGAAGGTGTCATCTCGGCTTGTTCTTTCAGGGGGTGGGCAGGCGAAGCAAGCGGTGGGCCTCGAGGGGCGGGCGTATCAGAAGCGTTCGTCGTCCCGCAGGTAACGCCACTGTCCCGGCGGCAGCTTGCCCAGCAGCACGCTGCCGATGCGCACGCGCCGCAGCGCCAGCACCTTCAGGCCCACCAGTTCGCACATGCGGCGCACCTGCCGCTTGCGCCCTTCGCGCAGCACGATGCGCAACTGGTCCTCGTTGGCCCAGCTCACCTTGGCGGGCAGCAGTGGCCGGTCGTCCAGTGCCAGCCCGTGACGCAGCAGGTCCAGCCCGTTCTCGCGAAACGAGCCGGGCGCCATCGGCGCCACCTTCACCAGGTATTCCTTCTCGACATCGGATTCCTCGCCGATCAGGTGGCGCGCCACGCGGCCGTCCTGCGTCAGCACCAGCAGTCCCGTGGAGTCCAGGTCCAGGCGGCCCGCCGGTGCCAGGCCTCTGCCATGACCGGGGTGCCAGGGCCTGCCGCGGTCTTCCGACCAGCGACGGTCGGCCGTCACCAGGACGGCGGCGGGTTCGTGCCCATCCTCGGCCTGACCGCTGACGAAGCCCAGCGGCTTGTGCAGCAGGATGGTCACGCGGTGGCCCTGTTCCTGCCGGGCGGCCGGGTCGATGTCGATGCGCTCATCGCCGCGGATGCGCTGGCCCAGCACGGCCAGCCGTCCGTTCACGCGCACCCACCCGGCCTCGATCCACTCGTCGGCTTCACGCCGCGAGGCGATGGCGCGCTCGGCCATCACCTTGGACAGGCGCACGCCTTCGGCGGGTGGGACGTCCGCAGCTGCCCTGGCGCTGGCCCGAGCTGGTGCGCGTGGCGGGGCCGGTGGTTGGGCCCGCGCTTGGGCACGAGGCTGGGCCCGTGCCTGGGCCGGTGCCTGAGACGGTGGCTGAGGCGGTGGTTGGGATGGTGGTTGGGCCCGTGGTTGGGACGGTGCGCGGCTGCGCGGGGGCGGCTGACCCCGGACGGCCGGCCGCCTTGGGTCTCGCGCCGGAGCGTCAGGTTTCACGCCGAGGCGGGGACGGTCTTTCATGGGTGGCCTTGAGGCATGTGATGTCAACGGCCCCGCAGGAACAGGCTGTCCAGCTCCTTGAGGGTGATGTGCCGCCAGGTGGGCCGGCCGTGGTTGCAGGTGTCGGCGCGCTCCGTGGCTTCCATGTCCCGCAGCAGGGCGTCCATCTCGGCCAGGGTGAGGCGGCGGTTGGCGCGCACGGCGGCGTGGCAGGCCATGGTGGCCAGCAGATCGTCGCGCGCGCGCTGCACCACGCGGCTGGAGCCGATCTGCTGCAGTTCCGCCAGCACGGAGCGGGTGAGTTCGGTCAGGTCCGCCTGGGGCAGGGCGGCCGGGCGGCTGCGCACCGCCAGTGTGGCCGGCCCCAGCACGTCCACTTCCAGCCCCAGCGCCTTGAGGGCTTCCGGTTCTTCCTGCACGGCCGCCACCTCGGCCGCGGTGGCCGACATGGTGTGCGGAATCAGCAGCGGTTGCGAAGGCAGGGGGCCGCCGGTATCGGCAGCCTGCTTCAGGCGTTCGTACACGATGCGCTCATGCGCGGCGTGCATGTCCACCACCACCAGCCCCTGGGCGGTCTCCGCCAGCACGTAAACGCCTGCCAACTGGGCGATGGCACGGCCCAGGGGCTGGTCATGCGCTTGCTCGGGTGCGGCGATGGCATGGCCCAGCGCATCCCATGCCGTGCCGTGCCCGACCGCACTGGTCGCCGGGTCGTCGGGCCCCGGGCTTGCATCGCCGGTGGCTGCCGGCCCTTGCACTGCAGGGCCAGCTTGTGTCGCTTCACCGTGTGCCGCTGTACCCGCAAAGCCCTGCCGCAGCGCGGCCCAGGCGGGCAGCCCGCCGCTGCCGGCCAGGCGGTCCGGCCGGGGCCAGGGGGGCGCGGCCTCGCGCACCAGCAACGAGGGTTGATGCGGTGCCCAAGCGGGCGCGGTGCCGGCTGACGCAGCCCCTGGTGCTGCGTCGGGCCCGGCAGTGCCCGGCGCAGCAGGCCTGGTCGCACCGGCCAGCGCCAACCCCGTCTCCTCTGCACCCGGTGTGCCGGGCAGCCCCGCCCGCGTGGGCGCCAGCGCCTGCTCCACCGCCCGCTGCACCGCCTGGTGCACGGCGCGTCCGTCACGGAACCGCACCTCGATCTTCGTGGGGTGGACGTTGACGTCCACCAGTTCCGGCTCGATCTGCAGGAACAGCACGTAGGCCGGCTGCCGGCTGCCATGCAACTGGTCTTCGTAGGCGGCACGCACCGCGTGGGAAATCAGGCGGTCGCGGATGAAGCGGCCGTTGACGAAGAGGAACTGCTGGGCGGTGCGGCTGCGGGCGGCCTCGGGCTGACCTGCGCGGCCCGTCAGCGTCAGCGGGCCGAGCGCGCTGTCCACGGGCCGGCTGGACTGCAGGAAATCCGCCCCCAGCACATCGGCCAGGCGCTGGTCGGACGCACCGGCACGCCACTGCGCCACCAGGCGGCCTTCATGCCAGACGGCGAAGCCGACGTCGGGCCGGGCCAGCGCATGTCGGCGCACGGCCTCCAGCGCATGCGCGAGCTCGGTGGCGTCGGTCTTGAGGAACTTGCGCCGGGCCGGGGTGCTGAAGAACAGCTCGCGCACTTCCACCGTGGTGCCGGTGGCGCGCGCGGCGGGCTGCAGTTCACCGCTGCGCGCGTCCAGGCGGAAGGCATGGGGCGCGTCGGCGGTGCGGCTGGTCAGGCTGAGATCGGCAATGCTGGCGATGGCGGCCAGGGCCTCGCCGCGGAACCCCATGGTGCCCACACGCTCCAGTTCCGTCAGATCACGGATCTTGCTGGTGGCGTGCCGCTTCAAGGCCAGGGGCAGCTCCTGCGCCGGGATGCCGGCGCCGTCGTCCTCCACGGCGATGCTGCGCACGCCCCCCGCCGAGAGCCTGACCGTGACCTGGGTGGCGCCGGCGTCCAGCGCGTTGTCCACCAGTTCGCGCACCACCGAGGCGGGCCGCTCCACCACCTCGCCCGCGGCGATCTGGCTCACCAGCTCGTCAGGCAGTTCCAGGATGGCGCGTCGGGAGACGGCCGCAAGTCGTGAGTCCATCCAGATCATTGTAGGAAGGGGGTCCCGATAATCCCGGCATGGACCTCATCGCCTTCCTGATCGACTTCATCCTGCATGTCGACAAGCACCTGGCGACTTTCGTCCAGGCCTATGGCGCCTGGGTGTACGCGCTGCTGTTCCTGATCGTCTTCGTCGAGACGGGCGTGGTGGTCATGCCCTTCCTGCCCGGCGACTCGCTGCTGTTCGTGGTGGGCACCTTGTGCGGCGTGGGGCTGATGAGCCTGCCGCTGGCGATGGGGCTGCTCATCCTGGCCGCCGTGCTGGGCGACCAGACCAACTACCTCATCGGCCGGCACGTGGGGCCGCGGGTGTGGTCCTGGGAGCACAGCCGCTTCTTCAACAAGCATGCCTTCCAGCAGGCCCATGCCTTCTACGAGCGCTGGGGCGGCATCACCATCATCCTGGCCCGCTTCATGCCGTTCATCCGAACCTTCGCGCCCTTCGTGGCCGGCGTGGCCGAGATGAACCGGGCGCGCTTCAGCACCTACAACGTCGTGGGCGCGCTCATCTGGGTGATCAGCCTCACGCTGGCGGGCTACCTGTTCGGCAACCTGCCCCTGGTGCAACAGCACCTGAGCAAGATCATCTGGGCGCTCATCCTGGTGCCCGGCCTGATCGCGATCTTCGGGGCGTGGAAGGCGCGCCAGGCCGCCCCCTGAACAGGCCCGGGGCCTCACACCCGGCGCTGCCGGGCCAGGGGCGGGTTCTTCAGGAAGTAGCGCCGTACCCCCTCGGCCAGTGCTTCCACCAGCCGGGCCTGCCATTCGGGGTCGCGCAGCAGGGCTTCCTCCTGCGGGTTGGAGATGAAGGCGGTCTCCACCAGGATGCTGGGGATGTCCGGTGCCTTCAGCACCGCAAAGCCCGCCTGCTCGACCTGGGGCTTGTGCAGGCGGCCCACCCGTCCCAGCCGGCTGAGCACCTCCTGCCCTGCGCGCAGGCTGTCCTTGATCTGCGCGGTGGTGCTCATGTCCAGCATCGCCCGCAGCACCTGCGTGTCCTTGACCGCGACGTTGACGCCGCCCACCAGGTCGGCGGCGTTCTCCCGGTCGGCCATCCACTTCGCGGCCGTGCTGGTGGCCGCACCCGTGGACAGCGCGAACACGCTGCCCCCGCGGGCCTCGGGGCGCATGAAGGCGTCCGCATGGATGGAGACGAAGAGATCGGCCTGCACGCGCCGTGCCTTGCGCACCCGCTGGTGCAGCGGCACGAAGAAGTCGGCGTCGCGCGTCAGCATGGCGCGCATGCCGCGCTGCTCGTTCAGCCGCTCGCGCAGTTGCAGCGCGATCTGCAGCACGACGTCCTTCTCGCGCAGGCCGGTGGGGCCGATGGCGCCGGGGTCCTCGCCGCCATGGCCCGGGTCCAGGGCCACGATGACCAGCCGGTCGATGCCCTCGGGCAGGGCGGTGGTCGCCGCCTCGTCAGGCGGCGCAGGAGTCTGCAACGCGGCGGCGGGAGGCGCTACGGGACCGGGCAGCGGCCTGGGCGGGGCGCTGCCCGCGGGGGGCGCTGCCGTCATGGGACGCTCCACGCGCCCGATGAACTCGCCCAGGGCATCCTTCACCGCCTGGCCCGCCTGTCGCGAGGCCTGCTCCCGCTCCTGCACCAGGGCCAGCAGCGGGTCGCGCTCCACCTGGGGGTACAGGTCCAGCACCAGCCGATGCCGGTACGCCGCCACCGGGGCCAGCACGAATTGCTGCGGCGCCACCGCCTGCTTCAGGTCGAGCACCAGTCGCACGGTGCGCGGCTGGTACTGCCCGACCCGCACGCCGGCAATGAACGGGTCGTCAGGCTTGACCTTGCCCACCAGTTCACGCAGCGCGCCGTCCAGCTCCAGGCCGTCGATGTCGATCACCAGCCGGGGCGGGCCTTCGGGCGTGAGGAACTGCCGGGCCGTCAGGGGCGCGTCGCTCTCGATCGTGACGCGCGTGTAATCCGCCGCCGGCCACACCCGCACGGCAAGGATGGCCACGGCCCGTGCCAGGTCGCTGACGGTCACCGCCAGGGCCAGTGCGCCCAGGCGCGCCAGCGCCCGGCGGCGGGCCCTGCCTGCGGCAGTGCGGCCACCGCTTCCGGGGCGCAGGTCGCCGCGGCGCACGGTCATTCGGCCCCAGCCAAGGCGGCCAGCAGTTGTTGACCAGCGGGCGTCAGCGCGTCAACGCGCACCTCGCGCGGGGCCGAGGTCGGGTCGCCCGTGTCGTCGCCTGCCACGACGCGCCCGTTGTCGGCCGTATCGGCCGTATCGGCGGGGCTGGGGTCCTGCGGCCAAATGTGAAGCGCCAGGTCAGGCGTGGGCAGGGCGCCCGCAGCCTTGTCCGGCCACTCCGCCAGCTTCAGGCCGGGCCCTGCGAACACATCCCTGAAGCCGGCGTCTTCCCACTCTCGGGGGTCGTTGAAACGGTAGAAGTCGAAGTGCGCGATCTCCAGGCCCGGGGCCTGATGGGGTTCCATGACGGTGTAGGTCGGGCTCTTGATGCGGCCGGCCACCCCCAGCGCCCGGAGCAGGTGGCGTACGAAGGTCGTCTTGCCGGCCCCCAGCGGCCCTTGCAGGGTGAGGAAAGCACGCTTCAAGCCGGCCTGGCGGGCCAGGCGCTGCGCGAAGGACGCACACGCCGCTTCGTCGGCCCACTGCCAGGCCCTGGTTTCTAGAATCGTCGGATGAACGTGGTGCATCGGCTGGATGGTGAGGGGCTGCAGGGGCAAGACCTGCTGGCACGTGTCCGCCAGGAGGCGCGCACGCTCGGATTCTCCCAAATCGGGGTATCCGGCATCGACTTGTCCATGGCTGAGCCGGGGTTGAGGGCCTGGCTGGCGGCCGGTTTTCACGGATCCATGGGGTACATGGCGGCCCACGGCATGAAGCGGGCCCGGCCGGCCGAACTGGTGCCCGGCACCGTCAGCGTCATCAGCGCGCGCATGGACTATCTGCCGCGGCCACTTCCAGAAGCAGGTGGGTCCGCCGACCCGCAAGACTGGGTGGCCCGTGAACAGGGTCGCCTGGCGGACCCGGACCAGGCGGTGATCTCGGTCTATGCCCGCGGCCGGGACTATCACAAGGTGCTGCGTCAGCGCCTGCAGAAGCTGGCACAGGCCCTGAACGTGTGGCTGGGCCCGTTCGGCCACCGCGCCTTCACCGACTCTGCCCCGGTGCTGGAGGTGGAACTGGCCGCGCGCAGCGGCGTGGGCTGGCGCGGCAAGCACACCCTGGCCCTGCACCGTGAGGCGGGGTCGATGTTCTTCCTGGGCGAACTCTTTGTCGATCTGGCGTTGCCATCCACGCCCGCGGTGAGTGCGCACTGCGGCCAGTGCAGCGCCTGCCTGGACGTCTGCCCCACGCAGGCCATCGTGGCGCCGTACCGCCTGGACGCGCGGCGCTGCCTGTCCTACCTGAGCATCGAGCATGAGGGACCGATACCGCAGGAGTTCCGCCGCGCGATGGGCAACCGCATCTACGGTTGTGACGACTGCCAGCTGGTCTGCCCCTGGAACAAGTTCGCGCAGCGTGCCGTGCTGCCGGACTTCGACGAGCGCGAAGGCCTGGGCGCAAGCACCTTGCTGGCGCTGTGGGCCTGGGACGAGCCGGCGTGGTGGCGCCGTACCGAGGGCAGCGCCATCCGTCGCATCGGCTGGAGGAGGTGGCGGCGCAACCTGGCGGTGGCGCTGGGCAATGCGCTGGCGCAGGCGAGCAGCAGCCTGGCGGCAGAAGAATTGAAGATCGCCTTGACCACTGCGCGCGCCGACGCTGACAACCTGGTGCGCGAGCACATCGATTGGGCATTGGCGCAAGAACCGGGCTGGGGCGGGGTGGTGCGTGCCGAGGTGGGCGCCTGATCACCCTCATGGGGTCCGCGGTCTGCTTTCCGCGGTGGTGTCGGGGCGGTGCGGTTCAGGGCAAACTTCGGGCCTGTTCCGGAGTTTTTTTCCGGGCTCGTGCTCGATTCGCCACTTCTTGGAGTTTCATCATGCAACTGAAGTCCCTGCTGCCCTTGGTCAGTGCTGCGGTGCTGGCCGCACCCCTGGCCCAGGCCCAGACCTATCCCAACAAGCCCGTTCGCCTGGTGGTGCCCTTCGCCCCGGGTGGCACGACCGACATCGTGGCGCGCGTGGTCGCCGAGAAGGTGGGCGCGGCCTTCGGTCAGCAGATGGTCGTGGAGAACAAGGCAGGCGGCGGTGGCTCGATTGGCGCGCTGGAAGTCATCAAGGCCCCGGCGGATGGCTACGTGCTCGGCATGGCCACCGTGTCCACCACGGCCTCCAACCCGGCCATCAACCCCCGTATCGGCTACAGCCCGACGGCTGACTTCACACCCATCATCAACATTGCGGCCACGCCCAACGTCATCGCGGTGCACCCCAGCTTTCCGGCGCGCGACTACAAGGGCTTCATCGCCGAGCTGAAGAAGAACCCCGGCAAGTACAGCTACGCCAGCTCGGGCACCGGCGGCATCGGCCACCTGCAGACCGAGTTGTTCAAGAGCCTGGCGGGCGTGTTCATGACGCACATCCCCTACCGCGGCGCGGGTCCCGCACTCAATGACACGGTGGCCGGCCAGGTGCCGGTCATCTTCGACAACATGCCCTCGGCGTTGCCGTTCATCCGGGACGGGCGGCTGATCCCCATCGTGGTGGCCGCCCCGCAGCGCCTGATCCAGCTGCCCAACGTTCCGACTTTCAAGGAAGTGGGCCTGGAGCCGGTCAACCGCATGGCCTACTACGGCGTGCTGGGTCCCAAAGGCCTGCCGAAGGAGGTCATCGACAAGGTGGCCGCGGCTGTGAAGAAAACGGCCGAATTGTCTGATGTTCGCAAGCGCATCGAGGACACCGGCTCGCTGATGGTCTTGAACACGCCCGCGCAGTTCGCCGCCCAGATCAGCGCGGAGTTCGAGGTGTACAAAAAGGTTGTGGCCGACCAGAAGCTCAAGCTGGATTGAGGCCCGCCGAAACCTTGCGCAGCCGGTGATCAACTCCTTGCGCAAGCCACTGGACAAGCCACCTGCGGGTGGCTTTTTCGATGTTGAGGTCTGAGCGGCCCGGGCCAGTGGTGTTCATGCAAAGCGCCGCCTTCATTGACCGCTTCATCGACACCCTGTGGGTGGAAGACGGGCTGGCCCCCCTCAGCCTGGCGGCGTACCGGCGAGACCTGAGCCTGTACGCCCAATGGCTGGAAAAGACCACCGGTCGCCCGCTGGAGCACACGCGCGAGTCCGACCTGCTGGGCTACATGAGCGAGCGCCACACGGCCACGCGGGCCACCACGGCGAACCGGCGCCTGACAGTGTTCCGGCGCTTTTTCCGCTGGGCGCTGCGCGAGCGTCTGTGCATCGCCGACCCAACCTTGAAGCTGTTGGCGGCCCGTCAGCCCCTGCGCGTACCCAAAGCCTTGAGCGAGGCGCAGGTGGAAGCCCTGCTCGCGGCGCCCGACACCGAGTCGGCGCTGGGTCTGCGCGACCGCACCATGATCGAGCTGATGTATGCCAGCGGCCTGCGCGTGAGTGAACTCGTGGGCCTGAAGACCGTGCATGTGGGCCTGAGCGAAGGGGCCTTGCGCGTCACCGGCAAAGGCTCCAAGGAGCGCATGGTGCCCTTCGGGCAGGAGGCTCACGCCTGGATCCGCCGCTACCTGCAAGAGGCCCGTGCCGACATCCTGCAGGCCAAGGTCAGCGACGCGCTGTTCGTCACGGTGCGAGGCGGTGCCATGACGCGCCAGATGTTCTGGATCCTCGTCAAGCGCTACGCGCTGGCGGCGGGCATCCAGGTGCCTTTGTCACCGCACACCCTGCGCCATGCCTTCGCCACGCACTTGCTGAACCATGGCGCTGACCTGCGGGCTGTGCAGATGCTGCTGGGCCACGCCGACATTTCCACCACCACCATCTACACCCACGTGGCGCGTGAGCGCTTGCGCCAGTTGCACGCCACGCACCACCCCCGCGGCTGAACGGGGCGCCGCTGCGATGGCTTTCGGGGCGCTGCCTGGACTCAATCGGTCGGCAGCGTTGACAGTTCCTCATCCGTGAAGCCGGCTCGGCTGCGGGCTTCCAGGTTGAACGGGCCCTTCAGGCGCGGTGCGCCATAGCGCTGCGCCAGGACCGGGTAGTGCGCCTGTGGGTCCAGACCGTGTTCTTCACACAACCAGCGGTACCAGCGGTTGCCAATGGCCACGTGCTGGACCTCGTCGTGCAGGATCACGCCCAGGATCTCCACCGCACGGTGATCGCCCGCGCGCGCCAGGCGCGACTGCATCGGCGGGGTGGCGTCCAGACCGCGCGCCTCCAGGGTGCGCGGCACCAGCGCCATGCGCGCGACGATGTCGTCAGCGGTCTTTTCTGCCATGCTCCACAGGCCGTCGTGGGCGTCGAAGTCGCCATAGTCATGGCCCAGCGACTGCAGATGGGATCGCAGCAAGTTGAAGTGGCGAGCCTCGTCGGCGGCCACCAACCACCAGTCGCGGTAAAACGCCTGCGGCATGCCCGCATACCGCCAGACGGCATCCAGTGCCAGGTTGATGGCGTTGAACTCGATGTGGGCCACGGCGTGCAGCAGGGCTGCCCGTCCCGCGGCTGTGAAGGGGCTGCGCCGGGGCACGGAGGCCGGGTCGACCAGGTGCGGCCGCTCGGGCCGGCCCGGCAGCGTCAGGCGGGCGGTGAGTTCCAGGCCCGCATCGGCGTCACAGCCGGCCAAGGCCAGCGCCCAGCCGGCCTCCACCGAGGCCGCCTTGCGGGTGGGGTCGGGTTCGGTCAGGGCGTCGAGGGCCAGGCAGCGCAGGTCCATCCCTAGAATCAAGCGGTTTCGCAAACCCTGATCTTCCATCCGTTTTGCCCAAGCTGCAAGGTTTCCATGGCCGTCTACGCGCTGCACGACACTGTTCCCCAGGTCCACGAAACAGCCTGGGTGGCCGAGAACGCCACGGTCATCGGCAACGTCAGCCTCGAGGCCGGTGCCAGTATCTGGTACGGGGCGGTGATCCGCGGTGACAACGAGCCCATCACCATCGGCCAGGGCAGCAACGTGCAGGACGGCAGCGTGCTGCACACCGACCACGGGTTTCCACTGACGCTGGGCCAGGGCGTCACGGTCGGGCATCAGGTCACCTTGCACGGTTGCACCATTGGTGACGGTTCGCTCATCGGCATCCAGGCGGTGGTGCTCAACGGCGCGCGCATCGGCCGCAACTGCCTGGTGGGCGCCGGATCGCTCGTCACCGAGGGCAAGGAATTTCCAGACAACTCGCTGATCATGGGCTCGCCCGCCAAGGTGGTGCGCGAGCTGACAGCCGACCAGGCGCAGCGCCTCAAGCAGAGCGCGGCGAACTACGTGGCCAACGCGGCCCGGCACCGCGACGGCCTGCGCCGCGTGGAGGGGGCGTGAGGGCTGGCATGGGTGAACTTCACAAGTTTCTCTTCGACGGCTTGCCGGTGCGCGGCATGCTGGTGCGCCTGACGGGCAGCTGGCGCGAACTGCTGGCGCGGCGCGATCCGGCCCAGGGCGGCCAGGGGGCGTATCCGGCGCCCGTGCGCAGCCTGCTGGGGGAGATGGCGGCCGCCAGCGTGCTGATGCAGGCCAACATCAAGTTCAACGGGTCGCTGATCCTGCAGATGCAAGGCGATGGCCCGGTGAAGCTGGCGGTGGCCGAGGCCCGGCCGGACCTGGGGTTCAGGGTGACCGCCACGGTGAAGGGCGAGGTGCCCGACGGCGCCCGCCTGGAGGCCTTGCTGAACGTCCACGGCCAGGGGCGCTGCGCCATCACGCTGGACCCGCAGGACCGCCTGCCCGGCCAGCAGCCTTACCAAGGGGTGGTGCCCCTGCACGGTGATCAACGCGAGCCGCTGCAGGCTCTGAGCGAGGTGCTGGAGCACTACATGCTGCAAAGCGAGCAACTGGACACTCGGCTGGTGCTGGCCGCCAGCGACGACATGGCAGCCGGCTTGCTGATCCAGCGCCTGCCCGTGCAGGGCGAGGGCAATCTGGAGGGCCAGGCGGGGCGTCGCAACGAGGACGACATCGGCCTGAGCGAGGGCTTCAACCGCATCGCCCACCTGGCGGCCACGCTGACCCGGGAGGAACTGCTGGGTCTGGACGCAGACACCGTGCTGCGCCGTCTGTTCTGGGAGGAGAAGGTGCTGCGCTTCGAGCCCCAGGTGCCACGCTTTGCCTGCACGTGCTCGCGCCAGCGCGTGGGTGGCATGCTCCTGTCGTTGGGCCGCCAGGAGGTGGCGTCCATACTGACCGAGCGTCCGGACGTGGAGGTGGGATGCGAGTTTTGCGGTGCGCAATACCGGTTCGACGCGGTGGACGTGGGCGAACTTTTCACGCCCCCGGCGGATCACCCGCCAGGCTCTGAAGCCGTCAATTGACCGGCCTTGTGTGCGCCCCGTGAGGGCCGGGGTGCTTCATAACGCCTGCAGCGCTGCCTCGCAAGCCCGTACGGCGCAGTTCAGGCGGGCGGCGCCGTGGCCGGATACCCGCCTGAACGGCAGCTGAGCCTGGGTCAGCCACTGGTGGAGGATCGCATCCACCGGCTCGCGCACATGCGGTCCGTCGCGTTGGTGGCCATCGGCCTCCCAAGGCAGGTCCAGCGCGGTCAGCAGGGTCAGGTGCACCCGCTGGTGTTGTCCCAGAGCGAAGGGCCGCAGGCTGTCATCACCAAACACCTGCAGGCTGTAGACGGCGGTCATCAAGGCGGTGGTGTCGGCCACCACGATGTCGTGCGCCTGAGCCGCCGCCGCGATGCGCGTCTGCTGGGCCTGCGCGATCTCAAACTGCTCATGACGTGCCGGCGTGCGCCCCTGAGCACCGCACCACAGGCGCAACCACTCCGGCACCCAGGTGCAGCGCAGACCGGTACTGCGCGCCAGATGTTCGCTCAACGCTTGCGCGAGCCAGGTCTTGCCGGTGCTCTCCGCTCCCACCACTGCAATGACCAGCGCCGTGCGATTCATGGGCGCAAGTCCGGTGCCGCGGCCAGCCGTCGCCAGGCCAGCCAGCCGGCCACAGACAGCACGGCAAAGATGGCGTAGAGCACGGCGGTCAGCCACAGCGCCTTGTGCATGAAGAGGCCGACGCTGAAGATGTTGACTGCCACCCATACCGCCCAGGCCTCCACCCGTTTGCGGGCCAGCAGACATTGCCCCGTGATGCTGGCCACGGTGGGCAGGGCGTCCAGCCAGGGCACGTCGCTGTCGGTGTTGCGGCTGAGCAGCAAGGCCAGAGCCGGCCAGGCGGCCAGCGTGATGAGGGCCGCTGCAACCCGGCCTTGCCAGGACATCGCGCGCACCCGCAGCGGCCGGCCACCCGCCTCGGTACCGCGCAACCATTGGCTCCAGCCCCACAGGGACACCAGGATGAAGAATCCCTGCAGACCGGCCTCGCCGTACAGGCGGCTGTCGGCGAACAGCAGCGCATAAAGCACGGAACTGGCGATGGCCAGCGGCCACCCCCAAGGGTGGACACGGATGTTGCGTTCCACCATCCACAGGCCCAATCCGAAGGCGCACACCTCCGCCCAGGTGACGGGGCTGCCCCAGAGGGTGAAGGCGGGCGAGAGCAAGTGCCCGAAGATGAGCCGCAAAGCGTCCATGGTCAGGCGGGCACGGCAGGCAGGCGTGACGCGACGAGGATGGGCAGTGACCGGTCGTGGTGAAGGTGTCGCTGGTGTCGCTGGCGTCGTAGACCGCTGCTCAGCGCCGCTTGGAGACCTGCACCAGAACCTCGTCCGGCTTGATCATGCCGAGTTCGCTGCGGGCCTTGTCTTCCACCATCTCCAGGCCTTCCTTGAGGTCCGTGACTTCGGCCGTGACGCGGGCATTGCGCTCCCGCGCACGCTCGTTGGTCTGCTGCTGACCCGCCAGGTCGCGCTGAAGTTTCCACACCTGGGGCAGGCTGCCCCGGCCCAGCCACAGGTCGGCCTGCACCAGCAACAGCAGGACGGCCAGGGCTATGGTGACCCAGCGCACGGTGCTTTCTCAGAGCCCTGGGCGCGAGCCCGGATCTTCCCGGCCGGACGGGCCAGGCAGGTGGTTGAGGCCGCAGCGCGCTGCCATGGCCCTCAGCGCAGGTTGTAGAAGGCCGCGCGGCCGGGGTAGCGGGCCACGTCGCCCAGGTCTTCCTCAATGCGCAGCAACTGGTTGTACTTGGCAATGCGGTCGCTGCGGCTCATGGAGCCGGTCTTGATCTGCCCGGCGTTCGTGCCCACGGCGATGTCGGCGATGGTGGAGTCCTCGGTCTCTCCCGAGCGGTGGCTGATGACGGCGGTGTAGCCCGCGGTCTTGGCCATCTCGATGGCGGCGAAGGTTTCCGTCAGCGTGCCGATCTGGTTGATCTTGATGAGGATGGAGTTGGCGATGCGCTCGTCGATGCCGCGCTTCAGGATCTTGGTGTTGGTGACGAAGAGGTCGTCGCCCACCAGTTGCACCTTGCGGCCCAGGCGTTCGGTCAGGTGCTTCCAGCCTGCCCAGTCGCCCTCGTGCATGCCGTCCTCGATGCTGATGATGGGGTACTTGTCCACCCAGGTGGCCAGCATGTCGGTCCAGGCTTCGGCCGTGAGCTTCAGCCCGCCTTCGCCTTCCAGCACGTACAGGCCGTCGCGGTAGAACTCGCTGGCCGCGCAGTCCAGGCCGATGGCGATCTGCTCTCCCGCCGTGTAGCCCGCCTTGTCGATGGCCTCCAGGATCATCTGGATCGCGGCCTCGTGGCTCTCCACGTTCGGGGCGAAGCCGCCCTCGTCGCCCACGGCGGTGGGCATGCCGCGGCCGTCGATGATCTTCTTCAGGGCGTGGAAGGTCTCGGCGCCCCAGCGCACGGCCTCGCGGAAGCTCGGTGCGCCCACGGGGATGATCATCAGCTCCTGCAGGTCCAGGCTGTTGTTGGCGTGGGCCCCGCCGTTGATGACGTTCATCATTGGCACGGGCATCTGCATGCCGCCCATGCCGCCGAAGTAGCGGTACAGCGGCAAGCCGGATTCCTCGGCCGCGGCGCGGGCCACGGCCATGCTCACGGCCAGCGTGGCATTGGCGCCGAGCTTGCTCTTGTTCTCCGTGCCGTCCAGGTCGATCAGGGTCTTGTCGAGAAACGCCTGTTCGCTCGCGTCCAGGCCCATCACGGCTTCGGAGATCTCGGTGTTGATGTGCTCGACCGCACGCAGCACGCCCTTGCCCAGGTAGCGGCCTTGGTCGCCGTCGCGCAGCTCGATGGCCTCGCGGCTGCCGGTGGACGCGCCCGAGGGCACTGCTGCGCGGCCCATGGTGCCGGACTCCAGCAGCACGTCGCACTCGACGGTGGGGTTGCCTCGGCTGTCGAGGATTTCGCGGCCGACGATGTCGACGATGGCACTCATGGGGTGGGTTCTCTGAAAAGTTGAGGAATATGGGGGTGGCAGCAGTGCGTGCGTTCAGCTGGCGAAGTCGTCTTCCAGCAGCGGTTGGGACTTGACCACACGGTCCAGGGCCACCAGTTGCGCGAGCAGGGCCGCCATGTGCTTCAAGGGCACGGCGTTGGGCCCGTCCGACCAGGCCTCGGCCGGCCGCGGGTGGGTTTCCATGAACAGGCCGGCCACGCCTGCGCCGACGCCCGCGCGGGCCAGCACCGGCACCATCTCGCGCGCGCCGCCGCTGCTGGCGCCCAGGCCGCCGGGCTTCTGCACCGAGTGGGTGACATCGAACACCACCGGCGCGCCGGACTTGCGCATCTCGGCCAGGCTGCTCATGTCGGCCACCAGGTTGTTGTAGCCAAAGCTCACCCCGCGCTCGCAGGCCAGAAACCGGTCTTCCGACAGGCCGGCCTCGCGCGCGGCCGAGCGTGCCTTGTCGATGACGTTCAACATGTCCCAGGGCGCCAGGAACTGCCCCTTCTTGATGTTCACGGGCTTGCCGGACTGCGCCACGGCGCGGATGAAGTCGGTCTGCCGGCACAGGAAGGCGGGCGTCTGCAGCACATCGACCACGCTGGCCACCTCAGCCACCTGGGCCTCGTCGTGCACATCGGTGAGGATGGGCAGGCCCGTCTGCCGGCGCACTTCATCCAGGATCTTCAGCCCGGCGTCGAGCCCAACGCCGCGCTTGCTGTTGCCTGAAGACCGGTTGGCCTTGTCAAACGAGCCCTTGTAGATGAGCGGGATGCCCAGCGGGGCGCAGGCTTCCTGCAACCGGCCCGCCACTTCCAGCGACATGTCCAGGCCCTCGATGGAGCAGGTGCCGGCGATGAGAAAGAAGGGCCGGTCGATGCCGACCTCAAAACCACACAGCTTCATGCCTGCTGCTTCCACTCAGGCGGCTGCCGCAGGTGCCGCCGCCTGCGCTGACCGCTGATGGTCCAGCGCGGCCTTGACGAAACTGCTGAACAGCGGGTGTCCACCCCAGGGCGTGCTCTTGAACTCGGGGTGGAACTGCACCCCCACGAACCAGGGGTGCACCTCGCGTGGCAACTCCACCATCTCGGTGAGCTTCTCCCGCTGGGTGAGCGCCGAGATCACCAGGCCGGAATGCTGCAGTCGGTCCAGGTAATGCACATTGGCTTCGTAGCGGTGACGGTGCCGTTCGGTGACCACGGGGCCGTATATCTCGTGCGCGAGGGTACCGGGCTGGACGTCAGAGCTCTGGGCACCCAGGCGCATGGTGCCGCCCAGGTCGGAATGGGCGTCGCGTTTCTGGATCGAACCGTCGCGGTCCTGCCACTCATCGATGAGGGCGATCACCGGGTGTGGCGTGTCGGGCTCGAACTCAGTGGAATTGGCGCCCGCCAAGCCCGCCACATGCCGGGCGTACTCGATGGTCGCGACCTGCATGCCCAGGCAGATGCCGAGGTACGGAATCTTGCGTTCACGCGCGAACTGCACCGCACAGATCTTGCCCTCGATGCCGCGTTTGCCGAAGCCCCCGGGCACGAGGATGGCGTCAAAGCGCTCCAGGTGGGTCACGTTGCCGGGGTTCAGTGTCTCGGCGTCCACGTACTCGATGTCCACGCGGGCGTGGTTGTGGATGCCGGCGTGCCGCAGCGCCTCGTTGAGCGACTTGTACGAGTCCGACAGGTCGGTGTACTTGCCGCACATGGCGATCTTCACGTTCGTCGCGGGGTGGGCCACCTCGTGCACCAGTGAGTCCCAGCGCTTTAAATCGGCCGGTCTGGTCAGCAACTGCAGCTTCATGCACACCAACTCGTCCAGCCCTTGCTCGTGCAGCATGCGGGGCACTTTGTAGATGGTGTCCACGTCCCACATCGAGATCACGCCATGCAACTGCACGTTCGTGAACAGGCTGATCTTCTCGCGCTCATCGTCCGGGATGGGCCGATCGGCCCGGCACAGCAGCACGTCGGGCTGGATGCCGATCTCTCGCAGCTTCTGCACCGTGTGCTGCGTGGGCTTGGTCTTGAGTTCGCCGGCCGCGGCGATCCAGGGCACGTAGGTCAGGTGCACGAATGCCGTGTTGGTGGGCCCCAGCTTCAGGCTCAACTGCCGCACGGCCTCCAGGAAGGGCAGGGACTCGATGTCGCCCACCGTGCCACCGATCTCCACGATGGCCACATCGACGTCGGTGGCGCCGCGCTTGACGAACTCCTGGATCTCGTTGGTGACGTGCGGGATCACCTGCACGGTCTTGCCGAGATAGTCACCGCGCCGCTCTTTCTCGAGCACGCTCTTGTAGATCTGGCCGGTGGTGAAGTTGTTGGTGCGCTTCATCCGCGTGGTGATGAAGCGCTCGTAGTGGCCCAGGTCCAGATCGGTCTCGGCACCATCGTCGGTGA
>Ga0315906_10001722_pt1 | contig 31930 bp, 29 predicted proteins | sample LakEriMetagenome_4_FD_203526 | JGI IMG/M metagenome (GOLD analysis project Ga0315906, IMG submission 203526) | Freshwater fungal communities from buoy surface, Lake Erie, Ohio, United States - Buoy 2 MA122 | ecosystem: Environmental > Aquatic > Freshwater > Lake > Lake biofilm | place: USA... | reverse complement strand
GGCTGCGCCGCAGTCGTGGCGCGAGGGCGTACGGCTCTCCGGTGCCGTGCTGATGCAAGCGGGCGTGGCATTGCCGCTGCGCCACCCGGGCTGCGCATGGCTTATCGAATTGGAGGCCATATGATTCGCCCCGTCTCCTCGCCGCGACTTGGCGTGTGTTACTACCCGGAACACTGGCCGCGCGAGTGGTGGCGGGATGACGCGCGTCGAATGTGCGAGATGGGACTGTCACAAGTCAGGATCGGCGAGTTTGCCTGGAGCCGGATCGAGCCCGCGCCGGGGCAGTTCGACTGGTCGTGGCTCGATGAAGCGATCGAGGTTCTCCAGGACGCCGGTTTGTCGATCGTGCTGTGTACGCCCACGGCGACACCACCGAAATGGCTGGTTGATGCCATGCCCGACATGGTGGCGCTTGATGCGCAGGGTCGGCCACGCCGTTTTGGTTCACGACGGCATTACTGCTTTTCCCATCAGGGCTATCGACTCGAGTCGCAACGCATTACCCGCGCTATGGCAGAGCGTTACGGTCGACACTCGGCAGTGATCGCCTGGCAAACTGATAACGAGTACGGCTGTCACGACACGACGCTCAGTTGGTCGGTGGCGGCACAGCGGGAGTTTCGTCGCTGGTTGGCGGCGCGCTACGTTGACATCCACGCGCTCAATGCGGCATGGGGCAACGTCTTCTGGAGCATGGAGTATCGCAGCTTCGCCGAGATCGATTTGCCGTTGCTCACGGTCACCGAACCGAACCCTGCACACGTGCTCGCATTCAGGCGTTTTTCATCGGCGCAAGTGGCGAGTTTCAACGCCGAGCAGTGCCGCATCTTGCGCGAGTGTTCGCCCGGTCGCGATCTGACGCACAATTTCATGGGGTTCGTCACAGACTTCGATCATCATCACGTCGCAGCGGATCTCGATGTCGCTGCCTGGGACAGTTACCCGCTCGGATTCCTCGAGCAGTTCTGGTTCTCCAATGAAGACAAGCTGCGTTACGCCCGGCAGGGGCATCCCGACATCGCCGCGTTCCATCACGATCTGTATCGCGGTGTCGGTCGCGGCCGGTGGTGGGTCATGGAGCAACAACCCGGGCCGGTGAACTGGGCGCGCTATAACCCTGCGCCGCTGCCCGGCATGGTGCGACTGTGGAGTCTCGAAGCCATCGCTCATGGTGCGGAAGTGGTCAGTTATTTCCGCTGGCGGCAGGCTCCGTTCGCCCAAGAGCAGATGCATGCGGGCCTGCTGAGACCGGATCGAAAGGACGACGTCGCCGCCGACGAAGTGCGCCGTGTTGCGACAGAGCTGGCCAGTCTCGGCGAGTTACAGGCCCCGCCTCGTTCCGTCGCGATCGTGTTCGACTACTGCTCGCAGTGGGTGACCGAGATTCAGCCGCAGGGCGCCGGCTTCAGTGCGCTACGCCTGACCTTTGAGTGGTATTCGGCTGCGAGAACGCTCGGCCTTGACGTCGACATCCTACCTCCGACTGCAGATCTTGCTGGGTATTCTTTGATTCTTGTACCTTGTCTGCCGATCGTCGATGAGGCGCTGTTGCAGTGTCTTCGCGACGTAACAGTTCCCGTTCTGATTGGGGCGCGTACAGGCAGCAAGACGCCGGAGTTCAGCGTTCCGACTGCGTTGCCACCGGGGCCACTGCAATCCTTGCTGCCGCTGCGTGTCACCCGCGTTGAATCTTTGCGCGAGGGACTTACCGAATCGGGTGAAGGGTTCAAGGTCAGGCGCTGGTTTGAGCATGTCGAGACTGCGCTGCCAGCGGAGTGGTCGCTGTCCGATGGTCGTGGCGTGTTGTACCGGCATCGCAATCTACGTTACCTCGCTGGCGTACTCGACGACTCCGCTCTCCAGCGGCTGATAGCCGCACTCGCCGCAGAGGCCGATGTGCCAGTGAGGCCCTTGCCTGAGGGCGTGCGTTTACGCCGGTTGGGCGAGCTGCAATTTGCTTTTAATTACTCCGCTCAAACCGTTTCGATCCGCGGTTGCCTGCCGGACTCCGCGACGTGTCTGCTCGGCGGGCCAGAGCTGGGTCCTGCGGGGTTGGCTGTATGGCGCGAGGGTTTGATTGAAGCACCCTAAGCTCAAGGACACGGGCGAGCCCGTCACGATCCACACCCCTTCGCTGCCCTCGAGTCTCGAGGCGTGGCAGGACCCTAACGCCATTGCGTTGGTTACACCGGGCGGGCCCGTCCCGACCCGTCTCAACGGCATCCCCGTGACGCCCTGGGCGGCGCCACCGTCCACCTCCGAATGGATCGACGCGGTGCTGGGTGCTGCGATCAACGAACCCGCGCCACAGGGCGGCAGCATCACTGCGGCCGGGGTCGTCATCGAGGAGTCGGATGGCCGTGTCTGGATCGTCGCTCCGACGAATGCCTACGGGGGTTACCGCGCGACCTTTCCCAAAGGACGACCGGAGCCAGGCATGTCCTTGCAACGAACCGCGATCCGGGAGGCTTGGGAGGAATCCGGACTGCAGGTGGAGCTCGTAGCCTTTTTTATGGACGTACAACGTACGAGCACTCGCACCCGCTATTACCGTGCCCGCCGACTCGGTGGTAACCCCTCAGAGATGGGTTGGGAATCTCAGGCGGTGATGCTGGTGCCGCGCTCGAAACTGAAGCATATCGTCACGGCGCCGACGGATATTCCGCTCATCGAGGCTCTCGTTAACGCCCCTGGACACAACCGAGACTGACATCATGTGGATTTTTCTGTCCGATAGTTTTCTTAGCATCGTCGACAAAGGGGATCCGTTAGGCGCCACGTTGCTCGTGCGTGCACGCATCGATCGAAAAGTCGTCGCTGAGACTATCGCCGCAGAGTTGCAGTCAGTGCGGTATGCCAACTTCAAATCTACGGTGAAAGACCGCCGTCGCCACGATGCCTATCTTGAGGTGTGGGACGCCATGATGGATTACCAAAGCGATCTTCGCCGCCTCAAGGACTCAAACGCTAAATAACAGTTGAACCTGCAACACGGCCTCATCCGCGTGGGCTATCTGCCCTAGGCTGAGGCCGTGGGGGCCGCACGCCCGCGTACCGCCCAGCCAGTCGGGCGTATGGCCGGGAATCTGGGTGTCGCAGGCTGCGCCCACGTGCAACAGCGGTAGACCGGCAGCGAGGTCGGCGATCCATGTCGGCTCTGCGTTCGGGCCCGAGCGCATGATCAGTAGTGCCTCTGCGCCCTGTTGCAGGGCTCGCTGCATCTCCACCCGGGCCGAATCCAACGGTGCCGTGGCTGCCGGAGATTGTGCTGCCGAGACGATCGCAATACGCCGCCCATACAAGTTGACGAGAGGGCCGTATTGCACCTCGGTCTCGTCGGCAGACACGAGTAGTGCTCTGTGCCCTGCGCCGCCGCCGAAGCTCACCGCACAGTCGTGCCGCCGCGCTGCAGCGCGCAATGCCTCGATCTGCGCTGCCGAAGGATCCATCGATGTGGAGCGGCCAGTCAGCGGGCAGTCATTGAAGGCGAGCCAGTCGCATTCGGGACCCTGCCTGTCGATCACTTCGAGCATGCGCGCAAGATTGCGGGTCGTATCTTCCTGCATGCGCGAGGGCTCGATGTCCCATGGCGCACTCTGCACGAGACCGATGCGCCACGCGGTGCCCGAGCGTGTGGTCTTCGATTCGACAAGGCTCAGCGCGTTCGCTGCGGTAGCCGTCGCAAACACGGCGAGCGAGGCCGTGCTTACGAAATCGCGACGAGTGAGAGTCATGCGCGTCATTTCTCGGGCGGTTGGATGAGACCACTCTTGACGAGGTTGCGGTAAGACTCCTGCTGCACCTCGACGATGCGCTGCTTGGAATCCATCGGCGCATCGGCGAAGCGGTTGGCCGGGTACAGTGTCGTCGCGTTGTAGAGCGGGCGATAAATGTCGATGCGCTGGCGCAGCAGTCGATTACCGGACCCTGGGATCGAGCGCATGCGGCGCAGCGCCTCGACATCGATCCACGACGTGCAGACGGCGGACTCGCCGGGGCCGCCGGAGTCGGCCAGCACGCGCCCGTCCCAGTCATAAATCTTGGAGTGCCCGGCCGTCGTGCCTGTCGGTAGCGGACCGCCGACCTGACCGCATTGGTTCGCCGAGATCAGGTACATCATGTTTTCCGAGGCGCGCACTTTCTTGGCGGACTCCCAACTCCACTTGTCTGAGGCGCCATGGTCCGACGTCGGATGCAGCAATACTTCCGCACCGCGGAACATGAACATTCGAGCAGCCTCGGGATACATGATTTCGCCACAGGGCATCATGGCGATGTTGCCGAGGTCGGTCTTCGCCACGGGGAATGTGCCCTCGATGCCGTAGCGATCGAGATACCGGTCCATGAAGTCATGCGGTGAGCCGGTCTGCACGGTGTTGATGCGGCGGTACTTGAGGGCGACGTTACCGCTCGGGTCGATGAGAAACGACGTGTTGAAGTAGCGACCCGGCCATTCCGGATCGCGCTCGTAGGCATTCGCGCCGATCCAGATCTTGGCCGACTGCGCCTCGCGCTGAAGGCGCTCAGTGATCGGGCCTGGGATTTCGATGCAGGCCTTGTCGATCCATTCCTTGGCAGTTTCCGTAAGCGGGAACCCGGTGAGACAGAACTCCGGAAACAGCAGCAGTTGGCGTCCGCCGCCTCGCGCCGTACCGCGGATCAAAGTGACCCAGCGATCGAGCGAGCGGTTGATGATGGTCATGGCCTCGTCGCGGTTGCGCGCGGAGTTGACCAGGTTGCAGTAGACCTGCATGCAGGTCGCTTGCCAGGGTTGGATCACGAGACACTCCTCCAGCAGTCGATTTCAGGGTCGATGACTCAAGATATACGCAACCCGTACACTGCCTGCAATGCAAGAAATGGTCGCCTATGAAAATCCTTGGGCAGCGGGTCCGGCGCTGGGCGAGATGACCGCGGTCGCCCCGGGCGTGCTGTGGGCTCGACTGCCGCTGCGCCTGGCTATAGACCATGTAAATGTATGGGCATTGCGTGACGGCGAGGGTTGGACGATCGTCGATACCGGCATGCACACTCCCGCGACGGAGGAGGCATGGGCGGGTCTGTTTGCAGGTCCACTCGAAGGTCGCCGGGTGACACGAGTGATCGGCACGCACCTGCATCCCGATCATGTTGGGATGGCCGGCTGGCTGACGAAGCGATTTGAATGCGAATTGTGGATGTCCGAGCTCGAGTATCTCGCGGCGCGGGACGCCACCGTGCGGCGCGATGAGGTCTTTGAGAGTTCATTTCGGGGTTTCTTCCGAGCGGCCGGATTTACCCGAGAAGAGGTGGCGCAATTGCAGACCTCGTTCGCCTCGTTTGGTCGCTACTACCACCCGTTGCCTGAGGACTACCGACGAATCCGTGATGGCGAGCAGATCACCATCGGCGAGCATGAGTGGTCGGTGATCATCGGCTCGGGTCACTCGCCTGAGCATGCTTGCTTGCTCAGTCCGTCACTCAGGCTGCTGATTTCAGGCGATCAGGTGTTGCAGCGAATCTCGTCCAATGTCTCGGTGATTCCGAATCAACCCGCCGCCAATCCGCTGCAGAACTGGCTCGATTCGTTAGACAAGTTGCAATCGACCGTCAACGACGAGGTGCTGGTGTTGCCCTCGCACGATGTGCCGTTTCGTGGCTTGTATCGCCGACTTCAGGAGTTACGGGCGCATCATCAGGTGGCACTCGCTAGGTTACGCGATGCGCTCGATAAGCCCCGTTGCGCAGCCGAGCTCTTCGAGGTGATGTTTGGGCGCAAAATTCCTGCGCGCCTCACTTGTCTCGCGACCGGCGAAACCCAGTCCCACCTGAACTACCTGCTTGCCGCAGGCCTGATCTCGCGTCATGTGGACGGCGATGGTGTGGCGTGGTTTCAGCGTTGCTGAGTGACCGTGCGTTTAGAGAAGTCGGAACGCTGCCGCGGCTACCAGTGTCGGCAGCAGTGCCGCCGCCAATAGACCGCCTGCACTGACCGATTCGTCAGCAAAGTATTTTCGCAGGATCGACATGCCGGCGGGGTTCGGCGCGTTGGCGATGACAGTGAGGCCGCCACCCGTGACGGCGCCGGCTACAAGGGCGTACTTGAATTCGTCGGAGAGGCCCTCGACCAGCGAGCCAAGATAGGTCAGTGCTGCGTTGTCGGTGATAGCCGTGAGTGCCGTGGCACCCCAGAACACGGCGTCTGCGCTCATGCTGGAGAGCAGAGGCTGCAGCCACCATTGCTGCATTCCGCCAAGCACGACGAGACCCGCGAGGAAAAACGCCACCAATAGCCCCTCGCGCAGGATTAGTCTGTCTTGGTATTGCGGATAGGCCGAAGCCACGCCCATGAACAGCAGAAAGAGTCCAATGAACAGCGGCGGGTAGTGGGCGAACACGACGATGCCTGCGAGCATGGCCAGATGCAGGATCACCACCCACAAAGGCATGGCAGTATCCGCGTTCGTACCCGCTTCGCCTCGGGTCTCCGATTTCGCAGCCAGCGCCGCCAGTTCCCGCCTGAAGAGCAGGGTTACCGCTGCACCGTTAATGAACACGGCGATCGCGGCTTTCCAGCCGAAGTGCGTGAGCATGAAGGCGGTATCCCAGCTCCAGGTTGCGGCCACCATGAGCACGGGGGGCGCCGCATAAGCGGTGAGCGTGCCGCCAATAGAGATGTTGACGAACAGCACGCCGAGTGTGGCGTACTTCAGACGTTCAGAAATATTTAAAGAGTAAAAGCGGCCAGCGAGCAGGATGGCGGCGAGCGTCATGGCCGCGGGCTCAGTGATGAACGAACCGAGCAGTGGCACTAAAGTCAAAATGACGAAATAGGTTGCGACGCTCTCGCGCAGCGGCAGCAGTCGCGCAAAGACCTGAACGATTCGCCGTGCCATATGCAGTACAGGGCGCGTGCCCGCAACCACCATGATGACGAACACGAACATGGGTTCGGTGAAGTTGCGACCATTGATATAGGCCTTGGTCGCATCAGTGCCCTGCAGGCTGAACATCACCACGGCCATCACCAGCGCCCAGAAGCCGAACACGATCTCGACCTCGGCCAGCAGATGCCAGACACCGCTGTGTGCGGGGCGACTGTGGGCGAGCCGTTCGAAAAACTTGGTCGAGAAGGTGTGGAGGATTGCCAGCGCAAAGATGGCGGTGGCCACAATTTGCATCGTGGTTGGACTCATGGGGATATAGTATCCGGAATGCCTGATTCCGGCTGCAACATCGCCCTCGTCGTTATCGCGCGCAATGAAGAGCGATGCATCGAGCGTTGCTTGCGTAGCGCGGCACCTTACGTCGATGACATGCTGGTGCTCGATACCGGCTCGACGGATCGGACCGCGGAGATTGCGCGGCAGTGCGGCGCAAGGGTAGCGACCTTTAAATGGATCGATGATTTTGCGGCAGCCCGCAATGCGGCGCTCGATGCCGTCAATGCGCGCTGGCGCCTCGTCCTCGATGCCGACGAATGGCTGGACGACAGCGCGACGGCATTGCGCGAGCTGTCGCGCGAGACTGCGAGGTTTGTCGGCGCAGTGAATGTTATCAGCCTGCTCGATGCCGATGCCAATACGGGCCAGCCCTTACAGGCCAGCGATTGGCTCTCTCGCGTATTGCCGGAGGGGGTTCGATATGGCGGCCGGATACACGAGACGCCCGTGCATTCTTTACCGGTACGCAGACTCCCAGTCACGGTGTGGCATGACGGGTATCTCGTGAATCAACGCCAGCACAAGCAGGGGCGCAATCTCGCTTTGCTGCAGAGAGCGCTGGAGGAGCAGCCGGGTGATGCTTATTTTCGCTACCAGCTCGCCCGCGAGCAGGAACAGGCGGGTGACCGTGATGCTGCGGTAGCGTCCTACCTCGAGGCTTTGCGAGAGCGTCCGAGGACTGCGCCGCCGTGGCGCGATGCAGCGGTGTTCAACGCGATCGACTTTTTAGGTCGAGCGCAGCGCTTCGAGGAAGGCATCGAACTCATCCAGGCGGAACTGCCGCACTATGCGGGCGCGGTGGACTTCTGGTTCGTCCTCGGCGGATTTTTCTTCGAGCTTGTCTCGGCAAGGCCCGTGCTGGCGACCGAGTTCATGCCGCGCATCGAAGAGTGTTATCTGCGTTGTCTCGAACTTGGCGAGCAGCCGCAGGCCAACGGCGCACTGCGCGGTCGGGGCAGTTTTCTGGCGGCGCGAAATCTGTACGCGTTTTATACTGCCACCGGCGACGCCGAGCGCGCCGAGACGTATCGCCAGTTGTCCATCGTTCCCGGGAGCACCCCATGACCCAACGACTCAATCGACGACGGTTCCTGCAGTACACGGGCTTGACCGGCGGTGGCCTGATGCTCGGTATCGAATTGCAGGAGACCGTGGCGGCCGCGGGGACTGCGGGTGCACAAGTGGCTTTTGCGCCGAACGCATTTTTGCAAATCACCCGCAAGGGCATATTGATCTACGCCACCCAACCGGAAATCGGTCAGGGTGTGAAAACCTCGCTGCCGATGATCGTCGCCGAGGAACTGGATGCGGCTTGGGCCGATGTCGAAGTCCGTCAGTCGCCGATCGATGCCGCGCGTTTCGGCATGCAGCTGGCGGGAGGCTCGACGGCGACGCCGCGCACCTGGGACCCACTGCGCCGCGCGGGCGCGATGGCTCGCGCACTGCTCGTCGAGGCTGCGGCACGCCGATGGGGCGTGCCGGCGGGCGAGTGCCGCACGCAGGACAGCCGGGTGTATCACGACGCCTCGAAGCGCAGTTTGCGCTACGGAGAGCTCGCTGACGATGCCGCGCGCTTGCCGGTTCCGGCTGCCGAGTCGCTGCCACTCAAGACGCGCGATCAATACCGCTTGCTCAACACCCGCGTCGGGGGCGTGGATAACGCGGCCATCGTCAGCGGCGAACCGCTGTTCTCCACCGATGTTCGTCTGCCCGACATGGTCTACGCCGTGTACGTGAAGTGCCCGGCGGCCGGTGGCACGGTGCGTGAGGCGAATCTCGACGTCGTGCGTCGCCAGCCCGGCGTGATCGACGCCTTCGTACTTGAGGGCAAAGGCGATCCTGCCGATCTGAAGCCCGGCGTTGCGATCGTGGCTCAGAGCACCTGGGCTGCATTCAGTGCCCGTCAGGTGTTGCAGGTCGTCTGGGACGAGACACGCGCTGCCAAAGACGACTGGCGGGAGACCGAGGCTCGTGCGCAGTCATTGCTCAAGCAGCCGGGTGCGGAGATGCTCGCCGATCGTGGCACGGTGGACGAGACGTTCAAGTCCGCGGCACGCACGGTTGAAGGGCAGTACCAGTATGCCTTCGCCTCGCATGCGCAACTTGAACCCGAAAGCTGCGTCGCCTGGAAGCGTGCCGACGGCACCATGGAGTTGTGGGCTCCCACGCAGACCCCTCAGCGCGCATTGGGCGCGGTCTCCAAGGTGCTGGGAATTCCAGAGACCGGTATCGTCATCCACCAGATGCGTCTCGGCGGCGGTTTCGGTCGACGCTTGTACAACGACTTCGCCTGTGACGCAGCGGCGATCGCCATGCGACTCGATCGACCGGTGAAGCTGCAATGGACGCGAGAAGATGACATGCGCAACGACTATCTGCGCGCCGGTGGCTTCATCTCTCTGAAAGGCGCGCTCGATGCGAGTGGGCGCGCCATCGGTTGGCAGCAGCATCTGGTGACGTTCTCGAGTGACGGTAAGAAGCCCGTCACCGGCGGCGATCTACGTGTCGATGAGGACTTCTCGCAGCTTCTACCGAACTTTCGCTATACGCGTACCCAGTTGCCGTGGGCTTCGCCGTGCGGCGCGTGGCGTGCGCCGGGTGCGAGCGTGTTCGCTTTCGCACTACAGAGTTTTTGGCACGAGATGGCGGTCGCCGCCAAGCGTGATCATCTCGAGTTTCTCCTTGAGACGCTCGGCGAGCCGCGCTGGCTTACGCCGGGCAATCGCATGGCGCTTAATACCGGTCGTGCGGCCGACGTTTTGCGTCTTGCCGCGCAGAAGGCCGGTTGGGGCTCGCGCCAGCCGAAGGGCCGGGCTCTGGGGATTGCTTTCTATTTCAGCCATGCCGGACATGTCGCGCAGGTGGTTGATCTGAGTGTCGACGGCTCGCGGCGGATCACCCTGCATAAAGTCACGGTGGTATCCGACGTGGGCCCGATCATCAACCTGAGTGCAGCGGAGGCGCAGTGTCAGGGTGCCGTGGTGGACGGTGTGAGTGCCATGGCGGCACAGCAACTGACGCATGTGGCGGGCCGGGTGCAGGAGACGAACTTTGACCGCTATCCGCTGCTGCGGATTGGTGCTGCGCCAAAAGTGGATGTGCATTTCATCCAGAGCGAATACCCGCCCACGGGTCTTGGCGAGCCGGCGTTCCCGCCACTTGCGCCCGCCGTATGCAACGCCGTGTTCGCTGCGACGGGTTATCGCATCCGTCGACTGCCGATCGTTCAGGAAGGATTTTCTTTCGGCACGGCTTCGAAGTCGTAATCGTCGGCCGCGGTCAGCGTCACGCGAGCAAACTCGCCCACGGGGAGTGATGCGCCCCGCTTGATGCGCACGACGCCATCGATCTCGGGCGCATCGCCGCGGGTCCGCGCTATGGCGACGTTGCCCTCGTGCCCATCGACCAAAACGGTCTCTTCCTGACCGACGCGCTGAGCCAGTCGGGCGGCGCTGATGCGCTGGGCGACCTGCATGAATCGAGCGAGACGCTCTTCCTGAATCTCGGGGGCAACGTGTGGAGCGACCTCGTTGGCGCGCGCACCCTCGACCGGTGAATATTTGAATGCACCCACCCGATCGAGCTGGGCTTCTTCGAGCCAGTCGAGCAACTGCTGAAACTCTGTCTCTGTTTCACCGGGAAAGCCGACGATGAAGGTGCTACGCAGCACCAGTTGCGGACAAGCTCGTCGCCAGGCCGCGATGCGCGCCAGCGTATTTTCCGCGTGCGCCGGGCGCTTCATGCGCTTGAGTACCGTCGGGCTGCCATGCTGGAAGGGGATGTCGAGGTAGGGCAACACGCGACCGTCCGCCATCAACTCGATGACGCCATCGACATGTGGATACGGGTACACGTAATGCATTCGTACCCAGACGCCGAGCGAGCCGAGCCCACGCGCCAGATCGAGAAAACGCGTCTCGTAAGTGTTGCCGTTCCATTCGGCACGCGGGTAGCGCAAATCCGCGCCGTAAGCGCTCGTATCCTGCGAGATGACCAGCAGTTCGCGTACGCCAGCACGCACCAGCCGCTCGCCCTCGCGTAATACCTCATCGATGCGACGACTCGCCAGCTTGCCTCGAAGATCCGGGATGATGCAGAAGCTGCAGGTGTTGTTGCAGCCTTCCGAGATTTTTAGATAAGCATAGTGGCGTGGAGTCAGTCGTACGCCCTGCGGCGGTACGAGGTCGACGAACGGATCGTGTTTCGGCGGCAGGTGTTCGTGAACGGCATCAAGCACGTCCTCGTAGGCGTGCGGCCCTGTGACTTTGAGCACCTTCGGATGTCGCTCGAGGATGCGTTGCGGATTGGCACCCAGGCAGCCGGTGACGACCACCTTGCCGTTGTGTTCGAGTGCTTCGCCGATCGCATCCAGGGATTCGTCGATGGCCGAATCGATGAAGCCGCAGGTGTTGACGACCACGAGATCCGCTGAGTCGTAGTCGGGCGCGACGGTGTAGCCCTCCGCGCGCAAACGCGTGAGGATCCGCTCCGAATCGACCAGCGCCTTGGGGCAGCCGAGACTGACGAAACCGACTTTGGGATTACGCTTTTTGCGAGTGGATTTCAGGTTCACGGTGCATTTTACCGCTCCGTGGCCGTACTTGTCCGCAGTCTGGACGGCGAATCTATCGCCCTTCAGGTAGTCCTGTCCGCTGAGGCTGAATGGACGCCGTGAAACACACCAGCATTGGCATCGTGGGCGGCGGCATCGGCGGTTTGACCGCCGCGTTGGCGTTGCAGCGCGCAGGATTTCGCCCTGTCGTTCTCGAGCAGGCGCCTGTTCTGTCGGAAGTGGGTGCCGGAATTTCCTTGAGTCCGGCGGCGGCTCACGCACTGAACTATGTCGGCCTGCATGAGGTGCTGCAGACCAAGGCCTATCAGCCCGAGGATCAATGCGTGCGTCACTACAAGGACGCACGTCCCTTGTCCTGGATCAATCGTGGGCGAGCGCTGGTCGAGCGCTACGGCGAGCGGTACTACCTCATCCATCGTGCTGATCTGCATGATGCCTTGGCGGCCGCTGTTCGGGCCAACGACGCCGCAGCCATCGAGTTGAACCGACGCTGCCGCTCCGTGGTGCAGCAGTCAGACGGTGTCACAGTCGAATTCACCGATGGCAGTTCGCGACGCTTTGATGCATTGGTGGGCGCAGATGGCTCGCGATCGATCGTACGCAGCCAGGTGTTCGGTTTGCTGGAACCTCAATACACCGGGTACATCGCCTGGCGTGGTCTCGTGCCGATGCACCTGGTACCACCGGAGTATCTCGATCCGCCCTCTGGCGTGTTCGTGGGCCCGGGGCACCTCGTGAATCGTTATCCGGTTCGTAACGGCCAGTGGCTCAATTTCGTCGCCTTTGCCGAGCGGCAGGCGTGGGCGGAGGAGGGCTGGTCGATCCGTTCAACGGTGGAAGAGCTGCTTACCGAGTTCGAGGGCTGGACGCCGTGGGTACGTCGCTTGATGGAGCTGGTGCAGCCCGACCTGCTCTTCAAATGGGGCTTGTTTGACCGCGAACCTCTCAGCAGCTGGTCGAAGGGGCGTGTGACCTTGCTCGGTGATGCGGCACATCCGATCCTGCCGTTTCTCGGCCACGGGGCTGTACTCGCTATCGAGGACGGGGTGGTGCTGGCCCGGGCCTTCGAGGCATCGGCTTCGGTTGAGGAGGTTTACCAGCGCTATGAGCGGGCACGCATGGAGCGGGCGTCCTTCGTGGTGCTCGCATCGCGCAAGGCCGGCAAGATGTTCCATGCCCCGGATACCGATACTTACCACCAGCGCACGCAGGGCAAGGCCGCGGACGAAGGCATAGGCCTCTTCTCATATAATCCGGTGACCCAGCCCCTCTAGCGCCGAGGTCTCTCTCATGTCTGCAGTGCCCGAAACCCTCCCCGCGCTCGCCGAGCGTGCGGATGCCGCCTATCTCGATTTCGTCGAGGGGTTCCGCGAATACATCCTCGGCAAGGGCGCAGATTTCGAGGATAGGTTGAACACGGCCCTGCTGGCCGAGCAGGCCCGTCGCGGGCTGCCCTGGGACGATGTCGAGCAGATCCGCGAGTACGTGCATTCGCTGCCGCTCGGTCGGCTGCGGGACCGGCTGTCGCGCACGCAGCAAGAGATGAAGTGGTTCGCTCTGCGGCGATCGTTCGAGTCGCAGCGCACCGAACTCCTCGCGGAGCTCGATCGCTACGATGCGCGCGGCCCAGGTCGCCTCGAGCTCGATCCGAACTTCGTGCATCCGCCGTACGTGAACGTGCACTTCCACCTGCAGCCCGGTGGTTATTACAAAGACGCATTGTCCGGATATCTCTACCACTACGGAACCAAGGTGTTCTTCCGCGGTGATAATGACCACGACGAGTTGCATGCCAAACTCGTGGCGCGCGTTCCAGCGCCTGCCGACGGTCGCGTCGAGCGTATTCTCGATCTCGCCTGCTCCATCGGGCAGAGCAGCACCGCGTTTCGTCGGCGTTTTCCGTCGGCCGAGGTGACCGGCATCGACTACTCGGCACCGATGCTACGCGTGGCGCATCGGCGGGCAGCGATGTTGGGCGACGAAGTGACCTTCGCACAGCGTCTGATCGAGAAGACGGGTTACGCGGACGGTCAGTTCGACATCACCTTCGCGTTCATCGTGTTTCACGAACTGCCGCTGCGCATCATCCACGAAACGGTGCGCGAGGCGGCGCGGGTGACCCGTCGCGGCGGGATCTTCGCGATCTACGACTTCACCGGCACGCGCGACAAGTCGCCCTATCAGCGGTATCACCGTTGGTTCGATGCGCGTCACAACGGTGAGCCGTACTCGCAGGACTTCTGCGACTGTGACATGAACGCCATCCTCGCCGACAACGGCTTCGAGGTGGCTGCGGCGCCGCTCGGGCAGCGCTCGGGTGGCGCAGGCTACATGACGAACTGGTTCGCCACCCGTGTCTGAGATCACACAGCAGACACCCGAGGGCGGTACGCCGATCGCAGGCGAAAATCCCGTTTATCTCAAGGATCCGGTGCTCGATGCCACCGTACGCATGGTGGTGGAGCTCGCAGCGCAGGTGTGGATCGAGCGGGAACGACGCATCACGCTGGAATCCCTACTTGAGGCGCAAGGCACGCTGAGCCGCGCGGCGATCGAGTCGTTCAAGCCCGATGCCGCGCAGGCTGCCGCACTGAAGCGGGAGCGGGCGCGATTCATCGAAGACGTATTCAAGGAATTGCGCCGCATCCCGCCTACGGTCTGAGGGCTTACTTCGCAGGCCCCGGCACGACCAGGTGCCCGAGTTGCTTGTACATGCTCGCAAGGTCCGAGTTGCCCCAGCGCTCGACGACCTTACCGTTCTCGAAGCGATAGATGTCGATGCCGGTGATGTTGTAGTCCCGGTTGGTCGCCGGCAATCCGGCCACTCCCACGGTGTCGCGATTGCGGATGCGCGTGCGGACCACCACGAAGTCTCCGGCACACAGGATCAGTTCGTCAGTCAGGGTCCGATCGGGATGATTGCGTCGTGAGGCGTCCCACATCGCAGCCAACTGTGCGGTGTTCACGTTGCGCGCGCCGTCACCACCCGTATCCGTGTTGTTCGAGATGACACTCGGCGCATAGAACTCGGCGACGCGCGTGGTGTCGCGCTTCATGAACAGCACTTCATGGATGGTGAGGTAGGTCTTGAGATTACGCTCGTTCCCTTCGCAGGCCGTGATCGGCTTGGCGATGGCAGGTGTAGTGACGAGGGCGCAAATCAGCAGTAGCGCATGACGGGTCTTGAGCATGGGTCAGTCCTCTGGTTGACGATTCATCGAAAAGGGGTTGCAAGGCTCCAGCGGTCGAGGGTCGCCTTCGCAGCGCGCGCGCTGCGCGAACCGCAGTCGATCGGCATCATGTGGCCGCAGCGCTCGACGACGACCAGTGATTTGTCTGCGGCGCCCACGGCAGCAAGACCTCGCCGAGCCGTCGTGTCGATCGGAAATTCATGGTCGTCTGCGGACCACAGCAGCAGCGTGGGGACGCGTAACTTGGGCAGATCTTCGCGGGTTCTTGCAAACATCGCACCGGAGGGCGAATAGCCCGGCTTCGGCAAACGTATGGCGCGATTGTTGAGATCCGTCCACTCACGCACCAACTGCGGCGTGACTCGTGTTTGATCGTAGAGGTTACGCTGCAGCACGAGGCGCCAGACGAACTCGGGTCGCCATCCGCCGAGCCATCGGCTGATTTGCAGCCCGATCCGCAGATCGAGCGGCAGGTGTGTTGCGGCGGGTTTGATCGCATCGACTGCAATGTTGGCCAGCACCACACCGGCGACGCGCTCTGGATGAGAGGCGGCGTAGGCCGCGGCGGGTAAGCCGGCACTCGAGGTTCCGACCAAAAAAAATCGCTCGATACCGAGCTTTGCAGTGAGTGCGTCGATGAGCTGCATGTCGGCCGTGCCGGGGCTCGTCGGGCTTTGCGCGGCAGGGGACGATAGTCCCATCGGCGGTCGGTCAAAACGAACGACCCGGTATTCTGCGCGGAGGATACGCGCCCAGTCTTCCCACATGCGCAGGCTGCCGTAAGAGCCATGTAGTAACAGGACGACCGGTCCGCGACCCTCGTCGACGTAATGGATGTGCTGCCCGTCGAGCGTGACGAACCGGGACTGCGGTAGCGCGTAACGCGCACGCAGTGCGGCATCGTCGGCAGTCAGCAGACCCTGTCGCGCAGCCCATGCCGCAGCCAGCGCCACGCCGCACAACACAGCGAGCACCACGACTATCATCCTGGCAAGTCTCACCGCGGTGCGTGTGCCGAACGCGCGAAGGCCGCCAGTTCCTGATTGAAGCGCTCTGGCTCCTCAGCAAAGGGCGAGTGTCCGGCTTCGGGGTAGAAAGCGACTTCGGCACCACGAACGCGTGCCGCGAGGTCGCGGCCTTGTTGCTCAGGCGTGCTGCCGTCTTTTCCGCCGATGACCACGAGCAGTGGCACAGCGAGTTTGCCGAGTACGTCTTTGTTGTCGATAGGTCGATCGAACATGTAGCGACGAGCCTCGGTAGCCGTCAGCATCCCCATCGAGGTTGCTTGAGCGAGCCAGGCCTCCGGCATCGACTTGGCGGTGAGCCGCAGCACACCGCGCCGCACGGCAGCCGCACGCAGTTGCGGATCGCCGGACATCTGCTCATCGCGCATCCGGTTCATTTCGTTAACCACCGCGGCGGGTGGTGGCGCGCGGCCTGAGGGTGGATCAGTGAAGCCGCCATAAGCGCCGGTTAGTACGACTCCGGCCAACCGCTCGTTACCGTGTTTGCGGAGGTAGTCACCGACGACCAGCGTGCCGTACGACCAGCCGACCAAGACAACTTTGCGTGCACCGGTGGCGTCGATGACACGCGCCAGATCATCGGCCCAGTGTGCGCTGGTCGCGTAGGCCTCCCGCGACCAAGGCTTGCCCGAAAGTCCATGGCCGCGAAGGTCGTAACTCACCAAACGAAAGTCGCGGTTCAACTCCGGCGCTGCGAACTGCGCCTCGAAGCTCGCATGGCTTTGTCCGAAACCATGCACCAGAACGATGACGGGTTGCTCTGCGGCTCCCTGTTCGATGACATTGAGCGGCACGCCTTCGGCACCTTGTACGGTGCTGTAGCGTCGAGGCTTGGAAGACGTGGTGTCTGTGCCGTGTGAGAGCGGCACGCCCCCCACGCAAAAAACGACGAGCAGCCAACCGAGCAGCGTGCGGCGTAGTGCTGTTTCCATGACCCCCTCCCTTAGAGCCGACTTTACACGAGCCCGAACCCCGGTACGATCAGTCCCTCTCCTGCAGTGTCGAGGTGCGGTGTGCGGAAACTTCGTGCGTGTTGGTTCGCGGTGTTTGGCGGGTTGGCGGCATCGATCGCTCTGGCCCAGCAAGGCCTCGAAATTCGGATTCCGGCCAAGGCGTTCGGCGAGCTGCCGCACCCGCCTGCACCGGACTACGCTCGGGAAAACGCCTGGGCTGCGCTGCCGTGGCGCCTCGATGCAGCCGATGTGGTCGCCGAGCGCGATCCCTTCGGCGACCGACAGGCGAGCGCCACCGTCGACGTGTTCTACATCCACCCGACTACGTACCGCGACATCGAGTTCTGGAACCAGCCTCTCGAGAAGGAGGCGACCAACGCATGGACAGACGAGTCGGTCATCGCGCGTCAGGCGGCGATCTTCAACGCCTGCTGCCGCGTGTTTGCACCTCGCTATCGTCAGGCGACTGCGGCGGCCGTCTACGCATCGCCCGAGCGCAATCCGCTGGCGGCGTACGAGTTCGCCTGGGGCGATGTACGCGCGGCTTTCCTGCATTACATGAAGCACTGGAATCAAGGTCGGCCGTTCATCCTCGTCGGGCACAGCCAGGGCACCTCGCACATCGAGCGCTGGTTCAATGAATTCGGCACGAGTGCGTATCGTCAACAGCTGGTCGCCACCTACGCGGTGGGCATCGGGTTCACTGCAGGTTCGTTGCGTCAGATGGGGGGCGGTGTACAAGTCTGTGCTACACCGACCGCGACGGGCTGTCTTGTCAGCTGGAACGTGTTCGATGCGGCCGGTGATCCGAGCACGTTTGTCCGTGGCACACAGGCGCGGCATGCAGTGCGCTTCGGTTCGAGCGAAGGCAACGACATCCTGTGCATCAACCCCTTGACCTTCGATGCCTCGCAGCCGCAGGCAGCTGCCTCGCAAAATGCGGGTTCACTACCTGCACGTGCGGGCGTCGGTCTCGCAGCGGCAATGCAGGCGGGCGTATCGTTGCCAGCCACGGAACCCGCGCGCATCGCTGCGCGCTGCGAGGGCGGCGTGCTGCGTGTCGAGGGCGTCCCTCGCGAGGGCTACGCCATCGTCCCGCTGCCGGGTGGCATGCTGCACTTCAACGACTTTGATCTCTTCTACGCCAACATCCGGGCCAACGCGGTGGCGCGCAGTGCAGCGTTCAAGGCTGCAGCGCCGCGATGAACGCGTTGACGAACTTGCCATCATCGAAATCGTTGCGAACGCGACCGATGCGCACGATGACGGCGCGCTGCCGAGTCAGCACGAACACTCGCTGACCGCCTCGGCCGCCGATGTAGAACACGCCGTCGTCTGCAAACGGCGTCAGCACGGGCGCTGCGCGCCCTTCCTGCACTGAGCGCGGTACGAGCAGCACGGGCTCACGGGACCACACCATGCCGTGTGCCGCCGACAGCGGCGAAGGCGCGAACATGCGCGCAATGCTTTGCTCACTGAGCGCACGGCCGTGTACGCCGACGCCGCGATCGAGCACGAGTTGGCCGATCCGCGCCCAGTCGCGCGCACTCGCCTGGATGCAGCAGAACGTGCGCGTGTTACCTCGAGGACGATCAAGTCGCACGTAGGCGTCCGCGGCTCCGGCCGGTTGCCACAAGCGTCGCGACAGGTAGTTCGCGTATTTTTTTTCGGTGGCTGCCTCCAGCACCAGACCCAGCACCTGCGCATCGAGTGTGCTGCTGCGATCGATCGAGCGACGCGCCGCACGCGCGGGCTGCGCGAGCGCCACTCGTCGCAAGTCGGGCCCGATGAACATCTGCATGCCGGGTGATTCGGGACGGTTCTCGAACGGCGGGTCTGCAAGGCCCGCCTGTCCCCACAGCAGGTCACCGACAGTGATCAGACGTCGTGGATCGTCAGCGCCGCGCCACTCTGGCAGCCACCGTGAGGCGGGCGTATCGAGGGAGGGAATGTGTCCATCCTCGATGGCGGCCAGTACCGCGAGAACCAGCAGTCCACGGTGCATCGACTGCGTATCGAAACGCCGCGTCGGATCAATACCCGCCGCGTAGTCCTCGAGTAACACTTGACCGTCGCGCAGCACGACCAGAGCAAGAGTGTCGTAGTCACGCGCGAGCTGACGTGCTGCGGCAAGTGCCGGAGGCTGCATCTCGGCGCGGGCCTTTTGTTCGAGTTCGGCGGTAAACCAGCGATGGGCTTGACCTCGAACGGTGACAGTCGGTGTGTACCAACTGCCGTCTGCAACCACATCGTCCGCTGGCGGCATGCGAGCGAATCGCTCTGACGCCAAATCGTCAATATGGCTGCAACCGACGAGCAGCATCAGCGAGCCGGCGAGACCGACAAAAGAGACGAGTGGCGTTTTCATGGATCGATCCGCAGTATGGAATTATTTTCGGCGCAGGTGACGTAAAGCCGGCCATCACGGGTTGCGACAAGGCCCGTCGTAGTGTCGGCCGCGAAGGGTAGACTCGCCAACGAGGTTGGCAGCTGCGTCGCAATGACGCGTCGACTGCCATCGCGTGGATCAAACAGCACGAGCCGGCGCTGCGTCTGCTCGATGACGGCGATGCGACCGTCCGGCAATCGCGCCAGAGCCGAGGGCGACTCGAAGTCGGTGGCGATGATCTGCCGTGAGCCGTCGCGCAGATTGACGCGGGTCAGAGCGCCACGGCCGTATTCGCTGACGAGGACGGTATCGGTTGTATCGGCGAGCAGCGCCACGGGTTGGGCAAGATCCTTGGCTATCGTGCTGCGTTGGTCCTTGCGCAGGCGCAGCAGACGACCTGATTTGGCATCAGCCACGATGATCGAGCCGTCATCGGTGATGAGTAGTCCGCGCGGTGCATCAATGTCGGTGAATTCCATCACCAATGCGTCCGTACGCCGATCGATCACGCGCACGCGTGAGGCACCTGAATAGCTGAAGGCGATCAAGGTATCGGAGGCGGCGATCGCCGAGGACATGCCACGTCCGCCGACCCATGGGGGGCGAGTGACTACGCCGCTCTGTAGATCGACGAAGCGATAGCCGAACGGATCGGCCACCAGCATGGCTTCGCGACCGGCGTGCTGCGTCAAGACGGCACCGAGCGCGACGCTGAAGTGGCCATCCACGAGCCGACGGCTGCGACCGGTCTTCGGGTCGAAGACGAGCACACGACTGTCTGCCACGCTCGGCAGATAAATGAGCCCGTCGGGACCGAGTGTGAGGTTGTCGATGACGTCATCGAATCGTCCGAGCAGGGTGTTGCGCTGCGAGCGCAGATCCGTGCGCCACAGTTCGCCGCGCAGGTAATCGATACTGACGAGCGAACCGTCGCGACGATCCACCTTGACGGCAGCGGGCGATCCCAGACCCTGCGCCACAACGCGATGTACGCCCGTATCGGGATTAATGGCGACGAGGCGATCGGTGCCAAACGCGGGTGCGTACAACACGCCATCGGCGCCGAAGTCGAAACCGTTCAAGGGGCCCTGACCCCGACTCACCAATCGCGGTGGGCGGCTCCCCGTGGTGTCGACTTCCCAGAGCGCGTCATCACCCGCTCGACTCTGTGCGACGAACAACCGTCCCCGATCGTCAAAGGCGACGGGATTCACGCGCGGCACATTGGGCAGCGCGACCTCGAGCGAGCCGTCGGGCCGGCGGATGCGCAACTCGCCGGAACGCTGCGCAGTCCACGCCATGATGCCTGCTGCAGGCGAACCCGGAGGGCCGAAGGCCACATCATCGGCTTCACCCAATGGGGCAGGCACCGCGTAGGTGACGGCCCCGCTCCGGGGATCGATGCGATAGATGCGCCGGTCGTAGACACTGGTGCCGTAGAGCTGGCCATCGGGTCCGAAGGCCATTCCCTCGATGGCGTGCAATGGACCGCCCGGCACCAGTACCTGCGGCATCGGCTGGTCGGCTCCGACGGCAGCCGCGCAGAAGGCGAGCAGCAGACTCCAGCCTGCCGACAGCTGCTTCATGCGAAGGTGATCAGTTCCTTGCCAAGCAGACGTCCAAGCGAGAGTGCGGGCATGACTGACATCCCGCCTGGCATACCGTTGCCCATTACCGTTCCCATGCCGAGCAACTCGCCCGCAGCGTACAGGTTCGGAATCGGCGAGCCGTCGCGCCGGATCACACGAAGTTGTGCATCGACGGCGACGCCGGCGTAGCTCAGTAGATTCCAGCTGTTGATGGTGATCGCGTAATACGGCGCCATGGCAATGGGTGCCGGCAGATGTGTTCGACCGAGAGTGTCTTTGCCGGTTTCCCGGCCGCGGTTGTAGTCGGCGACCGTCTCGAGAAGGCCTTGCGTGTCGATACCGGCGCGTTCGGCCAGCGTGCGCAGGTCGGTGGCACGATGAAAGCCGTAGGCGCCTTCGGCGAACGCCTGCTCGGTGTCCGCTTCGGTCCACGGCCCGGAAAAACCACCGCGCAACAGCGCGGGCGCCTGCCGACGGATGGTCTCGTCGAAAATAAACCAGCAGCGCTCGTCTGGAAGACGCGCCAGTGCCATTTCATAGGCGTCGTGGCTCGGAATATCTTCGCGCAGAAATCTTTGGCCTTTGGCGTTGACGAGTATTTCCCAAGGTGGGCGCTCGGGCGGGAAGTGTCGTGCCATGGCACGCATGGCGGTAGGCGACTGATCGTCGGCGAGCACAGCACCGAACAACGGCGTGTGGTGTTCGCCACCGCGAATGTAGCCGCCCGCCGCAAGACCGAGTTCGAGACCAATGCCCTGGCTGAACGGATAGGTAGCGCGTGTGTGAGTGCGCGTGCCTTCGTATTTGAGGAACATTTGCGGGTTGGCCGTGTAGCCGCCGCTGGTCAGCGCCACGTGACGAGCACGCAGCATGATCTTGCGGTTGTCGGAATCGCGGACGACGAGACCGGTGACGGCACCCGAACCCCGAGCTTGCATGAGCTCGACAGCCGAATGTCCCGTCAGGACGGTGACGCGTCCAGACTGCATGTGCGGTGTGAGCTGCCGGTTCAGCACCTCGAGGATGTCGCGACCGCCGTTGCGACCCCAGACATATCGAGGCTGGCTGTAGGGCTCGTGGGTCGTACCGGTAATCGGGTGCGCGTCGATCGGCTTGAACCCCTGATCCATCAACCAGTCGAAGGCGGGTGCCGCGGCATTGACAGCCAGGCGCAGGATCTCCGGATTGGCCGTGTTCTTGCTGATGCGCATGACGTCGGCGTAGTGAAGATCCGGGGTGTCAACGATGCCGCGTTGTCGTTGCAAGCGCGTTCCCGCAGCGCTCATCTGGCCACTCGAGAGGTGCAGCGTGCCGCCCAGGATGCCGGCAGCCTCGACGATGGCGACGCGGGCGCCACGCTCAGCCGCGAAAATGGCGGTCGGCAGGCCTGCGTTGCCTCCGCCGACAATGATCAGATCGAAGTGGCTATGGCGGGCGGCACGAGCCGTGCTGCTCATGACGCCGAGCGCCATCGTGGCGCCGGCCCCGACGAGAAACTCGCGTTTGCTAAGCATGCTCATGCCCATCCGATCTCAGTATGGTCATCCGATCCTAGAGTGCGCCACGCTTCGGCGGAACCGTCGAGGAAGCCGTGCGCCGCCCTGTGGTATGGCGTATCGTCGTCCTCGTTCGTCAACCTGTCGGGGGGTGGGTTTTGAGTTCACCAGCAGCGGCCGTGTCCGCGACGCCTAATCGGCTACACATCGGTTGGGGGATCGGCACCCTCGGGGCATCCACTCTGCTCAACAGCTTTGCGGCCCTGCAACTTTATTACCTCACCGACGTACTCGGCGTAGCCATTGCCACGGCATCTCTGGTGCTGTTTGCGGCGAAGGTCTGGGATTGGATCGCAAACCCCCTGATGGGTTTGATCAGCGATCGCACCCACACCCGCTGGGGTCGTCGTCGGCCCTACCTCATTCTGGGCGGGGTGATTTCGGGCTTCGCGTTCGCTGTGTTCTTCAGCTCGGCCTTGACTCCGGTATCGCAGTCGTTGGTGCTCGTGACCTTGTCGCTCGCGCTCGTCGGTACGGGCTATACCATTTTCAACGTGCCGTACATGGCGATGCCCTCGGAGCTCGTCGACGACTACAAGGAGCGCACGCGCATGATTTCGGTGCGCGTCTTCTGCATCGGCATCGGCACCATGATCGGCATCTCCACGCAGCGCCTCGCCGAAATTCTGGGCGGCGACGCCGAGGGCTACGCGCAGATGGGTCTGATCGTCGGCGTGTTCGTGTTTTTCTTCATGGCACTCACGTTCTTCGGTACGGCCGGAGGTCGCCAGCACGCGCGCGAGACACAGCGTGTACCGCTTGCTGAACAGTTGCGAACGGGTCTTGCCAACAAGCCGTTCGCCGCACTGCTCGGTACGAAGTTCACACAGCTCTTTGGCCTGTTCACCTCGACGGCCATGAGCATCTTCGTGGTCAAGTACGTGCTCGGCAAGGAGAACCCGGGCGAGTGGATGATTTACTTCACCGCGGTGAGTTTCGTCGGTCAGACACTCTCGATCCCGATGTGGACCTGGATCACCAACAAGGTGGAGAAGCGCGCGGCATACATGCTCTCCACGGCGGCCTTCTGCCTGATGTCCCTGACTTGGCTGGTGGCGAGTCCGCAGGAGTCGATCTACATTTTCCTGCTGCGTGCACTGCTCAAGGGCTTTGCAGCCGGCGGCTTGCTGCTGCTTGGACAGTCGATGCTGCCCGATACCATCGAGTACGACTACCGGCGGACCGGTCTGCGTCGCGAAGGCGTGTTCTCGGGCCTGTATAGCGTGGTCGAGAAAGTCGCGTCGAGTTTTGCACCGACGTTGCTCGGTCTCGGCTATGCCTGGTTTGGCTTTCAGTCGAAGGCGCCGGTGCAAACGACTGAGGCGATTGACGGCATTCGCTACTGCGCCGCCTTCCTGCCCTGTTTTTATTTCGGGATTTCGCTGATTCCGTTATGGTTCTATCGTCTCGATGAAAAAACCCTGAAGAGTGCGCAGCGCGCCTAGAGACTGCAGATGACGGAACTTGATCCCGAAGGCCTGGTATTCCGCGATGATCCGAGCAAGCGATCAGCGTTCTTTGCGGGGCAGGCGGATGTGGGGCGCTTGCTCGGCATGATCACCGCGCTGACGAGCGAGATCGCCATGCTGCGCGCGCGACTCGATACGCATGAGCGACTGGCTGCCGAAGGCGTCTTCGATCGTGCAAAGGTTGAATCCTTTCGACCCGACGCGACGGCGCTGGCCGAACGTATGGCCGATGACCAGGCGATGATCGAGCGGGTATTCAAGCCCCTGTCGGATGAGCTCGATCGCCTGCTCGAAGACCCCGCCGTGCAGAAAACTTTGCTGGAGACCGACCGATGAGCCCTACGCCCCACGCGATGATGCCTGAGGCCACCCATGACGAGGCCGCACGCTTTGCCCATGTGGTAGGTCTCAAGAATTTCTTGATGCGCCAACTCGAGCCGAAGTGGCGCACGCTCGTCGACGAGAAGCTGGCGCCGCAACTGGCGTCTGAAGGGCGAGACGCCAAGGAAGAATATCGGGCGCTCGAGCGCAGTCTCGCGCGACTCGGTGCGTATCGCACCTGGCAGCAATTGACGGTGTCGGCGCAAGAAGAGATGTGGCGCAGCGTCGGTGAGTGCGTCGATCGGCAACTGCCGGAACTCGAACGACGGGCGAGCGACAGCGAGGCAGGCGGCTCCGTACGTACCGATCCGCAGTTCCGTCCGCCGCGCTATCTGAGTACGGTCGACATCCACCTGATGCCGGGTGGTTACGCGGACGATCGCGGTGAGGGTGACGTGCGTCAGGGCGCGGTATTCGACAAGGCCGCTGCGCTCTACCACATGGGTCGTAACGGCGGCGAACTCAATGACGTTCGTGGGCATACGCTGGTACAGCACTATTTCGATCGGTTCCCGGGAATGACGCCGCAGCGCATCCTCGACATGGGCTGCACCGTGGGTCACAGCACTACCGCGATCGCCGGGTATTTTCCGCAAGCCGAAGTACATGGTATCGACGTGGGCGGTGCGCTCCTGCGTTACGCGCGAGCTCGTTCCGCATCACTCGGTGCGTCGATCCACTACTCGCAGCAGAATGCGGAGCAGACCGACTTTGCGGATGGCTCGTTCGATCTCGTAGTGTCCTCGGCGGTGCTGCACGAGACGTCGTTCAAGGCTCTGCCCCGTATCATGCGCGAGGCTCATCGTCTGTTGCGGCCGGGTGGCGTGATGATGCACCTCGAAGTGCCGCTGCGCTTCGATACGGCTTCCGCCTGGAACCGTGTCCGCGGGCTTTTTGAAGCCCTGCACAACAACGAACCGTTCTGGATCGGCGCTCAGCAGGCCGACATCGCGCAGGCGGTGCGTGACGCCGGCTTCGCCGACGTGGCTTCAGGCTATCAGCCTGCCGTGCGCGTAGCGGATCGTGCCGCGGAGCCGCGCTTCACTTCGACGCCGGGGCCGGTGCACGTGGTGTGGTATTTGCTGTCGGGCGTGAAGCGCTGAGATCACGCGCCACGCGCAGACCAAAGATCTGACTGACGAGCGTCGCTGGGTCGCGACCCCGAAAGGTCGGGGTCTGGCGTGAGAAGGTGCTGAGCCAGGATCCCCCGCGAGAGCCGCGCCGATCGCAACCTTCGGCGAGTTGCGCCGAGCCGTCGCGCGGTGCGCTAGGCGGCAAGGGCATGACGTAGCAATCCTCGACCCACTCCCAGACATTGCCGAGGATGTCGTGCACGCCAAAGGGGTTGGCTGCAAGACTGCCCACCGGCGCCACCTCGGCGAAGCCGTCATCGCAGGGCGCAGCGTCGATGCGTCGATCGGGCCTTGCGCGTTTTGCGCTCTGGTCGAATACGTTGGACTCGCGACAGGCTTCGGCCGGACGTTCGCCCCACACGAAGCGATGGCCGCCGCGGTTGCCGCGACCCAGGTATTCCCATTCTGCTTCCGTCAGCAGCCGATAGGGTTGACCGGTGCGACGAGCGAGCCAGGCGACGAAGGCCTTGGCATCGTTCCAACTGATGCACACCACCGGCTCGTTTTCACGAATCGGTCGCTGGTAGCCGGGGTCCTGCCAGTTCGTGCCTGGCTCTGCTCGATAGGTACCATCGCGCAGCAGGTTGCAGTCACGCGCCGAGACATGACCCGTATCGTTGATGAAGCGCCGATACTCGGCGTTGCTGACTTCGTATTTACCGACCGCATAGGCGTAATTGATGGTGATTCGGCGCACCGGCCCTTCGTAACGCCCTTCCTCGCCGCCATCGAAACCCATATCAAACTGGCCAGGCGGTATCACCACCATGGCGGGGCAGTCGGCACAATCGCGAAACTCGCTACCCGGATTCAAGGAAACCGGGGCCACCGTGCCTTGTGCGGAGATATCGGTAGGCAGGGTCAGCGCTGCAAGGGCGAGAAGACCCGTCAGACGAGTGAGAGCGTGCGTCATGGAGGTGACCTAGGGTTGCGGGCGATAGCGCGCGTGAACGGCGAGCATTTTTTTGACGCCTTCTGCGACATGGGTCGCCGACAGCGTGGACCCGGAGACCATTGGCACGGTCCGGGTCGGATCCCAGCGGCCATGCTCGAGTCCCACGAGCGTGTTGCGCCATTGCGGGGTATACAAGTCGCAATAACCATCGGCGCAGGTCAACACCTCGATGCCGCGGCATTTGCCATCAGCGCCGATGGCTACGAGATAGGTGACGACATCGTTGAGACCATAAACCTGGTCGATGTACAGCCAGCCACCGCCTTCGACTTTCCAGCCGCGAAACAGCGGGCGAAACGCCGGAACTTTGTATTCGAACTTGAGCTGTGTGAACTGCTCTGGGGCGAGCTTGAATTCGAATGGCGTGAGCTTTGCGTTCGGATACAGACGCTGCTGCGCTTCTTCGAGGGTCTGTAACTCGTAGGCGGGAGCGTACTGCGCCGCCACGATGGCCATGGCCGGGACGAGAAGAAGGCGGTGATGCATCAGGGCGTCACGGCGCGCTGCGCCGCCGTCACACCTTGATGCTGTGCCGCACGCCGAACCCGGGCAGGGCAGGCTTCGCGTTCTTAACTACGTTGAAGCCTCGCGCACCGATTTCGTTAGTGAAATTCAGCGCGTGATATTCGAAGCTCCACACTTCGTTGTTCCAGCGGTGGTCGTACCATCGGCTGTACATCATGCGCGCCGGCATCTTGGTGCCGCCCGAGTTGAAGTCGATCGGGTAGTAGACGCCACCCGGTCGCGTCACGCGGCGCGCTTCGTCGATCACCTTCTTGGTGATCTCGCCCGGCAACTCGTGATGCATGATGTAGCTCGTGACGAGATCGAAGTAGTTGTCCGGGAAACCGCTGAGCTCCGCGAGGCGCTGCGCGAAATTCACCTCGACACCGAGCCGACGGGCGCGCATGTGCGCGTAGCGCACCATCGGTCCACCGACGTCGATGCCCCAGACTTCGGCGTCCGGGAAGCGCTCCTTCAGCGCGACCGACATCTGGCCGATGCCGCAGCCCATGTCGAGGATACGCTTGACCTTGCCGTCTTCGGGCAGCGGCAAACGCGCCGCGGAGCCCTTATGCACCTGGTCCTGTTCGTTGTGACCGATGACGCTGATGTAAAAACTGTTGGTGCCGTAGTGGTAGATGTGGCCGGCGAACGGGTCGCCGACGTAGCCACCCGGCTGAATGTGGATTTCGTGCCGCGCGTAGGTCGGGATGTCGAGGTTCGGCGCGAGCTCGAGTGTGCCGGGACCGGATTTGTCCGCTGCTTCCATCTCTGAGAGATAGGCGTCCGCATTGGCGTGGAAGTGATCGCGCAGCGTCTTCCAGGTGACCTGCTGGTTGGCCAGCCAGGCACGCGAGGCGATATTGATGCCGGGTTCGGTTTCGACGAGTTGACGGACCTGCTCGCCGGTGAGCGGCGTCAGCGGATCGATACCTTCGCGCTCGAGCACACGCTCGAAGGCCGCGGCCGATGCGGCACGCAGAGCCTTGCTGTGCATCAAGCGAAAGCCGAGAGTGAAATCCTGATGGCTCTCGAGATCGAGAGTCGCGAGGCGCGCCAAGCGTCCATCGGTCCCGCGCGGCAGGTACGATCCCTTCGGCGCGGCGGTGTAGGACTTGAGTTTTTCGGCGGCGACGGCGGCATCGGCCTTGAGCGTCTGCGCCATCACCAACGCGCCAGCGGTGGCGCCAAACAGTTCACGACGACCGATCATGGATCACCCCCGGAGTGCGCGCCTTCAGCGCTTCGGAAAGCCCGTGCCGATGGTACGGAAGCCATCGTTGGCGAGCGGTCCCATCGCGAGTTCGATGAAGCGATCGCGCTCCTTTTCCCATTCTGCGGTTTCCGCAGCGGTAGGCACGTAGCCTTCGATCATTTCCTGCGTGATGCCTTTCTTGGCGAGCAAGGATTCGAGCACCTTCATGCGGCGTTTGGTCGCCCACATTTCGGCGTTCATGGCGATCACACAGGACAGCAGGTTGTCTACGGCAGGGTTGCCGAGGAACACGCTATTGGTGATGTCGGACGGAATCGCCTCGACGGCGTAGGTGGGACGGTTCTTGTCGATGGCCATGGGCTAACCTCCTGCAGAACAGACCGAAGATATCATCCCCAACGCCTCAGTGAACAAGGGAGTTTCATGCGTTCAGAGAACGGTCATTCGTCGCCGGTGCCGCAGCCGGTGCTGCAGCGGACCCGGCCTGGTCTTGGCACCTACGTCACCGTCGGGGTTGCGGGTCTGCCGGAGGTCGAGGCCGAGGCTGCCCTGGAGCGGGCGTTCGCTGCCATCGCCCGGGTCGATGCGGTCATGAGCTTTCACAGCGGGGACAGCGACCTTGCACGCCTACATGCCGCCCCTGTGGGGGTGGCGGTCGAAGTGTGCGCCGACACGATGGCCGTGCTGCAGTGCGCCGACCGTCTGTATCGTTTGTCAGGGGGTAGCTTCGATGTGACCGTTGCACCCGCGCTGGTGAGAGGGGGCCGATTGCCCGCGCCGGCGTCCGGTACCGGCAATCCGGATCCGCGCGCGCGATGGGCGGACGTCGGGCTGCTCCCGGACAACCGTGTGGTGTTGCGACGCTCGGTGTGGATCGATCTCGGCGGCATTGCCAAGGGGTATGCAGTCGACAGGGCGATCGAGGCCTTGCAGTTGCCGTCCGCGGCCAGCGGTCAGGTCAATGCGGGGGGCGATCTGCGGGTGTCGGGGCCTGACATCCAGGCTGTGCCCCTGCGTGTTCCCGGACACCCGGAGAGCACGCACCCCGTGATCGAACTGCGGGAGGCGAGTCTCGCGAGCAGCGCGACCGATGCGACGCAGGCAGTGCATTTCACGGGCAGTGACCATCGAGCCGTGGTGTCCGGACGGTTCGTCAGCGTGGTAGCTCCCACCTGCATGGTGGCCGACGGACTGACCAAGGTCGTGCTCGCGGAGGGGTCGAACCTCGAGACCGTGCTTGCTGCCTGCGATGCGACCGCGTATCTCTACGCACCCGTCAGTGGCTGGAAGATCCTCGGAGGCGAGAAGCGGTGAACAGTGTTCGGACAGGAGTCTTGCCGCCCGGACGTCGGCGCCTGCTGCACGCGCTGGCCATCGGCACTTGGGTGACCGGCGGTGTATGGCTGATCTTCCACTACTTTATTCGCGTCGTGGATCAGTTCGGCTTCGACGGTCCCCACCCGCAACAACGCTGGTGGTTGATCGGTCACGCGGTGTTTTCGTTTGCTGCCGTGTGGATGTTTGGAGCGCTGTGGTCGGATCACATCGTGCGCGGCTGGCGCGCGCGACAGCGCCGGCCCACCGGCGGCACGCTGTTCGGCGTGCTCGTGTGGCTCACGATCACGGGCTGTGCTCTGTACTACATCGGCAGTGATCGCTGGCGGTCGTGGACGTCGCTCGCGCACTGGATCATTGGGCTTGCAGCGATCGTTCTGTTCATTGTGCACTTCCGCAAAAAAAAGGGCCGGATGCAAGCATCCGGCCCCAATTGAATGATCTGCTCTTTCTTGGAGCGTGTACTTAGAACTTGTAGCTGAGTCGCGCGCCCCAAGCTTGCGGCAGCGGCGGCGAGAAGCGCACTTCGTTCTTGTTCGGCGGCACGAGGAAGGTGAAGGCGTCGATGCCAAGTAGCGCCGAGGTCATCACTTTGTTGTCGGTGATATTGGTGCCAAAGATTTCGAAGGTCATCTTCTCCGAGCGCAGGCCAATGCGCGCATTCACGTTATCGGACGAACCGACCCAGGCCACGTTCGAGAAGTCGGTGTACTTCTCGCCCTGATGCATCAGATCGACGCGCGTGTACCAATCGAGCGAGTCACTGAAAGGACGTGAATACTCGGCGGTCAGCGAGTAGGTGATCTTCGGCGTGGTCGGCAGGCGATTGCCGATGGCCCCGCCAAAGCTGCCGTAGACGAGGTTGCAGTCGGCGCAGTTGCCGCTCGAACCCACGCCGTAGCTGACGAGCTCCGACTTGTTGTAGGCAAAGGTTCCCGAGAGTTTGAGGTTGCGGGTGGCCTGGAATTGGCCCTCGAACTCCATGCCCTCGAGCTTGGCTTCGCCGTTATTGACGGTGATGGTGATCAGGTTGGTGAAGCCGGGCAGTGCCACGGTCGAGCCCACCTGCCCATCGATCCAGTCGTTCTTGTAGAAGGTCAGGATGGCGCGCGCCCGACCATCGAGGAAGGTCGACTTGATGCCCACTTCGTAATTGTCGAGCTGCTCCTGTTCGAACGCGAGGCTTGCCGTGGGCACGACCGACAGCAGCGCAGCCACCAGAGCCGGTGGCGAGGTCTTGAGGGCTGCGTTGAAGCCACCCGGGCGGAAGCCGCGGGAGAACAGGCCGTAGATCAGCGTGTCATCGGTGATCTGGTAGTCGACCGAGATACGCGGCGAGAAGCTCGTGAATGTCTCCGAGAGCGTTTCGGCGGCGACACCCGTGGTCGCAACGCCCGGCGGCGCGACGAGCGGGGTCTGCTCGATCTTGTCCCACTGATAACGACCCTCGACGCTCACGGTCAGCTGATCGGTCAGATCGTAGTAAGCCGCGCCAAACACGGCGGGCGTCGTCACCTCCTGTCGGGTGATGGACGCCGTGAACGACGGACCGCTCGGCAGCAGGCCGTACACCGTGCCGCCCGGGCTCATGCCGGAGAAGTAATTGCCGCCGACCACCCAGCGCAATCTTTGCTCTTGGGGTGAGGTCAAGCGCAGTTCCTGACTCCAATCGCGGAACTTGCCTTGCGAGACCAGAAGTGCCTGCAGCCAGGGCACGGTCGTCGTCGGTCGCGTGGCGTAGAACGGATTCACCCGGTCCTTGCCGTTGCGATAGTTGAGATCGATGAGCGTCATCGTCTTATCCTGGTGGGCTGCTGTCAGCGACGACAGCGAGTAGCCACCGGCGAAGTCGTAGTCGACGCGCAGGTCAGCCTGCAGCGCCTCACGCTTGATGCCGCCGTCCTGATTGAAGCTCGTCTCGAATCGCGTCCAAAGCGGATTCGGCTCGAACAACGCCTTGTAGGTGTTCGGGTTCGAGGTGTCGTAGTCACCCGAAATGATGCTGCGAGGAATGGCGGCCATGGTGGGCACTTCGCCGCAAACGTAGCCGAACGAAGCGCGGGAGTTCGCCGCTTGCCCCAGAGCCGCGGTGCCCGCCGGCGCTTGCGAGAACGGCACGCAGGTGCCATCGGCGGTGACGCGACCGGTGAAGGAGTCGGACTTCAAGGCACCTTGAGCCGGCGGGCCGTCGTCATCGCGGAATACGTTGACGTAGGCCTTGATCTTCAGCGAGTCGGAGGGCTTGAAGACGAGCGCTGCAGAAAACGATTGGGTCGTTTGTTCACCGAGCTTCTTGCCGCTCGAGTCGGTGAAGTTGGTGTACTGGCCGCCACGCTTGAAGTCGCGCACCGTCACGCGACCGGTGATGCTGTCTGTGAGTCCACCTTCGAAACTGCCGCTGACGTCGTACGAAGACCAGGAGCTCACTTCAGCGATGACCTTGCCTTTGACGTCTTGCC
>Ga0315906_10001721_pt1 | contig 31951 bp, 28 predicted proteins | sample LakEriMetagenome_4_FD_203526 | JGI IMG/M metagenome (GOLD analysis project Ga0315906, IMG submission 203526) | Freshwater fungal communities from buoy surface, Lake Erie, Ohio, United States - Buoy 2 MA122 | ecosystem: Environmental > Aquatic > Freshwater > Lake > Lake biofilm | place: USA... | reverse complement strand
ATTTCATCATCGAAACTGGGCCATCCGCAATGTGAATCAAACTTGTCTTCTGATCGATAGAGGGGATTATTGCACCTGCGACAGATATACATTCCTTGATCATTTTTGTCATAGTAATCTCCTGTAAAAGGTCGATCCGTCGCTTTATGAACCAACACTCTTTCTTCTTGTGGTGTTAGGGGGTTGTATTTCATGGTATCCGATTTTTCGTTCGTATGGGTGACCTTTGTCTCTTGTGCCTGACAGGCATACATGCACAACAAAAGACAAAAACTGATTCCGATTTTCATGTTCCTATTTATCTAATTAACAATCCATTTTCGGAATTGTGCGCCATGAGATCAGCCAATTCACGAATTTTCTGTATGGCCTTTGTTAATTGCTCGTTGCTCATACAGTACGGAGGGTTGAGAAAGATCACATTTCCTAACGGACGCATCAATAATCCGTTTTCAACGAAAAAAGCATAGCAATGGTCCCTCACTCCGGAAAAATAGGTGTTTCCTTCTCCGGTTTTAAGTTCGATTGCAAGGATAGTTCCAAGCATTCGAATGGATTGTATTTGAGGATGATCGAGAAAAAGATTTTTATATTCGTTGTACACGGAATGGATTCGATCGATATTCCTCCACGTTTCTTCCTTTTCAAAAAGGTCGATGCTGGCGCAAGCAGCGGCACACGCAATTGGATTTCCGGTGAAAGAATGCCCATGGAGAAATCCCCTCGCCATTTCATCCGAGAGGAATGCCTGATAAATCTGAGGTGAAGCAACGGTAAGTCCCAAAGGTAAAACGCCACCGGTAAGCCCTTTGGAGAGACAAACGATGTCGGGTTTTTGAGCACAATGGTCCATTGCGAATAATTTCCCTGTCCTTCCCCAGGCGGTCATGACTTCGTCAAAAATCACCAAAACACTGAACTTTCGGGCGAGCCTTACTAATTCATCAAGCCATGAGGCATTGTACATTCGCATTCCTGCTGAACCCTGTATTAATGGTTCTACGATGAGTGCAGCAAACTCACCACTGGCGAAAAGTTTTTCCGCCCTTTCCAAAAGAAAAGGCTCATTCTGATCATTTGGAAAATCGAGAAAATCGACGTCGAAGAAGAAAGGTTCAAAAGGCTCGTTAAAATATCCCCTTTGTCCAACTGACATTGCACCAAATGTATCTCCATGGTAGGCTCCATCCAGGGCTAAAATGCGATGTTTAGTGATTCCTTGATTGTGCCAGAACTGAAATGCCATTTTCAGAGCCACTTCGACTGCTGTCGAACCATTATCCGAGAAAAAAACCTTTTCTAAAGGATCGGGCAGCAATTTAGAAACCCGCTCAGCCAATTCGATCGCTTTCGGATGTGTAACACCCGCAAAAATAACATGGTCTAAGGTGCCTATTTGTTCTGTTACGGCATGAGCAATATGTTCGTTTCCATGGCCATGAACATTCACCCACCACGAAGAGTTACAATCAAGGTATTCTTTTCCATCTTGGGCATAGAGAATTGCTCCTTTGGCCCGAGTGATGACAAGCGGTTCTGGAGCCGTTTGCATTTGCGTAAACGGATGCCAGACATAAGTTTTGTCTTTCTTTAAAAGCTCACTCATTGTTTAAAATATGGTTTTATTCGAATCGCTTCTTCTTGAATAAATGTTGAATTCACTTCATTGGCCATTGGAATTCGTCCGATCATTTTGAGTCCAGTCACTTTGAGTATGATCGATTCTGTAGCTTGGTTTTCGTTCCCAACAAAAAAAATCCCTTCGATCGGAATATTTCTTGATTTTAAGGCCTCGACAGATAAAAGGGTGTGATTGATGCTACCCAGGTAATGTCTTGAAATAAGGATTACCGGGATTTTCCAATGTTCGAAAAGATCGATATACAAAAGACCTTTCGTGTTGAGCGGAACCATTAATCCACCGGCTCCCTCAATGATCAAATGGCCATCGACCTGCGGAATCCGAAAATCATCCAGTCCAATCGAAATCCCATCGATATCTGCTGCCGCGTGCGGCGACATTGGTTGCTTGAGTAAAAAACGCTCCGGAAGTACACTGACTTGTTCATCCGTCCATTGATCTACTTTCATGGAGTCTGAATAATGAAGGTCGCCTGCCTGAACGGGTTTCCAATAGCTTGCACCCAAAGCCTGAGCAATGATCGCACTCGCTACTGTTTTACCAACGTCGGTTCCAATTCCTGTGATAATGTAGTTCATTTCTTTGTTTGAGAATTCGACAATTTGAGAATTCGAAAATTAATTTTCTGATTCGAAAAAATGGGACTCGCTACTTTCACCGTAGGCAATTGATTTTTCCTTGAATTTATTTCCTTTAAATTCAGATTTTTTCAAATAGGATATGAATAGGTTTATTTGGGCGGATATGTGAGTTAGTCTATCCAAAATAGTTGCATGATCAGTTTCAATGATTAATCCGAGATCTAAAGCCCTGTAGAGTTGTGATCTCAATTCTCCTGAACTTCCTTTCGCAATAGCTAAAAACTGAATGAACTCTTTATTACCTTCTCTTTCGAATCCTTCAGCAATGTTATTCATTATACTTCCTGATGTTTTAAAAATATGGTTACCTAAAAAACCGTATTTGTTGGTGTCCTTGTTTAGAAAAATTGAGAATAATTCCTTATTGAGAATCCTAGCGTCCTTCCAAACTTTCAAATCTTCAAATCTATTTAATGTTCCCATCCTATTTTATGAATATTCAACTTCGATAGATCTCAAATGAAATCAATCAAAAAAATATAAATTTATCACATCTTCAAATTGTCGAATCGTCGAATCGTCGAATCTTCAAATTGTCGAATCGTCGAAAATATCTAGCGCAACTGCGCATCCAACTTGGTTTCCAGTTCCATTCTGATTTTATCCATGATCGCATCGATCTGTTGGTCTTTCAAGGTGACTTCCGGATCCTGGAAAGTGAACGAAACAGCGTATGATTTTTTGCCTTCCTCTAGATTTTTACCCTCATAAACATCGAAAAGACCCACTTCCTGAAGTAACCTTTTCTCACAATTTCGTGCAAGGGTTTCTATCTCAGAGAACATTACTGATTTATTCAGTAACAGTGAGAAGTCTCTTCGGACCACAAAAGTTTTGGGCAACTCTTTATACTTGATTTTGGTTAATGTTAGAGATTCCAACAATGCATCCCAGTCGAGGTCTGCGATAAAGACATCATTACGAATTCCAAAATATTTTTTCAGTTCTTGTGGCACCCAACCGATCTGTCCAACTTTCTTTTTCAGAACGCTCCATTCTACACCGTCCTCTAATAGCGATCCTTCTAAGGGGGCTTCTTTGATGAAGTTCCCGAGACCAAGTCGTTGAAGGATACTCCAAACCATTTCTTTAGCGTCATAAAAACTGCATTGTCCCTTCGATGCATTCCATTGTTCGGCTTCATTATTTCCTGAAAGAACCAGAATCAGACGCTTATTTTCATTGTAGCCATTCGAATAACGGTGATACACTTTACCGAATTCAAACATCTTAATGTCCGCATGTTGCCGGTTCTGATTGTGTTCGGCCACCTGAAGGGCGCCGAAGACCAAAGATTGACGCATTACATCCAGCTCTTGACTGAGTGGATTTAAAAGTTCAACGTTCCATTCCTCCCGAATGGTGTTAGCTCCAAATTTTGTGACGTATTGAGCAGTGGTTAAAGAATTATTCATCATTTCAGAGAATCCTCTGCCCACTAAAAGTTCACTAATAACCTCCTGAATTTTTTCAGGATCCGGATTGGGAAATACTCCGATAGAGGTGTTTAATTTGGATGGGAGCGCCACATTGTTAAAGCCGTAGATTCGCAAAATTTCCTCTATCACATCAGCTTGTCTGGTTACATCCACACGGTATGCCGGTACATCAAGGTGCAACTCGTCTCCGCGGTCGTCCTTTACAAAGATCTCCAATGAGCTCAGAATGGATAGAATGTCCTCTTTTTTGATCTTATTTCCGATGACACGGGTGCATTTGTCAATACTTAAAATTAGCTGGTGGTTTTCAATCTTGTGTGGATAAAGATCTACCGGATTCATCGCAATCTCTCCACCCGCTATTTCTTGGATGAGGAGTGCTGCTCGTTTCAATGCAATGAGTGTTAAATTCGGATCGACACCACGTTCAAATCGGAAGCTGGCATCTGTATGCAAACCTTGTGCACGAGCTGTTTTTCGGATCGATACGGGTTCAAAATACGCTGATTCAAGAAAAATGTCAGTGGTATCATCTTTTATTCCAGATTGTAAACCACCGAAAACTCCGGCAATGCACAAATTTTCAGAACCATTGGTGATCATGAGATCTGAGGTATGCAAGGTTCGTTCAATACCATCGAGTGTAACAAATTTATCACCTTCGCTCGCTGTTTTCACTACTATTTTTCCGTTCAGTGCTCGCGCATCGAAAGCATGAAGTGGTGTTCCCAGCTCACGCATGACAAAATTGGTTGCATCCACCACGTTGTTGATTGGTGTAAGTCCAACAGATATGAGGCGTTTTTGCAACCAAGTGGGAGAAGGTTTGACAGTGACGTTTTTGATGGTTGTTCCACAATATCTCGGACATCGGTCTGCATCCTCCACTTTGATGTCTACCTTCAAAGTATCATTGGCTGAAAATTCAGCAACAGAAGGATAGTTGACATTCAATTTTAATGAGTGATGATAATTTAGGTACGCAGCGATATCCCTGGCCACTCCCACGTGCCCCATCGCATCCGCACGGTTAGGGGTAAGTCCTATCTCCAGCTCAAAATCGTCTTCCAACTCGAGTACTTTAGCCAATGGAGTCCCCGTAACAAGCGTTTGATCCAACACCATAATTCCATCGTGGGATGTTCCTAGGCCGAGTTCATCTTCTGCGCAGAGCATGCCAAAGGAGTCTACTCCGCGAATTTTTGAAACCTTAATCTTAAATCCTTCTTCAGGATTCGGATACAATGTAGTACCTACCAGCGCTACTGCGACTTTTTGTCCTTTTGCCACATTTGGTGCGCCACAAACGATCTGTAGTGTTTCACCTGTGCCTGCCTCCACAGTGGTGACTTTCAGTTTGTCAGCATCTGGATGTTTTTCGCATGCTATCACCTCTCCGACAACAACACCATCCAATCCACCCTTTACTGCTTCCAATTTCGTAACACTCTCAACTTCAAGTCCTGTATCTGTAAGAATTTTAGCCAGCTCATTCGCTGAAAGTTCGGTCTTGATGTACTCCTTCAACCAGTTGTAGGAAATTTTCATGTAGGAAATTTTTTATAGTCACGCGAAATTACAAAATAAAGATTTTGTGCTTCGGGCAAAACTGCTCAGGCCATTTAAAAATAAATAATGCCTTTCGAACTAATTCAGTCTATCATTGTTGAAAGAGTCAGTAATATTGCGCTGCCAAATGCATTCCATGAAGTTTAGTGTTTTTTTTCTTGCTTTAATGTCCTTGTTTTCTGCTTTGGGACAGGGCAAAAGTACACTCAGTGGATATATAACTGACTCAAAATCTGGGGAGAGTGTGGTAGGTGCTCGAATATCGATTTCTTCCATCAAACAAGGTACGGTGACAAATCCATATGGATTTTACTCCTTGACTGTAGACAAAGGATTGTATGAAGTTGAGTTTAGTTCAGTTGGGCAAAAGACAGAAAAGCGCACAATCGACCTCTCTCAGGATGTGATCTTGAATGTGGAATTGGGAGCAGATTTGGAAGAGCTTCAAGAAATAAAATTAAATGTCAAAAAAGGGGAGAACGTCAATTCTACCAAAATTGGACAGATTGAACTGGAGGTTGAAAAGATAAAAACCTTGCCGGCATTTATGGGTGAGGTGGATATCATCAAAACGATTCAGTTGTTGCCCGGAGTATCCTCCGTTTCAGAAGGTGGTCAAGGTTTTTATGTTCGGGGAGGAGGACCGGATCAAAACTTGGTTGTTTTGGACGAAGGCGTAGTATACAATGCAGCACATTTGTTTGGATTTTTCTCTGTATTTAATTCAGATGCTGTCAAAAGTGTCAATTTGATCAAGGGCGGAATGCCCGCAAATTATGGAGGGCGCATATCTTCAGTTCTCGAGGTTAATATGATCGAAGGGAATTACAAACGGATCAAGGTAACAGGCGGAATAGGTCTGATTTCTTCGCGATTAACTGTTGAAGGTCCTTTAAAAAAGGATCGCGGATCGTTCATGATTGCCGGCCGAAGAACTTACATTGATTTGTTGATGAAAGCGTTCATTCCTGACACTTCACCATTTGCTGGATCTGGTTATTTTTTTTACGATCTGAACCTCAAGCTTAATTACAAGCTCGGAGAAAAGGATAAGATCTTTTTAAGCGGTTACTATGGCCTCGATAAATTTTCTTTCCGCAGCGGAACCGATGATTTTAAGGTTGATATGCCTTGGGGGAATGGTATTGGTGCACTTCGATGGAATCACTTGTTCTCGAACAAACTGTTCATGAATTTAACGGCAACCTATTCGGATTATAAATTTGGGTTCCTTTCCGATCAAGACCAATTTAAATTTTCTCTTCGTTCGGGCATTCAGGACGCGGGGGCAAAGGTTGATTTCTCCTATTTCCCTAATACACGACATAGAATTAAATGGGGTGCCAATTACATTTATCACATGTTCACACCATCTAGTATTTCTGCAGAAACTGACTCAGTGGTATTCCTTGATCCGTCAAATGCCGAAAAATTGTATAGCCATGAATCCGCTTTGTATTTAATGGATGAATTCGATGTCAACGAATACTTAAGAATTAATGCTGGTTTGAGGTACAGTATGTACCAGCATGTCGGACCGTTTACTCGGTTTATAAATGGGGATGGGATCAGTACACAAGATTCCTCCTATGCGTATTCTCCAGGCGAGGTTATACGATTTTACAATGGGTTGGAACCGAGAATTTCTTTCAGATGGTTACTAAAAGACAATAGTGCGATAAAGGGTGGGTATTCCTACAATTACCAATATGTCCACCTGACTTCATTAAGTGCCGTTTCACTTCCGACAGATATCTGGTATCCCTCGACAGACAAAGCGCAACCTCAGCGCGGTTGGCAGGCGTCTCTGGGCTATTACAGAAACTTTCTAGACGACAAATACGAAGCATCGGTGGAAGTGTATTATAAAGGGATGAAAAACCTGATCGAGTATGCGGAAGGAGTGCTTCCCGGAGACAATGTCAACGACAATACGGACAATTATCTTGTTTTTGGAGAAGGCTGGGCATATGGTGTTGAACTTTTTGTAAAGAGGTCTTATGGTAAACTCACAGGTTGGGTCGGGTATACATGGGCAAAGACAGAACGCGTATTTCCTGACCTAAACAGCGGAGAGGTTTTTCCTGCTAAATATGACCGTAGACATGATCTGACTGTGGTTGCTGGATATAAGTTAAATGAGCGATGGACTTTTGGGTCGTCTTTTATTTATGCAACAGGAAATACATTGACATTGCCAACTTCCTGGTATGTGCAGGATCAAAATCTTTTGTTTAATTATGGAGCTCGAAATTCTACGCGAATGGCTCCTTACCATCGTCTTGATATCTCGGCCACATTGTACGGCAAGAAATACAAGACTCGTACGGATAAAGTTACGGGCGAATCCATTCAAGTTAAAAAACGCTACCAAAGCAACTGGTCTTTTTCTGTCTACAATTTATACAACAGGGCAAATCCATTCTTTTTGTATGTAGACAATGATGGTGATTTTCTGAATGGTGACTTTAAAATCTCTGTCAAACAAGTGTCTTTGTTCCCAATAATTCCAAGTGTGACATGGAACTTCGAATTTTAAAAAGTTTACTGATTTCCCCGGTAATACTGCTTAGCGGGATACTTTTCCTTTTTTCTTGTACGAAGGAAGTTAAAATCGATATTCCTGGATATCAAGAGCAGGTGGTAGTAGATGGAAGTATTGAAACCGGAAAAAAACCTTTGGTACTGTTATCCAAAACAGCTAATGTGTATGCTCCGACAAATATCGAAGCTTATTTAAACAGTTTTATTTCGGGTGCAGAGGTGTTGGTTTCCGATGGACTTCAGACCATTACTCTAGAACTTGTGTACACGGATGAGTTGCCGCAATCTGAGCTAACTCAGGTGTCTGAAATCCTTGGTTTTGAGAGTTTTATTCTTTCCAATCTTCATATGCCGGTGTATTATGGGTTGAACAGTACAATGATAGGGGAAGCAGGGAAGGATTATAGTCTTGAAATCAATTATCAAGGAAAGACCTATACTTCCACAACAATATTACCAGCACCGACTCAATTATTGGAAGTCTATTGGAAACCCGAGGCTGGGTATACTGACAGAGGTTTTTCTTGGGCAAAACTTGCAGATCCTGCCGGAACCTACGATGCCTACAAATGGGAAGTCAAAAGGCTTAAAGGCACACAGAGTGATGAAATTTTCTCGAAACCGTTCAATCCATATTATGACGATGAATTCTTTGATGGCTTGACCTTTGATTTTGCCTATGAGAATCCTATGACGTGCAGAGACGATTTTGAACCGGAAGACATGAGGTGTTATTACGCTTTAGGGGATACAGTGGTCATCAAGTATTCCAAGGTGGATCGCGCGGTATATGAATTTATGGAAAAGAAATACAATCAGGTGTATTCAGCTGGGAATCCTTTTGCCACACCGATTAATATTCCAACAAATATTAAAGGTGGAGCTATGGGTGTTTGGGCCGGTTTTTCCTCTACTTATGACACATTGGTCTGTGTGCCTTGATGCTTTTGACAGAATTTTACGTGTAATTATTCGTATTATTGGCAACCCTTTGATACTGTTTCCCGTTAGAGTAGGACACACAAATGATTAATATGCAGTTTTTGACCCGTTTTTTATTGTTTTTATCCTTCGTTATCTTAGGACAAAGCGCTTGGGCTCAACAGACATGCGGGACCTGTAAAGATGTTATATTTATTGTGGATAACTCAGGTTCGATTGACGATTGGGAGTTTTCGACAATGCAAACATCCATAGATCAATTATCGAATCAGATCCTTGCCTCTAATCCTACAACACGGATTGCCGTTATTCAATATGGGGGTGAGGATGTGACCTTGAATCCAGGTTTGTACGACATTAGTGTTCCTTTCTCTTCAAATCCCGTAACCGTTGCTTCATGGAATCGTGTTTTTGGGCCTGCAGCCAATATTTACAATGATTTTCTTCCTGCTTCCATGGCCTCCATGCGCTTGGATGGGATCTGGGATGCAGGCGGTGAGCTAGACATTGTTTCTTCTCCTTGTCGTCCAGTGTTTATCTTATTTACGGATGCCTACGGAAATGCAGAAGGGTGGGGAAGTACCTTGTTCAATGCGGGTGGACTTCCAGGCTTAGTAGGGTATGGCGAATACAATTATATGAAAACAACGTATGATGCAACATTCATCGTGTATCACGTTACTGCTGATGACCCAACAGTTGCTCCACTTGTGGGTTCGGCAATTTCGAGTGTGGGTGGTTCGTATACCGGACCAATAGACCCTAATCCAGGCGATCCTGAGGGAAGCCAAACCATTCCCAGAAATTATTATACTGGATCTTTTCAGTTCAATCCAGTCACTGTCAACGACATCGTGGCTAACATGGCTAATACCCAGTCTTCTTTCGATTATACAGATGATTGCACCGGATTTGTCGAATTTCAAAGTACATCCTCTTCCTCACAAACAATTATAAGTTGGGAATGGGATTTTGGAGATGGATCAGGTTCTACCTTAGAAGACCCTAGTCACACCTTTTCACCTGGAACATATGACGTGTCTTTAATTGTTGAGGGTGATTTAGGATGTCGTGATACAATTGTGGAAACGTTGGAAATTATTCAGATAGTTCCCTTTGCAGTATCTGATACTAGCATATGTTCTTCAGATCAGATTGTTTTGGGTGAACCAGCAGTGGCTGGTCAATCCTACCAGTGGAGTCCAGCTACAGGGTTGTCGAGTGCAACCGTAGCTCAACCTACCGCAAGTCCCAACGCTACAACTACCTATTCTCTTGTAATTACTGGGGATAATGGATGTCAAACTTCAGCAGAAACCGTTCAGGTAACCGTGAGTTCATCTCCGGCTATCAATATGACGAACAGCCATTCCATTTGTATTGGGGATGATGTTACGATTGGACCTGTAGAAAATCCTGCGTTCACATATGCATGGACACCTTCAACAACATTGAGTGACGCAGCTGCAGCACAACCTGTTGCCAATCCTCAAACGACGACAACCTATACCCTGACTTTGACCACGCCGAGTGGGTGTAGCGGTACAGCCTCAACTACTGTGACTGTTCACCCCCTTCCAAATGTGAGTGCCGGCCCGGATTTACAGTTGTGTTATGGTGACACGGTAGTTTTATCCGGCTTTGGAGCAATTTCGTATCAGTGGTCGGGTGGTGCGGTAAATGGGGATGAATTTGTGCCGAATTCCGGGACTATTTCATATACTGTAACGGGAACAGACGGATTTGGATGCGTCAATTCAGATGTACTTGTTATTACTACCTACGCATTGCCTCAAGCCGATTTCATGGTGGACAATCAAGTGCTTTCAAGCTTGGACACAGAAGTAGAGTTCACGAATCAAAGTAATAATGCGGCTTCATATTTTTGGAGCTTTGGCGATGGGGTAGGTACGAGCACAGAAACTTCTCCCGTGTATGAATTTGAGGATGGTGTTTACGGCACAATGCCGGTTATGCTTATAGCTACTTCCCCCGAAGGATGCGTAGATACAGCTTTCGTCTATTTGCTCATTAATGAGGAAACGATTTTTTATGTCCCGAATGCTTTTACACCAAATGGGGATGAGTACAATAATGAATTCACCCCAGTGATTACAAGTGGATACGATATCTACAACTATTCTTTCTTTTTATACAACAGATGGGGTGAAATCATCTTTGAATCTCATGATCCCTCCAAAGGATGGAATGGCAACTACAATGGGACTCCAGCCCCGGATGGTTTGTATACCTGGAGGATGGACCTGAAGTTAAAAAACAATGACGATAAAGAAACGTACTCGGGACACGTCACATTGATAAAATAGACTTATTAATAAGTCTTGTTCTCCACTAGGTAGTTTTGAACGTAATCTTTTACACCCTCTTCAAGAGAATGGAAGCTAGTCGTATACCCTTGCGAACGCAGCTTGGACATATTCGCTTCAGTGAAATATTGGTATTTATCACGTATGTCAACAGGTGTATCGATAAAAGAGATGTTCTCATCAATTCCGAGGCTCTTAAAGGTGTTTTTGGCCAAATCTAGAAACGTACGTGCTTTTCCAGAACCAAGGTTATAAATCCCGGATTCCGGTTTTTTCTCCATGAGAAATGAAATCACGTTTACCACATCTTTGACATATACAAAGTCTCTTAGTTGGCCGCCATCTGAATAATCTTTATGGTGCGATCGAAATAGCCTCATGCCTCCGGTCTCTTGGATCTGATTGAATGCATGGAAGATAACACTTGCCATTCGTCCCTTGTGGTATTCATTTGGTCCGTATACATTGAAAAACTTAAGTCCTGCCCAAAAAGGAGGATGGACCGTTTGCTTCAAAACCCATTTGTCAAAATCATTCTTCGATTCGCCATAAGGATTGAGTGGTTTTAATTGCGGTATTACCGAATGGTCGTCCTTGTATCCAAATTCGCCCAGTCCATAGGTTGCAGCTGAGCTTGCATAAATCAGTGGAATGGAGAATCGAACGCAAGCATTCCAAACATCTTGTGAGTAGTTAAAGTTCAATTCATCAAGGATAGTTTTGTTGAATTCTGTCGTGTCTGTTCGGGCACCGATATGGATGATAAAAGAAACTTCGTTGCCAAAATCTTCCATCCACTTTAAAAAATCAGTTCGGCCAATTTTAACGATGAGTGTCTTGCCTTCCAGGTTTCTGTCTTTTTCCGTTTTAGAAAAATCATCCACCACAACGATGTCGCCGTACCCAAGATCGTTGAGTTTTCTGACCAAACAACTTCCAATGAATCCGGCTGCACCTGTAACTACGATCATGGATTAGAATATTTCAAAATTAAACGATTTGAACATTTGAACATTTGAACATTTGAACATTTGAACATTTGAACATTTGAACATTTGAATTCTTTTTACTCACTTCAAACACGCATGAGCACTTGGTACTAACCTTCTTGAACTGATTTGAAAATCTCAGAACAACCCATTGATCTCTGCATCGATCGCATTGATGATTTTTCCTAAATCCTCTTGACTTTCCGGGAAACGGTTATTATCGACATCAATAATTAGAAGCTTTCCTTTATCGTAGGTGGAAATCCAAGCTTCATAACGCTCATTCAAACGCTTAAGGTAATCCAATCGGATACTTTCTTCATATTCCCTTCCACGTTGCTGAATTTGATTTACGAGAGTGGGGACACTGGCTCTCAGATAGATGAGTAGGTCAGGAGATGAAACAAATGAATCCATTAGGTTAAAAAGCGAGAAATAATTTTCGAAATCTCTCGTGGTCATTAATCCCATTGAATGAAGATTCGGTGCAAATATGAACGCATCTTCGTATATAGTCCGATCTTGAATGACGTTTTTTTCTGTCTCTTTGATTTCCTGTATCTGGGTGAATCTACTGTTCAGATAATAAATCTGAAGGTTGAATGACCAGCGTTGCATGTCCTCATAAAAATCATTTAGGTAAGGATTTTGGTCCACATCCTCAAAATGAGTTTCCCAACTGTAATGTTTCGCCAAAAGTTTTGTTAGCGTGGTCTTTCCTGAACCTATATTTCCAGCAACAGCAATATGCATAAATCAAAGATTTTAGACTGCCTAAATTACAATAATTGATAGAATTAGCGATTGTTTTTGAAAGCGTATTTCAAAATTTTATCAGCAGTTCTGAAGTAGTATATATCGCTAACTTTTTTGAATTCAAATACTTGATTAACAGGCATTTTAATTCCTTTTTTATTTGCCCCATCGAGGTCTTGTCCAATAAGTTCATCCTTTAAGGCACAATAAACCCTCTTACCTTCGGGAATACAATGCACAGTATCAACTATGACATTTCCTAACTCCATGTCGTTTAACAAAGTTCCGTACATGTCAAATTCGTAAACTTTTCCTGAACCAAAAAGGAATAAATGATTGTCTGTTTCAAACATGGAATTGATCTCCTTTATATCAAGAATTCCTTTGAGGTTTCTTACTTCCTGAAATTGTATTTTACCAGATAGATCGAGTAGGAGAAGACGTGAATTCAGCTGATCAAGAATCCAGATTTTATCAGATTGTGAAGAAGTCGTTGCCAACGAAGCGCTCACAATTCCATATTCTGAAAGATCAATCAGATTTTCACTCATCGTAAGTGTATTATCCAATAAACATAATACTTGTTGATCCTCTGAGAATAGCACGAGTTTCATCGTATTTATAGGCATGATCTCTTTTACCTGACCAATGGATTTAATGCTTTGGGAGAACTTCTTAACTCCTGCTGAGTCATATTTGGTAATCATTCGATTGTGCACCACATAGACGTTTTCGAGGATGTCTGTATTCCAAATGGCGTCTTTTTCAAGGGCATATTCTTTAAGTAAGGTCCAATTGTTAAGGGAGTCTTGAGCTCGAACGTTGAACAGACAAAATATTAAAGCAATTGGCAATAATCTCATTTCATTTCGATTTGCTGTGTCGAAAGATAACTCAAAAATTGCTCCACATAGTTGCGGTCGTTGGAAAGTCGAACTATTTTGTTCTGTCCGCCAAGCTTACCTTTTGACTTCAACCAGGAGTCAAAAGATCCCGGGTTTAAGATGTGAATAATTGGTGCCTCAAGAACGAAGTTCTGATACCTTTTTGCATCGTAATCTGAGTTTAATTCCCTCAATTTTTCATCTAGTACTGTTCTAAACCGGTTCAGGTCATCCGGAGGAGTAGTGAATTCAAGAAACCACTCATGCGCACCAGTTTCAATGCTATTCATAAACTTCGGAGCAACGGTATAATCTTTAATTACAGCTTCTGTTTTACTGCACGCAAATCCCATTGCTTTTTCGGCATTGTCAACAATAAGTTCCTCACCGAAAACATTGATAAAGCTTTTCGTACGACCGGTAATACGAAATCTGTATGGAGTTAGAGAGGTAAAAGAAATGGTGTCCCCAATAATATAACGCCACAGGCCTCCATTTGTGGAAATGACCAATGCGTAATTTACTCCAACCTCAACTTGGGACAGCTCAATCACTTTTGAAGAATTCGTCCCATCAAAATGAGTCATTGGTATAAACTCGTAAAATATACCGTAATCCAGCATGAGTAACAGCTCATTCGTGTCTAGCTGATCTTGAATTCCAAAAAAACCTTCGGAAGCATTGTATGTTTCAACATAATGCATTTCGGGATCAGGGATGAGGTTTTGAAAATAACTTCTGTAGGGTTCAAAGCTTACACCACCGTGCATGAAGAGCTCGAGATTCGGCCAAACTTCTTTCAGGTTTGATTTACCGCTGATTTCAAGTATTCGTTTCGCTAGTACCGACGTCCAGCTTGGCACACCGGCTAGTATGTATACATCCTCTTCGATTGTTTCTTTGGCCATCCGTTCAATTTTTTCTTCCCATTCACTCAGCAAAGCGGTTTCCTTCGAAGGAGTGCGACGAATCTCTGCCCACCATGGAAGATTTTTGACGATAATTGCGGATAGGTCACCAAAATAGGAGTCAGCAGAAAGTTGATTTATTTGAGCACTCCCGCCAACGATGAGGTGTTTTCCGTTGTATAATTTTCTATTTGGTAAGTGATGGTAATACAAAGAAAGTAAATCTTTACCGCCTTTGTAGTGGCATTCTTCAAGTGATTCTCTTGTTACAGGTATAAGTTTACTTCGTTGTTCGGAGGTCCCCGAAGATTTAGCGAACCAACGTGTTTCAGTCGGCCAAAGCAGATTCTGTTCGCCTTGAATCAATCGTTGCACAAACGGTTCAACATCTTGATAATCCTGCAGGGGAACATCTCTCGAAAACGACTCGTAGGAATGATGCGATTCAAAGCTGAATTTCTTCCCAAACTCAGTATTTTTTGCCGTCGTAATGAGCTTTTCCATCCATTCGCTTTGAACTTCCACAGGGTATTTCCTGAAAAGTTCGATCTGGTGGATCCGCTTTTTTATGAACCAAGAAAAAATGGAATTGAACGGCATGCTACTATTTAGAATCAAAGAAAAACAAAAAAGCCATCCTTAGAGAATGGCTTTCATTATTTTTTTTCAGTGGATTATCCCCAGATCAAAATGGAGATGATAACTGCGAGTACAAAAACGGTGTAGATTGTTCCTACTGCAGCTGTTGATCCTTCAAAAAAGTTATCTGACATGACGTTAATTTTAAGTGTTATTGGAGTATTAATTTCTTCCTCCCATTAGTCTTAAGAGAGACAAAAACAGGTTCACAAACAAAATGTACAACTGTAATCCACCAACCAAGGCAAGCTTGCTACGATCAGTTTCGGAGATAGCAGCATTTTCTGAAAGCCCTTTCAACTGTTGCATGTGGTAAGCTGTCAAACCGGTGAAAACAAACACCCCGAGAACAGAAATGACGAAATCTAACATACCGTTGCCCAAAAACATGTTTACGATTGCGGCAATGAACATACCGATAAAAACCATGTAGAGTAGACTTCCAAACTTTGTTAAGTCTGTTTTGGTTGTATATCCCAAAACAGCCATTCCTCCGAATGCACCCGCCGTAACAAAAAATGTCATGACGATCGCAGAGAGCTTGTATACAAGGAAAATTGTACTTAAACTCAGACCCATTAGCGCGGAGTAAGCTATGAAGAGTCCAAGAAGCATGCCCATGGACAGCCTTTGAAAGCCCCATTGAATTACTAATCCCAGCACGATCGGTGAGAAGACCACGATCCACATAATAGGTGCGAATCCTGTTCCTGTTGAGTTTAAGAAATATTGAGTGAAAAATTCGGGTGTACCGCACGTGTATGCAATGATTCCCGAAATACCCAAAGCCCCAAACATGTAGCTGTACACGTTTCGGAAGAATTCACGTGAGATCTCACGTGTGTAACCATCTTGAGAATGAATGAAATTGTTGTCCATTGTTAATGTAATTTAGCTTGCACTAAATTAATAAATTCTTTTCTAGTTGCATCATTCTCCAAGAATAAACCTGTGAAGGCACTGGAGGTCGTTACTGAATTCTGTTTTTGAACTCCCCGCATTTGCATGCACATGTGTGCGCACTCAATTACCACTGCCACTCCTTTAGGGTTCAACGTTCTCTGTATGCAGTCACGTATTTGGATGGTCAGTCGTTCCTGGACCTGTAAACGACGAGCGTAAGCATCTACCACACGAGGAATTTTGCTGAGGCCCACAATTTTTCCGTTTGGAACATAGGCAACATGTGCCTTGCCAAAGAAAGGTAGCATGTGATGCTCGCACATGGAATAAACTTCAATATCCTTTACAATTACCATTTCAGAGTAATCCTCGTGAAATATTGCCTGATTCATAAGATCGTCCGGATTGAGACCGTAGCCATGTGTCATGTACTGCATTGCTTTTGCAACTCTCTCGGGAGTTTTGAGCAATCCTTCCCTGGTTGGATCTTCTCCAAGCTCTCGAATGATTTCTTCGTAGTGCTCCGACAATCTGTAGGTTGAGGCGTCGTTATAAGTTTCTTCTCTCACAAAATTCAGTTCCATGAAGGATAGAACATTTCAAACTTAAAATGGTTCTTTTCCTCCGTAATATTCGACATAGTTATTTTCGGTTTCCACGAGTTTGATTTTAACTAATTCACCCCCGGCGTCTAGAATTGGTGTTTTAATTCTCTCCCAAATTTGAATTGCCATATTTTCTGTAGAAGCAAGGATGCCTTTCATAAATGGGACATCTAAATTCAGGTTTTTATGGTCAAGTTCTTCAATCACCTCACGTTTCAATATGGCGCTGAGCTCCTTGAGATTGATTACAAACCCTGTTTCCGGGTTAGGTGTACCTTTTACGGTAACAAAAATCTCGAAATTATGGCCATGCCAATTTTTATTGCTGCATTTGCCGAACACCTCCCAGTTTTTCTCTTCGCTCCAGTCCTCTCGCCAGAGTTTATGTGCAGCATTGAATGTTTCCCGTCTGGTAATATAAATCTTGTTCACCATATTGAATTAGGTTGCAAAGATAAATGTTTTATTGTTTATGGTTTTGTATCGTTAGAGCGAGAGTCTCCCCCAATATTGATGCACATTCCATAGGTTCTCGCAGGATCGAAGCTCGCTGTTATTCGTAACTTTGCCCTATGGAAGAACGTCTGGATAAGATCTTGTTGCAGCGTGGACTGGTCAGCTCCCGCGTAAGAGCGGAGCAGCTCATTCGTGAGGTGGGCGTAAAAGTGAATGGAAAACTGATTACAAAAACCGGGAAAAAGTTTCCATTGGACTGTTCAATTGACATGATCGCAGAAGAAAATCCGTGGGTTTCTCGTGGCGCATATAAATTATTGGAATCCATCGAAAAGTTTAATCCGGATATCGAAGCAAAGACCGTTTTGGATATCGGTTCCTCCACTGGTGGTTTCACTGAAGTATTGTTGCATCATGGAGCCAAAAGAGTGTTTGCAGTAGACGTAGGTTCGAATCAGTTACACCCCAAACTCAGAATAGATAATCGTGTCGTTTCGCTCGAAAAAACGCACGTACGGGACCTCACTTCTAAATTAATTCCAGAGTACTGTGACGCTTGTGTGATTGATGTTTCGTTCATTTCGCTGGAGAAAGTATTTCCTTTTTTACATCCTTTTCTTAAACAGGACGCCTGGATTATTGCCTTACTTAAGCCTCAATTTGAGCTTGGAAAGGAAAATCTGGGGAAAGGTGGAATTGTCAAAAATAAAGCGCTCTATCCTGAACTTATTGATCGGATTGCTTCAATAGGCGCCCTAAATAATCTGGAATTTTTAGAATACGTTCCTTCTCCAATCCTCGGAGGCGATGGAAATGAAGAGTTTTTACTTCATTTTAAGAGGATTTGACAGAAAAGTGCTTCTTTAGAATAATTCAAAATAAGGCTTTTCGTATTTTTGCAACATCTATGACGGAAGGAACTAAAATACCATTCAGTGTACGTGAAATCAGACAACAATTTCCTGCGCTGCGACAGACGATCTACGGAAAAAATCTGATTTATTTTGATAACGGTGCGACATCACAGAAACCTCAAGTGGTTTTGGATGCGATCAATCGCTATTATTCAAAAGACAATGCCAATATCCACAGGGGAGTACATTTCATGAGCCAAAAGGCGACAACGGAATTTGAAGAGGCCCGTGCTGTGATACAGAAGTACCTGAATGCAAAGAAATCCGAAGAAATTATCTTCACCAAAGGGACAACCGACGGAATCAACCTGGTTGCATTTTCGTACGGCGAACTATTGAATGAAGGCGATGAGATCCTTATAACGGCCATGGAGCATCATTCCAACATTGTTCCGTGGCAAATGCTTTGTGAGCGAAAAAAGCTTGTTCTTAAGGTGGCGCCGATCAATTCAAAAGGGGAGCTCATAGAGGAAGAGTTTGACAAACTACTTTCTAATCGAACCAAACTTGTTGCGGTTACACATATCTCAAACACACTTGGAACGATCAATCCTATCAAAGAACTTGCTCGAAAAGCACACGCAGTCGGTTCAAAGATTCTTGTGGATGGTGCTCAAAGTATTCAACATATGAAGGTCGATGTTCGTGATCTAGATTGTGATTTCTATGTGTTTTCAAGCCATAAAGTGTTTGGTCCGACAGGAATTGGCGTTTTGTATGGTAAGGAGGATATTCTTGATCGAATGCCACCATATCAGGGGGGAGGAGATATGATCGCAAAGGTGACTTTTGAGAAAACAACCTACAATGAATTGCCGCACAAGTTTGAGGCAGGTACCCCCCACATTGCCGGTGGCATCTGTTTGGGAGAAGCAATACGATTTTTGAATTCTCAGGATATCGAAGCCATTCAACACCACGAAAAAGAACTAGCTCATTACGCTCAAGACATGCTCGACACATTTGAAGGGGTTAGAATTATTGGGGAAGCAAAACAGAAAACTTCGGTCGTTTCCTTCGTGGTGGATAAGATACATCCTTTCGACATTGGTACGCTTTTGGACAAGCAAGGGATTGCTGTTAGGACGGGGCATCATTGTACCCAACCTTTAATGGATTACTTCAAAATTCCGGGAACTGTCAGGGCCTCTTTCGCTTTTTACAATACCAAAGAGGAGATTGATACGTTCATTGCTGCAGTAGAGAAAAGCATTGCCATCCTAAAATAACGAACAAGCATAGCCCCCAATTGTTACCCATCTGATGAACATTACCGAAAAGCAACAGGAAATCATTGACGAATTTTCCATCTACGAGGACTGGATGGAAAAATACGAGTATATTATCGAATTAGGTAAGGATTTGGAAGCTTTTCCTGAGGATAAACGCACCGATGACCGCTTAATCGAAGGGTGTCAGTCACGGGTTTGGTTGTATACGGATGTTCAGAATGGAAACATGCATTTCAGGGCAGACTCTGATGCCATTATTACAAAAGGGATTATTGGTCTATTAATACGAGTTCTGAATGGGGAAAATCCAGAAACCGTTGCCAAATCAGACTTGTTTTTTATTCAAGAGATTGGTTTGCAAGAACACTTGTCACCCACTAGGGCAAACGGATTGTTGAGTATGGTGAAACGAATGAAGATGGATGCACTGAAAGCGAGCACAGAATTAAATAAGAACTAAGAACAGCTGCTGTTATGGAAAGTGAAATCGTACAATTGGAAAATAAAGTCGTTGAGATCCTGAAGACCATTTACGATCCTGAAATTCCTATAGACATTTTTGAGTTGGGTCTGATTTACGAGGTACGAATCAATGAAGCTAAATTTGTAGATATTGACATGACGCTAACTTCGCCGAACTGTCCTGTTGCAGAAAGCCTTCCAAAAGAGGTGGAAGATAAAGTTGCAGCCATCGATACGGTTACTGGGTCTAAAGTGCACATCGTGTTTGATCCGCCGTGGGATAAAGATATGATGAGTGAAGAGGCTAAACTTGAGTTAGGTTTCTTGTAATAGATCAGCGTGTTTCCTCAATTGCTTCCAGAATCAATCTTCCTGCCATTCTGATTTGATCTTCAGTAATATTCAGAGGCGGTGAAAGTCGAAAGCTGTAGGGATGAGATAAAAACCAAAAGCTGATAATGCCTTTTTCCAAACAACGTTTCACTACTTTTTCTACACGTTCAAAAGATTCCATATCAAATGCGAACATCATTCCGATACGTCTGACTTCTCTGATTTCTTTATTCGTTCCAACGATGGATTCCAGTATCGCTCCTAATCGTTCCACTTCCTTCAGATCTATCTCATTTTTCAAAACGTCTAAGCACGCAGCACCAGCTGCGCATATGACTGGATGTCCTCCAAAAGTAGTAATGTGCCCAAGCATCGGTTCATAGGTAAATTCCCAAAGCTTTTCCTTTGAGGAGACCACTGCGCCAATGGGCATTCCACCGCCAAGCGCCTTTCCAAGCGTTAGTATATCAGGGATAACTCCAAAATGCTCAAAAGCGAAATTTTTTCCGGTACGACCCATGCCACACTGAATTTCATCAAAAATGAGCATTGAGCCTGTTTCATCACAGCGGTCACGCAAGGCTTGCAGAAATGATCTATCAGGAATTCGAACCCCGGCATCTCCTTGAATGGTCTCTATGATCACTCCGGCTGTTCTTTCTGTAATCTGCGACAAACAGCTCTTTTCATTAAATGTAAGGAAACGCACATCTGGTAAAAGAGGTCGGTATGCTTGTTTTTTGACTTCGTTTCCTGAGACACTCATCGATCCGTGGGTGCTCCCATGATAAGATCCTCTAAATGATACAAGCTCTGTTCGGCCAGTAACACGTTTGGCAAGTTTTAATGCGGCTTCATTCGCTTCTGTTCCAGAGTTCACGGTGTACACACAATTGAGATTCCTTGGAAGCAGCTCCGTCAATCTCTCAGCAAAAAGCAATTGCACATCTTGGATATATTCTCCATAAACCATCACATGCAGGTGACGATCAATTTGAGCTTTAAGAGACTGAATTACCTTTGGATGATTGTGACCAATATTGTTCACAGCAACTCCTGCGATCATATCCATGAAGGATTTTCCGTTCTTGTCGTAAATATAGATGCCTTCGGCACGTTCTACTTCGATGAGATACGGACTCTGGTTTGTTTGGCCGAGCGTATTGAGAAATTTTTCTGTCTCTGTCATGCCAATTGTCAAAAATTAATTGTCAATTGTTCAAGCCATTTTTCTTTTCAGCACCTTCAACGTTGCATCTACCACATTTTTGGTGTCGAGACCGTATTTGGTCATTAATTCCATCGGCGTTCCACTTTCTCCAAATGTGTCATTGACTGCAACAAATTCCTGAGGCGCCGGGAATTTTCGTGCGAGGACCTGTGCCACAGAATCTCCTAATCCTCCGTGCATCATGTGCTCCTCAGCCGTAACTACACATCCGGTTTTAGACAGGGATTTTAAGATGGCCTCTTCATCGAGCGGTTTGATCGTGTGCATGTTGATGAGTTCAACCGAAATGCCTTTTTCTTTAAGTTCTTTCGTTGCTTCAATGGATTTCCAAACCATATGACCACAAGCGATGATTGTAACATCCGTTCCTTCTTGCAGAATATCCGCTTTTCCAATGGTGAATTTCGCATCAGGCTTCACGAAGATTGGCATTACGGGTCGTCCAAATCTCAGATAAACAGGTCCTTGATGCTCTGCAATTGCAATGGTGGCTTGTTTGGTCTGATTAAAATCTGCTGGAACAATAACGGTCATGTTTGGCAACATTTTCATCATTCCGATATCCTCAAGAATTTGATGAGTTGCACCGTCTTCTCCCAAGGTCAAGCCGGCATGTGAAGCGCAGATTTTCACATTCTTTTGGGAATATGCAATGGATTGGCGAATCTGATCATAAACCCGTCCTGTAGAGAAATTTGCGAATGTTCCGGTAAATGGAATCTTCCCACCGATGGTCATCCCCGCTGCCAGTCCCATCATATTGGCTTCAGCAATTCCGACTTGAAAAAACCGTTCGGGGTTCTCTTTCTGGAATGCATCCATTTTTAGTGAGCCGGTAAGGTCAGCGCATAATGCTACAACATTTTCATTGGTTCTTCCAAGTTCAGCTAAACCCTCTCCAAAACCAGATCGGGTGTCTTTGTTGCCTAGAATTTCAACTTCCATAAATGATCAGATATTAATGATTGTTGTTTTGTTCGAATAAATACTAAAGTTCTTGTCTATGGTATATGATGACGACCTCAAATTCTTTTGTCTGTATACCATGCGATAATTCCCGGGCTGTAATTGCAAGCTACCGTTTTTCGCGGTTTCATCCAGATTGCAAACCCATTCAATCTTTCCGTTGTCCCGTAGAATAAATATCTGTGCAACAATTGGCTGGACACTTTTGTAGCTAAAAATCCCAGGAGCAGGTATGTCTACAAAAAAGGTGCTGCTTTGACTAACGTCCACTGTCATGTAAGTCCGTGGTAAAGTAAGAATCTCAAGGTCATATTTACCGACAATGTATTTGTCTGTGGTGTTCATTTTTTGGACGTTCAAGGTCGAACTGTTGCCATGAAGCATGACACGGGTGTCGACCATGTAGTTTTTGGAAGCATTGGTAAACCGGGTCTTAATAAATCCTTGAGGAGCGTCGACAACGATTGTATTGTGAACATGCTTTTGAAGAGTTATATTTTTCTTTTCGACTTTTGGAATAGTATTCACCACCAGATCATATTTCAATGCGGGATCCATAATGAGTGTGTCTGGATTTCCGTAACGGTTGATCGTATGAACGAAAGTGTATTTTAGGTTATTTGTCCCGGCCTCATAGAGAAACATAGTGACATCCGTTTCTTTTGGATTTTTGGAAATGTCATTCAGGTTGATTTGTACAGTAGTATTCAAAAGAGCTTTCGAAACAACATTTTTCAATACGTTTCTGAATGCATCCTTGGTTTCCGCATCCGCATAGGCTCCGATGCAATTGAATTTATCCAGGTAGGAAAGGTCCATCCCCAATCCGATCACAAAGGGTGTGACTTTCACTCCTTTGTCTTTTAGTTTTTTTGCAATCACACATGGATCGTTGTCACAGGCCTCCAATCCATCGGTAATCAGAATAATGATGTTACGAGCATTCTGGTCCGGGAAATCGCTTGCTGCTGCCTCAAGGGAACGAGCAATAGGAGTGGTTCCCTTTGCCTCAATGGATTTAATTCTGTATTTGATCTTATCGTAATTGTCCTTCCCAAAAGGAATTTCCAGCTTCGTATCATTGCAGTCCTGATAAGTTGCAGTGATTGGGGATTGGTGGCCATAAACCCTGAGTGCAACTTCGAGGTTTGCCGTTCCTCGGAGACTGTCTACCGTTTGCGACAAAAGTTCCTTCGCAGCCTCAATTCTGGTTTGGTTGTTATCCCAATTGGCATTCATACTGTTTGACGCATCTAAAATGAATAGAATGCGCGTGAGCTCTTCCTGTCCGAAAGCAAGAACGGATGCAAAAAGTGAAAGTATGAAAAGGATTTTCTTCAAATTTCTTAGTAATCTCCCAACGTTTCTTCGAGCTGGCTCAAAGCATTTTCGAGTTGTTCCGCATTTGGTGCCACCCCATGCCATTTATGGGATCCCATCATGTAATCTACGCCTTGCCCCATTTCAGTTTTCATAATGATAACCACAGGTTTTCCCTCTCCGCATAAACTTTGGGCTTTTAAAAGCGTATTTTTCATGTCCGTCATGTTGTGACCATCCATCTCAAGTACGATCCAACCAAAAGCTTGCCATTTCTGATATAGATTCCCCAATGAAAGCACATTTTCAACGTCACCATCGATCTGTCGGCCATTGAAATCAATCGTTGCAATAAGGTTGTCAACTTTGTTTGCCGAGGCATACATCGCTGCTTCCCAAATTTGTCCTTCTTGTAATTCTCCGTCTCCGTGAAGGCAATAAACATAAGAGGCATCTTTATTCATCTTCTTAACTTGTGCTGCCCCGACAGCAACAGAGAGACCTTGTCCTAAGGATCCAGACGCCATTCGTACACCTGGAAGTTTTTTATCCGTCGATGGATGACCTTGTAAACGAGAGGATAATTTTCGAAATGTTGAAAGCTCTGAGATGGGAAAATAGCCACTGCGCGCCAACACACTGTACCACACCGGGGAGATATGTCCGTTGGAAAGAAAAAACAAGTCCTGGCCCGTGCCGTCCATGGTAAAATTTTTGGCGTCATGTTTCATAACGTCAAAGTACAGCAAGGTTAAAAAATCAGTACATCCTAGCGAGCCACCAGGGTGACCTGAATTAACAGCTGAGACCATTCGAACGATATCTCTTCTAACTTGTGATGCGATTTTTTGCAATTCAGTGGTTTCCATTTTCCTTTGAAAAATTGTTGAGCAAAACTACTTTTAATTCTTAATTTTAGTGGCCCTCAAAAAATAAGTTTATCCTCAAATGCAACTTTTTTTTGAACAGATGTGTCTAACATAAAATTTTACTCAATTATGAAACTACTTTCCTCCGGTTTTACAGTGTTTGGCATGACCTTATTAGTGTCATTTTCTGCTGTTGCTCAGAAGACCAAACATAACGAAGATAAGGTCAAAGCAATTCAAACGAAGCAAATTTCCTTTGAAACTTACTGTGAACAGAACGCTATCCGTTTGATGAGTATTCCAGCTGAAAAACTCTCGGGAATTACTTTTGCCGGAACGCTCAATTTCATTGAAGAGAAAAAGCAACCTGGGTTGAAAGAATATGGGGTATCGCCTTCTGAAAAAGAAACACTTTACTATAAACTGAATGGTTCGGACAAAATTTTGGCCTTACAGTCATTGTTCGTATTGCGTTTGAATTATGCTAATTCCACAAAATAAAGATGAAAACAGTTCACTTTCTAATCACGCTTTTTTTTCTATTTTTTGTCACTACGATTGATGCGCAAATTCAGCTTTCGGATACGGATTACACATCATCCAATCCTTTGGATTGTGGGGCAATAAATCCAATTACGTTGAATTTTTCTGACGGTGCCGGCAATTATGCCGCCAATACCAATGATACGCTCGTGATGTGCCCCGATCTTACACAAGGAACAAAAGTGTCGATTGCGTTCGCGGTTAATATTGGATATGTGTTCGATATCGATGCGTCTGATACAATCTATGTCTACGACGGACCGAGTACCTCTTCACCACTTATCGGGGCATATAACTCAGCAACCAATCCAATCGGCGTCTTCGTACAGGCTTCATGGGCCAACACTTCAGGATGTTTGACAATTGTGTTTATTTCCAATGGTTCAGTTCAGGGTCAAGGTTGGGAGGCGCATGCAGCCTGTGACAACCCGCCACAACCCTTTTTTCCGCACATTGAAGCATTTAAGAATGGTACAGGTACAAATGTCCTGAACCCACTGGACACAGGGTATGTAGATGTGTGTTTTGGAGACTCGATTCTTTTTGTCGCGAAACCAACCTTTCCTTATTCATTGGAAGAGACTAGTTATGGCTATTCACAAAATGCAGGCAACTGCACTTATGAGTGGACGATCGGGAGTGTAGGGCAGTTCAACAATGACTCGATCTGGTTTACTCCTCCTGCAAGATCAGGATACTACGTAGACCTTCGCATTACTGACATATTCCCTCAGATTGAACGAATCACTTGTAAGGTCAGAGTATCACAACAACCGATCTTTGCAGGTACTGGCCCGGTTGAGGATTCGGTTTGTTTGGGTGAAAATACGATCCTTCTGGGTGGAGTTACACCGACAGACACCGTAGGTATTGCCATACCTGAAGGTGAGTTCGCTATTGGAGGAATTTTTGCGGGATTAACCTTCTTGCCGGATGGCTCGGGTTCGGCCTATTCAACCACCATTACTATTTCTGGTTTTGATGATACAACCACCTTTACAGACCCCTGTGACCTAGAACAGTTGGTGCTCGATATCGAGCACTCTTACATAGGTGACCTTGAGATAGAGCTTACTTGCCCCAATGGACAGTCTGTTTCGATTATGAATGCCTATAATCAGACTCCGTTCAGTTGGTCCGAACTTGTGCCAGGTGGATGTGGAAATGGAATCAGTACGTTCCTTGGCAATGATACCAATCTCGATGGAGGAGCCCCAGGAAGTCCGGTTTGGACATATACATTTTCAGACTGTAATGCTTCGCAAGGATCAATATGTGATGAGTTGGGTAATACTGTAACCAATGATTATGGTTTCACCTCGATGGATACCACAGGTGTTTACAACTTTGATGGAAGTCTCAATAGCCTTGTTGGATGTCCAATCAATGGGAACTGGGTGATTACCGTACAAGACAACCAAGGTATTGATGATGGGTACATTTTCCAGTGGGGATTGTACTTCGATGCGAGCTTGTATCCGGATAACGAGAGCTACTACAACTATGTGGTTTCTGATTTTTGGACCGATGACCCAACAATTGTCTCCGGACAGAGTGATACGCTTATCATTATTCAACCCGACCTTCCTGGTACGTACGATTATACGTACAATGTGGTTGATGATTATGGTTGTCCCTACGACACTACTGTTACTTTGGTGGTAAGACCTTTGCCTGTGATTTTTACAGATACGATTGTCTGCGGAACGAGCTTCAATGTCTCAGGAACGCAAGTTTCGGTCAACTCAGAGGGTGGTCAATGGTACAGTCCTGATAGCGATATTACATTCTCTCCAAGTGCGACCAATCTGAATCCGACCATCATTCCGGACGACATTGGAGGGCCGCCCCATGAAATCTATTTCGTAGACAATGGGTGTGAAGATACGCTGATGGCGACGGTTACTTTTCCAGACAGTGTCCTTGTTCAACTAACAGATGCAGAAAACTGCGTTGGTTCTGTGGTTACTATAACGCCAGAGGATGAAAATTCATCTATTGTTGATTATGTTTGGAGCACTGGTCAGATAACCGGAACAATTCAACACACGGTTGCAGGAGTACCTGAGGTTTTGTCGGTTACAGCATCCAATTATTGCTACGATTCCACCTTTACAGTAAATGTAGATCCAATCTTTTGTGATATTACTGCACCGAACATCATCGTTCTTTCGTCGACAGCAGGAAATGCCGCGTTCTTCGTTCAGTATGACGGAATTAAGGAGTTTGAATGTTCTATCATCAATCGCTGGGGAAATCTTATGTACGAATACTTTGACCCAGCTGGTCAATGGGATGGAAAGGTAAATGGGAATCCAGTGGATGAAGGAACGTATTATTACTTCATTCGCGCGGTATTTGAAAGTGGCGATGAGGTGAAAAAACACGGATTCGTTCAGGTGAAACATTGATTTAAATCAATTGAACTAAAACCGGCCCAGTGCCGGTTTTTTTGTTTCGATGCGATAAATTACTTTTACAGCAAATCGATAAGTCATGAAAAAGATCGGAGTGAATGGTTTTGGGAGAATTGGGAGGTATTTTACGCGCCTATGTCTGGATTCAACCGAGGTGGAAATTACGCTCATCAATGATATTTCTGATATCAAGACCTTGGCTCATTTGCTAAAATATGATTCCATTCACCGACAATTAAAATATGATTTTCACATAGATGGAAACGCGATCCATTTCTCAAATGGCAAGACAATTACGTTTGTTCAGCACAAGAATCCAGAGGAAATTCCATGGGCTCAGTACGGCGTAGATACAGTTGTAGAATCGACAGGATTATTTTTGACGACTGAATCAGCATCAAAACATCTTTCCGGTGGCGCAAAACGCGTGGTCATTTCTGCACCGGCAAATTCGGAGGAAATCCCGACGATAGTTCTGGGAGTAAATGACAGCATTTTACAGGGAGATGAAAAAATCGTTTCCAATGCATCTTGTACTACCAATAATGCAGCTCCGATGGTTATGGTTTTGCATGAACTTTGTGAAATTGAAAGCGCATACATAACAACGGTGCATAGCTATACATCCGACCAGCGACTGCATGATGCTCCGCACAAAGATTTGCGTCGTGCACGAGCTGCTGCACAGTCCATAGTTCCAACTTCTACGGGTGCTGCCAAGGCAATCACGAAAATTTTTCCTGACCTGGAAGGCAAAATGGGGGGATGTGGTGTACGAGTTCCTGTTCCCGATGGTTCATTTACAGATCTTACACTTGTTGCGCGAAACCCGCCAACCGTCGATCAGATTAATGCAGCTATGAAAAAAGCTTCCGAGACCTATCTCAAAGGAATACTTTCATATTGCGAAGATCCTATTGTTTCCGTTGACATCATCGGAAATCCCAACAGCTGCGTCTTTGACGCCGAGCTGACCAGTGTAGTGAACAATATGGTCAAAGTGGTTGGCTGGTATGACAATGAAGCCGGATACTCAAATCGTCTGCTAGAGTTGGTAACCCGACTTTGATCAACCAAAAATTTCTTTGAAGGAGAAAGTTTCCATGAGCCGAATTCCTTTTTCCGTGTTCTGAAGCGTACAGCATTCATTGACCGCGTCATGTTCAAAAAACAAGATGTATTCATGCTCGACAGCTTTTGAGAGAAAGCTTCCTTTTTCTTCAAGTGTGATTAAAGGCCGCGTGTCGTATCCCATAACATAGGGCAAAGGAATATGACCTACGCTCGGAAGCAGGTCAGCCATAAAAACGATTGTCTTTCCTTTGTAATGAATGTGTGGAATCATCATACTTTCAGTATGCCCATCCACAAATAGTACATCCAGATTTGGGAATGCGTCTTTGGTATAATCTCCACTACGTTCTATAAAACGGAGTTGACCACTTTCCTGTATCGGAAGAATATTCTCCGACAAAAACGATGCTTTTTCCCGGGGATTGGGTTCAGTTGCCCATTTCCAGTGGTTTTCTGTGCTCCAGTAATGTGCATTTTTAAAGACGGGCTCGTATCCTGTTCGGTCCTTATTCCATTGAATCGCCCCTCCGCAATGATCAAAGTGTAGGTGCGTGAGAAAAACATCCGTCACATCGTCGACAGAGAAGCCAAGCGTATTGAGACCTCCATTCAGACTGTCATTTCCGGATAAGTGGTAGTGTGAGAAGAACTTTTCAGATTGTTTGTCACCGATTCCGGTATCTATTAAAATAAGTCGCTTGCCGTCTTCGATCAATAGACTACGCATCGCCCAGTCGCACATATTGTTGCTATCTGCGGGATTCGTTTTTTGCCAGATTGTTTTTGGAACCACACCAAACATGGCACCACCGTCCAGCTTAAAATTTCCAGTGTTCAGAGGATGTAAGATCATGGTGCAAACTTACACAGAAGAATGCAACCAAAAGTGATCATTTTCCTGCAAAATAGAGAACAACAATTGCTGTAACGGCCGTAAGCAGGCCTGCAATCTTTTTTCTGTTCACCATTTCTTTGAAGGCAATAAAACCAATGACTGAGGAAATCAGAACAACCGACACATTGATGATGGCCAAAACGGTTGTATCTTGCCAACCTGTGCTCTTGTAGGAGTGCATGAGCAAGAAGATTGAAAAATAATTTGGAATGCCGAGTGCAATGCCTGCGAGGATATTTCTGTAATCAAATTGACTTTTTCCCGATAGTATTTGCCATAGCATGATTAAAAAACCGATGATACCAGCAATTCCAAAACCAAAAGCTGAGAAAAGAGAGGAGGATAAGTTTTCCAAGTGGTATTTCTGGACATAATTCAAAACAACATCCAGAATTCCACTGCCAAAAAACAAGATAAGCAGCATCCAAAGTGAACCTTGATGCGTAGATGAAGCAGATTTTCCATTCCAGGTAACCAGAAAAACTCCTGTAAAGGCGAGGAGCATCCCCAAAGTTTTTAACCAAGTTAAAGGTTCATGATAAAGGAATAACATCAACATCAAAGAAACAGCCATGCTCATCTTTCCTGCAATTGAAGTCAGTGCAACACCATTTTGTTGCGAGCTCCAACCCATTAGAATAAAGAGGGAAATAAACAATACTCCTGCAATCAATGCAAATAGAGGCCATTCCCCGGACAATGCATTCGAATTTAACTCATTGCCATACAATGTCATTCCGCATGTGAATGCGGTTACATAATTAAAGACGATCGCATGGAAAGTGTTTATTCCGTATTTAGGAAACATTCGGAAGATCACAAAGATCAGGCTTGAACAAAGGATCGAAAACAGGAGTGAGATCATTTTCTGTAATAGATATAGATTTGGTCCTCTCCGAACTTAAAGGTCTCGGAAGGGGTCTTTTGAATCACTGGTGCCTTTTTTCCTTCGCCATAATTACAATTGCCAACGATCACTCGGGCTTCGTCCCATACATTTCCGAAAATAAAATAATGCAGTGTTCGTGTTCCTCCTTCTACAAACACAGAGAGTATATTTCTGTGAAATAGTTCTTTGAGGATTAATTCGGTATTGATTTCTGCAATTTTTATCCATTCAATTGTACCTTGACGGTCATTTTTTATCCTGTTGAAGATCAATGTAGGAGCATCTTCGGAAAATACATTCAGATTTAGTGGTAATTTAAGCTGGCTGTCTATGATGACTCGAGTCGGATTTTTACCACTCCACTCGCGGACAGTTAGAGAAGGGTCATCATTTTGTGCTGTTTTCCTCCCGATAAGTATGCATTGTTCTTCTGAACGCCATTTATGCACCAGGACTTTCGTTTCAGGCGCTGAGATCCAGAAAACCCCTTTTTCATCTTCCTTTCTAATTTTATCGACGAAGCCGTCGCGTGTCTGAGCCCATTTTAGAATTACGTAAGGACGTTGCCGTTCGTGAAAGGTAAAAAATCGTTTATTTAATTTTCTGCATTCCTCTTCCAATACCCCGACCACGACTTCTGCACCTGATTTTTCGAGAAGCTCTACTCCTTTCCCGTTCACTTTGCTGTGTGGGTCGAGCGTTCCAATTACAACCTTTTTCAGGTTATGTCGGACAAGTAATTCGGCACAGGGAGGAGTTTTACCATGATGCGCACAGGGTTCCAACGTGACATATATCGTAGATTCACTGAGTAACTCTTTGTCTTCAACTTGTTCGATTGCCAGTACCTCGGCGTGTGCAGATCCGTAAGTTTGATGAAATCCTTCTCCAATGATGCGGCCATTATGTACGATAACAGCGCCGACCATTGGGTTAGGTGCAACATGCCCTGATCCCAGAATCGCCAGGTCAAGTGCTCGAAGCATGTATAGTTCATCTGTCGCCATCGGCACGAAGATACAATTTCGGCGTGTAAGAGGGAATTAGTTCTTTTTGAAACCCCGGAAAATCGTATTTTCGTCTTCATGGAATCAGCTCAAATTCAAAAAAACAATTTTCAGGTAATTCTATTATTGATTGTTGCCTCACTTGGGTATTTTGTCGATATCTATGACCTTGTTTTGTTTGGAGTTGTAAAGGCCGAGAGTCTTGATCAGATTATGGTTGGTGCAAGCGCAGCAGAAAAAGCAGCGACGGGTAAATTCTTGTTCAACATGCAAATGCTGGGTATGTTGATCGGTGGATTACTTTGGGGAATACTCGGCGACAAAAAGGGCCGTTTGAAGGTGCTATTCGGCTCTATTCTTTTGTATTCTGTGGCCAATATTGCCAATGCCTTTGTAACGGATGTCTCTTCATATGCCTTCATCCGGGTGATTGCAGGTATCGGTTTGGCTGGAGAGCTTGGTGCAGGAATTACCCTAATCTCAGAAATGATGTCAAAAGAAAAACGCGGGTATGGGACTATGCTCATCGTAACTTTCGGTGCATTGGGCGGGGTG
>Ga0315906_10001718_pt1 | contig 31986 bp, 26 predicted proteins | sample LakEriMetagenome_4_FD_203526 | JGI IMG/M metagenome (GOLD analysis project Ga0315906, IMG submission 203526) | Freshwater fungal communities from buoy surface, Lake Erie, Ohio, United States - Buoy 2 MA122 | ecosystem: Environmental > Aquatic > Freshwater > Lake > Lake biofilm | place: USA... | reverse complement strand
TCCATATTAATAATAAATTAATCATTCCTATTAAAATTCCGATTCGAGTTAATGTGCCAACTACACCATAAAGCGCATTGAAATAAAAAACAGGCAAAGTTTATTTATTTATGGTAAGATTCATACTTAATTTGAACCTTTTGAAAATCAAATTAAGTATGAATCACAATCAAACCGCTTTATTTACCACAAATCTATATACATCAATGATAGTTGTCACTATCATTTTATTATTCAAATTATTTTTCTTCCGTATTTTTTATTTTAACTCACCATCTAAGGTGAGTTTTTTTATAGGTATAATTTAAGAATGAATCAATCTCAATTAGTTCTAGCACTTTTTGATCACAATTTAATTAAATTTGGCGAGGTTACTCTCAAATCAGGAGAAGTCACATATATTTATGCAGATATGAGAGCCGCTATCTCTTATCCTGTATTATTTAAAGACATCTGTGATAAATTTAGTGATAAAATAAAATCCTTAAAATATGATTTTATTTGTGGTGTTCCTTATTCGGCCTTAACTTTTGCAAGTGCTATTGCTTATGCAAAGGCTATTCCTATGTTATTAAAACGTAAGGAAGCTAAAGAGTATGGTCTTAAGAAAATCCTAGAGGGGGAATTTATTCCTGGTCAAACGTGTGTACTTATTGAAGATGTAATTACTACAGGAAGCAGCATTTTAGAAACTATTGAAGTATTAAATGAGCATGAGTTAAAAGTAACGGATATTTGTATTTTAATTGATAGACATCAAGGTGGGAAAAAGCGTTTACAAGGCTTAGGCTATAAAGTGCACAGCATTATGAATATAGTAAATGTTATTGATATACTACATGATAATAAAAGAATCGATGATACGGAAAAATTCAAAGCATTATCTTGCTTAAAACAAATGGAGTAAAAACTTTTATGAATATAAATCTAAAACCCGCTAAAATAGTTTTAGAAAATGGTGATATTTTTTATGGCAAAGCACCAGATTATCAACAAAGTATGGTTTTTGGAGAGCTGGTATTTAATACTGGCATGACAGGTTATGAAGAAACGCTTACCGACCCTTCTTATAGTGGGCAGATTTTAACGTTTACTTACCCAATAATTGGTAACTATGGTGTTAGTGATGCAGATGCTTTTGAATCCACCAAAATACATGTTAAAGGCATAATTTGTCAAACCATATATACACATAAACCACAACATTATGCAGCTAATAAATCTTTTTTAGAATGGTTACATACAGAAAATATTCCGATTATTTTTGATGTTGATTGTAAAGCCTTAACTAAGGTCATTAGAGATTATGGAGTAATTAATGGGGTTATGGTATTTGATGGTGAGCTAGATATAGATACGCAGATTCAAGCTATTGGGCAATATGCCGATGTACATTGGGTAGAGCAGGTAAGTTGTAAAGCTCCAACTATATACGGCAATGGTAAATATAATATTATTTTAGTTGATTGTGGATATAAGAAGAATATTTTACGTAACTTACTTAAATTTGATGTTACCGTTAAAATTGTTCCTTTTAATTATGATTATACACAAGAGGATTATGATGGCGTATTTTTATCTAATGGTCCTGGGGATCCTAAAGCGTGTGTAGAAACTATAGATATACTTAAACAGGCGTTATTGCAGCCAAATAAACCAATCTATGGAATTTGTTTAGGAGCGCAGTTAATGAGTTTAGCGATTGGGGCAAATACCTACAAATTAAAATTTGGTCATCGTGGACAGAACCAACCTTGTTTAAATTTACTTGATGGGCGTAGTTATTTGACAAGCCAAAATCATGGTTATGCAGTTGATGAGCCAACTTTGCCTGAAGACTGGCTTGTTAGTTATAGAAATTTAAACGATAATACAGTTGCAGGGATAATGCATAAAAGCAAGCCATTTGCCGCTACGCAGTTTCATCCAGAGGCGGCTCCTGGGCCACATGATACGTTTTATTTCTTTGAACAGTTTTTAGATAGCATTAAAAGGTCAAGTAAATGAAACAATATAAGCGGATTTTAATTCTAGGTTCGGGTGGCTTGCGTGTTGGGCAAGCAGGAGAGTTTGATTATTCTGGATCTCAGGCAATTAAAGCATTTAAAGAAGACGGAATAAAAACAGTTTTAGTAAACCCCAATATTGCAACAGTACAAACCGATAAATCGATGGCAGATGAAATTTATTTTGTCCCCCTAGAGTTAGAATATGTTACCGATATTATAAAAAAAGAGCAAGTTGATGCAATAGCTTTAGGTTTTGGTGGGCAAACTGCGCTTAATTTAGGTTTGGAGCTTTATAAAAGTGGAGTTTTAGCAAAATATGGGGTAGATGTTTTAGGCTCTTCAGTAGATACTATCGATAAAACTGAAGATCGGGGGATTTTTCGGGATATTTTAAATGAGCATAAAGTCAAAACCCCACACAGCAGGCTTGCCCTAAATGTTGCTGATGCAATTGTTGATGCTAACGAGATTGGTTATCCGGTAATGATACGCTCAGGGTTTTCTCTTGGTGGCTTGGGGTCGTGTCGAGTAGATAATGAGGCAGAATTAACAGAAAAAGTGGCACAAGCTTTATCAGGTGCGCCACAAGTGCTAATTGAGGAATATTTAGTTGGCTGGAAAGAGTTTGAATATGAGATTGTACGGGATATGCAGGGCAATTCTCTTACCATTTGTAATATGGAAAACTTAGACCCTATGGGTATTCATACTGGAGAGAGTATTGTTATTGCTCCAGCCCAAACGCTAAATAACCGTGAGCATCAGTTATTACGTGACATTTCATTACAATGTGCGGCAATTTTTGATATTATTGGCGAATGTAATATTCAATTTGCTGTAAATCCACATAATGGAGATTATCGAGTAATTGAAATGAATCCACGGTTATCACGTTCCAGCGCTTTAGCCTCTAAGGCAACTGGGTATCCATTAGCATTTATTGCAGCTAAGATTTGTTTAGGATATCATTTACATGAGTTAAAAAATCAAGTAACTAAGAAAACTACGGCATTTTTTGAGCCAGCATTAGACTATGTGGTAGTAAAGATTCCTCGTTGGGATACACATAAGTTGCAGTTAGCACAGCGCGTTATAGGCACGGAAATGAAAAGCGTAGGTGAGGTTATGGGGATAGGTAAAACATTCCCCGAAGCGCTACAAAAAGCTATTCAAATGCTTAATATTGGAGCTTCAAGTTTATATGATTATCCATGGGCGATTCAAAATCTTGCTCACGAAATAGAGTTTGCCACCGACAGACGTATTTTTGCTTTATTCCAATGGTTTTATGCTGGTGAAAGTTTAGAAAGTGCGTATAATCTATCCAAAATTGACTATTGGTTTTTAACTCAAATTCAAGAAATTGCTCTTTGTGCGCTTAAGTTTGCAACTTTAGAGCTTAATGCCAGCAATTTACTAGCTGCAAAGCAGTTAGGGTTTAGTGATATATCTTTAGCAAAGATCAAGCAGTCTTCGGATAACTCTATTGCAAATGCAACTATTAGAGAAGATGATATTAGACAGCTTCGTCAAAAGTTAAATGTTTTACCAAAAATAAAACAAGTGGATACTTTAGCTGGTGAATTTGAGGCTACCACTAATTATTTATATCTTACTTATCATGGAAATTCACATGATGTTAAGAAGTCTCATGATAACTTATGTGTAATTGGTTCTGGTCCATATTCTATTGGCTCATCAGTTGAGTTTGATTGGTGTACTGTAAACTTAGTACGAGAGTTCCGCAAATTAAATAAACAAGTAATTGTAATTAATTCTAATCCTGAGACTGTTTCAACAGATTATGATGAATCCGATCGCTTGTATTTTGAACCACTAAGTTTAGAAAGAATTCGTGATATTTTAGATTTTGAAGCAGTTGCAGGTATTTGTGTAAGTGTTGGTGGGCAGATTGCTAATAACTTAGCGTTACCTTTACATAAGGCAGGTTATCCAATTTTAGGAACCTCTGCCATAAATATAGATATGGCAGAGAATCGGGAGACTTTTTCTGAGCTTTTAAACCGAGAGAACATAGATCAGCCGCGTTGGATTAAAGCCAAAAATTTGGATGATGCCTTATCTTTTATTAAGAAAGTTGGCTTGCCTGTATTGATTCGCCCGTCTTATGTTTTATCTGGTAGTGCTATGAAGGTAGTATTTAATGAGCAGATAATGCAGGAGTACTTGCAAGAAGCTTTTTTGATTTCTCGGGATAGCCCAGTGGTGGTTTCTGAATTTATTCAAAATGCTAAAGAGTTAGAGATTGATGGTATTGCATATAAGGGTAAAATCATAATCCATTCAGTAAGTGAGCATATAGAAAATGCTGGGGTGCATTCTGGTGATGCAACGATAATTTTTCCGCCAGAGCGGTTATACTTAAAAACAGTATTAAAATCTAAAGAGATTGCTGATAAAATTGTTGCAGGGTTGCAAATTAGTGGACCTTTTAATATGCAATTTATTGCTAAGCATAATGAATTAAAAGTTATTGAGTGTAATGTCCGCTCTTCTAGGTCATTTCCTTTTATTTCTAAGGTTACGGGGCATAATTATATTGAAATTATGAGTAAAGTTTTATTGGGTGACCCGCCAAGCACTACGTTTAATACGTTAGATATACCTTTTATTGGCATTAAATCGCCAGTTTTTTCTTATAATCGTTTTAAGGGTTCAAATCCAGTTGCTCAGGTAGAAATGGCTTCAACTGGTGAGGTTGCATGTATTGGCTATGATATTTTAGAAACTTTTTATATGTCGTGGTGTGCAACTGGAGTACAAATTAAGGGGAAGAAAATTTTACTTAGTCTTGATGATAGATTTAAGGATAAGTTATTGCCTATTATTAAGGTTTTATATAATAGTGGTTGGGAATTTATTGCAACTGAAGGTACTCATGATTTTTTAAGTAGGCGTGGGGTTCAATCAAAGTGTGTATTTAAGGTATCAGATAAGATAGAGCCAAATATCCAAAATACAATTAGTAAAAAAGAGGCAGATTTAATTATTAATTTACCTTACGATGCTTTTAGTGCCAGTTCCAATTCAGATGGTTTTGCTATTAGCCGTTTGGCTATTGATTATAATGTTCCATTAATTACGAATTTTCAGTTAACTGAGATGCTCTTGGAGAGTTTATCGATATATTATGATAAACGCCCAAAAGTGAAGTCATATAACGAATTTTTATCCAGGTAGGGGAGCTGTATGCATAGTTTTGTCTCAATGAGAGATTTGTCTAAAGATAATATATTGGATATATTAAAATTAGCTAATGAATTTAAAAACGGGTTTAAAAGTGATATATTAAAAGACAAAGTTATTGCTTCATGTTTTTTTGAAGCATCTACCCGAACGCGTTTATCATTTGATTCAGCAATTGCTTATCTTGGCGGCAAAAGTATTGGTTTTACTGAAAGTGGTAATACTTCGTTAGGAGCAAAGGGTGAGAGCTTAGTAGACACTTTAAAAATAATTGCGGGTTATGCCGATGCGTTAATTATTCGCCATCCGCTTGATGGAGCAGCAGTTTTGGCACAAGAGATTTGTTCAATTCCTGTAATTAATGCAGGAGATGGTGCTAATCAGCATCCTACCCAGACTTTATTAGATTTATTTTCTATATTTGAGACTCAAGGTTCTCTTGATGGGGTAAGTCTTGGTATTATGGGGGATTTAAAATATAGTCGTACTGTGCATTCTTTATTGTATGCAGCAACATTATTTAATATGAAACTTTATTTTATTTCACCACCTTCACTACATATGAAAGATGAGCAGTTATTTATTTTAAAGCAATCAGGGGTGCAATATTCTTTTCATGCTGATGTATCAGACGTTATCGGTAAGTTAGATTGTTTATATTTAACTCGTTTACAAAAAGAACGTTTTGATTTGTCAGTCCCTGATTTGTCAGTCCCTGATTTGTCAGTTCCTGATTTGTCAGTTCCTGAAAATTATAAATTAAGTTTAAGTATGTTAGACAATGCTAAGCCTAATTTAAAAATATTGCATCCATTGCCACGGCAAGGGGAGTTGCCAATAGAGATTGATAATACTCCATATGCATATTATTTTCAGCAGGCACAAAACGGGTTGTATGTGCGTCAAGCAATACTTAGCTTATTATTTTAGGGGTTTAATTGGAGATAAAGAGCTACAGAAGTAAACCTAACATCGGTTGAGGGATAATTTGATGGGTTTAAATATATGTGTACCTATATTATCTGTAGCTCATGACCATACTGTATACTAATCCTTAAATCTATGCAAGACAAATTTTGCATAGTATTATATTATGGTAAATAAACCTTACAAATCAGATGGAAGTCTCTTAGTTGGTTTTCAACCCAAGCGTGGGGTTTATCTAATTCTTGTGCCATTAACAAAGCAGTTAAATTAGCACATTCAAAAGCAGATTTTGCGTCTAAAAACAATGCTCGAGTACGTCTTGCTAGAATGTCCTCAATGGTTTGAGCCATTTCATAACGAATATGATAAATAACTTCAGCTTGATAATATGGTAAATCAGGATGTAGTTTAGCAAAATTATTAGTTTCTTTTTGGATTTGTAATATTTTTATGTAATCAGTGCCATATACACTAAGAGGATATTCGCGTTTTTCTTGAGTATATCCAAATAATTTTAGTTCTTGGGTTTTAGATTTGCCTTTGTTTTCCAATAGCTTATGTTTGATTATAAAATCTATAGTATCCAAAGCCATAAGCCTGTATATTGTCCATTTGCCACCAACTATTGATATTAAGTTGCTGTTGCTCATTAAAATTTCATGTTTGCGGGAGATTTTTGCGCTATTTGTGTTATGCTTAGGCTTAACTAATGGACGTAGACCTGCAAATTTAGCTTTTATATCTGAGTTGTATACTTTATTTTTAGTATATTGTCTTAAAGTATCCAAAATAAAGTCAACTTCACTAACAGATGGTTGCGGATCTATTTCAGCAGCTTCTACTGCAATATCGGTGGTTCCTACAATAATTTTATTATGCCATGGTAGGACAAATAAAATACGATCATCAATAGTTTTAGGAATAACTAGCGCATGAGGGGAGTCAAAAATTTCTTTATTAAATACCAAATGCGTACCTTGTGCAGCAGTCACGTGATTGTGTTTTTGTTCTGGTTCATCAATATCTAAAATGCTATCAGTTAAAGTTCCAGTGGCGTTAATGATTACTTTAGCCATAAATTTATGTGTAGCAGAGTTTAGTGTATTTAAAACACTGACACCATTAGCCTTACCCAGATTATCTTTAAGAATTTGTGTTACTTGATGATAGTTATATGCTACTCCACCTAGTTCTAGATATGTACGTAATAAGCTAATTAGCAAACGAGTATCATCAAATTGCCCATCATAATAAACAGCACTACCGATAAGGTTTTTTTGTTGTAAATCAGGGGTATTTATTGAAAGCAGGGTTTCTTCGCGTGATAAAAACTTACTTTCACCAATTTTTAATTTACCAGATAAGAAATCATACAGTTTGATGCCAACATAATATTTTAGTTTATCCCATAAAGAATAAAACGGCACTAAATAAGTTTGGGCTTGGGCAAGGTGTGGCGCATTTTTTAGAAAATAATAGCGTTCATGCAAGCCTTCTTTTACTAATGCAAAGTCTAGATTTGCAAGGTATCTAATGCCACCATGCACTAGTTTAGTTGATTTTGAAGATGTACCCTTACCAAAATCATATGCTTCAAGTAATAGTACTTTGTATCCACGTGAAATAGCATCAACTGCAACTCCTAAGCCAGTAGCTCCACCACCGATGATAATTATATCAAAAGTATTCTCATCGCTCATCTGTTTTCTCCCAGTGTCTTGAACGCCTAATGCCCTCGTGCCAAGACTCCAATAGTTCTTTTCGCATACTATCTTTCATTTGTGGTTCAAATCTACGCTCTACGGTAGAAATTAACTCCAGTTCGGCGGTAGAGTTCCAAAATCCAACTGCCAGCCCTGCTAGGTAAGCAGCACCAAGTGCAGTTAACTCCAGACATTCTGGACGTTCTACTGTAGTATTTAATATATCTGCCTGAAACTGCATCAGGAAATTATTCTTACATGCTCCGCCATCAACTCTTAAGGTATTTAATTGTACTTTAGAGTCATTTTGCATAGCTTCTACTATATCAGCAACTTGAAAGGCAATAGATTCTAAGGCAGCACGTGTAATATGTGCTTTGTTAGTACCACGAGTTAAGCCTAAAATGCTACCTCTAGCATATTGGTCCCAATATGGTGCACCAAGACCTGCAAAAGCAGGCACAAATACCACGCCACCATTATCAGGTACACTAGTTGCTAATTTTTCGATTTCGCTTGAATCATGGATAAACTCTAGCCCATCTCTAATCCATTGAGTTACCGCACCACCAATAAATACGCTGCCTTCAAGGCAATAGCTGCGTTGATTATTTACATTCCAGCCAATAGTTGTAATTAGATTATTATTTGACTCAAGAGCTTGTTCCCCAGTATTCATTAATAGAAAACATCCTGTACCATAGGTGTTTTTTACCATTCCGGGTTTTATGCACATATTGCCAAAAGTTGCTGCTTGCTGGTCGCCTGCAATCCCAGCTATAGGGATTCTAGAGCCGAATAAGCCAGAGCTTGCTTCTCCAATTATACCTGAGGATGGTACAATTTGAGGTAAAATCTCTTTGGGTATATCTAAAATTTCTAATAGTTCATCGTCCCATTTTCCAGTATGGATATTAAACAATAAGGTGCGTGATGCATTAGATTCATCAGTAACATGGTTGCGTTTATTGGTTAGATTCCAAATAATCCAAGTATCAATTGTACCAAAAGCTAGTTTACCCTGTTTAGCAAGTTCACGACTTTGAGGGACATGGTCTAAAATCCATTTTAACTTAGTGCCAGAAAAGTATGCATCAAGAACTAAACCAGTTTTATGTTTAAAAATATCAGTTAATCCTTGTTGCTTCAGGTTATCAATAATATCTGAAGTTCTTCTATCTTGCCACACTATAGCGTTATAAATTGGAATCCCAGTTTTTTTATCCCATACAACTGTGGTTTCTCGTTGATTAGTTATTCCTATAGCAGCAACATTTTCACTTGTGATATTAGCTGCTGACATTGCAAGTTTTGCAGTTGTTAATTGGGATAACCAGATTTCAGCTGGGTTATGCTCTACCCAGCCTGGTTTAGGAAATATTTGGTTAAACTCTTGTTGTTTGAGGCTAATAATTTTTCCAGATTTGTTAAATATAATTGCTCTTGAACTTGTAGTACCTTGATCAAGAGCCAGAATGTATTTTTCCATTATATAATATTCCTTTATTCTATCGGTTTATGATAAGCAAGACTACAATTAAACACTATTGCACCTATGCTTGTTCCAATAATAGGTCCTAAAACGCCTACTATCCAAATATTTGAGCCATCGGTTAATCCATTATGTGCAAATCCCATTAGCGCAATAAATAATCTTGGGCTAAAATCTCGAGCTGGGTTCATAGCGTACCCATGCATTCCACCAAAAGACATGCCAATTGCTACAATTAATGCTCCTACAGCAAATGGGGCTAGAAACCCAGCTTTGTCATTTATAAAGTTTTCCGTAATAGATAATATCCCAAACATTAAAATAGCTGATGCTATGATTTCGCTTACAAATCCTGGCATAAAAGCATTTACTGCTGGAAAAGTGGTAAATATTCCAGCACTGTGTGTAAGACTCGGGTCTATAATAGCAAACTTAGCTTGATAAAAATAATATACTAATGCAGCGCCAATAAATCCACCCAGCATTTGAGCGCTTATATATAATGGGGTTTTTTTAAATGGAAAGCGCTTAGTAATAACCAATGCTATAGTAACTGCGGGGTTTAAATGCGCCCCAGTTATGCGGTTACTTACTAAAATCCCCAGGAATACTCCAAGACCCCAAGAAAATGTAATATTAGTATAGCCGCCTAGATTAAATAACTCATTCATGGCATTAACCCCATTGCCAAATAACAAGATAAACATAGTTCCTATTAATTCAGCCATAAATTCTTTATAAGAGTTGGTGCTATTTATTGTCATTTAATTTGATCCTTTCTAAGCGTTTTTGATTTGGGCTTTTATTTAGGGGGCGATAAATTTCAATTCGGTCATTGGGCTTTAGTTTATAAGTTTGTGGATCAATCTTTTTCCCAAATATTCCGATATTTAGATTCGGTGTATCAGGGGTAAAGGAATAGGTGGGGAACTCTAGCGCAATATTAGATTGTGTAATTGCTTCAAATACGCTAGTGGTGTTTTTGACTATGAGCTTAATTATTTTTTGTTTTTCTGGGGTAGCAAATGCTACCTCAATATTGAGTATACTAATAGTCTTTAAATCTTTTACTTTGTCAGATTTCATAAAAATTTCCTTATGTACTTTATGTACAAAGCATCGCATTTATAACTATTTGTTATGTGATTCACGAGCTTCCTTAATAAAGCAATCAATAATATTTTTACTAATATAATTAAATACTGGACCAATAACTTTTTCAAGTAATACATTAGCAAACTTGTATTTTAATGAAAATTCAATTTTACATCCAGTTTCACCAAGTGGAATAAAATTCCAGTAACCGTATAGGTTATGGAATGGTCCTTCAACTAGCTGTATTTCAATTTTAGAAAATGGAGTATTTATATTTTTGGTGACAAAATAAGTTTTAATTTTTAAGTATTCTATATATATGGCACCAATAACTTCATTGCCAGATTGTTCTTTTATTTTAGATTTACTACACCATGGCAGAGCTTTAGGGTAGTTTTCAATGTTTGACACTAACTTAAACATTTTTTCTGCAGTATAAGGTACAATCACAGTTTTTTTTATTTCTATCATTTGCAATCCATAGTTAAATATTGCTCTAGGCGCATTGCTAAGCATTATTATAACAAATTTTAGATATTATGGTGTTTAAGAATCTGTTAAACATCTTACAATCTGCTATAAAAAGTACTAAATTTGCTATAATTTTGTTCGTAATGGCTTGACTATCACTTAAAAATCCCATCTCAATTATTATTTTTCTCGTAACGATTAAAGATATTGAAGATGTTCTAAGGATGATTTTTATAATTCCTACTATACCTGTTACAAGGTGCAGTATTTAAAGACAATGATTATATGTGGATAACTTTGTGGATAAGTTTAGTAAATTTGATTATTTCAAGGACTTAAGCATATTTTATGAAATATGTCATATGCTTTATGATGAGTCGTGGCAATGGTTTAATTATTATTATTATGGCAGAGGTATGCGCTTGTAGGTTATAAAAAAAATGTGGATAACTTTATAAAAAATCTTAAATTTACCACATTTTTATCTTTATATATGTTAGGGTAAAACCAAATAGTTATATTTATTGACATAAATCTGGTAAGTATGCTAATATCTTTGAGTATATTTGTAATTATAAGCTGCTCAGATGCGCAATTAGATATGTTTTGGGGGTTGGTGAAAATGAACTACACACTTGATGCTTTTTTGAATGATGTTATTACACCTTATTTTTGGGGGAGTATTGATAAAAACATAAAATCTGTTATTTACGATATAGATGGTAAAATTTTATTGTGTACTAATAAATTTGCGCAAATGATGGGTTATGATAATTGGCAAGAGTTAAAAGGGAAGACAATCCCAGAATATTCTATACAAATGCCACAAACTGATCCTAATTTTTACCAAAATTTAGAAGAAATTCGCAAGAGAGTAGTTAGTGAAAGTTTAAATTTTCAGTATGTGAATTTTTTATACAGCGCTCATGGAATTACTTCACAAATGGTTTATCATTTTCCTATTTTTATGCCTAATGGTTCAGTTGTTGGCTCTCGTGTAATTTCTAATAAATTTAATATGGTCGATGAAGCTATTAGTAAATTTATGGATTATTTAAAAGAGTGTGAAAATAATCTATCTCTTAGTCCAAAGCCAAAGACTAGTGAAGTTAATTTAACTGACAGAGAATACTCGATTATATTTCTGATTGGATCTGGGCTTAGTATTGAGGAGATTTCTATTTTTTTAGATAAGCCTTCTATGAAAATTTTTAATATATTAGAAACCTCAATATGCAGAAAATTTGGTTTAGATTTTCTGGATTTAAAATTAATTCGGGAATTTGCTTTAAATGGCAATATTATTAATAAATTTCCTAAAAAATTTATGAAACCAAGAAGTATTATTTTGCAACATCTGGAGCCAGAGGATATAAACTCTTAACTTCCTCATGAGTCAACTCTCTAAATGATCCTAATGATAGGTTTTTATCAGTTAGGTTGCCAATTCTGATTCTTTTTAGTTCAATTACTTTATAACCTTGGTTTTCTGCCATGCGTCGGATTTGCCGATTCATGCCTTCGGTTAGAATAATGGAGTAAGTTTTATTGTCTATTGCATTTACCTTTGCTTTACGCACAGCTTTACCATCAAGTCTAATATTACCACTTGCTTGTTGAAATAAATATTCATTAGTAAGTGGTTTATTTACTGTTACAATATATTCTTTTTCGCATTCATGTTCTTTACCAGTCACAGAATAAACAAATTGTCCATTATTAGATAGCAAAACTAATCCTTGGCTATCTTTATCAAGTCGCCCTGCATAACTTAAATTATCTATATTAGTAGGGAGTATCTCAAAGATATTTTTTCCGTCCATGTCACTTTTTGAGCATACATATCCTTTAGGTTTATTCAGTAATATATAATGATATTGGCTGATAATATTATCAACGATAGGTAACACCTCGATAATATCATGTTCGGGGTCTACTTTATAACCCAGAGCATTAATAACTTCACCATTTACTTTTATATAGCCTTTTTCAATAAATTCATCTGCTTTACGACGAGAGCATATTCCGATATCTTTTAAGTATTTATTTAAGCGTATTGTTTTTTCCATTAATGATGACCTTTTATTAATTGAAGTAAATATATAAACGTTATTGTAAACTAAGAATTAGGTATGAGTGTAAATAAATAACATATAATAACTGTTATAGTAAATTTAGCGTTTAAGTTTATTTTGGTTATGATATAATTTGTTTGAGTTAATTATATAGAAATGTTTCAAATGATCATTTATAGAAGTACAATGCCTGAGGATTATGAGCATAATAATGATAGTCTATTTGGAGCGTTTATTCGTGATTTTACTGCACCGCAATCATCAGTATTTAGTGCATCTACTATTATTATTCCTAATTTATCCGTAATGAATTGGTTAAAAGATAAAATAGCTCAAAACCTTTCAATATGTGCAAATATCAAGTTCTTAACTTTAAATCAATATATTAATAATCTATATTTAGCTAATAATTCAAATGTGGAATTATTAAATTTTAAAGATATGAAGTTTATTATTTATGATTATTTATCTAGATGTGATTTAGATAGAATAGAATTTTTACCAATAAGAGAGTATATATTAAGTAATACAAACGAAATTGATTACTTTAAAACCTTTCAGCTTGCTGTGCAATTGGAGGGGGTTTTTGATGAGTATATGTATTTACGCACGGTTGATTTTTTAAACCCAAAAGCAACTAGCCATATAGAACCTTGGCAACAAATAATCTGGCAGTATCTTATTGATAGTATAGCTAAGCAAGAGGATAAAAAAGGATATAAGACTTATTTAGATGTTTACCAATATTTTCAAAGTGGTTCTAAAATTTTACATACGCCATCGAAGTTATATATTTATGGGTTAAACTCAATTTATCCTTCACAATTAGATATTTTAAACCAGATAACAAAATTCTGTGATATTAAATGGTATTATTACGCAGTTTCTCAAGAATATTATGGGGATTTATTAAGTAGTAAAGCTCGCGATAGATTACAGCGTAAAATTTTAAGAGAACCAGAATTATCGGTTGCGGATTTATATTTAATTGATGGTAATTCATTAGTTGCAAACTTGGCTCAACAATCTCGAGAATTTACCGAGTTAATGTTAGCTAATAATATAGATATTGAAGACTTATATCCATCAGATTTTAATATGAGAGCTAGTACATTATTAAATTTAATCCAATATGATATTAGAAATATTAAACAACGAATTGATATAAAAAAGCGCTTACACCCAGATATGGATTGTTATGAAGATCCAATAATTCTAGATGATAGTATCACAGACAATAGTATCAGAATTAACCTTTGTCATAATCAAATGCGTGAGGTGCAAGTATTATTTAATACTCTTGGAGATTTAATTGCACATAATCAAGATATAAAATTTAGCGATATTCTAGTTGTAGCTCCAGATATCAATAAATATCAAGCTTATATTAAAGCTGTATTTGATAATGAGTTTGTTGTGCAGCAAACCAATAATAGTGATACTTTGTCGGAGTTTAAATTACCTTATATTGTTACTGGTGGGGTAAGAAACTCTAAAATTATTGAGACTTTAAAAAGAGTTTTAAATATTGCATATAATCTAGAAGTTAATGAGGTTTTAGATATTCTTAATCAAGCAGATATAATGGACAGCTTGAGCTTAAGTGTTAATGATGTTGAAACTATAGAATTTTGGTTAAGGGATAATAATACGCATTTTGGTTATGATGCTCATGATTATGAGAGTTATGGCTATAAAAATTTTGATATTTTTAGTTTTAAACGCTTTTTAATTAACTTGGTTTTAGGTTCTTGTTTACCTGATGATTTGGCTAAAGATAATTCTGCACTTGCAATGTATGCCGATATAAATTCTACTAAAGAATATGCATATTATGATAATTTAGAAAATAGCCAAATTGAATTATGCAATAAGCTAATAAAATTTATTGATTTTATAGTTACACTACGTGATGTATTGCATAGCGATGCTTACACTCTTAGATTAGTTGAAGTATCTGAGGTTATAAAGTTAATCAACTTATACAAAGATGTGTTTGCTATTGATGAAGTATCTGGATTATTAATTGATAACTTAATTGCTAAGCTTATAGCTTGTAAGCTAAGCCAGATGGTTAATTTACCAATAATTAATATGATTATTGATGAGTATTTTTTAAATTATAATGCTAAAATTACCTTTACTGGGAAGATTACCTTTACCTCTATGCAGTCAGCAAAAAATATTCCATATAAGATTATTTACGTATTAGGGATGAATTTAAGTGAGTTTCCTAGATCTTATGATCCAAATAAATTAAGTATTTTAAAAGATATGTGGGTTATTGCAGATAGAAACACTAATTTAGAGGATAAGCAGTTATTCTTGGATATTATTTTAATGGCACAACAAGGCTTATACTTTAGTTATATTGGACGCAATGATACTGATAACTCAGAGCTAAGCCCATCAGTTAACCTAGAGCTATTTGTTAAAGTGTTAGAAGAAAGTATTGTTAATGGTGCAGAGTATTTACAGAAACACATTATTAAAATAAACTCCTTGCATCCATTTTTAGATAATAGGGTGATTCCACTTTATTCAAGCTTTTGGTCTAAACTAAGAACAACAGATATATTTATTAATAAACATTGGCAGTTTGATAAAAAAGATCTACTTGAGCTATCTCCAGAGCAGCTTATACGTTATAAAAACATCACATTAAAAGATTTAGTTAATACTTTTTTGTATACAAATGTTAATTTATATAAAGTTTTGGGGATTAATACATATCGAGAAAATGATCCCATTACGGATAGTGAAGATTTATCTCTGATGCCTTCTGGTTTAAAGCAGAAGGTGTATTCTGAATTAATATCTAATTTAGATAATTTAACCCAGTTTATTGACTCAGGTGAGCTGTATAAATATTTATCAAATAAAGGTGTTTTATCTTATGAGCATATTGGTGAGTATCAGATAGATACTTTGGTTAAGTTATATACTGCTTATCAGCTAATAAAAGGTAATATCAAGGTTTCTGTTAGCTTTTTTAGTCAAAAATATAATATAAAAATAATTGATAACATATATGTAAATCCTGAGGGCGTAATAGTTATTTTAGATGATTTTGCTCGAATTAATGCGAATAGTAATCCTGATGGTGAGGTGGAAGAGCTCAATGTGGTAGCTAAGAAAACCAGCGATATTAGTTATTTACTAAGATTCAAAGCTCTAATCCAATTGTTATTCTTACGTTATGGGGTTATAGAGTCTGTAGAAGTTGAGGGTTTAAGTATTAATAAAGAGATGGTTTTAGTTTATAGTAATATACATGACCAACCCAAGGCTTTAAAAATAAAAGATGGGGTTGATGATAGAATTCTTTGGGGTGAAATCTTAAATTTTTATTGTTATAGTTTAAATAACCCAACATTGATTCATAAAAATGCAATTCAAGAGTTAGCGAATGATGCGAGTATTCAGAAAGTTTCATCCACCTTTATTGCATCTTATGTTAAAAATAATGATTTAGAGTATATTAAGCAAGATGGTATTTGGGGCAATATTTATGGAGAATACTTTACTTTGTTTCAAGGTATGGATAATTCTCTCATACGGATAGCTAATATTTTAAAATCCCTGGAACAAGTTCCCTGGAACAAGTTCCCTGGAACAAGTTCCCTGGAACAAGTTCCCTGGAACAAGTTCCTTGGAACAGGTAATTAACATAAATAGTCAAGATTTAAGCTAAATAGAGTAAGCATCCGAAATAGTTAAATATTTTTGAGTTACCCCCAAAAACTGTTGGTAGTTCTGTGTATAAGTAGCATAATACAATTGTATAAGTTGGGTTTAACCGATTTTTTTGTACAGTAAAACAGTAAACTATGGCAAAATTAGGTGTTATAAAAATGAACCAACAACAAATTAATGGAAGAGTGTATGCAGTATCGTGATTTAAGAGAATTTATAGCACATTTAGAGCAAAATGGTGAGTTAGTAAGAGTTACCCAGTATGTTTCGCCTAAGCTAGAGATGGCTGCTTTATGTGAAAAAGTATTAAAAAATTCTGGACCAGCATTATTATTTGAAAACACGGCTTTAGATACAAATAATAATATGCTGGTATTAGGTAATTTATTTGGTACAGTTGAGCGTGTGGCACAAGCGATGGGTAAAAATAATTTGCAAGAACTCCGCATCTTGGGCAAGTTTTTAGCTGATTTGAAAGAACCTCAGCCTCCTAAAGGTATTAAGGATGCATTTGCTAAAATCCCTATGCTAAAGCAGTTATATAATATGATGCCTAAGATTATAAAAAATGCTGCTGTACATCAGGTTATTATTCCTGCATCAGAAGTTGATTTGAATAAGCTTCCTATCTGGTTATGCCATAAAGAAGACATTGCTCCCTTAATTACTTGGGGGTTAGTTGTAACTCGTGGACCAAACAAGACTCGGCAAAATTTAGGCATTTACCGTCAGCAAGTTCTAGCTAAAAATAAAGTAATTATGCGATGGTTGCATCATCGTGGTGGTGCATTAGATTATTTGGAGCATTGTAAATTATACCCTGATAAGCCATATCCTGTTGCCGTTGTTCTAGGGTGTGATCCTGCTACAATTCTAGGTGCGGTGACTCCAGTTCCAGATTCTTTATCTGAATATCAATTTGCTGGGTTACTTCGTGGTAACAGGACCGAGCTCACTAATTGCATATTGAGCGATCTACAGGTTCCTGCGTATGCAGAAATAGTTTTAGAAGGTTTTATTTACCCTAATGAACAAGCATTGGAAGGGCCATACGGGGATCATACTGGATATTATAATGAACAAGAGGCTTTTCCAGTTTTAACTGTAGAGACTATTACTACACGTAAAAATCCAATTTATCATAGCACATATACGGGTAAACCAATTGACGAGCCAGCAATCTTAGGGGTTGCAATGAATGAGATTTTTGTACCAATTTTACAAAAACAGTTTAGTGAAATTACTGATTTTTACCTTCCACCTGAGGGGTGTAGTTATCGTATGGCTATTGTATCAATTAAAAAACAATATGCGGGTCATGCTAAACGTGTAATGTTTGGTGTTTGGAGTTATTTGCGGCAGTTTATGTACACTAAATTTATTATTGTGGTTGATGATGATATAGATATTCGCTCTTGGCAGGATGTGATTTGGGCAGTTACTACTCGAGTTGACCCTGTTCGGGATACAGTACTTATTGATAATACCCCGATTGATTATTTAGATTTTGCGTCCCCAGTATCTGGATTGGGTGGTAAAATTGGAATTGATGCGACTAATAAAATTAATGGTGAAATAAGTCGTGAGTGGGGTAGGGTTATTAAACCAGATTCTTTGATACAAGACCGTATAGAAATGTTATACTCATCCATATTCAAATAGCGAGAGATAAATGGTTAATATAATTATAATGGCACATTCAGAAATAGCCAATAGTTTTGCTTATTGCGTAGAGCATATATTATCAAAGCGCATAAGCAAGTTACATATATTGGTGGTAAAAAAAACTGAGTCATCCGAGAGTGTTTTAGCTCGAGCAAATGAGTTTATTTATAAGATTGGGTCAGATCAAGAAATCCTAATTTTAACTGATCTTTATGGGGCAACTCCTAGCAATATTGCGCAAAAACTATTAAAACCAGGGAGTGTTGAGTTAATAACTGGATTAAATTTGCCTATGCTTATTAGGGCTATTTCATATGCAAATAGTGGCTTGCGTATATGTGTAGATAAAGCAATTTCGGGTGCAATGTCTGGGATTATTCATCTTGGAGGTATAGAAGATGTTAAGTAAACAAGTTGAAGTAATTAATAAATTAGGTTTACATGCTAGAGCTTCAGCAAAATTAGTTGAAGTAGCTAATAAGTTCACTTGTAATATTTATTTAAACAAAGATAACAAGAAAGCTAATGCTAAAAGTATCATGAACGTTATGATGTTAGCAGCAAGCCGTGGGAGTATTTTAACAATAACTGTTGATGGTATAGATGAAGTACATGCATTGCAGGCAATAGAAGACTTAATTACAGGTAAATTTGGTGAGTTAGAATGATATGAGTATTGCGATTAATGGTATTGGTTTAGGTGGTGGAATTGCAATTGGAAATGCATACATCTTAGATAAAAACCTAAGTGATGCTACCCTACATTTGGTGGAAAATGAAGATATTGCTGATGAGGTATTACGGTTTGAGGAATCATTACGCAGAACTCGCCGTGAACTAGAGCTTTTACGGGTAAATATTACCTTAAATGCACCTGCAGAGCTGGGAGCTTTTTTATCATTAAGTATTATGATGCTTGGCGATTCGCAAATTTCTCAATCACCAATCAAAATCATCCAAACTGAGCGTTGTAATGTTGAATGGGCATTAAAGTTACAGGCAGATAGATTGGCCTTACAATTTGAGGAAATGCAAGACGATTATTTAAAAGAACGTAAGCATGATATTGTGCAAGTCTTAGAAAGAATTTTCAAAAATCTGGATGGTAATAAGTTTGAATGGGAGATCTCAGGCAAGCTTGAACATGGAATTTTAGTTACACATGATTTATCACCTGCGGATTTAGTTCATTTTAAATCATCTAATTTCTCAGGGTTTGTAACTGAGGTTGGTAGCTTAACTTCACATACTGCAATTGTTGGGCGTAATTTAGATATTCCTTCAATTGTCGGAACTGCATATGCACGGCAATTAATCAAAGAGGATGAATTAATCATAGTTGATGGAGTACAAGGGGTTTTAATTATTAACCCTGATCCTATTGTGCTTACTGAATATAGAAAAAAACAACAACATTGGTTAGATACTAAAGCAAAATTACGTCAGATTCGTAAAAATGAAGCTGTAACCTTAGATGGAATAAACATTGATTTATTGGCAAATATTGAAAGTGCTGATGAAATTAACGACGTTAAATATAATTATGCTAATGGTGTTGGTTTATTTAGGAGCGAATTTTTATTTTTAGCTCATGACGATCATTTAGCTTCTGAAGATGAGCAATTTGAAGCGTACGCTAAAGTTGCAAGATCTATGAAAACCTCTCCTGTAACTATTCGTACTGCTGATTTTGGCATAGATAAAAACCCATCATGGAGTTATTCGCATCAAAATGAAGCTATGAATCCAGCCCTTGGTTTAACAGGGGTGCGTTTATCCTTGGCCGAACACACATTTTTTAAGATACAATTACGAGCAATTTTACGTGCTTCGCACTATGGCGATATACAGGTAATGTTTCCCATGGTATCTTCTAGTTTAGAGCTAAAGCAGGCGATTAATCATCTTAGTTATGCTAAGGAAGAGCTTGCTGATGAAGGTGTTCCATTTAATCCTGATATAAAAATTGGGGCAATGATAGAGGTTCCATCAAGCGCTATTGCTATTAAACCTATTTTGGCATTAGTTGATTTTATTTCGATTGGTACTAATGATTTAATCCAATACCTATTAGCTATTGATAGAAATGATGAAACAGTAAATTATTTATATAATCCATTGCATCCGGCAGTACTTAAGATTATTTATCATGTTATCAAAAGTTGCAATAAAGCTAATGTTCCAGTTGCAATTTGTGGAGAAATGGCGGGGCAGGCTAAACTTACTCGCTTGCTTTTAGGTATGGGCTTACGTAAATTTTCTATGTATTCATCAAATATACTTAATATTAAGAATGTAATACTAAATACCAATATTGAAAGCACAATGCGGGTTGTAAATAAAATTTTACGTTCTGAGAACATAGAGAAAATTGATGAATTAGTTAATGAGCTAAATATAGATTTAGATTTCTAAACGGTAGTACTATGTGTGGCATAAGCGTAAGACTAAACTCATAAATACTTTTTCAATAGGGCTAGATTATCAGGTAAGCTAAGTGATGAGTTGTTTGGATATAAATATACAGATTATGCACCAAGTGCAATAAATTTTCAGTTTGATGAAATGTTCCCAAATCAAGAGCACGTAATTTGTGTATATTGCTTGCTTAACAGAGACTGGGCTAATTGTGATTTAATAGACCCTAGCGCGCGGGAGCTACCTAATTAAGGTGCCAGCGGCAATTAGGGATGCTAATTCATGTTTTAATTAGACTTTATCTTTACTTTTAGTATGCATTTGTGATATAATCCTGTGTTGTGAAATTAGCTAAAGGATTTTTAAATGAAACGTACATTTCAACCGTCAAATGTTAGACGTAAACGCACTCATGGCTTTTTAGTTAGAATGAGAAGCAAATCAGGTCGTGCTATTATCAATGCACGTCGTGCAAGTGGTAGAAAACGTTTAGCTGTTTAAGTCAGGATTTGTTGTGCAAAGCTTTACTCCAGCACACAGGTTAAAAAAAGCGGATGAATTTTCATCCGTTTTTCTTTTTAAAAAAGTCCGTTTTGGTGTATATCTAAAAATTCACTTTAAACCAAATGGTTTAGAGAACTCTCGGTTAGGCTTAGTCGTGGGGAAAAAGGTACACAAACGTGCAAACAAACGTAACTACATGAAGCGACTCATACGTGAGTTATTTAGAACCAATCAACCTAACTGGAATACTTCATACGATGTGATAGTCAGAGTACATAAGTTATTTACTCCAGAAACATTCTCAACTTTACAAACAGAGTTTTTATCTCTTACAAAACTATTTAACAAATAAATTAATATTATGTTTAAAAAAATAGCTATTTTACTCATTAGGTTTTATCAGCTGGTAATAAGCCCATTATTACCTAAAAGTTGCCGTTATACGCCAACTTGTTCGGAGTATTCTATTGTTGCTATTAGTAAATATGGTATAATCCGTGGTTTGTATTTATCAATTAAGCGTATATTGCGTTGTCATCCGTTTAGTAATAATAGCGGTTATGACCCTGTCCCATGATGTAACTACTCACTTAGATTACCATGAAATCTTACGATTTCTCGTAATGAATCCTGTATAGTAACGTTGAGCATACTTGTAGTGATGGTTTAATTATTGTATTAATTGTGTTTATACTAAGTAGTGATTTATTAATTTTAAGGAACATATATGGATTCGCGCAGACTCATAGTTTTTATTCTATTATCTATTGGACTTTTATTTTTATGGGATAAGTATTTAGCTCCCAAAACTGTAGATAAGACGCATATAGTTACAAGTGTTAATAATAGCGAAGCTTCGGTTGTTGCAGCTAATGCTGTTGATAGCGGTTTAAACTTGAATAATGATAAATTGATTACTGTCACAACTGATTTGGTGCAAGCACAAATTAGTACTATTGGTGGAGATTTACGCAGCCTGAGTCTTTTGGCACATGGTGCAGTACATGATAAAAAAGAGCCATATAAATTATTTACGAATAATGACAATAAAATCTTTGTTGCTCAAACAGGACTAGTATCTAATAGTGGGGTTACTTTGCCTACGCATAATACTGTATTTACTGCAGATAGTTATAATTATACTTTAGCACCTGATACTAATGATCTGATTATTTCATTAAAAGCTAATGAAAGTGATATTGGTATTATTAAAACTTATACTTTTAAGCGCAATAGTTATGTAGTTGATGTTAGTTATCAAATTATAAATAATACTAATAATCCATTAAGTGGTATATCTGCTTATTGGAGAATCTTACGTGATGAAACTGCTCCTGAGGGCGATATGAAATTTGTTCATACTTACACAGGTGCAGCTTACTATACACTAGGTAATAAATTTAATAAATTATCTTTTAGTGATATTCAAAAAAATGACACAAATTATCCTGAGGTTGTTAATAATGGTTGGGTGGGGTATATCCAACATTATTTTACAGCAATGTGGATGTTAAATGCCTATGGTTATAACTCAGTATGTGTTAATGGTGTGCAATGTCGTTTAAACTTTAAAATGGCTGGCAATGATTTAGCTTCAGCTGGTGTTTTAACTGATTTGCCTTTAATTAAAGCACATTCTAGTTATTCGATAGCAGTACCTTTATTTGCTGGTCCAGAAGAGTATAAAGCGTTAAGTATCTCTGCTCCAGAGCTTGAGCGTACAAAAGATTATGGTTGGGTATATATTTTTGCTACTCCATTATTTTGGTTACTAGTTAAGTTGTTTAATTTATTGCATAACTGGGGTTGGGCAATTATTGCTCTAACTGTTGTAGTAAAAGCAATTCTTTATCCATTAACTCGTGCAGGTTATATTTCTATGGCTAAAATGAAAGTATTAGCGCCAAAAATGGAAGCGCTTAAAAAGCAGTATGGAGATGATAAGGTTAAGTTACAGCAAGCAATGATGGGCTTATATAAGAGCGAAAAAGTAAACCCGATTGGTGGTTGTTTGCCTATGATATTACAAATTCCAGTATTTATCGGATTATATTGGGCATTATTATCTTCTGTAGAGTTGCGTCAAGCTTCATTCTTATGGATTCAAGACTTGAGCCTTCCTGACCCATACTATATCCTGCCGTCTATTTTAGCATTAACTATGTTTTTACAGACGTTTATTAGCCCACCACCATCGGATCCATTGCAAGCTAAAATGATGAGAATCATGCCAGTTGCATTTAGCGTAATGTTCTTTTTCTTTCCTGCTGGGTTGGTTGTGTATTGGTTAGTAAATAACATATTATCTATTGCTCAGCAATGGTATGTTAATAATCATGTTACGTTAAGACGTCAAAACCGCAAATAAAATTAAATTTGTGGGCGTACCTCATAAATAAAAAAACGACTTGTTAAAAAGCAAGTCGTTTTTTTATTTATGAACCGTTATTTTTTATTTGAAAAATATATTGGAATACTGCTATAATTCTGGGCATGGAATTTAAGAAAAAAGTACAATTAATAATCATAAGTTTTTAGAAGAGGGTTATCATGCTAAAAAGAATTGTAAAGGTTTTGGTTGTCTCAAGTGTAGTGCTATCTATTAGTAGTGTAATAGCAGAAGGTAGGGGTAAAGAAGATAGTAATTCTTTGCTAGTGAGTGTAGATCTATCTTCATTGCGTAATTTAAATTCGGTAGATAACCCTATGGATAAAGAGTACCGCTATCATGAAGCATTTAGAAAACTAGATATAAATCAACTTAAAAAAGATATGCAAGATTTATTAACCCAGTCACAAGAGTGGTGGCCTGCTGATTTTGGTAATTATGGTCCTTTTTTTATTAGACTATCTTGGCATGATGCTGGAACATATAGAATTTTTGATGGAAGAGGTGGGGCAAATCGTGGTCAACAGCGGTTTTCCCCATTAAATAGTTGGCCAGATAACGTTAACCTTGATAAAGCAAGGCAGTTATTATGGCCTATAAAACAAAAATATGGGAATGCAGTTTCTTGGTCTGATTTGATTGTTCTTGCTGGAACAGTTTCTTTAGAGTCTATGGGAATGCAACCAATAGGGTTTGCTTTCGGCAGAGAAGATGATTGGCAAGCTGATGATACTAACTGGGGTATCAGTCCAGAGGAGCTTTCGACTAATGTTAAAAATGGGGGGGTAGTAAAACCATTTTCTGCTACACAAATGGGATTAATTTATGTAAATCCTGAAGGTCCAGACGGAAAGCCTGATCGTGTTAAATCTGCCGTTAGAATACGTCAAGCATTTAGTGGTATGGGAATGGATGATAAAGAAACCGTTGCACTTATAGCAGGCGGCCATGCATTTGGTAAAACGCATGGTGCTGCTTCTGCTAAACAGTATGTTGGTCCATCTCCAAGCGGCGCTCCTATTGAGCTACAAGGCTTAGGATGGTACAGTAGCTATAAATCTGGTAAAGGTGATGACGCTATTGGAAGTGGGCTAGAGGGTTCTTGGACATCTACCCCAACGAAGTGGAACCATGATTACTTGGAAAATCTATATCACTTAAACTGGAAGAAAACTTTAAGCCCAGCTGGTGCTCATCAATGGACTCCTACCAACGCTACTGCAAAAAATATGGTTCCAGATGCATATAAGCCTAACTCATATCATAAACCTATCATGTTTACTACAGATTTAGCGTTAAAAGAAGACCAGTCATATAACAAATATGCTCAAGAGTTTTACGATAACCCAAAAGAACTTAATGATTCTTTTGCTAAAGCTTGGTTTAAATTGACCCATAGAGATTTGGGGCCTAAATCAAGGTATATGGGGCCATGGATTCCTCAAGAAGACTTTATATGGCAAGATCCGATTCCTAAGGTTGATTATAAGCAAGTTTCTCAGCAAGATATCGAGCAGTTGAAGATAAAAATTATAAATTCTGGTTTTAGTATTCGCCAGTTGGTAAAAACTGCTTGGGCATCAGCCTCAACATATCGTAAAACTGACTATAGAGGCGGATCAAATGGAGCTAGGTTAGCATTAGCACCAGAGAAAAACTGGGCAATGAATGAGCCTAAGCAGCTTGAAAAAGTTCTTGCGAAGCTAAAAGATATACAGATTAGCTTTAATAGTAGTAAAAAAGATGGTGCTAAAATATCTTTAGCAGACTTAATTGTACTAAGTGGTAATACGGCTATTGAAGAAGCAGCTAAGAGCGCAGGATATAATATTCAAGTTCCGTTTGTTCCTGGTAGAGCAGATGCTACTCAAAATCAAACGGATATAGATTCAATCAACTATCTTAAAACTAAATCAGATGGGTTTATAAATTATACCGATGGAAGTGAAAGCTCTAATAAGCTTCCTCAAGCATTAGTTGAGAAAGCAAGTATGCTTAATCTAAATATTCCTGAGATGACTGTTCTTGTAGGTGGACTCCGTGCATTAGATGCTAACTACAAAGATTCCCAAGATGGGGTATTTACATCAACACCCGGTAAGCTTACTAATGCATTCTTTATTAACTTATTAGATATGTCCACTGCATGGAAGAAGTCTAATAAAAATGGAGAATATATAGGATATGATAGGAAATCAGGTAAGCAAAAATGGATTGCATCTTCAGTTGATTTAATTTTTGGATATAACTCAGAGCTAAAAGCTGTTGCTCAAGTATATGCTGAAAATGGTAACGAACAGAAATTTATCAATGACTTTGTCAACGCTTGGTCTAAAGTAATGATGTTAGGTAGATTTGAGTTACAAAACTAGTGACTACTCACCTGCATTAATTCTTGCTATATTTTTTAGCTCCCTATGTACATGATTACAGGTTGTAATCATGAGTGGGGTAGCTAAAAAATATACTCGCAATTGCGCATCTGAGAGGTTAAATTTCACTATCGCTGAGTTGCCAAAATTACCACTAAAAAAGATACTTAGATGAAATATAGGCAGCAAACTATGTTTGTTAGATATAATAAACCATTAATTCCAAAGTGCCATACTCTAATATTATTGCGTCGTGCATTGGTATAAAACCATATGGTAGCAATAAGAGTAATTGTAATTCCAATAATTGGGAGTATGCTATTTAAGCTCCAATTAGTAAAAAGAATCCCTAGAATAGGTAGCAATGAACCTTGAAATACCATAGCTCCAGTTATATTACTGATTGCTAGGGTGTCTTTTTTATTTCTTAGCCAAATAATGCTATTTATTTTCTCAGGCATCTCAGTTGCTATAGGTATAATTATAAGTGATAATAAGAATGGCGATATATGATATAAATTTGCTATTATATTGACTGTATAAATAAATTTATCTGCAAAATAAATTAATACAACTAAAGCAATTATTAATTGTAAGATTATAGCCACATTATTAAATTTAAATCCTAGCTTAGTTAAAAGTAGTGGCGATTCTGCAACTGTGTGGTTTCCTTCTTCACAAAGTTTGCTAGAGCTTTTTATAGTTAGCATTATATAGATAAAGTAACTAAGACCTAAAGTAATGGTTATCAAACTATTTAATATTTGATGCCAAGGAAGTTGTTGCACAAAAATTGCCAAGAAGGCTAAGGTATAAGTAAATATGAAAAATTGTAAATCGCGTTTTACACCTGTTGGTTCTGGGGATATTTTACCATTAAGTCCGCGTTGTTTTAAAACTGATATTGCCATTACACAGAGTGATAATGTAGATAACATTAGAGGTGCTCCCAAAATAGCGCCAACCCCAATTTCATGATTAATGTTAGTGATATTATTAGAGCTACTAATACTAGCAATAGATAAAATTGGAATAATAGTTTCTGGAAGTGCGGTTCCCACACTTGCAAAAATTGATCCTGTTACTCCCTCTGAAAGATGAAGCTTCTCGCCTAAATGTTCTAAAGCATTGCAAAATAAATGCGCTGCAAATACGATAAGAATCAAACAGATAAGTAATGTTAAAATATTCAAAATAATTGCCTTATTAAAAAATGGTATCATTATACATCATTGCATAGCAATCAAAATGATGCTAACTAGTCAGAGATGTCATCCTGAACTTGTTTTACTACTGTCCAGAGTTAAAAAGAGCCATTTAGTTTTTTTATTACGATATTTGTATCTGGTGTTTTATTAAATAATTGTTCAAATGCAATTTTTGCTTGTTCAACAAGCATGCCTAAACCATTTTTAACTATGATATTATGGTTTAATTGTTGCATGTATTGTAAAAATAATGTAATTGGAGTATTATAAGCTAAATCATAGCAAAATGTTGCATTATTTAATGTTATAATTTGAGAAAATAGTTGGTTATCTCTTGTGTTAGGTGATGTATTGATTATAATATCATATGCTATTTGATTATCAAATTTTTGGCAGCCAAATTTATTTTGTAAATATTTTATTTTCTCTTGATTACGAGCTAAAATAGCAATTTGCTTTGGGTTTTTAACGATTAAATCAAGCATTAGAGAATCAAGTACAAAACCACTGCCAATAATCAGAATTTTCTTATTAAAGATTAGTTGTTGATTATTTGCTAAATCTTTTAGTAAGCCGATGCCATCAGTGGTATCCGCAATTATTTTGCCATCAGTATTAAGCTTTAGAAAATTACTTGCCATACAAAATTCAGCTCTGGAGGTGTGATATTTTGCACATTGATAAGCCTCGTGTTTAAATGGCGAGGTGATATTTAGCCCATGCCCCCCATTAGCAAAAAAAACATTAACTGTTTTGTGAAATAATTCTTTATTTTGACATAAAATTTTTGAGTAGTTTAGTTTTATATTGAACTGTTCAGCAAATAATGTAAATACTTGTGGTGATAAGCTATGTTCTATAGGGTTACCAATAACGGCTAATTCATACATATAAATAAATATCCTAGAGTTTTACTACTCTGTATTATACCAAATCCCATATTAGATGATACAAATTATAAGGTTAAGATTTAAAAAGATTGCATCAGGGTAAATGCATCAAAAAATTATCGTAAAATCAACAGTTGTCGTGGAAAAATGCAACACCAGCGGATTAAGGTGCGTTTATCCTGAGTTTGCATAGCAAACATTGCAAACTTTTAATGTGTATGCTATAATAATAGATCATGAAACGAGTTTTGGATGACGCTGCCAAGTAGCTACCAAATAATTAACCTTTCACATAGGATCAAAAACCGCATGGCAAAATTATTTTTAATTCCAACAACATTATCTAATAATATAGATCATTCAGTTCTGTTGGATACTCATCTACAACAGATACGTCATATTCGACATTTTATTGTAGAAACCCCTAAAATCGCACGGATGCATTTAAAATGTCTAAACTTATCTACTCCATTACAAGAGTTATATATTCAAGAATTAAATAAGCATGAGCAAGATATTGATTTACTAATTAAGCCTCTTTTAGATGGTATTGATGTTGGTTTAATTTCTGATTGCGGTATGCCAGCTATTGCTGACCCTGGGAGCCAAATCGTACGAGAGGCTCATTTGCATAATATCAAAGTTGTGCCTTTTTATGGGCCAAATTCTTTGCTTTTAGCTTTAATGGCAAGTGGGGTAAATGGGCAGTCATTTACTTTTAATGGCTATTTACCTATAGATGGTAATGAGCGCAAGCAAAAGCTTATGCAGTTACAAGAGTTGGTTTTAAAATATAATATTAGCCAAATTATTATTGAAACCCCATTTCGTAACCAACAACTTTTGCAAACACTGATTGAAGCTTTGCATAAAGATATTCGACTTTGTTTGGCAATTAACTTAATGCAACCTGATGAGCATACATTGAGTAAACCAATTTCTGAGTGGAGGAAATTGTCACAATTACCGAATATCCATAAACAAGAAGTAGTATTCATTCTAGGTAAGTAGTTACGCAAGTAGCTGCTTAAATTCCACTAGAGCGTTTGCTAGACGCTTCATGCCTTCTTTTATATCAGCTTCGGGAATATTAAGTGCGGGCAAAAATCTAGTTACATTAGGTGAAGCATTTAGTACCGAAACTCTATGCTTAATTGCTATATGCACTAACTTATAAGCATTACCTTTGTATTTATCGTGTAGTTCCGCGCCTACTATTAACCCTTTACCTCTAATATCACAATAGAGATCTAATTTCTGATTAATTTTGTATAATTCATCAACTAATAGTTTGTGTTTAGCACTTACTGCATTTAAAAAGTCTTTATTATTTATAATATCAAAGGTTTTATTAGCAACTGCGCAGGATAATGGGTTACCACCAAAAGTAGCACCGTGTGAGGCGAATTCAAATCCACTAGTAAATGGTTCTTTAGCTAATGTTGCTCCAATTGGAAAACCATTAGCTAGTGCTTTAGCAACGGCTATAATGTCTGGTTCAACTCCGTATTGTATATAAGCAAATAAGGAGCCCGTTCTTCCCATGCCAGTTTGTACTTCATCAAAAATTAAGGCTACATGATGTAAATCACACAGTTCACGAATTTTTTGTAAAAATTCTAGTTTAGCGGGGATTACTCCACCTTCAGCTTGTATTGGTTCTAAGATTACTGCTGCAGTATTTGAGGTGATTAAATCTTCTAATCCGTTAAGTTGATTAAATGGCGCATGTTTAATTGCCAGTGGTAGAGGTTCAAATCCATTGCGATATTTAGCTTGCCCACCAGTTGATACACTAAGTAATGTGCGTCCATGAAATGCATTATTAAATGCCACAATCTCACATTTTTGGTCACCATATGTTTTTAATGCATAACGTTTGGCTAATTTTAGGGCGGCCTCAACTGCTTCAGTGCCGCAGTTAGAAAAAAACACTTTATCAAAGCAGGTATTCTCAATTAGTTTTTGGGCTAGTTCTAGCTGTGGTAGGTTGGTAAATATATTACCTACATGCCATAATTGATTAGCTTGTTTAGTTAATGCTTCGATTAATAATTCGTTGGTTTGTCCAAGTGCAGTTGCAGCAACTCCACCAGCAAAATCAATGAGATCAACGTTATCTCCATTATATAGATGTGAGCCGTGTCCGTGTGTGGGTACAAAATTTACTGGTTCATATGATGGGATAAAATATTTTTTATAAAGTTCTAAATAGTTATTATTCATATATATGCCTATGCAAAATTAATGAAGTATTATAATTGTAAAACAAATATTAGTTCATGGTTTTAAGCGTCATTACCGCGTAGGCGGTAATTCATGTGCTAATATAGTTTGTCAAGTATCAATATTAGCAATTTTATTTATATCAGATGCCATAATTATAGCTATGATACACATAATAATGTTATTTTTTTTAATATTTTTGCTTGAAAAAATAAACTTTGTCTACATATGCATGATATGACGTTAATTTTTATAGGGGATTTCATGGAAGAGATAAATAAAAATAATCTTGATGCAAGTAATGTTGCATCAAGTAATTCAGAATTTGATAGTAATATTACTGATAGTTTAGAAAGTGTTGAATTAGAAGAAAAAAAACAAATTACTGAATTAGAAGAAAAAGTTTCTGCTATGAAAGATTTATATTTACGTTCTCAAGCAGAAGTTCAAAATGTTCAACGTAGAAGTGCAGAGGAAGTGAAAAAAGCTCGCGACTACGCAATTACATCATTTGCTAAAGATATAGTGGTAGTTAAAGATTATTTGGAAATGGCGTTAAAAGACCAGTCTGGAAATTTTGAAGCTATTAAAACTGGAGTTGATTTAACTTTAAAGCAATTGGTACAAATCTTTGAACGTCAAATGATCAAAGAAATATCACCTAGTGCTGATGATAAACTAGATCCACATTTGCATCAAGCTATGAATGCAGTTGATGTTGAGGGCAAAGAGCCTAATACTATAGTTGAAGTGATGCAAAAAGGGTATATTCTAAATGAGCGGGTTATTCGTCCAGCAATGGTTATTGTTGTAAAATAATAAAAGTATATTCTTTCATATAAATATTTAATAGATTAATAAAAGGAAAACAAAATGGGAAAAATTATAGGGATTGATTTAGGTACTACCAATTCATGTGTATCGGTTATTGAAAACGGTCAACCTAAAGTAATTGAAAATTCAGAAGGTGCGCGTACTACGCCATCAATTATTGGTTACACGAGCGATGGTGAAATTTTAGTTGGTGCTCCAGCTAAACGTCAAGCAGTTACAAACCCTAGAAATACATTATACGCAGTAAAGCGTTTAATCGGGCGTCGTTTTGAAGAAAAAGAAGTCCAAAAAGATATTAGCTTAATGCCTTATACGATTATGAAGGCTGGTAATGGTGATGCTTGGATTAAAGTAAATGATCAAGAATTAGCTCCACCACAAATTTCAGCTGAAGTATTAAAGAAAATGAAAAAAACAGCAGAAGATTATTTAGGTGAGGCAGTAACTGAAGCGGTAATTACTGTACCTGCTTATTTTAATGATTCACAACGTCAAGCAACTAAAGATGCTGGTCGTATAGCTGGTTTGGAAGTAAAGCGTATTATTAATGAACCTACTGCCGCTGCTTTAGCTTTTGGATTATCTAAAAAAGAGGGTAGAGACAGAAAGATTGCGGTTTATGATTTGGGTGGTGGTACTTTTGATATTTCTATCATTGAGATTGCTGATGTGGATGGAGAAAGCCAATTTGAAGTATTATCAACAAATGGTGATACATTTTTAGGTGGTGAAGATTTTGACCAACGCTTAATTGATTATATTATTACTGAGTTCCAAAAAGAGCAAGGTATAGATTTAAAAACTG
>Ga0315906_10001716_pt1 | contig 31991 bp, 30 predicted proteins | sample LakEriMetagenome_4_FD_203526 | JGI IMG/M metagenome (GOLD analysis project Ga0315906, IMG submission 203526) | Freshwater fungal communities from buoy surface, Lake Erie, Ohio, United States - Buoy 2 MA122 | ecosystem: Environmental > Aquatic > Freshwater > Lake > Lake biofilm | place: USA... | reverse complement strand
TCTCCAGAGAAATCCATTGCAGCCACAGCCGCAGCCACCGAATCTTTCCCTACCGGCAATTCCCTGGAATCATCCAGACCCAATTCCGCCTGACCTCCCGCTGCCCCCGGACTGGCTAAGTCTCCGCTGGAATCATCGTCCGCCGATTCAATGACAAACTCCTCGCGCGAAAGGGTGTCTTCCCCGTCCAACTTTATGCTGAAAGCTATGGATTCCTCGCTTTTCAGGCATGCAATTTCCGGGCTGGAAAGAATTGTTTTCGATCCTTCGGATTCATTCCCTGGCCGAATCAAAGGCATCTGCCCCGGCTTGTCATTCCCACCAAGGATCTGGGCGCAAAGCGAACGGAACCCGGGAGTCTCGCAAACTTTCCGCCACAACCCGTCGGGATTGTGAACCAGCGTCTCCGGAGACAGAACCCCCTGTTTTAATTTGAGGATCACCCGTCCCCTGGTGTATTCCTTGATTTTTTTGCCACCAATTTTCAGGATCAGTGTGGGCTTGGGGGCATTGTTTTCCATGGGTACACCCTGAAGACCTTCATCCACCACGATTTTGGCTAACTTTTGCAATTACACCTGACTAAACGAGAGCAAAACGGTTGGAGGGACTTCCTTTTTCTGTTTTCCTTCGATTTTTCCAAGAAGTTAGCACATTCTAACCCCCACCTCACCGGATGCTAAGAACCCTTGGCATATCCTTGGGCAGACACTCTGAAGAATCTCAGGGAAGGCGAGGCCCATGGAACAGGCAAACGCGTCGGGAATGCTGATTGACCTGACCATGGGCGGCCTGCTTCTGCTGGTCGCCGGGGCTGCGCTTGTTTTTCAGGTGGTGGGCAAGTTGTCTTGGCTCGAAAAGGGACGTGGAGTTTACTGGCTGTGCTGCATCGAACTGTTGCTGGTCACCGGGTGGCTGCTGGTCCCGGCCGGAGCCCTGTTTGCACCCTGGGTATTGCTGGGGATGGCTGCCCTGCTTACCCTGCGGAAGGTTCTTGAATCGGATCTGTTTCGGTGGGTTTTGGCCCGGGCCTCGAGCCATTCGGTGAACTTCGCCGGATTGGTGGCGGGAGCCCTGACCCTGGTTTTCGGGCCTGGGATCCTGGATGCCTGGGAACTGGACCGCCAAGCCCGCGACGCGGAGGAACGGGCCGGGTTTGAGGTACCCCCCCCCAAGCTTTCCGAATCGCGCCAGACTTTTGGCATCACCGCCTCAGGACAGACCATCCCGCTGTTCGCCGCGGATTCCGAATCTGAACAGCCCCTGGATGAGGAGCAATGGCTACAGCGGGGCGATTGGGACTATCGGGTGATCCGCCTGGCGGATGCCCATCCCGATTCGAACTGCCACGGCCATGTCTTCGGGCACGGGCGGCATTGGGTTTTGGGCCGGCATGTCGACACCATCCTGCGGGACAACCAATATGCGCAAGTGGAGGTGCCAGCAGAAAACGATGTGGCCGTTTATCGCAATTTGGATGGGACCGTCACCCACACCGGAGTCGTCCGCGGCCACCTGCCGGACGGTTCGCCCCTGGTGGAGGGAAAATGGGGCTCGATGGGTGTCTACCTTCACCCTGCCGAAATCTGCCCCTACGGCCGCGACCTGATCACCTTCCATCGGCATCCGGAAAAAACCAGCCACCACCTGGATTTGGGGATGCGGTAGGGGAGTATGGCCTGATCTTGGCTTTTTTCACCTTGTCCCTAGGCAACAATCAACACGAAACTTGGATAGCATCAGGGCGACTCGATGTCTTGCCCCATGTTGAAAATTGCGTATCGTCCGGTATTCCCCCCAAAATCTGGCCGGGATGTTATCCCGGCCTCGAACTCTGTGTCCCTCCGGGACAATCCGGCCATTCAATCGGGCGATTCATTCTTTTCCAAACTGATGCCATGGGCCTCCAATAATTGGTCAAACTCGGCCTGGAACTGGACCTTCATGTGGTGAACTTGCTGGTTGTTGATATAAGACCTAGCCCGGTCAACTTGGGATTTACTGACGCTAAAAGCTGCGTATCCGACCTGCCAATTGAAATCGGCATACAAACCGCCATGGTCCCGGATCCATTTGGATGTTTTCCGCTTCACCTCCTTCATGTAATGGGCAACACTCATTGTCCGTGCTAATTCAACCAAAATATGGATGTGGTCTTCCACACTGTTCACTTCATACAACCAACAACCAATGGATCTGGAAATTCCCCCCACAATTTGATGAAGAGCTGGCCGAATATCATCCCCAAGGATGGAAGCCCTGTTTTTGGTTCCAAAAACCAAATGGAATAACAGGCAGCTCATCGAATCTGGCATTATTTTTCCTTGTCCTGTGAAAACATTATGCAAGAAACAGGGGTAAAATCCCGGGCGATTTCGGGGCCATTTGACTCAAACAGGACATTTAGGATTTCTTTAAAAAATATCCTAAATCCCATCCACTCAAAAAAACGGTCCCGTAGGGACATTGTGCACGAGACCGGGATAACATCCCGGGCGACTTCGGGGGCATTGAATCCAATGGCGCAAGGTCTGGCCCCCTGAACCTATCCGGTAGGCCACGAAAACTTCCAACGGACCCATGTACAAATCCCCCAAACCTCACCCTCCCACCTCCACCGCCTTCAGCATCTGCAGACTGGCGGGCTTGGCCAGGGCGTATTCGAAGTTGGTGCCCGGGGTGGCGGCGGCGCCGTGCCGGCCGGCTGGGTCCAGCGCGATGAACGCGGCGCGGGTGACATGCACCCCGCGGCGGGCGGCAACCTGATGCATCAGCCGCACCGCCGCCTCGCAGGCCTCCTGTGGCGATTTGCCCGAACGCATCAGCGTGACGATGGTATGACTTCCCAGAATGCGCCAGATCTCCTCCCCAACACCAGTGGCCCCCGCGCTACCGGCCTGGTTGTCCACATAAAGGCCCGCCCCCACGATGGGTGAATCCCCCACCCGCCCGGGTAGTTTGTGGGCCAGCCCGCTGGTGGAGCAGACCCCTCCCAGATTGCCCGCCGAATCCAGGCAGAGCACCGTCACCGTGTCATGGCCGGGCATGGGCTCGGGTGGCTTGGGCTTCGTCTTTTGCCACTGCTCCAGACTTTTGGGAGTGAGCAGGTTGCCTGTTTTGAACCCGTTGGCGAGCGCGAACTCCAGCGCGCCCCGCCCGGCAAGGCAGACATGCGGGGTCTTGTCCATCACCAGGCGGGCCACGGCCGCCGGATTGCCGATGCGTTCCAGCGCAGCCACCGCGCCGAACGACAGGGTCTTGCCATCCATTACGCAGGCATCGAGGCTCACCACGCCGTCACGGTCGGGCAGCCCACCAAACCCGACACTGTCCACCGACGGGTCATCCTCCACCGCCTGGGCGCCAGCCAGCGCGGCGTCGAGAGCGGGCTTGCCCGCCTGCAGCAGGCGGGAGGCGATGGTGGCCGCCAGGCGGCCGAACGGCCAGGTGGCGATGCAAACGGGACCGGCCATGGCGAAAACTCCGGGAATTTTTATCAGCTGAAAGAGAAGGGCACAGCTCCTTCCCAAGCCAGAACTTAGGCTGTTTCCAGGTGTTTTGCCAACCAAAACCCGCCAAATCACTGCTTTTCCAGCGTTTTCACGCCCCTTGGCTTGAAAAATCCTGAAAAAACAGGTGTTTTTGGGGTGTCATGCGTTGACGCACCGTCATTTCTGGCCTAGTTTGCCCCAAGGCATGCGAATGCCTTGTGTTCACGACCACCCCTGTTTCGCCCGGCCCCGGCCGGAAAAACAAAGGAGATCTTTGAAATGGCTAAGGAATCGAAGAAGCCCCTCAACAAGGCCGGTGTGCTTGCCACCCTCGCCGAGGCCTCCGGCCTGGGCAAGAAGGAAGTCAACGCCGTCCTCGAGGCCCTCTGCGAGCTGGCCCAGGAGCAATTGGGCAAGAAGGGCCCCGGCGTCTTCATTATCCCCAACGTGATCAAGCTCAGCAAGCGCGTGAAGCCCGCCACCCCGGCTCGCAAGGGTATCAACCCCTTCACCAAGGAGCCCCAGATGTTCAAGGCGAAGCCCGCCAGCGTCACCGTGAAGGGCAACGCGCTGAAGAAGTTCAAGGAAGCCATCAAGTAATCGCTTCGCTCGCGTTTTAATCCGTGGAACCGGGGCTTCAAGGCCCCGGTTCTTTCTTTTAAGCCTAATCCCTTGCCACTGTTGGGCAGCCCACCACCAAGTTGGTTGGCGGGTATAGAATGTTGTTAGGCACTGCCGGGTTTCTCACCTGGCGGCATAGCATGGATCGGCCTCTCAGCCCTGCTTGGCCATGGATCAGGAACAAGCTGGAATGGATTCAACCAGCGTGCGTGATGGCGGATCGGCCGAGGATGTCGGGGGCGAAACATCCCTTTCATCCCGGATTTCCACACTGGAAAACCGGTTGCAGGCACTCGAATCCAAAATGGGCCGTTCGGCGATCACCCGAAGCGGTTACTCCTTGCCCGAAACCAGTCCAAAGGACCGGTCTCCCTGGTGGCGGGCTGCCCTGCGGGGCCTGGCCGACATGGGTAAAGACCTCACCCTCCTACCCAGGGTTTTCACCGACCCCAGGTACCCGCTTCCTTGGCATATTCGGGTGGGAGTGCCGGCACTCGTTTTGGTTTTCTTTTTTTCCGATTACCTCATGCCCCTAGGCTTGGCTGCCATTCCCGTGGTGGGGAAGGTTTTCGATCTGGCCGTGGCCGGGCTTTTGTTCTGGCTGCTTTGGCGCGAGGTGCGCCGCTACCGCGCCCTGTCCCCCGACTTGCCTGAATCGTGGCGGGCTTGATTCCAACACAACCGGCAACACCGCCTGGAGGATCTCTTGAAAGCGGAACCCATGCTCAGACTTGGCGTGAACATCGACCATGTGGCAACCGTGCGCCAGGCGCGGAGGGGGCATCATCCCGACCCGGTCATCGCGGCTGGCCTGGCTGTGGTGGGCGGCGCATCCGGAATCACCGTCCATCTGCGTGAGGATCGGCGCCATATCCAGGAAAGGGATGTTCGCCTGGTGCGGGCAACCACCACTGCATGCCTGAACCTGGAAATGGCCGCCGTGGAGGAGATGTGCCGGTTCGCCCTGGATGTGCGGCCCGATGAGGCGACACTCGTCCCGGAGAAGCGGGAAGAATTGACCACCGAAGGGGGACTCGACCTGGTCACCCATGAAAGGGCGGTGAGGGACATCGCCGCCCGCCTGTTGGATGCGGGAATACTGGTTTCGCTCTTCATCGATCCCAACCCGCGCCAAGTGGAGGCGGCCCACCGGATCAAGGCCCAGGCGATTGAATTGCAAACCGGGTCCTACAGCGAAGCCACCACCCGGGAAGATCGCAAGGCCCGTCTGGTGGAATTGGCCGAGGCCGCCCTGCTGGCGCACCAATTGGGCCTGCGGGTCCATGCCGGCCATGGCCTCGATTATCAGAATGTGCAGGCGGTGGCCGCCATCCCGCAGCTCGAGGAACTGAATATTGGCCACAGCATTGTCAGCCGGTCCATCCTGGTGGGGATGGAGCAGGCTGTTCGCCAAATGCGCCAGGCCATGGACCAGGGGCGTGGTGGCGGGTCTTGGGAGCGGTTCATCTAGCGCCGGGCGATTGCCTTTGCCTATGCTTTGCGCCATTCAGGGGCCGTTCCGCCTGGAACAGGCATTTGTTTGGGGAGGCAGGCAGATGGAATCGCGTAAAAAGTTGGCCTTGGGTTTGGGTTTGTTGGCTGGGGGAACCGTCGTTGCTCAACCACCCACCCCTCCCGCGGTGATTCAACCGGCAGCAGCCACCGCTCCCGCCCCGGCCGCAAGTGCAGTGGCAGCCAAGGTGAACGGTACAGTCATCACCCAAATGGCCCTGGATCGGGCGCTGGAACGGTTCGCCCCGGACAAGCGTGATGAATCCCGTGATGAGGTTCTCAGCGAGTTGATCGACACCGAACTGGTGGATCAGTTCCTGGTACAGGGCAAGCTGATGGCAACCCCGGCCGAAATCACCGCCCGTGTGGAAGAAATGCGGGCCGAGGCGAAAAGCCAGAACAAGACCCTGGAAGAGGTTTTGACCAGCTTGAAACTGGCCCCCGGCGAGTTGGACAAACATGTGGCGGCGGAGATCCGCTGGGAAAAATACCTGAACGCCCAGGCGACCGATGTTGCCCTGAAGGCGCTTTTCCAGTCTGACCCTGCCCTGTTCGACGGCAGCACCGTGCGCGCGCGCCACATCCTTTTGGCTTCCGGCGAGGATGCCGCCCAAAACCAGGCGGCAAAGCAGCGCCTGTTGCAGATCAAGGCCGCTGTGGACCAGGCGTCCCAGAAAGCAGCGGCTGCTGTGACTACCGACAAGCTGGCCGCCGAGCAAAAGCGCCAGGAGACTGTGGACGAAACCTTCACCGCCTACGCCAAGCAATATTCCACATGCCCCAGCAAGGCCCAGGGGGGCGATGTGGGCTGGTTCGCCCGTGACGGCAGCATGGTCGAGCAATTCGCCAAGGTGGCCTTCGCACAGAAGCCCGGAACCATCAGCGATGTGGTGGAAACCCCGTTTGGTTACCACCTCATCCTCACCGTGGACAAGAAGGCCGGCAAGGATGTGAAATTCGAGGATGTGAAGGACGATGTGAAGGAGGCCTACGGCGAGCGTCTCCGCGACCAGGTCGCCGCCCACATGCGCCGTACCGCCAAGCTGGAGATCACCGCCAAAAGCGGCGCCAAGTAGTTTTTGTTGGAACCAATCAACCACGCCGGCCGGGGACGGGTGACCGCCACGGCCGGTTTTTTCTTAGCGCTTCCAGGGTTTTTTGAAACTCATCCGGCAGCGGGGCCGTGAATTCCACCACCTTGCCCGTGCGCGGATGCTCGAACCGGATGCGCAAGGCGTGCAAGGCTTGCCGGGTGAGCAGGGGCACATCGTCGCCCTCAGGCAAGTCCGCCACCACCTCCGACAGCATGAACCGGTCATGGGGGGTGTACGCCTTGTCGGCCAAAATGGGACACCCCACATGGGCCAGATGCACCCGAATCTGGTGTGTTCGGCCCGTTCGGGGCTGGACCCGGACAAAGGTGTGTCCCTGGAACCGTTCCTCCACCTCGTAGTAGCTCATCGCCTCCTTGGCATCGCCCACCATCTCCCGGGTCACCATCATTTTTGTCCGGTCCTTGGGATGGTGCATGATGGCCGCCTCGATGTAGTCGGAATCGCGGTCCAGCACCCCGTAGGTGAGGGCGGCGTATTCCTTGAACACCTTGCGGGCCTCGAACAGGATTCCAAGGTCACGGTGGGTGCGCTCCTCCTTGGCCACCAGAATCACACCGGAAGTGTCGCGGTCCAGCCTGTGGACGATCCCGGCCCGGTAATCACCATTGATGCCGCTGAGCTTCGGAAAATGGAAACGCAGGGCGTTCACCAGGGTGCCCGACCAGTTCCCCCGGGCGGGATGCACCACCATGTTGTGTGGCTTGTTGATCACCGCCATCCATTCATCCTCGTGGAGGATTTCCAGCGGGATGTCTTCGGCGACCGGCTCGGGATGGGGAAGGGCGGGGGGATGGATCCGCAGGACATCCCCGTGCTTGACCTTGGCTGAATTTTTTCCGGGCTTCCCGTTGATCAGAACCCGGCCTTCCTCGACCAGTTTCTGGGCGATCGACCGGGTGCAATCAGGGATGAGTTGCTGGATGAACTGGTCAAGCCGCATCGGCTCCCGGCGGATGGCAGCCTTGTGTTCCACCCACCCGTCCGGGCCAACCGGCATTCCACCCACGGTGCGTATGGAGACAGGGGTCCCCGCCGGGGAACTTACCCCTTCCTCCGGGGCTTCCTCCAGAATGTCCTCGGGATCCATGGATGGGGCTGAATTAGGTTCTCGAGTGAACGCGGATCAGGGACCGGCTTTTCTGAGGGTCGATTCAATCTGGGTCACCGTTTTCCAGCGGCCCTTCTCGTCCATTTCTTTCATGCGCTGGCGCACTTCCCGGGCAACGGCGCTGTCCTTGAAGCGTGGGGAATCAATCACTTCCTGGTAGCGTTTGCGGGCGTCATCCACATCTTCCAGGGCCTCGGAAGCCCTGGCTCCGCTCACCATGCAATCGAGCTCGAGGGCCGGCATTTCCTTGAAAGACTTGCGGGCCAGATCAAATCCTTCCCGGGCCTGCTTCAGCAGTGCCATGGTATCGGCGGGCTTTTCCTTGGCTTCCTTGGAATCAGGAGATGGTGGGAAGGGATCCTTGGCGGGGGCGGGGTACTCACGCAAACCCATTGCCAGCTGCTGCCGGGCCATTTTGAGGTGCGCCGCGGCCCCTGCCAGGTTGTTTTGATTTTGCTGGGCAAAACTGGCCAGCTTGTCGTTCTCCTTGAGGGAATCAAATTCCACCCAGGGTTTGGCAAGGCTGGTGTCGACGCGGTTCATGGCGGCGACTATCAGCAGCAGACCGCCAGCGGCGAGAATCCCGAAAAGTGCCACCAGTTTCCAAGGGATTTCCTTGCCCGGGATTCCATCCAGGCCAACCGCCACCGCTTCGGGGTTATTCTTCTCGCTCATGCTGGGCAGATTCCTTCGCAGGGCGGTTACTATTTCCGGTACCTATCGCCAGGGTGGCATCAATCCGGAAATGCCGGCAGGGTTTAATACCCGACGGATTTGAACCGCCAAGATTTCATGGCTCAAACCTTTAGTGAACCGTTTGCTGGGACCGGAAGCAAGAGGGATGCTCTCAGGGCCCCCTAGCGGAACTGGTCCACCTCATACCCAAGCTTTTCCAGCCAGGAAACCAGTTGGGCCGCCTGATTCTGAGCCTGGGGACTGGATACAGGCGCGCGTCGCATGGCCTCGAACCAATAGGCTTCTCGATCCCTGGGTGGCAATTGGCCCGGATCCACACCCAATTCACGGACCAGATCCTTGTCCAAACGGGCCTGCCGCATGCGCGCTGCCAGTTCACGCCAGGTAATTCCCCGACTCACCAGGGCGCCGTCCCGAGTTACGAGTGTTTTCCCAATGAGAATATGCAAAAAACCCAGAAAACAGCCCGGTGGAACTTGTTCCTGCCTGACTTTCGCCAGGAATTCATTCAACAGTTTCATGCTGCGTGCTCATCCGTGCGCGTACTGCCAGCCCAGGAATCCCTTCCACCAGGAATCCTTCCATTTTACTCACGCAAGGTGGACCAAACCACAAAATCCAAGCAGTGAGGGGAACATGGGCACATTAATTGTCGTAGAGATTTCAGGGAAATTGAAAATGGTCAGATTTTTTCCTTCCGAGTGAAAGAAGCCCAAGTGTTTCCGCAAGGAGAGGTAGGTCCGGGAAACCTGCCAATTGTTCATGGAAGTGGCAAGTTGAGCAATCTGGCGGGTTGACCGTTTGAGAGATAGGGCCATATCCTTTTTCAGCTTGAGGCAGACAGGTCCAGGAGGGGTCGTCATGCAACAGCAGGAGATATTCGGTGCGGTAAAGAGTTGGCAGGATTCTCCCTGGCTCCACCGCCCCACGCAAAAGGTTCGCCGAGCCAACCCCCTGTTGGTGCCTTGGCTGAATGGACCTGAGGGCCCCGTGCTGGCGCTCGACACCCAGCCAGAGCGCTGGCACGGGATCCTTCATCTCGCCGGAAAAAATCCCGACCCTGAAAACCAGGCGGTTGAGTTGTATGCCGGTACTCTCGAAATGCTGGCCCAGGCCTTGAATGGGTGGAAGGGCCCCATCCAGGCGATTTTCATGGGAGCTCATTCGGACCCGTTTGCAGGGCCGGAGGAAGCCCAGGAACTGGCGATGGCCTGCATCGAGGCCATCGCTGCCAGAGGAATCAGGGTTTGGGTACGGACCAGGGCCCGGATCCTGTCCCGCCTGCGCCCGCGGTTGGCTGCATTGGCCTGTCTTGTGAGGATCACGGTCCCCCTGTGCACCGCAAGCACTTCCAAAGCGAGAGGGATGGAACCCGGTGCTCCTTCCCCCAAAGCGCGATTGCGCCAAGTGATCAGGCTTCGCGAAATGGGGCTGGCTGTGTTGCCCACCGTGGAGCCCCTGGTTCCCGGGGTTACAGACACGGCCGGTGAGATGGAGGCGTTGCTCACCCTGTTCAAGGATTTTGGCATCCGCCAAACAACCATGGGCTATCTGCCGTTGCCGGAAGGCAGCCTGGACCGGTTGGCGGCGGTCCTAGCGGGGCCGGAGTTGGTCCAGGTTGCGGCGGCATACAGCAATGGTCCCAGGGTGATGCTGCCTGGAAACCGCGTCCAGCGTTTGCTGCCTAGATCCCGCCGCCTGAAACTTTACACCCACCTCAGCGCAATGGGAGCCCGGTACGGCATACAGATGCATGTTTGCCGCTGGTCAAATCCGGATCTGGAGGAACCCCGGGTTGTTGAGCAGTCTACCCAAAGGGAATCGCTGGCGGAAAAATGGAAGCGCCTGCAATCCCCGGGTTAAGCGGGATTATCTCAGGGCTTCCAGAGGCTTGATTCGGGTGGCGTTGAAGGCAGGCACGGCCCCGCCCAAGAGGCCAATGATCATCGCCACGGCCATCCCATAGAGGATGATTTGGAAATCGACAGTCATTCTCAGCACCACGCTTTTTCCGCCACCTTGGCCGCTGGAGATGATGCTGTTGGCGCTGAAACCGTCGGCAAGCGCCCCGGCGGCGCACCCAAGCAGGCCACCGATAAATGCCAGAATCAGGGCCTCGCAAAGGAAGGCGGCAAGTACCTGGAATCCCGAATACCCAAGGATCCTCAACACGCCGATATCTTTCATCCGCTGGCTAATGGCCGCAAACATGGTGTTCATCAGCCCCAGTATGCCGCCCACGGTCACAATGACCGCCACGAAAGAAATGGCGTAAAGGAATTGCTGGTTGGTGCTGTTGAGGCTGGAGTAATACTCCTGCTCGGTCCTGGCCCTGACCGCCGCCTTCTTGAAATCGTCGCGTAGTTCCACGCTAAGGGCTTGGGCATCCTCGGCGCCTTCCGTGCGCAGCACCACGGTGGAATAGCTGTTCTTGCCAAATTTCCTGCCTACCAGCGATTGTTTTGCCCAGATTTCGGAGTCGAATGTGGAGCCCGATGTGGAGGAAATCCCCGCCACCACGAATGGTTGCTCGCTGTCACCCAGATAAAAAAGATCCCCTTCCTGAAGGCTGGGTTTGTCGACATCCTCCCCGAGGGTGCGGGCGATACCCTCACCCAGGATCGCCTCCACGGCGGTCCGCTCCAGACCGTCCACCTTCACGGTTCGAACCCCCGCCTGGGAAAATACCTTGCCTTCCCTGAGACCGAAACCGTGCACCTTTAGCGAAATGTCAGGGTTGTCGATGCCTCGCACCTGGAGAAACCGGCGGGCCCGTTCCAGAATCCTGATCGACTCCACCGGGAATTCACTTTCCATTTCCTTGCCTTCCCGCTGGAAACCAAGGCGGATGATCCCAACCTGCTTGCCCAACATCGTTCTGCGGAGTTCGTCGTGCGTGGACACCTTGCGGTCGTTGTAGGTGGTCACCACATCCCCGGGCAAAAGCCCGGCCAGATCGAGCGGGCCCCTGGCCCGACGGATGGCAGCAACGGGTGAAAATGGATCCGCAGCGACCGCGGTGGCGATATCCAGCCACCCCGGGCGGTCCACCTCGGAAAGGCGCAGGGCATCGGGGGCGAAACGGCCCCCAAATTTCCGGCTGTTCACCACCGGGTCGGGCAGGGGCTGGTTGACCACCACATAAACTTCCCAACTCGCCAGGGGTTTGCGGTCCGGGGTGGATTCGTCCCGCAGCACCCGTGGCAAGCGTTCCACATCGCTGATATCGCTATACCCCAGATTGCTGAACAATTCGTCGGTGGATCCCTCGGACATGACGATCACATTGCCCGGAATGCTGCTTCCCTCGGTGAGTTTTTCCAGCCCCCGCACGAATGCGAGCATCACCACGACAATCCCCACCTGCAGGATGAACGCTGAAAGAAGCATCAGGGTGATGGGCCAGCGCACCACCAGGTTTCGGGCGTTGTATCGGGACAGGATTTTTCCCAGCCAGCCCAGGCGGGGCACGACCACGGCGATGAAAAGGACGGTCAATCCCGCCACGCCCAACAGTCCCAGACTTTGCAACATGATGCCCGTCCGATTGAAAAACCAATGTCCTGGGTGAAAGACCCCGTGGGGGTCATGAGGTCCGGCTGAACACCTCCGAAACCTTGATTCGGCAGGCCGAAAGGCTGGGGGTGAGGCTTCCGACCAGGGCCGTTCCAAAACCCATCATCGGGCCCCACCACAGGGCCTCATCGGGCACCATGAAGGTTGGGAAAAAAGCGATCGGGAACTTGAAGCCGCCCAGGTACCCGTTGATGAACCAAAGCGTCAGCCCGCTGCTGGCAAGCCCGCACAATCCGCCCACCAGCAGGGCTTCCCCCAATATGAGGATCAAAACCTGGGAGGGAGCGAAACCCAGCACCTTGAGTACAGCGATCTCCTTCCGTCTTTCCCGGACGCCGATGCTGATGGCCATGGCGATGATCAGCGCCATGGTCACAAGGATGAAAGGCACCAATATCCAACGCATGCCCCACAACATGTCCTTGTAAGCATCGAGAAAACTGGCCACCCCGGATGAGGCGGTTTCCACCTTGACCGAAGGGCTTTTGAACTCGCTCGAAAGTGTTATTTGCCGCTCGACCGACTGGAAGGCCTTGGTGTCCGGGACCCTCAACCATACTAAATTGAGCGAGCGGTTTGCCATCGGGTGCGGTTTGCGATTCTTGCGCTCATAGTCGTCGAGGGCGCGGTTCAGGCGCTCGCGTGACATGACCGCGGCCTGCTCGTACCTGCCCTCGGGCAGTTCGCAGACAATTTCGCATTCGATGTCGATGTCCTTGTAGTTCAGGCTGGTGACCTTGATGCGCTCACCAACCCGTTTGTTCATCTGTCGCAGCTTGTTGGAGCCAACCATCACCTTGTTGAAATCGGTCTGCATGGCGGCAATCGCCGCCTCGATCTCCGATTTTTTCTCCGGCGTGAACTCGTCGATTCCGTCCATCATGGTGAGGAACCGGTCAGGCTCCATGACGAAGAAGAACAGGCTGTTCTCGGTGGTCCGGTTGGCGGGATCCAGGGTGCCGCCGTAAAAGGCCCAGGTCATGCTGTCCTGCTGGGGATCAATCTGGTAGTCGCCTTCCTCCTTTGCGGCTCCCTCGGTCAGCCGGGTGGCGTAGGCGTAGGGCATCTGGCTGGGGATCTGCCAGCGCTCGGTGACGATCGCCTTCAGATTGCTGGCCTTCTCGGAGGTGACCAGGGTGAGGAACGAGAGTACCGTCCAAACCAGTGTGACCACCAACACCAGGATCATGGTTGCGAGGCCTGTCAGCATGGTCCGGATCTTGTTTCGCCACAGGTTCCGGAACATGAAGGAAAGGTAGAACCAGGCGCGCGGAAGAAATAGAAGGGCCGCGACCAAGAAAAACAGGGCCACAAACTGGACTATTGTCGCCTCCAACGCGTGGCGGGGCGTGTCCACCAAGCCCAGGAAGCGCGCGTCCAGGTTCTCCCAGTTCATTTCGGCATATCCCCTTGTCAGCCCGCCAAACCCGGTCAAACCGCCTGGAGGATCCTGAGGGATTCCGCCCGGTCGTTGAATGTCTCCTGAGCCAGCCTGCCCTTTTCAAGGTGAAGGCATCGCTCCGCGGCCAAGGCCGCCTTGGGATCGTGGGTGACCATGATGATGGTCTTGTTCAACCCGGTCTGTAGTTCCATCAGCAGGCGCAGGATCTCACCGGCGCTTTTCGAATCGAGATCGCCGGTCGGTTCGTCGGCGACGATCAGCGTGGGATCAGTCACGATCGCCCGGGCAATGCCCACCCGTTGCTGCTGCCCACCGGACAATTGGCCCGGACGATGATTGTTGCGGTTGGACAACCCCACCAAATCCAGCGCGGTCATCACACGCTGGCGCCTCTCAGAGGCCCCCATGGGCAGGAGAAGCAGGGGCAGTTCCACATTCTCGTAGGCCGTGAGAACCGGAAGCAGGTGGTAGAACTGGAAGACGAAACCGACATGCCGTGTCCGCCATTTGGCAAGCTTGCCCTCGGACATGGTGCTGATATCCACCTCGCCCACACGGATGACCCCGCTCGTGGGGGAATCCAGTCCGGCGATCAGGTTCAGCAGGGTGGTTTTTCCCGAACCGGAAGGGCCCATCAGGGCCAGGAACTGCCCTTCGGGCACCTCCAGACTCAGGTTGTCCAAAACACGGATCTGCTCGGACCCCCGGCTGAAGGTTTTTGTTAGGTTGCGGATTTCAACAATGGCGGCCATTTGGCACCTGGCGGGGAAGATAGGTCGGGCCGGTTCAGGATTTCCCGGGAACACCGGCCTTTGCGACCGGGGGCGGTTTGGTTTCAACTGGTTTTACGGGTTTCACCCCGGCGCGCTCCTCGGAATACCGGTTGCGGATCTGGGCCGGGATTTCACGGTTGAAAAAGGTGACCATCGCACCCATGTCAGGCTTGATGAAAACGCCCTGCTCATCATTGGGGACAACGATCCTGACCCTGACCGGTACCGCGCCCTTGCTTCGGTTCGCGGTGGGCATGATACGGCTCACATACCCGGTGTATCCCCGGGGATGAATCGCGAGAAATTTCTTGCTCGATTGCCAGGCATCGGGGAGGACGAGGCATTCCTGGTGCAGAAAAAGCTTGCTGATATCCCGTTCCTGGATGTCCAGCTCCACCTCCACATCGCGCAGGTCGGCCATCTCGCAAATGGAGAAGGACCCGTTGAAAGCGCCCGGGTTCACCATGTTGTTTTCCTCGGCCTTTTTCGACAGGATCATTCCCGCGATCGGCGCCGAAATGGTGCAGTTGTCCAAGCGCCATTTTGCCTTGGCCAGTTCAGCTTCCAGTTGCTGGACCTCGGACCTAGCGGCGTCGATACGCTCTTTCCTGGGCCCCTTGCGGATTAGTTCATAGGCCGTCTCCAGGCGCTTCACCTTCTGCTGCATGGCCTCGTAGCCATACTGCGATTGCTCCAGTTCACGCACGGAGAGGGAGGCGGAATCGCTCAGCCGGCGGGTGCGGGCCAAATCCAGTTCCATCTGTTTCAACTGCCTTTGTGCCTCGCGCAGTTCCAGTTCCGATTGCTCGATTTCCTCGGGCCTGGCGCCCACCAGCAGTTCCTGAAGACGGAATTTGGCGGCGGAATGCAGGTTTTCCGCGCGGGCCACATCCGACTGATAGTCCACCTTTTCAATTTCAGCGATCAGGCTTCCCTTATCGACAATATCCCCCTCACGAATATTCAATTTGGTCAACATGCCCCCGACCTTGGGTGTGACCAGTATCAGGTGAACAGGGGTCACATATCCCTTGGATTCAAGGGATACCTGCTCGGCGGAGGATTGGTCACCCACCGATGATGAATCGGGATTCGCATTTTCTGGTAGCTTTTTTTTGCCTTGGGTGAGTGGTGCAGGTGACTTGGTTTCCGCAGCAACTTCCGCCTTGCCAGCTTCCTTGCCGGATTCGGTTCCCGGCGAGCGATAGGCCTTGTAGCCAAGCAGCACGGCAGTGCCGGTAGCTGCCATGGCCAGGCACCAACCAATGGAGGCCATCAACAGCACGGCATTAGATGGGCGTTTTCGGGCCGCTGAGTCATCGATCCGCAAGGAACGGACCTTTTCCCGAATGGAGATCGACCCAACAGATTGAGGTGACTCGACGACTGCCGCGCCGGGATCTCCGGGACCGGCAGGAGTTTGCCCTTGTCCCTCCAGGTCACCCGACTGAGGTGTCATCATGCGTTGCCCCTGAGTAAAGCCAGGCCGTCGACATTAGAATTGGTAGATCTTCCGGCTTCTTTCCGCCGAATGTCTTTGATCCATGCTATTCCGGTCTAGCCCAATGGTTCAATTGAGAAAGCAGCCCTCAAACCTTTCCCATTTTTTCAGGAACTGCAAAATTGGCAAAATCTAAAATGCATGAGTAAATTCACATGATATTATTAAATATATTTAGAAATCTTAAATTATTTAGGATTATCCAAATATGAGCAAAATCGCCCTGTCCCAAAGCATCCAAGAATCAACTCGCTTTTAGCGGGTGATATCAAAGTCATTTCGGCTGGTTTTCCCGGGATCAGGTCCCAAGGAGGCATTCCCAACAATCGGCGGATGTTGGAGCTTGCCATTTGGATGCAGGCATCCACGGCCCCTCCCGACAGTTGGAACATGGTACGGAAGCATGCATCCAACCAAGCACCTGAACCAGCCAGATATCCGGTACCCTCGACTGACAGCCGTTGTTCCTCATCCACCACAATTTTTGAGCCCCACAGGTCGTAGGTGCCGGCCGGCATGCCTGCCAGAGGGCTGGTGTCCGCAGTGAGGACCAATTTTTCAGTCCCTTTGCACCGGTAGGCCGTTTTCAACATGGCGGGCGGCAAATGCTGGCCATCGGCAATGATGCTCAGGTTTAACCTGTCCTCCGCCAAAGCCGGCCAAAGAGGATTGACGTGTCGATCGACGGTTCGGGAAATCCCATTCCCCCAATGGGTGAAAAGCATCACCCCGGCATCCAGCGCCCGCGCGATCTGATCCGCCGAGGCGTTGGTGTGTCCCATCGACACCAGTACGCCATCGCGGACCATGGTTTTGACCACCCCAAAATCCTCGAGGGTTTCCGGGGCCAGGGTGACTTTTCTGATCAATCCCTGGGTGGCATCCTGGCAATTGCGGTATTCCACCTCCGTCCAGGAACGAACCGAATCGAGGGGATGTGCGCCACGGAACCCATCACTGCTGCTGATTCCCGGCCCCTCCAAGTGGAATCCGGGAATCGCTTTTTTCACCTTCCAATCGCTTTCGCGCCAATCCCGAAGGGAACGCAGGCATTTTTGCAGGTTGGCCGCATCCGTTGTGATGATGGTCGGAAGGATGTGGCTTATCCCCCTGCGCCAACATTCCTGCAAAACCAGATCGTAGTTTTCCGAGTTTTGTGGGGAGGTGAAGGATACTCCCAACCCACCATTGACCTGGGGATCCATCAGGGGCGGGAGAATCAGGCAATCCGCAATATCCGGGCGTCGGAAATGATCCCGGCTTGTTTCCAATTTGGAGACCGAGCCGTTTTCGACCACAACCTGTGTGGTCTGGACAGATCCCGGCAATCGGCCCTCAATCGTGATCAATGGATTGCTTCCAGGGTTTTACATGGTGAGACAGGAAGTCAGGGAATGCTTGCTTTGCCGCCACCCAGCGAGGTGATTTTTTCGATATAGTTCAGCGCATCTTCGCGATCTTTCAAGGGGTGATCCTTGCCAATCCTGGCCGAATCCTCACCCAAATCAGCTTCAGCCTTTCGCACCCAAGGCATCTCCCGCTGGTTGTCCCGGTAGGAGATGATCAAGGCATGGAGGAGGCGTTTGGATTGCTCCAATTCGCCAAGTCTGCCCAGGCGTTTGGCGCACAGGTACACCCACTCCCCATCGGATTGGACATCTGCCAATCGGGCTCGTCCGATTGCCTGCAATTCCATTTTGCTTTCCTCATATTTCAGGAGGTAAAGGCCAAATCCTCCCTCGGGAACTGGTCCGCCTTTCCTATTGGCCAGGGGCTCCAGGTATTCCTCCCACCCGCGCCTTTTTTCCAATGGATCGGTGGACCCCATCATGCGAATCCCCTGATCCATCCGGGCGGCCTCATCCTCAGGCCAAAAGATCCACACCAAGGCTGCGCAAACCCCTGCCAGGGAGGGAACCACCACCCAGGGCTTGCGCATCATCCTTGACCATAATCCACCCCTGTTTTGTTCCTCCAGATGGGCCCTGACCATTCGGCTCACAAAGGTGGCTGGCCCCTCGCCAGGATTTGGCAGGACCTGGCCGGACTGACTTGCCGGCCTGCTGGATGGAACCAATTCACGATCACGGGTCATTTGGTCTTTTCGGGCGATCACCTGCAGTCTTCGCGCCACCAACCCGGCGTCCGGCGGTCGGGCGGCGGGTTCTTTCGAAAGCAACTCGTCGACCAGACGCTCGAGGTCGGGTGGAATTCCATCCACCAGACGCCCAAGTCGTTCATGCTGGCCGAATCGTTGCTTGTGCAGCACCTCGGCCAAATGCCCGCGGAAGGGGAATTGGCCGGTGATAAGGGTGTAGAGGACAATTCCAAGGCTGTAAAGGTCGCTCCTTTTGGTTGCCGATTTTCCAGCAACCTGCTCAGGGGCTATGGTCTCCGCCGTGCCGACCAGACCTCCGGTTGCGGTCAATCTGGCGCTGGCGAACAGGCTGGCCACACCAAAATCGGTCAACTTCACCTGGGGGCAATCCGGCCAGCCTTTCACGAGGATGTTGGACGGCTTCAAGTCACGGTGCACCACACCCCGGTCGTGGGCATGTTTGAGGGGTTGGCAAATCTGGATGGCCAATGCCACCGCTTCTTCCCAGGGAAACGCTCCGCGGGATTGCAACAATTCCTGGAGGCTGCCACCATCCACAAATTCCATGGCAAAACCGAGATGTTCTGCCGAATGGGTTGCCTCCAAAAAGGTCACAATCCCCGGATGGGACAGCTTGGATAGGATTTCCATTTCCCGCTGGAAACGCAGGGAAATACCGGGTTCCTGGGTCAAGGATGCCGGAAGGATTTTGATAGCGGCCTGTTCTGGAAATCCATCATTTGCCGATGATTCCAGACGGTCAGCCAGCCAGACTTGGCCCATGCCTCCACGGCCGATTTCGCGGACAAGCCTCCAGCGCCCGAATATCCGCTCCTCCCCTGCCATCAAATAACTCCAATTGGGAAGATGCGACCTATACTTGGCTTGATATTGCAGGAAATTCCGCCGTCACGTTTTTGGAACCAGAACAGGAGACATGGCCTGTGCGCCCAGACCCCTCAACGGCTCTCCTGCTGATCGCCCACGGAAGCAGAAACCCGCTGGCCAATCTGGACCTTGTCCATATCGCGGAGAGTTTCCGCAACGAGGGGTTCCCCAAGGTCGAGGTGTCCTACCTGGAACTGGCGCCTCCCGATATCCAGGAAGGCGGGTCTGCGTGCGTGGTTCCGGGAATCAACACTGTGCTGATGCTACCCTATTTCCTTTCGGCTGGCGTTCATGTCCGGCAGGACCTGGAGGAAGCCAAGAAAAATCTGGAATCCAGCCACCCTGGGGTCAGCTTCATTCTGGCCAAGCCCCTGGGGCCCCATCCCCAACTTGTGGAAATACTCAAACTCCGCGGGGATGAGGCCTTGACCCTCAGGTAACGGCTATCTCCCCAGTGTTTTTGCCAACTCAAATATTTCAGCTGCTTCCAATCTTCGGCTATTTTTCTCAAAAAGGCTGGCGACACAGGCGCGGTGTAACTTGATTTTGAACCCACCAACACCCAATGCCCCGTAACAAATCAGGCCGGATCTTTCCCTGGCACAATCAGTCGGTTCAATTCCCTCCAAGCCCAGGGGGGGCACCCCATTCAGGTCGATCAAAACCTGGATCCCCCCCAAACTTGCCAATCTGGAAATTGATGTGAATTTTGCCCCGGCCGCCCCGGCGGATACCACCAGGGGGCACCCCTGGACATTCCGGGCAATGTCATCTTCATTGGTTATTTCCACCGGGACCACTGCTTGGGTATTGCTGGTGTTAGACAATCGCTGGGCAATGGTTTTGGCGACCAAATCCGCTTTGGACTTGCTTCGGGAACCCAAAATCACCTTGGCACCCTCTCTTGCCAACAACAGGGCCACCCTGGAACCCACCGGACCTGTACCACCCAGAACCAGCGCCTTTTTTTCGCCGAAGTTCATGTGGTCGGAGGCCTTGCGCACTGCTGCCGCCGCGGTGGTATTGCAACCGTTGGCGTCGAGCATGGTGGAAACCTGAAGGCCGTATTGCGGAATCATGGCCCTGTGGACTTCGTCCAGGATTGCCTCCGCTTGCCCGACATTGCTTCCTCCGACAAAGATCGCCGTACGCTGCAAATCCTTCGGGGAACGGGTGAATATGCAACCATGCACCAGTCCTTGGACTTGCGAAGGCTTCACCCCGCCATGGGCGAAAACGACATCAGCGCCCGCATCCACCGCGACCACCCGGTCAAAGACACTGGCTTGCTCATCCGGATCCAGCATCAGGAGAATTGTCCGTTTATCCATTGTCATCACCCGGTTTTTATGCATGTACCTTCGAAAGCAAAAAAGGCGGGGACATCACGGATGTCACCGCCTTGCATGGCATTTTTCCCGGCAATTCCCGGTATTCAACCGGGAGCCGAGCCGAAAAAAATGAATTACTTGGGAGAGAAGGGGTGTTTCGCCGCGGCCTTCTTGGCGGTCACTTCCGAAACCGCTGGCTCATTCTTCATGGCCCGGGCGATTGCCAACTTGGTAGCGTCGTAGTTGTATTGGAAAATCTTGTTGTCATCGGCGGCCGCGGGGTGAATGAACACACCGCAAACCACCACCAGTTCGTCGGCCTGGTTGGAGGGAATGACGCCTTCGGCGGCACTGTCGGCAACCGCGCGTGCCACGGCAGCCTGGGCTGGACCAAACATCTGGACAGCCTGCTTCATGCCTTTGATGGTGACCTTGGTGATCATCACGGTGGCCGGCTTGCAAAGGAGGTTTGGCTCGACGACGGCGAGGAGGGAACTGTGCCCGGCCGACTGATTCGCCAAGGCGTTGGCGAAAGCCACACCAACAGGGCCATTCTTGCTGCCGATCAGAAGGTCGATATGGGCGATCTCGTTGCCGTCACCGACCAGGGCTTCACCGATGTGCATGGACATGGGAGACAATCCTTTACTGGGTAAGGAAAATGGGAAAGGTTGATGCCTGACCAAAAACCGATTCTTGCCAGACTGTAGTTGAAAATACAGGTTGGAAAGACGGTTGGCCAGCAAGAGGCGGTTATCTTGAAAAATCGGGCAAAAAAGTTATCATTTTGGCAGGGTTCCAAGGTGTGAATGGCACCACCTTCGCCTTGGAAAGCTATCGGTTCAACCATTTTCAAAGGTGTTTCACTTCGCCTTTGGTGCCCCACATCCCAAGAGGTCATCGTTTCAAGATGTCACAGCCAGCCTTTACCGCCACCAAAATGCTCACCATGGGCCTGACTCCGGGCAAACTGCGTGGCCTGCAAAGGATCAGCAATCCAAACGGCACGCTCACGATGGTTGCCACCGACCAAAACAGTTCCATGATCGCCATGATCAAGGACAGCCTCAAGAAGAAAGGTGAGAATCGGGAGCCTACCTTTCAGGAAATTGTCGAGGCCAAAATTGTCCTCGCATCCACGATCACCCGCCATTCGTCAGCCGTTCTCGTGGACGGTTATTACGGGGTTTGGAATTCCATGGTAAGCCTGGCGGTGCCGAGGGATGTCGGCCTGCTCGTCCGTGTCGAGAAATCTGGCGGTCAGAAAAGCAAGCTGAACGCTCCTTTGGGCGAGTACGAGCCCGGGTTCAGTGTGGGCAAGGTGAAACGGCTTGGCGCGGATGCGGTGAAGTTGCTTGCCCAATTCGAGCCGACGGAAGGGGAAAGCGCCGAGCACCAACTGGCCTTCATCCAAGATGTTTACGATCAATGCAAGAAGCACGACATCCTGCTGCTGCTCGAACCGATCGCATTCCCGTTCGGCGACGAGAAGAAGGACAGCGCCAGCTTCCTGAAACGGAAGGCCGAAACCGTGATCGAAAGCGCCCGCCAGCTAAGCCGCTGGTGTGATGTCTACAAGGCAGAATTCCCTGGCATTCTGGGTCAGGAAAGCGATGCCCAATTGGTCGCGAACCTGAAAGCCCTCAATGATGCCAGCGAAAGGCCCTGGGTGCTCCTGAGCGCCGGGGTCGATTTCCCCGACTACAAGAAGCAGGTGGAAATGGCGATGCACGCCGGGGCAAGCGGTGTCCTCGGTGGCCGGGCCTTCTGGAAGGAATATTTCCTGCAGGATGGTCCCGCCAAACAACGGGCCTTCGCCGAAGGCGAATGCGCCGACCGTGTGAAGCAAATCGACGAAATCGTTCGCACCAAGGGTACCCCCTGGTACAAGTGGTACGGCCTAACTTTGGAACAGATTCACGGTCTGCGCGCCGCGGAAGGCTGGCACTTCCGTTACGGCGAAAAGTTTGGCGCCAAGGGCGTCGCGACCGGCGGCGAGGAATGGGGTTATTAATCCCCAACCTAGTTGATCCGTTAAACAAAGATGGGGCGCGGCTTAATTTGCCGCGCCCCATCTTTTTGGCATTTTCCGTTCAACTTCTAAGCAGGTGAAACAAGCCCAAATTCCTCTCGAAGGCATCGCCCGGCCTCTTGAACCTTGGCCCGGTCCACCACCACGCTGAGTCGGATTTCACTGTTGTTGATCATCAGGATGTTGATGGAGTTCCTGGCCAAAGCGCCAAACACCGCGCTAGCCACCCCGGTGTGGCTCCGCATGCCAACTCCAATCACATGGATGGTGGCCAGTCCATTTTCAGATTCCACCCGGCAATCGGGTGCGATTTTTGCCATCAGGCTGTTGGTGACCGATTTGGCGCGTTCCAATTCGGACAGTGGGACAGAAAAACTCAAATCGGCGAACCCCCTGGAGTGATTCTGCACGATCATATCCACAACGATTCCGGCGGCGGCCACAGCCTCAAACACCTGCGAGCAATAACCGGGGGCATCCGGAAGACCATAGATGGCCACGCGCCCCTGGTCCGTCTGGTGCTCGATATCGCTGACCATGATCCCTTCCATATTGGCGAGGCGCTGGGTCAGCAGGGTTGCCTTTTTTTCACAGGAAAGCGGATTGGGATTCTGATCCGGGATGATTTTCGGGGGTACTGTCACGGCCCGTTTGTCGAGATCGAACGCGTGATGAACCAGTCGAAGGGCCCGCAATCCGTCTTGCTTGTCCACGAGAACAGATATCTTAATATCGCCCGTTGTAATCATCCGAAGGTTGATTTTTTCCCGCGAAAGTGCGGCGAACATCCGTTCGGCAACTCCGGTATGCACCCGCATGCCGGCACCAACCAGGGAAACCTTGCTCACCTGGCCATCATGTTCCACCCGGGCCCCCATCTCCCTGGCGATTGGATCCAGCAGGGCCAGGGTTTTCTTCAGGTCGCCGGCGGGCACCGTGAAACCAATGCTGGCACGGCCTTTGGTGCTTGGATTTTGGGCGATCATGTCGACCACAATGGCCTGAGCCGCGATGGCCGTGAAAATGCGATGGCTGATTCCCGGGGTATCCGGGACATCCTCCACCGCGATGCGAGCCTCATCCTTGATGATTGCCGCTCCACAGACCGGGTTTTGGGTCATCCAGGATTGCTCCGGGATGATCCATGTGCCTTCAGCGTCGGAGAAGGAGGAACGGACCATCAGGGGCACATCGAATTTTTTGGCGAATTCGATGCTGCGGGAATGCATCACTCCTGCGCCAACCGATGCCAGTTCCAGCATTTCGTCGTAGCTGATGGCCTCCATTTTCCGAGCCTCGGGCACGAGGCGCGGATCGGTTGTGTAGATACCATCCACATCCGTGTAAATCTCGCACTGGACCCCCTTGTCGGGTCCGCCTTCCTGTTTCAGGACGGCCGCGAGCGCAACGGCAGTGGTGTCTGATCCCCCCCTGCCCAGGGTGGTGATGTTGCCCTCATCGTCCGTGCCTTGAAAGCCGGCGACGATGACGATCTTGCCCTCGTCCAGGGACTGACGCATTTTTGCCGAATGGATGCTGCGGATCCTGGCCTTGGTGTGGGAACTGTCGGTGACGATTCCCACCTGGGCCCCGGTGTAACTGATCGCCATCGCCCCCATCGACTGAATGGCCATGGCTAAAAGCGCTATGGAAATCTGTTCGCCTGTGGAAAGCAGCATGTCCATTTCCCGGGCGGGAGGATTGTCGGTGATCTCCCTGGCCATTTCGATCAGGTCGTCGGTTGTGTCGCCGCGGGCGCTCACAACCACCAGAACCTGGTTCCCTGCCTGCAGGGCCCGGATCGCCTTTCGGGCCGCCGCCTTGATCCGTTCAGCCGTCGCCACGCTGGTGCCGCCAAATTTTTGAACAACCAAGCCCAAGGGATCACCCTCCCTCCAAACCCGAATCGCCACCTGTGATAAAGCAAGCGGCCTTTTGAATATGTACCAGACTACCCGAAAATTAACGGATAAATCAGGCGAACCGGCCTCCCCGGAACCACTATCGCCAGCGGAAAAGCCGCAGCGCCAGAACGAAAGCGGCGGCGGCCCAGCCGAAAAGGATAAGCAGGTTCCCGTATATCTCGGCCAGGCCGGAGCCCTCGTTGATCACGCCGCGCAGGGATGCGTTGAGTGCCGTCAGGGGCAACGCCTGAATCAATGGTTGCACCACCTGGGGAAACCGGTCCGAGGAAAAAAAGACGCCCGAGAGAACATACATGGGAAGCATGGTCAGGTTCATGAGCCCGCTGACCGCCTCGTAACTGGTGGCGCGGCTGGCCACGAGCAGCCCGATGGCCTGAAAACAGACCGCTCCAGCCAGAATCGTCAGGGCAAGCGTGGCCACACTCCCGTGGATGGATACATCGAAAGCCAGCCAAGCGAACCCTAGAAGGATCATGATTTCAAGGAGCAGGAACCCCATTCGCCCAAGAACAAGGCTCAACAGGAAATCCACCCGGCTCATGGGGGTGGCGATCAACCGCTTGAGCAGTTTTCGCACCCTCAGATCGACCGTCACATATCCAAGGCCCCACAAGCCCCCGCCCATGAGGTTCATCCCGAGTAATCCTGGAATCAGAAAATCAATGTAACGCCCCCCGGTTTCGGCCGTTTCTTCGACCCGGATGCCATTTTCCGCCTTCCTTGAAACCGGGGCCGAACCTGAACCTTGGGATGCCGATCCGGCCTTGGTCTTCCACAGGACAGCCTCCACCACACCCTGCGCCAGAGCGGACTCCGGTCGATTTTTTTCAGTTTTCAGGACCAGCCCGGCTGATTCCACCTCCACAACCAGCGCGGTCTTACCCAGGGCAAGCTCTTTGCTGGCCTGGCTGAAATCCAGGATCCTCAGCTCGATACGGGGATCTTTGCCCAGGCTTTCTAGGGTTTCCGCCCACAAGGGTCCGGGGGATCCAGCAGCATTGGTCACGGCGACAGGGATACGCTCGACGGGTCGATCCCTGAAGGCGGTGCCCAGGGCGACCGCCAACACCAAGGGAAAACCGTAAACCCAAAAAATGGCCGCTGGTTCCCGATAAAAATCCCTAACCCTGGCAAGGATGAGTTGCCACATGGGGGACTGGGGAGACGAATTGACCTCCAGTTGCTCATCCAGATTCATGGCGTCTCATCCCGAAGGTTTCGCCCCGTCAAGGCAAGGAAAACATCCTCCAAGGTGGCCTGCCGGACATTCAGTGAGCTCAGGCCGGCCCCGGATTTTTCTACCAGTGCCAACAAGGGAGGAATGGTTTCATGGGGACGATCCACGCGTAATACCAGGTGATTGGTTCCGTCCGCCGCCCTGCTGTCGGTTACCGATTTCGCCCCGCTGACGCCTGGAAGCTGGAGGATTTCCTCCCTGCGCGGTTCAGGGCCAAAGGTCCCAAGCTCAATCAGGTTGCCACCACCCCACTGTCGGATCAATTCCACCGGTGTTCCCAAGGCTATCACCTTGCCGTGATCAACAACCGCCAAACGGTCACAAAGCTTTTCCGCCTCATCCATGTAGTGGGTTGTCAACAAGATGGTTTTGCCGCGCAATTTGAGCGCCCGCACTACCTCCCAAACCTGCTGGCGTGACTGGGGGTCAAGCCCGGTGGACGGCTCGTCCAGGAATAGGATGTCGGGGTCCCCGACCAGCGCGCAAGCCAGGGCCACGCGCTGTTTCTGACCCCCTGAAAGAGTGCTAATGCGACTGTCGCGTTTGGATTCCAGGCCGACGATGGCTATCGAGGCGTCCAGGGTGAGGCCCCGATTGTAAAAACTGCGGAAAAGCTCCAGAGTTTCCGCCACGGTCTGCTTTTCGGAAAGCCTGGTCTCCTGGAGCGTGATACCGATCCTTTGGCGAATTTCTGCCCCATCCATCTCCCAGTTTTTGCCAAGGACTCGCACATCACCCGAGGTTGGATCCTGCAGCCCCTCGAGTATTTCCAGGGTAGTCGTTTTCCCGGCCCCGTTGGGCCCCAGAATGCCGAAGCATTCACCCATGCCAACCTCAAGATCAAGGCCCCTGACGGCCTCGACCGGAGGCTTGCCGGGAAATGTCTTGACCAGGTCCTGGCAAACAATGGCTTCCATGATGGGTTCCGAGAATTTCACCTGAGACGGTTCCGAGAATTGTCAGTCCCGTTTGATCGCGCCCTGGTCCGCCAGGGCCACCGCGCGCACCGGGGAACCATCCATTCCCGCGAAAGGCAAGGGCAGGGCGATGAGCGTGAACACCGAGGCTGTTATTTGGTCCAGATTGGTCAGGTTTTCCAAAATGCTGGCGCCGGCTCCAAGCCAAAGCAGGTGGGTTTCAAAAGGGGGATGGTCGATGGATGGAAAATCCAGGCCTATCAGGTTGACCTGCCGGTCCAACAACCAACGGGCCGCCTCCGGCCCGACAAAGGGATGCCCGGTGAAATAATCCGTTTCCCTCCAGCGCGAAGACCAACCGGTTTTAATCACCGCGCGCCGGTGGTGTGCCAGATCGGATTCAAACCGTTCGAAGTGACTGGGCCTGATTTCGGCTTTATTGTCCAAACCCGGCAGATCAACAAGCACCGCTGGCCCCACGCACCGTTCCAGCGGCGTGGTGTCGATGGTGAATCCCCGAGGGAGGAAATGATACCCGGCGTCCATATGGGTGCCGTTGTGCAATCCCATGTTCACCCGTCCAACATGAGCCACCGGGGTTCCGTCCGATTCGAACCCATGAACCGAATCAGCAGAAAGGTGTGCCCCCGCATCACCGGGATATACCGGTAACCCGCGCTCGATCCGGTGCGTTAGGTCAATCACCTTCGACATGGGGACACTCCTTGTCCGTCCAGGGATTTGGGATCTTTCTCAAATGGAATACTCGGGCTCGAACACCCTGCCACCCCGTGGCGCCACCCATACCTCTTGGCCCGATTTCAGCCCCAGATTTCGGAATCTTTCCGGGGTGACCTCCACGCTCGCGGAGCAATCCCCGTCCGCTGAACGCAAATGAACGCGCATGACAGGGCCTGCCGGGTGGGTATGCACCACCTTTGCGGGGAGGGCGCCACCTTCCGATGGTTGCCTGTAAAGCTCCAACTCATGGGGACGCACAAAAACCAAGTTGGAGGCGCCTGTCGAGGCCCCATCCTTTTGGGCATCGAATTTCCCCGGGGCGAATCCGGTGATGACCGGCTGCCCGTCCTCCCGAACAAATCCCTGAAAAACATTCACATGGCCGACAAAATCCATCACAAAAGGATTGGCTGGCCTCTCGAACACCTCCGCCGGGGAACCAATCTGCTCGATCCGGCCCCCGCGCATCACCACCACTTGGTCGGCCACACCGAAGGCGTCCTCCTGATCGTGGGTGACAAACAGCGTGGTCATGTGAATCTCGTCATGAAGCCGGCGAAGCCATTGACGCAATTCCAGCCGAACTTTCGCATCCAGGGCGCCAAAGGGCTCATCCAGCAACAGCACCCTGGGCTCGCTGGCCAAGGCCCGCGCCAGCGCCACCCGCTGCCTTTGCCCGCCGGAAAGTTGGGAGGGGTATCGATTCCCCAAGCCGTCCATGCGCACCAGGTGAAGCAATTCGCCAACCCTTTGCCGAATTTTTTCCTCTGGCCATTTTTTGACCCGAAGCCCGAACGCGATGTTTTCAAAAACAGGCAAATGGCGGAAAAGGGCGTAATGCTGGAATACAAAACCCACATTACGCTTTTGGACCGGGGTCCCTGTGACTTCCTCATCCTGATAACGGACCAACCCCTGATCGGGGGTTTCCAGACCGGCGATAATCCTAAGCAGCGTGGTTTTTCCGCAGCCGGATGGGCCAAGCAAGGCCATTAATGAACCGGTGGGCGCTACCAGCGAAACCTGGTCCAAGGCTCGAAAAGCCCCGAAATTTTTGCAAACACCCTCCACCTGGATGCTCATGGCACTCCTTTACCCCCTCCGAGGCCCCATGCCGGCTCTCATTTTTGGGGCGCTCCAACCAACCGTTCCCGGTCCCTCCGGCCAAATCGACTGTTTTGCCGGACGTCGCAACCAATCGTCGGGAGATTTTCCGTTGAATCGGTGACGGGCCGCTGGCGTTCACTCCACCTTGCGGTCAGATTCGGTTTTGACCAATGTAATGTAATGAATGAATTGAGTTTCCGCCGGTTTGCAGCCCGCGGAACAGGGCGGCCCTGAGAATCCTTTTGTGCCAGGCCGCCCTTTTGGAGAGCAGGAATGAGCAAGCAACCCCGTCAGGAAGGCGAGGTCGACTCCGGATTGTCAATGACCGGGCGCCCCAAAAGGGGTGTGCCCGAGGGTTTGTGGATTCAATGCCCTTCCTGCAAAGCCACTGTTTTTCGCAAGGACTCTGAAGCCAAGTCCAATGTCTGCCCGGAATGCCAGCACCACTTTTACCTGCCAGCCGCAGACCGGATCAGGCAGATGCTCGACGAGGGTAGTTTCGAGGAGTGGGACACCGGGTTGTCCCCCTGCGATCCCCTCGAGTTTTTCGACCGGATGCCCTACAGCGATCGCATCGTCAAGGAGCAGGCCCGAACAAAAATGAAGGATGCCGCCGTGGTTGGCCGGGGTTACATCCGTGGCCGTCCAGTGGTCTTAGGCATCACGGATTTCGCCTTCATGGCCGGAAGCATGGGCTCAGTGGTGGGCGAAAAGCTCACCCGCGCCGTGGAGGCAGCGACCAAAATGCAGCTGCCGCTCATCATAGTCAGCGGTTCAGGCGGGGGCGCCCGCATGCAAGAAGGAATCCTTTCCCTGATGCAGATGGCCAAGGTTTCCGCCGCCTTGGGGAGATTTCATCAAGCCGGCGGTCTCTACATCGCCATCCTCACCAACCCCACCATGGGAGGGGTTGCCGCCAGTTGGGCCCTGCAGGGAGATATCACCCTGGCGGAACCCGGCGCACTGATTGGGTTCGCGGGAAAGAGGACCATTTGGAACACCGTCCGGCTGGAACTACCTGAAGGATTTCAGACCAGCGAGTTTTTGCTCCGCCACGGGTTCATCGACCGGATTGTCCACCGCAAGGATCTGCGCACCGAGGTGGCCCGCCTCATCGACTACTGCCAGCGGTGAGACATGTTCCAGTGGTTATCCAGCCTTTTCGGAGGCAAGAACAAAAAGGGACCATCCTCCAGCGCTCCAGGGATCAAATCCCCGGGACTTGCTCCTCCAAAGCCCCTGAATCGCGAGGATGTTGACAAGCGTTTCGACAAGGGCAACCGGATCGGTCAGGGCAGCATGTCCAAGGTCTTCAAGGCCTTGGACCGGAAACTGGGGCGCAACGTCTGCCTGAAGCTCCTCGACGCCAAAAAAACCGAGCATTTCGAATCCAGGTTCAAGGGCTTGAACAAGCCACCTGAGGGCGAAATCTGTCATAAACTCCGGCACGATAATATTGTCCAGACCCTGGATTTCGGTGTTCACAGCAAAACCGGCGAACCCTTCATCGTCATGGAATTCGTCGACGGGGTTGGCCTGAACTTTTTGATTGAAACCAAAAGCAAGAAGTTGCAGGGCAACCGGATCAACTTCCTTCGCCAGATTGCCAGTGGCATCGATTATCTCCACAAATCCGGTTACCTGCACCGCGATATTTGCCCTCGGAACATCATGGTTTCAAACGAAGGCGTGGTGAAGTTGATCGATTTCGGTTTGGCCATTCCCAACCGTCCTGAATTTTGCCGTCCAGGCAACCGGACCGGCACGCCCAACTACCTGGCGCCCGAAATCATTCGCCGCTCCAGCACCGACTTGCGGGTGGACATGTTCGCCCTGGGGGTGACAGCCTACGAAATGTTCACCCAAAACCTGCCCTGGGAAAGCTCCCAATCGATGCAGGCCCTGATCGGGCATATGAACAGCCCGCCCAAGGATCCCCGTGATTTCGTGCCGGATATGGCCGACGCCACAAGGGAATTCCTTTTGAAAGCCATAGATCGGAATCCATCCTCGCGCTTTCAGTCTGCCGCGGATTTCCGTGAAGCCTTGGACAAGGTGATCGAATGATTTCCCGTACCCCCCAGGATTTGGAACTCTTGGAGCTGCTGGTCACCACCCCAAGCCCTCCCGGTCAGGAAGGCAGATTGCAGTCCCGATTGGCCGAATGGGCGCGTCCTTTCTGCGACGACTTGCGCCAGGACAGCCATGGAAACCTGATCGCCATCCGCTACGCGGACAAAAATCGTGCCCCCAAGGGAGCTTCGGAAAACCAAAAGGTGCTGCTTGCCGGGCACTGCGACCAGCTCTCACTGATGGTGATCCATATCGATGAGTCGGGTTTCCTGCTGGTTCAGCCCGTTGGCGGCTGGGACTTGGCCATTCTTCTGGGCCAACCACTGACCCTTTGGGTGGATTCAGGCCCCATTCCCGCGGTGTGCTCCCGCAAGGCACCACACTTGATGACCCCCGAGGAACGTAACAAGCTTCCCCTCTGGCATGACCTCTGGGTGGATGCCGGGTTCAAGGACAAGAAGGAAGCGGATTCCGTCGTGCAAGTGGGGGATTTCCTGACGGCAGACCTGCGCCTCAAGTGGATGCGGGGTGGTTTCGTATCCGGCCCCGGGTTGGATGACAAAACCGGAGTGTGGACCATTTTTGAATCCCTGCGCCTCCTGGCGGGAAAACCCTTGGCTGTGGACCTTTATTGCGTGAGCACTGTCCAGGAGGAGATCGGCCTGCGTGGTGCCATGACCAGTGCCTACGGCATCAATCCGACCGTCGGTATCGCCGTGGATGTGACCCATGCGACCGACACCCCCGGGGCCGAGAAAAAGCAGGTGGGCGATGTGCGGCTGACCCAAGGGCCGGTGATTCATCGGGGCCCAAATATTCATCCGCTCGTCAGCAAAATGATGGTGGACACCGCAAAACTAGAAAACATACCCTATCAACTGCGAGCAGTCCCCAAGCCGACTGGTACCGATGCCAACGCCATCCAAACAACGCGAGCCGGCGTGGCAACCGGATTGATCGGAATCCCAAACCGTTACATGCACAGCCCTGTTGAAATGGTTCACTCGGAAGATTTGCGAAACGGGGCCCGATTGCTGGCCCGCTGGGTGGAAAATCTCGACGGTGCTACCGATTGGAATGGTTATTGGTCACAAATTCCGGCGACGACTTAACCTATTACTCAAAAACAAGTTACATCAAAAAAGCACGGGCCGCCCTCCGAGGTGGCCCTTGCCTTTTTTAACCCTCGGGCCAAATAGTGAACAAATGTACAATCCAAGGGCACCGAGGAAACAATCATGGACGATTACCTCGAGGATTCCATCCACCCCGACAGCGGATTGGATTTCGAAAATTGGCTCGATTCAACCGCCCGGAACCTGCTCCAAAAACTGGGATGCCATTGTTCCCCTGTGCTTCCTGCATTTTTCCAGCCTTGGCTGGGTCGCAATCGCGGAGATTTGAAAAAAAAAGCCCCCACGCTTCACCCCCGGGGAAATCGTCAGCGAGGCGAATTGAAAGCCTCCCAGGAATCAGACTCCTTACGCAATGCGGCCAAATTGGCCGGGGCGAACTTTTTAAGGGTTTTTGGCCCCAAGGTTCGGTCGGATAGCCTGCCCGCGGTTTTGGATCATCTTGCCCTCGAAATCCTGGCTCCAAAAACTTGGCTGGAGGAATGCTGGGGGGCTTCACAAACCCTTCAGGCAATCGCCGCCCATTTTCCCGGCCTTTGGGGAGAAAACTTGGCCCTTCGATTGGCCCGGTTTTGGCATGCAAACCCGTCGGCAACAGTAGCTTGGTTTCAGGGTGGGCAACGGATTTGGACCTGCCGGGGAGGATGCAAATCCTACCGGACACCCCTTTCCGATTTGGAAATGGCGGCATGGACAGGCACCCGGGAATACTCA
>Ga0315906_10001713_pt1 | contig 32034 bp, 19 predicted proteins | sample LakEriMetagenome_4_FD_203526 | JGI IMG/M metagenome (GOLD analysis project Ga0315906, IMG submission 203526) | Freshwater fungal communities from buoy surface, Lake Erie, Ohio, United States - Buoy 2 MA122 | ecosystem: Environmental > Aquatic > Freshwater > Lake > Lake biofilm | place: USA... | reverse complement strand
GGCCAACGGGCTGGTTGTCACACCCGGAGTCCCCGGGTTTCCACCCGGGGCTTCTTGGGACGCACGCCGCTCCCACAAAAAGCCCCCGGCGGAAGCCGGGATGTTCCTGTCGAGGGCTCGGCCGGTCTTCCCCCTCGCTAGCGGCGCGACGCTTGTGCCGCGCACCGCCGTTCGGGCAGACTACGAGCCGTGGACATCTCGATCAGCCGCCGCGAGTCGCCCGACGCTCTCGTGCTCGTCGTGTCGGGCCGGCTGGATGCCGAGCATGCCGGCGAACTTGCCCGGGCCGTCGACGAGGAACTCCGTCGCGGCCATCACGCGATCGCCCTCGATCTCGCCGATTGCGGCTTTCTCAGCTCGGCCGGCATCCGCGTGCTGTTCGAGATCCATCGTGCGGCGCAGGGTGTGGGCGGCCACTGCCTGATCCGTGCCGCCAGCCCGCCGATCCGCCGGGTGCTCGATCTCACGCGGCTTGCGCCGATCCTGATGGAGTCGGCGGGGTCGGCCGCGGGCCGCGCGGCGCCGCAGCCCGCCGCCACCGCGGTCGATCTGCTGTGCGGCACGGTGCGGCTCATCGGCCTCGAGCGGCCGGCCGCCGCGCCGCTTTCCGGCCGGCTCATCGGCTCGGCCGCGGCCGCGTTCACGGGTGACCTGTCCGCCACCGAGCGGGTGCCGCTGCCGCGGCACGCCTTCGCCCTCGGCCTCGGCGCGGTTGCCGATGCCGGCCCGCCCGCCGCCCGGGCCGGCGAGATGCTGGCGGCCTGCGGCACGGCCTTCCACCGCCGGCCGCAGCCCTTTTCCGCCGTCGACTACCTGGCGGCCGCCGCCGATCTCGTGCCGGAGATCGACGTCGCCGCCGGGCTTCTCTGGGAGGGCGTTCCGACCGGCCGCGCGGGCTTCGAGGCGGCGGACGATGCCGACGCGGTCGCGATCGACGACCTGGTGGCGGCGGTCTTCGCACATGCCGCGAGCGACACCGTCGCCATCGTCGTCGCAGGTGAGGTGCACGGGCTCGTGGCCGCAGAGCTCATCCGCCCGCTCGCCGCCGCCACGGCGACCGACAGACCGGGCTCCCCGTGCCGCGAGACCGCCGCCCGCTGGCTGAGCTTTTCCCGCGAGCCGGTGCATGCCCGACGCACGGCGGTCGTCGTGGGCGTGGCCACCCGCGGCCCGCCGACCGGCCCGCTCGCGGAGTTCGTGCGGCCGCTGGGCTCCAACGCGGCCTGCGGGCACCTCCATGCGACCGTGTTTCCGTTGCGGCCGTTGCGGCGCGGTGGTGGCGACCTGGCCACCACCGTGACCGACATCACCGCATCCGAGCCGCTCGCCCTCGTGCACCTCCTCGCCGACCCGGAGCCGGTGCTCGGCAGCGGCCGCTCGCAGTTCGTCCGCGGCCGGTGCTGGTTCGCACCGCTGGCCCTCGCCGGAGCCGGCGCATGATCACGCTGCTCTCCACGTGGACGTTCGGTCTCGCCCTGGCCCTCGTCGCGTTGGGCGTGTTCGTCAGCTACCGGCTGTTCTCCTTTCCCGACATCACGACCGACGGCTCGTTCACGCTCGGCGCCGTCGCCACGGCGGTGCTGCTCACGGCCGGCGTCGATCCGCTGCTCGCCACGCTCGGCGGCATGGCCGCCGGCGGCCTCGCGGGCTGCGCGACGGCGGTCCTGCACACCCAGTTCGGCATCGAGCGGCTGCTGGCCGGCATCCTCGTGACGACGGCGCTGGCGAGCGTGAACCTCGTCCTCCTCGGCCGCAGCAATGTGCCGCTCACCGGCGTGCGCACGCTGCTCGACCGGGCCGAGGCGGTGCTCGGCCCGCCGCTCGAGCGGGCGGGCCTCGCGACGGCCGTCGCCGGCGAGACGGCCCGGCTCGTCCTCATGCTCCTCATCGTCGCGCTCGCGATCGCCACCCTCTGGATCTTCTTCCGCACGCAGCTCGGCACGGCGATGCGGGCCGGGGGCGACACGCCCACCATGGCCCGCGCCCTCGGCCGTGACACCGGTGGCATGACGCTCGCGGGCCTGGCGATCGCCAACTCGCTGACGGCGTTCTCCGGCGGACTGGTCGCCCAGTATCAGGGCTTCGCCGACGTGCAGATGGGAATCGGCATGGTGGTCTGGGGCATGGCGAGCGTGTTTCTCGGCGCCGCGCTGGTGGGCCCCGTGCGGCTCGGCGGCGCGCTCGTGTCCACGGCCGCGGGCAGCGTCACCTTTCGGCTGCTCGTCGCGGCGGCACTCCGCGCCGGCCTCGATCCCGACTGGCTCAAGGCGGCCACCGCCGCCGTCGTGCTCGCCGCCCTCGTCGCCCCGCGGTTCCTCTCCCGAGGCAGCCATGCTCGAGCTCACTGACGCGGTCGTTTCGTTCGCCTCGCCCGGCGGCCCCGTCGTCCGGGCCATCGACGGCGTCTCGCTCACGCTGCCGTCGGGCGCGTTCGTCGTCGTGATCGGCACGAACGGCTCGGGCAAGAGCACGCTCCTCGGAGCGATCGCCGGCACCGTGCGGCTCGACGCCGGCGCGATCCGCGTCGCTGGGCACGACGTCACGCGCTGGCGCGAGCACGAGCGGGCACGGCTCGTGGGCCGCGTCTTTCAGGATCCGCGGGCGGGCACGGCATCGAGCCTGACGGTGCTGGAGAACATCGCGGTGGCCGCTTGCCGTGGCCGCCGCGCCGGCCTGCGCTGGGCGACGGGCCCGCAGCTGCGGGACGAGGCGGCCCGGCGGCTGGCGGCCATCGTGCCGGGGCTCGAGGCGCGGCTCGATCAGCCGATCGGTTCGCTCTCCGGCGGCCAGCGGCAGATCGTCACGCTCGTGATGGCAACCTGGCAGCGGCCAGACCTGCTCCTCCTCGACGAGCATACCGCCGCCCTCGATCCCGCGGCCGCCGACCGCGTGATCCAGGCCACCGCCCGGATCATCCGCGAGCAGCGGCTCACCGCGCTGATGGTCACGCACTCGCTCGCCCAGGCCGCCGCGCTCGGCGACCGGCTGATCCTGGTCCACCGCGGGCGGATCGCCCTGGACGTCCAGGGGGCGGCCAAGCGACGGCTCACGGCCGACGACCTCGCCGGTCGGTTCGACGCGCTGCGGCGCGGCGACCAGCTCGACGATGCCGCGGCCCGCACTCTGGCGGAGACGTATGTATGACCGCAGTCGCCACGGCATCGTCGCCGGTCGTCGTCCTTCTCCGGCGATCGCTCCCCACGATTCTCCTTCTCGGCGGCGCCTCGACGCTGCTGCTCGCGACCGATCGGGCCGGCGCGAGCAGGGCGGTTCCCGCCGTGGCCGTGCTCCAGCAGGTGAGCACGTCGCTGCTCGACGACGCCGTGACGGGCATGATCGCGGGGCTCGCGGAACGCGGGTATGTCGAGGGCTCCACGGTCACGATCCGCCGCTACAACGCCGAAGGCGATCTCGCCCAGGCCAACGCCATCGCGCGGGAAATCGCCGGCGGTCCGTTTGATCTGGCGCTCACGTCGAGCACGCCGTCGCTCCAGGCGCTCGCCACCGCCAACGACCGCGGCCGGATCCTCCACGTCTTCTCCGCCGTCGCCGACCCCTTCTCTGCGGGTGTGGGATTCGATCGCGCCGATCCGCTCGTGCATCCGCGGCATCTCGTCGGCTACGGCAGCCTCGCGCCGGTCGATGCCACGTTCCGCATCGCGCGGGCGCTCAACCCACGGCTGGCGCGGGTGGGCGTCGCCCACAATCCGGCCGAGAGCAATTCACGGCGGTTCATGGAGCTGGCCCGGGCCAGCTGCCGGGCCCGCGGCATCGAGCTGCTGGAAGCCGCCGTCGAGAACTCCTCGGGCGTGGTCGAGGCGATCCAGTCGACGCTGTCGCGTGGCGCCGAGGCGGTCTTCGTGCCGGGGGACACGACCGTGTCGAGCGTCATCGACTCGGTCATCGCGGCCGCGGCGAAGGCGGGCGTGCCGGTCTTCACCGTGGTGCCCGGCAGCCCCGACCGCGGCACGCTGTTCGACGTCGGGTTCGACTTCCGCGAGGTCGGACTACTGGCCGGCCGGCTGGCGGGCGACCTGCTTCGGGGCACCGATCCGGCGACCGTCCCGATCGGCGAGACCGCCCGCGAGATTCCCCCGCGGCTGACGATCAACCTCACGGCTCCGGGCTACGATCATGCCCGCTGGCGGGTGCCCGCCGAGTTCATCAGGCAGGCGAAGGTGGTGATCGACGCCGACGGCCGCCGCGACCAGCCCGGGGCGATCCTCAGCGGACCGTTCACCGAAGCCGAGACGGCCTCCTCCCGCGCGGCCCGTTGAGCCCACGGCCGGTCGCCCAAGGCAGCCCTCTGATGCGGGCGTTTCGAGAGCGTGGCCGCGATGATCCACGTGTCGGACCGATTCCTACCCGTTGACGACGGTCGAAAACGGCGGCGCGGGGGACCGTGTCGCGGCGGCCCACAAGGGCGGCGTACACCCGTGCATGCCCTGGAGCCAGAGCGCTGCCGGCCGCGAGTGCCGCACAGGCGAAGGCATCCAGCACCTGCCGTTGCCGAATCATGGAGCAGCCCACGTGCCAGCGGTAACGATCACGTCGCGGGGCTGCTTCGGCGGCGGGTCGGCCGGCAGCCGAACGCGGCCAAGGCCGCGGCCCCGGCGGCCAGCATCACCAGCGTCGCGGGCTCCGGTACCGCGGTGATCGTCACCGAGTTGCCCGAGAGCTGGTCGGCGGTGTAATTCGAGCCCCCGACCGGATCGTCGTAGCGGATCTCCCAGAAGTTCAGGCCGGTCGAGAAGGTCTCGCCGTTCACGAGTTCGTTGCCCTGGTAGGTGAACAGGCCGCTCCACGAGTTGCTCCCGTAGCTGATCAGGGAGAACTTCGTCCCCTGCGGGAACGCGGCGGGCGTGGCGGCCAGATCGGTGAACTCGAGGATCGAGCCGCTGCCGATCGAGAGATTGCCGTTCGAGACGAGCAGGTCGGCGGCCGAGCCGGAGCCCAACACGACCGACGAGTCGACCTCATAGGCATAGATCGAAGACCCGGAGGAGAATGTGGTCGCACCGACGGCGAGCGACTCCACGCTGGCCCCGGGCGCGAGAATGCCGTTGGCCAGCACGGTCACGGCTCCACCCGCCGTGCCACGGCCGCCGAGCGTGGCACCGCCGGCGACCGTGATCGCACCCGTCGCCGTCGACTGGTTGCCGTGAATCAGCAGCATGCCTGCCGACACGGCCGTGGCACCCGAGTAGGTGTTGTTGCCGGAGAAGACCGTCGTGCCCGATCCGATGTTCGCGACGGCCTTGGCCCCGCTGAGAATGCCCGACATCGAGAGGATCGAGCCCGAGGCGACGTCGAAATCGGTGTTGGAGCCGAGCGCGACCGGCAGCGACATCGCGTGCGAGCCGGTGATGACGGCCACCGTGGCGGCGCTCGTGCCCGCATTGAGCAAGGCCAACGAGCCCCCCGACGCGCCGGCCACGGAGTAGGCCGCGGCGGCATTGTTGAACGTGACCGACTTCACGCTCGGCGTGGCGGCGGTGACGGTCACCGTGGCCGAGCCGCTCGTCAGGGCGCTGCCGAACGTGGCGGTGTCGGTGTTCGTGAAGCCGGGGTCCACGCCCGGCGAGCCGTCGAACGTACCCCAGTTCCAGTTGGTGCCGAAGTTGCTCGCCAGCGTGCCCCACTGGCCGCTGCCGTTGACGTTCCAGGTCGACTGGCCGGTGAACACGGTGCCGGTCGTCGTGATCGACCCCGGCGAGCCGACGACCGTGGCCGTCCCGTTGGACAGGCCGGCGACCCCGTTGGCGTTGCTCACGAGCGCGAGGGCGAGCGTGCTGGCGAGCGAGCCGGCGGTGCCCGTGCCGATCGAGACCACGAGGTTGTTGGTCGTCGATCCGCCGGTCGACGCGGCGAGCCCGTTGAATCCCGTGGCCGTCACGAGCGGATTGCCCGTCGAGGCCGACACGTTGAGCGTGTCCTGGAACGAGCCGCTGGTCACCGTCTGGTTGCCAATGGCGGCCGTGCCGCTGGCCGCTGCCCCGCCCCGGTGGATGTAGCCGAAAGTGAACGTCGTGCCCGTGTAGACGGCATTGGCCCAGTCGTAGACGCCGCCGGTGGTGGTGATCCCGGGGGCGGTGCCGCCGACAATCGTGGCGGAGCCGTTCGTCAGGCCGGCCACGCCATTGGCGTTGCTCGTGTAGGTGAGAGACACGGTGCTGGCGAGGCTGCCGGCCGTCGCCGTGTTGGCGGCGAGCGACACGTTGCTCGTGGTGGCGCCGCTCGCGCTGGCCGCGAGGTTTGAGAACCCGGTCAGCGTGACGTTTGCGTTGTTCGTGGAACCGGAAACGTTGAGGAGGTCCTGAAAGGAGCCGCTGACGAGCGTCTGGTTGCCGATGGCGACCGTCTGGTTCGCGGCGGCCGATCCGGTGCGGACGTTGCCGAAAGCGAGCGTGGCGGCCGAGACCTTCGCGTTCGCCCAGTCGTAGCCGGTGCCTGTGACGGTGAGCGTGCCACCTTCGATCGCCGTCGTGCCCGTCGTCAGGCTGGTGCCCGGCACCGAGTTGAAGGTGAGCGTTGCGGTGCCGCTATTGGGGCCGGTGGTTGCCCCATTCAAGCCAGCGACGAGCTGCGACGTGCCCCCGACAGAGAGATAGGGGCTGGGTAGGCCGGTCAATGAGGTCAAACCCCCGTTCGTCGCGCCGGTCACTGCGAGGGCCTGGGTCACCGTGTTGGAGGTCACGAGCGCCGAGTTGACGAGTGCGGTCGTGCCGGAAAGCGAGGTGCCGACGCGGTAGTTGCCAAGGCGAAGGGCGTTGGTGCCGAGCGTGTACTGCGCGAGCACCGTGCCCGATGCAACGAGCGACGTGCCGGCTGAACCGGTTCCGTTGCTGTCTTCAACCCAGAAGTACGACGAGATGAGCGTACTACCAGACGTATAGAGTGATGCGACACCCTGCTTGATTTGATACTTGTCAGACGCCGACCCACTAGACGTACTCGAAACGCGTACTGAGTAGCCAGAGGCCGGAAGGGCGACAGCCGACGAGAAGGTCGAACTGACGAGGACGAAGGATGCCCCTGCCGTGACACGCGATGCTGGAATCGTCGTGCTGGCGATGATGGACCCTGTGCCAGACTGGGCGCCGAGGGCGTTGTAAAAGTCGATGATGATCGGCGCGACGGTCTGCTGCGCACTGACCCGGTTGATCGACAGCAGCACGCTGTCGAGCATCAACGATTGGCCTCCGCCAGCCGTCGTGACCGCGATGTTGTAGGAGAGCGGTGAAGCGTTGCTGACGACGATGTTGCCCGAACCGCTGGGATTGCCGATTTGGATGTAGTCCGCTGCCGACCACGAGCACGGCACGAAGGCGACGACGAGGCAGACGAACAACCGCGCGGCGAAAAACTTGGGCATCGATGAACCTTCGAGGCTTTTCCTGACGGGCACTCACCCGACGTCCCCTCCCGCAACGACTGTGCCAAAACCGCCGATTCGTCCTTGGATTTGCCAGATTCGTCCCTGGCGCTCGCTTCGCGTACGGCTTGAGACATGGACTTAAGTCCAATTCTGCCAGAGACTTGCGCCGTTTCTGGCGTCAACAGAGGGCGACCCGAGGGTGACGGAATGCGCAAGACCCAGCCGGTCGGCTCCGGGGCAGTGGCCTCAGGGTTGCCTGTCCGGGTGGAGCGATTCGCTCCAGGGGGCTGGTCGAATCACCCCGCGCGCTGGGGCGAATCGCTCCACCCCGCGGCGCGCACCTCAACCCTAGTTCGCGAAAAACCTCGCGAAAACGTAAGCCAGCGGCGGTTTCTGTGTCCCCGTTCGCGATTAACGAATGCGATCCGCGTGCCAAACGCTTGACTTTTCCGGAGTCAGACTGGCGTAGCGAACCCGGCCTCAAGGCTGGACCCGCGGTCGGCATGCCTCGCATCCTGCTCGGGCAGACGTGTTCCACAGTCTGCTGACCATCCGTGGGCAAAGCCCTCCATGGCCTTTGCCCACTTGGCCGACCGGTGGAAACGCCGCGGGTTTCCACGGTCGGCATGCCTCGCATCCTGCTCGGGCAGACGTGTTCCACAGTCTGCTAACCTGGTCTCGAGGCGGTCGGACGGACGGAGAGGCTCTCATGGCGACGCGGTTCGGTGGGACGTGGCGTGCCTGGGCAGCAGCGGTGGCCGCAATCCCGGTCCTCGTGTCGGTCGCATCTGCCGCCGACGACTCGCCGCGGACGGTCTTTGCCCGCTTCTGCGGGGCCTGTCACTTCGCGGGCGCCGAGGAAGGCGGCGTGGCCATCGACCGCATGCTCGCGGCCACCGACGTGGGCCGGCAGGTCGATCCCGGCTCGGCGGAGCACGCCGGCTGGGTGAATCTGTGGAAGAACCTGCGGGCCGAGACGATGCCCCCGGCCGACGAACCGCAGCCGTCGTTCGCCGAGCGGCGGCGGATGCTCGAGTTCGTGTCCCGGGACGTGATGGGCGTCGATGCCCGGCGGCCGGACCCGGGCCACGTGGTGCTGCGGCGGCTCAATCGCGTGGAATACGCCAACGCCGTCCGCGACCTGACCGGCAGCGAGGAAGACCTACGGGACGACCTGCCGGCCGACGACACTGGCTACGGCTTCGACACGATCGGCGAGGTGCTGTCGGTCTCGCCGCTGCTGCTGGAGAAGTACGTGGACCTGGCGGCCCGGGTCGGCGACCGCGTCGCCGCCGCGGCGACGGCCGCCACGGCCGACGGCTATCCGGCCCGCCTCCGCCGCCTGTTCGCGTTCGGGCCCCAGCCCACTGACCCCGCGGCCCGGCCCGAACACCTGCGGCGCACAGTCCGGCGGCTCGCCGAGCGGGCCTTTCGCCGGCCGGTCGACGACGAGACCGTCGGGCGACTGATGGCGGTGAGCGAGGGGGCGATTGCCGCACCAGGCGGCTCGTTCGAGGCCGGGATCGCGGCCGCGGTGACGGCGGTGCTCGCGTCGCCCCGGTTCCTGTTCCGGGTCGAGGACGACGCGGCGGCCGCAGCCGCCGAAGGGGCCGTGCCGATCGACGAGTACGCGCTCGCCACGCGGCTCTCCTTCTTCCTCTGGAGCACGATCCCCGACGACGAACTGCTCGCAGCCGCCGCCGCGGGCACGCTCCGGGCGGATCTCGGCTCCCACGTGGAGCGGATGCTCCGCGACCCGCGGAGCGACGCCTTCGTGGAAAACTTCGTGGGACAGTGGCTGCAGACCCGTGATGTGACGGCGTTGCCCTTCGACCTGCGGCGGGTGCTGGGCGTCCGCGATCGACTGGAAGGGGAGAAAATCTTCAGCACCGCGGTGCGACAGGCGATGCGGGCGGAAACGGAGATGCTCTTCGCCCACGTCCTGCGGACGGGGCTGCCGGCCTCCGAACTGCTCGTCGGCCGCAGCACGTTCCTCAACGAGCCGCTGGCCGGCTTCTACGGCGTCGCGGGCGTCGTCGGCGACGAGATGCGGCTCGTGACGCTTCCCGATCACGTGCCGCGGGGCGGCCTGCTCACGCACGGCAGCGTGCTCATGGTCACGAGCAACCCGACCCGCACCTCGCCGGTGAAGCGAGGTCTGTTCATCCTCGAAAACCTGCTCGGCACCCCGGCGCCGCCCGCGCCCCCGGGGGTGCCGCCGCTCGAAGAGGCCGCCGCGCTCCCCCAGGCCTCCACCATGCGGGACCTGATGGAGCGGCATCGCCGCGAGCCGCTCTGCGCATCGTGCCATGCGCGGATGGACCCGCTCGGCCTGGCGCTCGAGGCCTACGACGCCATCGGCCGGTGGCGACCCGAGGCGGCCACCGGGGCGATCGACACCGCGGGCCGCTTGATCACCGGAGAGCGGTTTGCCGACGTGCAGGAACTGGCGCAGGTGATCGCGGGGCCGCGGCGGCGGGACTTTCATCGTTGCCTGGTGGAAAAGCTGCTCACCTACGCCCTCGGCCGGGGAGTGGAGTATTTCGACGAGCCGGCGGTCGATATGATTTTGGAGCAGGTAGGCCCGGACGGCCGGCTCGACCGGCTGGTATGGGGCGTCGTCATGAGCGTGCCGTTCCAGATGCGTCGCAGCCTGCCCGCCACCGCGCCCGTCCCGCCCCCCGCCGCCGAGGGCCGACCATGAGCCGCTCAGACCGTCGAGACGACTCCGGCGCCGTCCCCCGCCGCGCCCTGCTCCGGGGCCTGGGCGTGGCCGTCGCCGTGCCGTTCCTGGAGTCGCTGCGCGGGGCGGGCATCGCCCGGGCCGCGGAGGTCGCCGTGCCCACGCGGATGGCCTTCATCTACATCCCCAACGGCGTCCACCTAGCCCGCTGGCGGCCCCGGGGGGAAGGCCGTGAGTTCTCCTTCGGCCCCTCGCTCGAGCCGCTCGCGCCGTTCAAGGACGCAGTGCAATCGATCAGCGGACTGGCCCACCGGGCCGGCATCGCCGGCCGCGACGGCGGGGGGGACCATGCCCGCGCGTCGGCGACCTTCCTCACCGGCGTGCGGCCGCGGAAGACCGCCGGAGCCGACATCCGTGCGGGGATTTCCGTCGATCAACTCGCCGCGGATGCCCTCGGTCGCCGCACCCGGTTTCCGTCGCTCGAACTGTCCTGCGATGCGGCCCGCAGGAGCGGCAGCTGCGACTCGGGCTACGCCTGCGCCTATCAGTTCAACATCGCCTGGCGGAGCCCGCGGCAGCCGGTCTCCCCGGAGTCGAATCCGCGGCTCGTGTTCGAGCGGCTGTTCGGCGCGGGCTCGGCCGCCGAGCGGCCGGCCAGCCTGGCCGCCCGGCGGGAGCGGCAGCGGTCGATCCTCGACTTCGTCGCGGCCGAGGCGCGGGACCTGCACCGCGGCCTGTCCGCGGCCGACCGCCGCAAGCTCGACGAATACCTCACGGGGCTGCGGGAGCTCGAGCACCGGATCGCGGGCTTCGACGGCCCGCCGCCGCAGGTGCCCGATCGCGACCTGCCCGCCCGGCCGCCGGCAGCCTACTCCGAGCATCTGCGACTGCTGGCCGACATGCTCGTGCTCGCGTTCCAGACCGACTCCACGCGGATCGGCACGTTCATGTTCGCCCACGACGGCAGCAATCGCTCGTTTCCCGAGATCGGCGTGGGCGACGGCCACCACAACCTCTCCCATCACGAGGGCAAGGAGGAGGCGCTGGAGAAGATCGCCCTCATCGACCGCTTCCACGCCGAGCAGTTCGCCTACTTCCTCGGCCGGATGCGGGCGGTCGAGGAGGCCGACGGCCGCAGCCTCCTCGATCACTCGATGGTGGTCTACGCGAGCGGCCTGGCGGACGGCAATCGCCACAACCACGACGACCTGCCGGTGATCCTCGCGGGCTCGGCCGGGGGCCGGCTGGCCGCCGGCCGCCACGTGAAGCTGCCGGGCGAGCAACCGATGACGAACCTCTACCTCACGATGCTCGATCTGATGGGTGCGCCGCAGGCCTCGTTCGGCGACTCGACCGGACCGCTCGACGCCGTGCTGAGCTGACGCCCCCGGCAGCCGGCGGAGCTGGCGACCACGGCCGCGGGAGTCGTGCCCGGCGGCTTTCGGTGTCGAGTGGTCGGCCGACGGCGTGCATCCGGGCGGCCCAGGAAGGCTTCGATGTGAAGCTCGTGCCTCGAGCGGTTCTGGCCGACGTGGAGCGTTGTCCGGACACGTTCGGAGAGGAAGGCGAGGGGGTCGGCGAACGCTCGACGAGCGTGTGGCCGCCGCGGCCACAGCGAGAATCTGCACGACCGCGCAGCGGCGACTTTGGCCGCCCCCGAAGCCAGTGCGACACCACAGTCAGATGCGCTCTAGCCCGAATGGGCAAGAGACGTTCCTTCTGGCGCGGAGCGTCGATCGCCGTTCCAAGGAACTGGCGATGCACGAAAAGCTCATCGGCCACATGCCGGCGGGCCTGAAGAAGCGCAAGGCCGCGTCGGGACGGCTTCGCGACGAGAGACTGGCCGGCGAGCGGCTGGGCCGGTCGGGATCGCGGGCCAGGCGGCCCGGCCCGCGCTTCCGCAGCGCCGCCGCCGGCCCGCCGCCCGACGGCCGGATCACTCGCGGCGAAACTTGTCGCCGGTCCCTGGGCCGGGCTATTCTTGGAGCTTGCGACCGGGGTGCCCCCGGGCAGCCCAGCCAACCCTTCTGCGTGGAGATTCACCATGAACGGCAACCGCCGTACGTTTCTCGCCTCGTGCGGCACCGCCGCCGCCGCCACGGCCGTCACGCCCTACTTCTTCTCGACGCCGCGGACCCTGGCCGACGAGACGCGGGCCAAGAACGACCGCATCGCCCTCGGCCTGATCGGGGCGGGCGACATCACGAAGGCGAACATCGGCGTGGCCAAGGAGTGGATCGACGTGGTCGCGATCGCCGACGCCGACGCCAACCGTGCGGCCGGGGCGAACGAGCGGTACAGCGAGGGGAAGGCCGCGGTGTACGCCGATTACCGCAAGATCCTCGAGCGGAAGGACGTCGACGTGATCCACGTCGCCACGCCCGACCACTGGCACACCAAGCCGGTCGTCGAGGCCATGCTCGCCGGCAAGGACATCTACTGCGAGAAGCCGCTCACGCTCACGATCGACGAGGGCAAGCTGATCCGCAAGGTGCAGAAACAGACCGGGCGGATCGTGCAGGTGGGCACGCAGCAGCGGAGCGCTTTTCCGCTGTTCGTCACAGCCATGGCCCTCGTCGCCGAGGGACGGCTCGGCAGGATCAGGCGGGTGCAGGCGGCGATCGGCGAGGCCCCGGCGAGCGGCCCGGTGCCGGTGGCGCCGGTGCCGCAGGGTCTCGACTGGGATCGCTGGCTGGGGCCGGCCCCGGTGGCCGACTATCGCTGGGTCCAGGGGCCGGCCGTGGTCGGACCGGACGGCAAGGAAAAACTGCCGAAGGCGAACAGCAACGGGCACTACGAGTTTCGCTGGTGGTACGAGTACTCCGGCGGCAAGCTCACCGACTGGGGCGCGCATCATGTGGACATCGCCACCTGGGCGTTGATGCTCAACGGGCAGCAGCCGACGCCGCTGGCGATCGGCGGCACGGCGAAGCACCCGGTGACGTTCCAGGGGGGCGTGCCGGTGGAGAAGGACCGCTACAACACCGCCACCCAGTTCCTGTTCACCGTCGATTTCCCCGAGGGCACGCAGATGGTGATCCGCCACGACACCAACAACGGCGTGACCATCGAGGGGGACAAGGGCCGGATCTTCGTGAGCCGCGGCAAGCTCACCGGCGAGCCGGTCGACGCCCTCAAGGACAACCCGCTGCCTGAAGGGGCCGTGGCGAAGGTCTACAAGAACCTGCCCATGGAGCACAACGAGCGGAAGGCCCATTGGGCCAACTTCCTCTGGTGTGCGAAGCACGGCAAGGAGCCCATCTCCGACGTGCACTCCCACATGAAGATGCTCAACATCTGCCACCTGGCGGGGATCAGCGCCCGGCTGGGCCGGTCCCTCAAGTGGGACGATGCCGCCGAGCAGATCGTGGGCGACGCCGAGGCCAACGCCATGCTCGCCCGACCCTACCGCAAGGGCTACGAGATCGAGACCTAGCCGGCTCGTGGGCGGGCGGTTGCGGTCCGCGCCGGCTCGTTCGTGCCGGGCATGAACCGGCTCGGCCGCCACGCACCGATCCGGTCAAGAACCGCAGCACCGAGCACCTTCCGGACCGTCCACGGAGCTCCCATGTCGGTGGACCTGTCGCCCATCAGCCGACTGGCCGGTCGCGACCGCCGCCGCGGAGCGGCCCTGCTCGGCATCCTGCTGGGTTGGAGTCTCACGGCGGCGGCCGCACCAGCGCTGCCCGGGAACGTGCCGCCGTTTCTCCGTACGCACTGCGGTGACTGCCATGCCGGGGATGCGGCGGCGGGGGGCTTCAGCATCGACGTCATCCTGCAGCCGGCGGACCGGCCTGCCGCGGGGCTCGATCCGCGGCCGTACGAGGCGATCCACCGCCAGCTCTCCAGGGGCAGGATGCCCCCCGCCGAGGCGCCGCAGCCGACGGCGGATGACCGCCGGGCCGTGCTCGCGTCGCTGAACACCTTTCTCGACGGAATGATCGACGACCGCGGCCCTCGCGCCGCAGGATCCTTCGCCCGGCGGCTGAACCGCGAGGAGCTGCAGAACGACCTCTTCGACACCCTGGGCATCGACCGCACCCTGTACAACCTGCGGCCGTTCGCCGAACTGCTGCCCGAAGAGGGCCGCGTCGACGGCTTCGACACCGTCGGCGCCGGGCTCGGGCAGTCGCCGCTGCTGCTGGAGGAATACCGGCAGGCCGTCGACGCCCACCTGGCCATGGTCGCGAACGACCATCGACCGCAGCGGTGGCGGTTCAAGTTCGGCCACCGCTACCTCGACCCGGAGCAGGCCATCTACGAGGGCCTCGGCCACCGCGTCTTCGTCCACGAGCATCGGGGCAACGCGGCCCAGGGCGAGCCGCCCCCGCCACCCCGCCTCAACGGCTCGGTGCCGGCGTTCGACATGACCTGGCAGCTCGCCGGGGAGGCGGCGTTTCCGTGGCGGTCCGAGGCCGCGGCCGAGGCGGCCGCCCGGTCCTTCTTTGGCAACTTCGGCACCGATCGCCGCCGGCGGCATGGCCGCCTGCAACTGACCCGCGACGGCGGCCTGCCCGTCGTCGACGAAGACAGCCTGACGATCGCCGATCGCCTCGGCATGGTGATCGATGATGGCCCGCCGCTGGTGGTCGCGGCTCCCGGACGATACACCGTGCGGATCCGTTGCCGGCTGCGGTTCACCGCCGGGGTGGAGCCGGCGGCCGTCTCCGTTCGCTATTTCAACCGCAGCCATTTTTTCGCCGGTCGTTTCGATCGGCGGGACCTGGCCGACGTGCCGACGTACCGACTCGACGAGGATGCGCCGCGGCCGTGCTTCGAGAACCCCGACCGCGGGCTGACCGTGCCGCCGGGGGAATGGGTGGTCCTCGAGTTCGACGACGTCCGCACGCCCGCGGAGATCCGCAACGAGACGACCGCCGGCCTGACATTCGATTTTCGCTTCGTGAGCCGGGTGCCCGCCAAGACGCGAGAGGCTCCGAGCGAGCGACCGTGGCGGGACGGCCGGCCCGCGGCCAGGCCGACGCTCGCGGAGATCGAGGCCCACCATCCGTTCCTGGTGGACGTCGACTACCTGGAGGTCGAAGGCCCGCATTCCCTGGTCGCCGACCCGGCGGCCCTGATCCCGACCGGTCCCGCCGCCGGGGCGGACGCCCGGACGACCGCCCGGGACTGCCTGGCACGACTCCTGCCCCGCCTCTACCGCTCGCCGGCCGAGGAGGGCGATCTCGAGACGGTGCTGGGCATCTTCGACCGCACCTTGTCGCGGACCGGCGACTTTCGCGAGTCCCTGCGGACCGCGATCTGCGCCGCCTATCTCTCCCCCCGGCATCTGTTCGTCGCGAACACCCCCGCCCGGCGACAGCCCGGCAGGCCGATGTCGGCCCACGAACTCGCCACCCGGCTGAGCCTGTTCCTCTGGTCCTCGACGCCCGACGCGGAACTGCTGGCGGCGGCCGATCGCGGCACGCTCTCCGACCCCGCGATCCTCCGGCGTCAGGCCCGCCGGCTGCTCGACCATCCGTACGCCTCCGAACTGACCGCCAACTTCGCGTCGCAGTGGCTGGGGCTGCACCGGATCGGCCTCAACGAACCGGATGACGAACTCTACGACTACGATCAGGATCTCGAGCAGGCGATGGTCAACGAGACCCTGCGGTTCTTCCACGAGGTCCTCCGCACCGACGGCAGCATCCGGCTGTTCCTCGACAGCGACTGGGTGATGGTCAACGACCGCCTGGCCGGAATGTACGACTACCGGTTTGCCGGCCCGCCGGACGGCAGGCCGTTCTCGTCCTGGCGGAAGGTTTCGGTCGCCGCCCTCGGACCCCGGGCCGGCGTCCGCGGCGGCCTGCTCGGGCAGCCCGCCATCCTCAAGCTGACGTCCGGCAGCATCCGCACCTCGATCGTCGGCCGCGGCATGTTCATCCTCGAGAAGATCCTGGACGATCCTCCGCCACCGCCCCCGGAGAACGTCGGCGAGATCGCCAATGCGGTGGCCGACCTCGATCAGAAAAGCGTCCGCGAGCAGCTGGAGATCCATCGCCTGCGGGCCACCTGCAACGCCTGCCACCAACGGATCGACCCCCTGGGGTTCGCCCTGGAGAATTACGGGGCCATCGGGCAATGGCGGCTGACCGAGACGGACGGGATGCGACCGATCATCGTCGAGGAGATCGTGTCGTCGCCGGACGGGAATCAGGTGAAGACGACGAAGGTCCGCCGGCAGGGCCATCCGGTCGACACCCGGGGCGTCGTCATGGGCGTTCCGGTCGACGGGCCGCGGGCCCTCCGTGAGCTGCTCCTCACCAAGGACGACGTCTTCGCCCGCTGCCTGGTGGGCAAACTCCTGGTCTACGCCCTGGGCCGCAGTCTGCGTCATCAGGACCAGGCGGTCATCGACGCGATCGTCGCCACGACGGCCGGCCGCGGCTACCGCCTGCGGGACATCGTCGAGGCGATCGTGATGAGCGAGAGTTTTCGGACCTATTGAGTCCCTGGCGGCAGACATCCTCGGCCCCGTTGCGGCGGCGGGGTGTCCTGGGATGGCTGCGGACGACGCCGCGGAGGTATGCTTCGGTTTCGCGGACGGCCGGTCTCGGTTCACCGTCGCACCGCTCACGCAGACAGGACGGCGGTTCCATGGCACGACGGATCGATCGTCGCACCTGCCTCCGCGGCACCTGCGCCGCCCTCGGCCTGCCGCTGCTCGAGGCGATGGTCAGCCACCGGGCCGCCGCCGCCGGGCCGTCCGCGGCCCGCGGCCCGCGGCCCCGCCTGCTGTTCATCGACGAGATCGGCAACGGCGTGGACAACGACCGCTGGTATCCCACGCGGCTCGGCCGCGACTGGGAGATCACCGAGACGCTGCGTCCGCTCGCCCCGTTTCGCGATCAGGTCACCGTGCTCTCGGGACTGCGGCAGACCCATGACGACAACGGGCACCTGTCCGCCGACACCTTCCTGACGGGAGCCAGGGCGACGGCGAACGCCGTGTCGGTCGATCAGGTCGCCGCCGAGCATCTCGGCCGCGACGTGCAGTTCCCGTCGCTGACCCTCGGCCCGGGCGGCACGGGCACGCAGCAGGACGCCCGCACGCTGTCCTACGATCGCAAGGGGCGGCCGATCCCGTCGGTCGGCAACGCCGGCAGCCTGTTCCAGAAGCTGTTCGTCCCGCCTGCGGAGTCGGCCATCCGCGAGGCCGAGGCGCGGCTCAGTCGCAACGAGAGCATCCTCGACGGGCTCGAGGCGCAGACGGTCGCCCTCCGCAGGAAGATCTCCCGCGACGACGCCCGCCAGGTCGACGACTACCTCGACGCCGTCCGCGAGATGGAGCGGCAGATCGCCCGCGATCGGGCCTGGCTGCAGCAGCCGCCGCCGGACGTCGACATGGCCTCGTTCGCAGCGGCCCGGGAGCGGGGCGGGCGACACGCCCCGATGTACGAACTCGTCCGCCTGGCCCTGCTCACCGAGCGGACCCGGGTGGCCACGCTGATGTTCACCTCCGGCCTGGGGAGCGTGCACGCCAACACCCATCACCGGGGCCAAAAGAAGAACCTCGACATCGTCGCAGCCCGCGACCTGGAGGCGATGGAGAAGTTCGCCCGCTTCGTGGCCTCGCTGCAGGAGACGCCGGTGGCCGACGGCACGCTGCTCGACCACACCTGCATCCTGTTCGGCAGCCACATGAACAACGGCACCGGCTGGGGCCAGGGATTTCCCTTCAAGAGCACGTTCGATTCCCACTCGGTGCGGAACCTGCCGATCCTGCTCGTCGGCGGTCGCAGGCTGGGCGTCCGGCAGGGGCAGCACCTGCTGTTTCCCGAGGAGAAGACCACGCTCAGCAGCCTGTTCGTCTCGATGCTCGAGTTCGCCGGCATGCCGGCGGCGACCTTCAACGGCGTGGAGCGGGGGCTTCCGGATCTCGGCTGACGAGGTCACCGGTCCGGGCCGGCGAGATTCCACAGCCGAATCGCCTCCTTGCCGCCGGAGATCAGCGTGCGGCCGTCGTGCGTGCCGACGGCGATCCGCCTGCCGTCCTTGTGGCAGGCCACCGCGGTCACGGCCGAGGGAAACGTCCAGGGCCCGCCGAGCGGCTCGGCCGCGGGAAGATCCCACCGCCGCAGCGACCGGTCGTCGCCGCCGGAGAACAGTCGGCCGCCGGGTGTTTCTCGCCGGCGTCGGCCTGGGCGGGACCGTGGCCCTCGTCGCGGCGGCGACCGACGACCGGGTCGCCGGCGTCGCCGTGTGCAACGCCTTCACTCCACTGCGCTCCGGCCCCCGCGGCGCGACGTTCGTGGAAGAGCTCGCCGAGCGGCACGGCCTGGTGCCACGGCTGGGCTTCTTCAGCGGCGCCGAAGAACGGATCCCGGTCGATTTCCCCGAGGTGCTGGCGGCCATCGCCCCGCGGCCGGCACTCGTGATCGCCTCGCAGTTCGACCGCCATGCGGACCATGCCGCGGTCGCCGCGAGCGTGGCCGCGGCCGGGCAGGTCTACCGGCTCGTGGACGCCGCCGACCGGCTGCAGCTGATCGCGGCGCCGAACGTCAACCGGTTCACGGCCGTCGAAAAGCCGCAGGTCGCCGCATGGATCGCGGACCAGGCGGCTGCTGGAGCCGGCCGTCTGATACGGCTCACACTTGAGCCTCGCGCACGCACCTCTCCTGGGCAACAACGGCGCGGGAGGGATTGTCCATGCCCCAGGAGCCGGCGTGGCTGACCAGCGTAGCCAGGGATGGCGGACCGCAGGCAGCCTCGAGAGAGTGGAGGCCTGGAAGGCCGAAACGAACGACCGGCGATGGGGCGTGGGCAGTCCCGACCAGCGTCACGCGCGAGGTTCAAGTGTGAAGCGTATGACTCGCTGGTCGACTGGCGTTCAGACGTGATCGGGCAGCGTGTAGCCCTTGCGGTAGGGCCGCGAGAGGAAGCGGTTGGCCTCGTCGGAGTTGGTGAACCGTTCGGCGGCGGAGTCCCAGCGGAGCCGCCTGTCGGTCTCACCCGTCAGGCCGCTCACCCAGCGGGCGATATTGGCCAGGTGGCCCACCGACGTGGACCGCTGCCCCACCTCCGGCCCGGCGGCCGGCTCCGCGCGGCTCTTGATGCAATCGAGCCAGTTCTGGTGGTGGCCGGCGCTCTGGATCAGTTCCACGGCGGCGGCCGCGGCCGGATCGACGGCGAGGTCAGCCGGAGCGGACGTGAAGCCGCCGCGTTGGAGCGTCAGCCGGCCCTTCTCGCCCACGAAGGTCACCCCGAACTTCGGGCCGTCCGCCATCTCCAGGATGATGTCGCCTGGATAACGCATGCAGACCTTGGGCGTGCGGGGTCCGTTCTGCCGGCCCCCCGGATTCCGAGGCGTGCTCACCTGCGGCTCAAACGCCCGCCCCTCCACCCAGACTTCCTCGGGGCCCCTGGCGTCCATGGCGAGGGCCCACTGGGCCATGTCGAGGCCATGGGCCCCCCAGTCGGTCATCGCGCCGCCGGAGAAGGGCCGCAGCGAGACCCAACTCGGGTCGCTGCGGTTGTCCCAGATCACCGTGTTGAAGGGCAGCAGGTCGGCCGGGCCGCACCACCGCTCCCAGTCGAGGCCCTCTGGCACCGGCTGCTCGGGGAAGTCGGGTTCCATGGGGCTGGCATAGTTGGAGGCGATCACGCGGCTGATTTTCCCGAGGCCGCCGGCCCGGACCAGCCGGCAGCCGCTCTGCTCCCTGCCGCCCGACCGCTGCTGCATCCCGGTCTGGAGCACGCGGCCGTACTTGCGGACCGCCTCCACCACCCTGCGACCCTCGAGGATCGAATAGGCCAGCGGCTTTTCGCAGTAGATGTCCTTGCCGGCCTGGGCGGCATGGATGCAGCACAGGGCATGCCAGTGGTGGGGCGTGGCCACGATCACCCCGTCGATGTCCTTGCGGTCGAGGAGGGCCCTGTAGTCCTGATGGACACCGCCGGCCCTCAGCTCGCCGGCCAATTTCTCGGCCCGCGGCAGGTAGACGTCGGAGATCGCCGCCAGGCTGGCCAGCTTGGCAAACGAACGGGCCAGCGACGAGCCCTGGCCGCCCACGCCGATCCCGCCGAGCACGATCCGCTCGTTGGCTCCAAAGGCGCGGGCGGGAATGAACAGGGGTGCGGTGCCGGAGGCGACGGCGGCGCCGAGGCCCGCCGTGAGGCTCGAGCGAAGCAGCGTGCGACGGGAAAACGTGGCCACCATGGGGTGCGGATCTCCGGGGTCTCGACACCGCTTCGGGTTCTGCGACTGGCCGACAAGCATACTTCGGCGCGTCCGGAAATGCTCGAACGAAATGGACTGTCGAGCTTCGAAGATCTCCGTCGCGTCGATCCCGGCGGCCGACTTCGCGGCCGGGGGCTGGTCGCGGAAGAGCCTGGCCGCGGGATCGTCACCTCGGCCACCTGCCGCCAGGCTTCCGCCCGCCGCTCCTCGACGTCGATCCGATCCGCACGCCCCTGCGGAGAGAGCCGGCCGATCCGACCGGACGATCCTTCGGCTGACGAGATCACCGGTCCGGGCCGGCGAGATTCCACAGCCGAATCGCCTCCTTGCCGCCGGAGATCAGCGTGCGGCCGTCGGGGCTGATCGCCAGGGACATGATCTTGTCAGTCGAGAGCGTCCGCAGCGGTTCGTAGGTCCGCGCGTCCCAGACGCGGATCGTCATGTCTTCGCCGGCCGACACGATGCGGGTCCCGTCGGGACTTGTGACCACCGCGGAGACCTCGCCCTCGTGCCCGCGGACGGTCTGCAAGAGTTCGCCGGACTCCGCGTCCCACACCCGCAGTGTCCCATCCCAGCTCGCCGATACCAGCCGTCGGCCGCACGGGCTGTAGGCCACGGACGTCACGGTTCCCTCGTGGCCCCGCAGCGTCATGACCTCGTCGCCGGTGGCGGCATCCCAGACCTTGAGCTCGCTCTCGCCGTCACCGGTGACGATCTGCCCGCCATCGGGCCGAAACGCCGCGGTGGCCACGTCGTACTCGTTTCCCTGGCTGATGGTGTGCAACAGGCTGCCGTCGCGGAGGTCCCAGATCCGCAAGGAGTCGTCCGCGCTGCCGGACGCCAGGGTGTTCCCGCCGGGATCGAAGCACAGCACCGTGACCGCCTCCTCGTGGCCGGCAAGTCGCTGCAGCATCGTGCCGCCGTCGGCATCACGGATCTCCACCCGGCCGTCGTGCGTGCCGACGGCGATCCGCCTGCCGTCCTTGTGACAGGCCACCGCGGTCACGGCCGAGGGGAACGTCCACGGGCCGCCGATCGGCTCGGCCGCGGGAAGATCCCACCGCCGCAGCGACCGGTCGTCGCCGCCGGAGAAGAGTCGGCTGCCGTCCGGGCTGACCGCCAGCGACAGGACCCAGCGTTCATGGCCGCGGAGCGGACGGGACTCCTCGGCCCAGGCCCCGGCGGCCGCCAGCAGCGGCACCGCCACCGCGAGTCGGCGCCACGTCGCCAGCCGCCCGGTGTTCACGTCAGCAGCTCCGCGATCGGCCCCTTGCTCTCCTTGAACGACGCCACCGGGCAGCGCATCTGCTGGAGGATGGTGAGGTAGAGATCCGAGGCGGACCGCTGCTTGGACTTCCAGCTCACATGCTGGCCGTGCCTGAAGCCCAGGCGGTTGCCTCCCGCCAGCAGCAGCGGAAAGCTGCCGGCCCCGTGGCTCGTGATCTGCGACCCGCCCAGCAGCAGCACCGTGTGATCCAGCAGGCTGCCTTCGCTGGCCTCGATCGCCGCCAGCTTGTCCATCATCCGCGCCAGGCTGGCGCAGTACAGGCGATCCCGCAGGGCGATGAGCTGCATGTCGGGATTGTCGGCGCCGCGGTTTCCCGAGCCCTTGTGGTGGTAGTCGTGCACGCCCCGGGTCGGCGCCCCGGTGGCCTTCGCCCACTCCGCATACTCGTCATAGGCCGGCCCCGCCTCGCCACCGAGGCTCTGCGTCGCCACCCGCGTCATGTCGGTCTGGAACGCGAGCACGATCAGGTCCATCATCAGCTCGATGTGCTCCTGCATGGAGGAAGCCCGGGTGGGCTTCGTCTTGACGCCCGCCTCGTCGAACACCGGGCGGCCCTTCTCGAAGATCGCCGCCCGGTCGTCGAGCCGCTTCTCCACGTCGCGGATCGAAACCAGGTACTGATCCAGCCGCTGCCGGTCGGCGTGGCCGAGCTGGCGCTGCAGGGCCTTGACGTCGCCCACCGCCGTGTCGAGCACGCTGCGGTTGAGGGCGATCCGCGCCTTCGCCTGCGTCAGGTGCGCGGCGTCGGCCGGCGGAAACAGGTTCTCGAACACGGTGCGGTGGTCGCCGATCGCGGGCAGGTCGACGCCCAGTTCGTTCCGCGACAGGGTCGTGGTCCCCGACCCCGACGCATACGACAGGGCGAGCGACGACAGGTACGTGGGGCCGACGTGCTTGGCCGCCACCTGGTCCATCGACACCGTGTTGCTCTCGACCCCGGGAGTGGCGTAGATGTTGTGCCCCGTGAGGAAGTTCTTCGCATGGGGATGGCCGCTGATCCGTCCCTCGATGTGCGACAGACCCGAGAGCACCGAGAACCGCTCCCGATGATGGGCCAGCGGCTGGTGCGTCGGGGAGATCGTGTACTCAAGGCCGGTGTCCTGCGGGAACCACTGGTACTGGTTGATGCAGCCCGGCACGTAGAAGCAGGCCAGGCGGGCAGGATCCCGTCCGCCCGCGGCGGCGGCCCGGGTTCGGCCTGCGAACATCTCCAGCCACGGCAGGGTGATGCCGGCGCCGAAGCCCCGGAGGATCGAGCGGCGGGTCAACGGTTGGAAGCGGATGGTCATGGGACTCCTCGGCTGGGACGGGCGCGTCGCGCGGGACGGGCCCGCCGTGGGTCATCGATCAAGGAACACTGCGGACCTCACCAGGGCCTTGAGCAGATCGCGGAGCGGATATCCCTGGGCGGCATGGTCGTCCATGATCCTGCGGATCTCCACGAGGTCGATCAGGTCGGCCTGCCGCCCGGTGCCGTAGAGCGTCAGCTTCTTCATCAGACCGCGGACCATGTCGGCCGCATAGTGCCTGGCGATCAGCCGCTTGCATTCCAGGAAGCCCTGAAACTCCTCGCCCCGCGGCAGCCTGCCGGCCGCATCCACGGGCCGGGACTGCCCCACTCCGTTCCACTCGATCCGGCCTTCCAATTCCTTCCGACTGTACCGCTCGTGCTCGACATTCCGCCATCGGCCACTGAGGTCGAAGTTCTGGAAGGCGAATCCGAGCGGATCGATTGTACGGTGGCAGACGGCACAGTTCTTGTCTGCCTGATGCTGCACGAGCAGCTCCCGGAAGCTCTTTCCCCGATTGCCGCCCTCGAAGGGCTGCAGGTCCGGCACGTCGAGCGGGGCCGGCGGCGGCGGATCGTCGAGGATGCGATCGAGGGCCCAGGCGCCGCGGTAGATCAGCCAGTTGTCGCCCATCCAGCAGAGCATCGATTGAATGCCGCCATGGGCCAGCACGCCCCCGCCACGCGGGTCGTCCTCGCGACTCTCCAGCACGACCTTCCGCAGGGTGGCCCCCTCCATGCTCGGATAGCCGTAGTGCACGGCGAGGATGTCGTTCATCATGGTCCAGTCGCTGTCGACGATCTCGCCGGCCGGACGATTGTCGGCGAACAGCCGGGACACGTACTGGATCGTCTCCTCCTTCAGCGAACTCCGCAGGTGGCGATGGAACATGGAGTCGCGGTCCTGCAGCGACGCCATCACCAGGGTGATCGGCTGTTCCAACGCCAGCCACTGGGTCACGAACGGGCGGAAGAACGCGGCGCTGCGGGCGTCGGCGAGCAGGCGATCCACCTGCCCGTCGAGCACGGCCGGGTCGCGCAGCTTTCCGGCGGCGGCGAGCTCCCGCAGTTCCCGGTCCGGCGGCGCACCGACGAGCATGAAGCTCAGCCGCGAGGCGATGGCATGCTGGGCGACCACCGGATCGGCGTCCGCCGGCGAGGCCAGATACCGGAACGGCCCCCCCATCAGCACCGCCTGGAAGACCGTCCGCACGGCGTCGTCGAACGACAGCCCGCGGGCGCGGAGCTGCTCGTAGAGGACGACGAACCGCTGCTGCTCTGCGTCCGTGGCAGGCCGCCGCCAGGCCCGTTCCAGCCACCCGCGAATCGCCCGCCGCGCGGTCGCATCGTCGTCGACCATCCCGCCGAGATCCGACCGCCAGGCCGCGGGCGGCCAGGCGGCGCGATGGTCGCGATCGATTTCCAGGGTCTCCAGCACGATGGACGGCACCGGCTGCTCGTCCGGGTTCCGCAACGCCGCCTGATCGAACCGGGGCCGGAGCAGCTTGCCTCCGTCGGGCGGCCTGTCCCCCGGTTTCCCGGGCCAGTCGTTTTCGAATCCGGCCACGGCGTAGGGCACTTCGACCACCGACCTGAGCCTGATCTTGATGTCGTCGCCTTCGACCTGGAGGTCCTCCGTGCGAAACGCGTAAGTCAGGGTCTGCGGCGCGTCGCCGATCGTCCGGTAGTCGACATCCCGGCCGCCGACCGAAACCCAGAGCGTGGGCTGGGGGATCCCCGGCATGGGCCGCCGCGCCGCCACGCGGAGCGTGATCTTCAGGACCGTCTCCTCGCCCCTGCGGGCGGGGAGGCGGAGGAACGATTCGGGCTGTCCCGGACCGGCCCAGGTCGCGGGCAGGAAGAGGCCGATACCCCGCCTGCACTGCATGCCCTTGGCCTTCGACGAGATTCCTTCGCTGCCCCACGCTCCTTCCACGAAGCGGCGAAAATCGGGAAACTCCTGCTCCCGAAAGTCGGCCTGGATCACCCGTTGCCCGGCGGGCTCCATCAGCCGGATCGAATCCGCGGCCCGCTCGGCGGCCGCGAGCACCTGCGAAACCGATTCGGCGGCGTCCTGCAGGCCTTGCCAGCCGGTGTCGAAACCGGCGGTCCTGCCATCTTCGGGCAGTCCGACCGCGAAATCGATGGGCACGCCGATCAGGTCCTGGAGGGCCGCCGAAAACTCCCGGCGATTCAGCCGCCGCTGCCGCCCGCCCGAGTCTCCGGCGTGGGACCTCGCCTGCGCGAGGATCCACTCCTGCAGCAGCCGTTTCTCGGCCGCCGTGGGCTGGGGCTCATCCGGCGGCGGCATCTCGCCGCGGGACAGGTTCTCGTGCACGAGGGTCCACAGCTGCATGTCCGCGGCGGCGAATCCCCCGATCCGATCGAATCGCACCTGAGCGTTCTGCTCGTCCGCCCCGTGACACCGCTGGCAGTACCGGGCCAGCAGCGGCTGGATCGCCGTCGCGAACTCGGCCGCCGCGGCCGTGCCTCCCGCGCCGACGAGGCAGACCGCCAGGCAGACCCAACGGACGACGGAACCCTGCACTGTGATGAGACTCCCGCTGAAGACCGCCCGCAGTGCCAGAAGGGGCCCTGGCCGCCGGCACCGGACCGACTCGTTCCGTCGGTTCTTCGAATCGTAGCCGCGCGGGCTCGACACGCTCACGCCAAACCTGACGGAAGGGAATCTCGATGTCTTCCAGCGAGTGAAATTGTAGTTTGCACGGCCGCGGGGCCGCAAGCATCGGCCGGGGCGTCAGGCCATCGCCGGGCCGGAACCCGTCCCGCGGCCGCCGCCCGCCCTCACCGCCGGCCCGGGGCGAACCGCAGGCAGACGGGCGCCGGGCAGGGCATCGGGTCGCCGACACGCGTCAGTTCGCCGGTCTGCGGATCGAGGCGGAACACCGTGATCGTGCCGCGGCCCTGGTTGCCGACGAGCACGAACCGGCCGCCGGGGTCGATGACGAAGTTCCGCGGCTTGTCGATCGTGTCGGTGACGTTGCCGACCGCCGTCAGCCGCCGGGCGGCCTCGTCGAAGGCCAGCACGGAGACCGAGTTGTGCCCGCGGACCGACCCGAGGACGAACCGGCCGCTGGGATGCACCGCCACTTCGGCCGCGGTCGCGTTGCCCGGAGCCCGCCCCCGGGGCAGCAGGGGCACGGTCTCGAGCGGCTCCAGCCGCCCGCGGGCGGCGTCGAAGGAGAACGACGTGATCGACAGCTGCTTCTCGTTGATGGCGAACAGCACCGCGGCGGTGGGATGGAAGGCCAGGTGCCGCGGCCCGCTCCCGGCCGCGCACTCCACGACCGGCGGATCGTGCGGCACGAGGGTCTTGGCCTCGCGGTCGATGCGGTAGACGTAGATCCGGTCCGTGCCCATGTCGGCCGCGAGGGCGTAGCGGCCGGTGGGGTCGACGATGATCGAGTGGGCGAACGGCTGCGTGGGGCGTCCCCGGGCGTCGACGCCCGGGGCGTGCCGCTGCACAACCGATCCCTCGTCGAGGCTGCCGTCGTCGCGAACGGGAAACATCCGCACGCTCCCGCCGCCGAAATTGGCGGCCAGGACGAAGGCCTCTTCCGGATCGGTGGACACGTAGCACGTGCCCGGGCCGCCGCTGGCCCGCGTGTTGAGGAGCGTCAGCCGGTGCGACGCCGGGTCGATGGCGAACGCGGAGACGCTTCCCGACGGCTGGCCCTCGTAGGTGCCCACCTCCGACACGGCGTACACCGCCCGCCGCCCCGGCGCGACGCACAGGAACGAGGCATTCCGGGCCTCAGCGGCCAGCCCGCGGGGCTCCAGGCCGCCAGTCGCCGGATCCATGGCGAACAGGTAGATGCCCATGCTCTCCTTGCCGGAATAGGTGCCCACGTAGAGCATCTCCGGCCCTTCGGCCGCGGCCGCCGGCATGGCCCACACGGCGGCCACGAGCAGGCCCATCAGATTCTTGTACATGGCGACTCTCCGCGACGGCTCCCGGAATCCCGCTGCGAGATGGTATCGTGCCGCAGGCGGTGGCGATACCCTTCGGCCCCATTCGAGAAACGACCCATGCGACCTCTCGGCATGCTGCTCGTGATTTCGACCGCGGCGACGGCTGCGGCGGCCGGACCGGAAGGCGTGCTCCGCGCCACCATCATCGAGGAGAGCCCGTCGCTGGCCGCCGGCCAGATGCACTGGGACGCGGGCCGGCTGCTGATCGCCGACCGGGGCGGCAATCGGATCGTGGAGTTCCGCCCTCCCGGCACGTTCAAGGAGATCGGCCAGGTCGAGAATCCCGGCGGCGTCGGCGTCGATGCCGCGGGCCGGATCCTCGTCGTGGCCGGCCGCCCCTCCGGCCTGCTGCGGTTCGCCGGCGACGCTTTCGAGCCCGTGGCCGCCGACCTGCCGGGCTCGCCGTTTCGAGTCCTCGCGCACCCCACGGGCACGATCTTCTGGACGAACTTTCCCGGCGGCGAGATCCGTCTCCTCGATCCCCGGGGCCAGACCGAGAAACTGGAGCCGGCGATCGGGCATTCGTGTGCCATCGCCTTCGGCCCGCGGCGGGACTTTCTCTACGTCACCTCCAAGCTGCCCGACCTCCGCAGCCGGACCGTGTGGCGGTTTTCGCTCGACGACGACGGCCGGCCGGGCCGCGGCGAGGTCTTCATCCGCACGCCCGAGCTCGAGCCGAACCTGCCCGATCTACCGGCCGCCCAGGACGGGAGCAAGACGCTGGCAGGCTGGGTGGGGCGGGTGCAGGCCTTGGCCATCGATGCCGACGGCAACATCTATCTCGCCGGCACGGAGGCCCACTCGTCCGGCGAGGCGGTGGCCGTGATCACGCCCGACGGCAAGGCGGTGCGGGCCATGATTCTCGACGTGCCGCGGAACGTCTCCAGCCTCGCGGTCGGCGACGACACGCTGTACATCGCCGTGGCGGGCCCGGGACGGCTGCGTCGCGTGAAGATTCGCTAGAGTGGGTTCGAATCCCGTCTATACTCCGCGAACGCTCCGGGTCTCGTGGGCCTGTGCATCCGGCGATGCGCGTCGGCCTGCTGCGGGACGCGGTTTTGCCCGCGGGGTACGCCTGACAGGACCGCTCCCCATGATCCGCCCCATGATCCGCCCCATGATCCGCCCCATGATCCGCCCCATGATCTGCAGGTTGACGATGCGTGCGTTGCTCCCCGCGGCCCGCTGCTGCGTGCTCCTGGGCCTGACCATGCACCTCGTCGGAGACGGCGTCGCCGCCGATCCCGCCGAGAAGCCGCGGCCCGTCGCGCCGGTGACCTTCGGCGAGGTGAAGCTGCTCGCCGCGGGCTTCCAGCAGGCCGACACGCCCGCGGTGTTGCCCCGGTTCGCGGGACGCGATGAGCCGGCCGTGCTGTTCGCCGACAACAAGCAGAAGCTGCTCTTTCGCTACCCGTTGGCCGCCGTCGGCGCCGCCCCGGAGCTGGTGTCGAAGGAGGCCGGCCGCGGCCGCATCGGTCCCGACGGCCGCACGTTCTACGGCCTCCACGGCGGCAGGCTCGCCGCCTGGGACCTGGTCGCCAAGGATGCCAAGCCCGTGATCCTCTGTGAGAAGGCCGCCAACGACCGGGATTTTTCCATCAACGACCTCGTCGTCTCGTCGCAGGGCGTCGTCTACTTCACCACGCTCAAGGATCCCGAGAAGGGCCGCCTCTCGGCCTTCGACCCGCGGACGGGCAAGGTGACGGCGTTCTTCGAGGGGGACCAGGAGGAGAACCTGCACAACCCCAACGGCATCGCGCTCGATCCGGCGGAACGCTTCCTCTACGTGGGCATTTCGAGCTACAAGAATCCGGGCCGGGCCGGCGTCTACCGCTTCCCGATTCGCCCCGACGGCTCCATCGACGTGGAGCAGGGCAAATCGGCGGCCTGGCTGCGGGTCAAGGCCGACGGCATCGCCGTCCGCAACACCGGCGACGTGTTCCTGACCACCGAGGGCAAGGTCGCCTGCTTCGACGCCGACGGCCGATCCCGCGGGCACGTGGCCGTCCCCAAGGGCACCGGCACCAATCTCTGCCTCGGCCCGGACCAGACCACGCTCTACTTCACGACCTGGGACGCCCTGTACGCCGTGCAGGTCGAGTGACGTCGGGGTGGGACGGGAGCAGCCGATCCGCCGCGTGACCGCGGCTCCCGGCCCGTCGCCCCGCGTCCGCCCGTGCAGGATCGCTCGCAAACGCGGCGGCCTTCAGGCCCGCGCCGCGTCCACAGCGAGAAACTGCAAGACCGCGCAGCGGCGACCTTTGCCGCCCCCGGCTGGCGACGGTTTTCGGGCCCTGAGAGCCCCATCAGCCAGCGAGGCGACCGTGGGGCCGGCTGCCGGGAAGGGCCGGAATCAGGGGGCGGAAATCACGGAAAGAGAGACGCGGCGGTGGAGGGGTGCAGGCGGGCCTCACCCTTGACATTGCTGTCCTCCCCGCGGTACGATCCCCTCGTTCTGACGATGCCCCCCTCCGAAAAACCGCTCCTGCAAGCACCCACCACCGTCGCGACGAGCAATCGAGCGCCGACGGCAATCTGACCGGCCAAACCTGACGCGGGATTCATTCCGTGTCTTTCTGCCGGTGGTGCTGCACATCAGGGCTGCAATTCTGCCCTGCTTGAAGTCCGCGGGTTGTCGTTCCTGGGTCTCGTCGCGGTCGTGGTTGGGGCTTGCGCAATCCACCAACGAGGAAATCCGCGATGTGTGCTTTCGTTCGGCTTTCGGGAGCCATGCGAACGGTCCAACAACCGCCGCGACGCACTTCCATGCGTGAACTCGGCCGCTGGCTTTGGTCTCGTCCGGCGCCGTCCACGACGAAGGTTTCCATGCGTCGCATGCTTTTTGTGTCTGGATCACGTTCGCCTGCAGCGGGAGTCTTGAGTCTTGGGCTCGCCGCATTGGTAGCTGTCATTGCCGTGTTTGGCCTGTTCGGCGGGTCGCAGGCGATGGGCCAGGCGTACACCTGGAACACCACCAGCGGTGGAAACTGGAATGCCGCCAACTGGGTCGGGACGGGGACGACGGCCTCCTTCCCGAACGGGTTCAACGACACCGCCACGATCTCCCAGGATATTTCCGGCACCACGACGATCGATCTCAACACCGCGATCATGCTCAACAGGCTGACGGTGGGCGACAGCGGCACCGTCGCCCCGAACGGTTACGTCATTGCGCCGAACGGCGGATCGCTCACGTTTCGCAACGCCCAGAACGCCCAGAACCGGCCGTCCATCACCTCGACGAACGGGGCGCATGCGATCACCGCCCCGATCACGGTGGACAATGCGGTCCTCACGATCTCGAACACGGGCGGCGGCACGCTCTCGCTGTCCAGCATCTCGAGCGTGCGAGGGGGCGGGTATCGCTTTAGCGACGCCAACACGACGGTCTCGAGCGGGCTGACGTCCGTGAACGGCATCGGCAACGTGTTCGCCACTTTTGGAACGTCAGGAACGTCAACAGACTGGGTGACGTACAACCCGACCACCGGGGCCGTCGGTCAGTTCACTTCGTACGGCAGCTTGGGGACCAGCGCCTCGGGGAGCAACGTAACCCAAGCGGGCAATGCCACCCTGTCGGCCAACACGACGATGAACTCGTTCCGATGGACGACGCCCTCTGCCAGCAGTACGCTCCAGCTGGGCAACTCCGACATGACGATCCAGTCCGGCGGTTTTCTCCGTGCTGCTCCCCCAAACCAAAACACCACCGTATCTGCAACCAACGGCACGCTGAGGACGCCCGCCGGCGTGCCGCTAACCATCTGGCAAAGCAGCGGTAACGGGTTGACGATCAACGCGGCCGTCGCGGTGGATGGAATGAACTTGGCGGGCAGAGTCGTGTTTAGCAATTCCAACAGCACCTTCGGCACCGGCGACATCAACACCATTTCGGGCAACGTCACGGCTTTCAGTTACCTTTCGCCGTCGCTTTCGAACAACGTGAACATTTCGAACGGCAACGGGAGCCAATTCCAGTTCAATCCGACATCGTCCAGCACCATGACGCTCAGCGGCACGGTGATGGTCAATGGCCTTCTCAGCGGGAATGCCAGCGGTTCTTACGCCATCGGCACGCTGAAAGGCTTCGGCTCGGGCACCGTCACCCCGGTGACCGTGCTGAACACTTTGGCGCCGGGTGATGAAGGCACCGGCTCGCTCGATTTCGGCAACAACCTCACGCTGTCGGGCAGTTCGACCTACCGGGTCGAACTGGGCGGCACGACCCCGGGCGACGGGAAGGGGTTCTACGATCAGGTCAACATGACGCTCAGCACCGGCTCCATCACGCTGAACGAAGGTGCCGGCCTCAACCTCAGCCTGGTCGACGGGTTCACGCCGAGCGCGACCGACATGTTTTTCATCCTCAACCGCGCCGATTCCGCGGCCTGGACGACGACGTTCGCGGGGCTCGCCGAAGGTGCCCCCGTGACGCTCGGCTCCTACACCGGCTCCATCACCTACATGGCGAACTGGACCGGATCGCAGGCGACAAGTTCTTTGACCGGCGGAAACGACGTGGCCATCGTCAATGTGGCGGTTCCCGAGCCCGGCACGATGACGCTCCTGGCCCTGGGCGGGCTGACGGTGGCGGGCATGCGCTGGCGGCGCCGATCCCGCCGGTCTGCATGAACAGTTCCCTCGTGTCCGGTCGGCATCCGCCAGCGGCCGGGCGATGACGGCGTCGATGGGCGTCGTGCCACCCCGTGACACGACGCCCGACAGCGCCGCGGCAACTGGGTCCGCCCGGGGCGCGGGCGGAAGTCCATGCCACCGGGGTCCAGTGGCGTCGTCAAACTCTCGCCGTTCAATTTTCCGGACAGGCTCCCGGACCTCGGGCTCTCTGACCTCGGGCCGCCACCGCGGAAGCACCGGCATCGGCCAGCCGCAGGCTGGCATGCTTCCCACCGCTCGAACCGCCGCCCGTCTCTCCCGCGCTCCACATGAGAGCCGTATCGAGTCCGACCAGGCCCAGCTGTTGCTTGTCGTGATCCGCCCCGCTCGGCCGACGCTTGCCGAAGTGCCATTGGCCGAACTAACCTTACGTCCGACCTGGACAAACTCGTCGGCCAAGTGGCCGACTTGGCCCCGTGGGCAGGGCGATTGCGCCATGATGGGTAGTTTGGCATGATTGGGCAATCGCGCCCGCAATGTCTCCGAAAGTGGTTTGGCGATCGTCGGGCTGCGATCTTCAGGGAGGATCGAAGATGCCCGTTTCGAA
>Ga0315906_10001708_pt1 | contig 32145 bp, 51 predicted proteins | sample LakEriMetagenome_4_FD_203526 | JGI IMG/M metagenome (GOLD analysis project Ga0315906, IMG submission 203526) | Freshwater fungal communities from buoy surface, Lake Erie, Ohio, United States - Buoy 2 MA122 | ecosystem: Environmental > Aquatic > Freshwater > Lake > Lake biofilm | place: USA... | reverse complement strand
CGGCTTGCTCACCGGTACCGATCAATTCAATCTTGAGTCTTGAAAAAGTACTAGCCATGTTTTTTCCTTACGCTGCTTGAACGTCAACCCATGCCGGATTTTGGTAATTATTGATTACCGCCCAGTTAGGGTCTTGGTAATTATTAATCACAGTCCATCCGCCTATTAATACTGAGCCTACTTGCCCTGTTCCAGATACCCCTGTAACTGTTACGCTGTCGTCCGTTTTAACTACAACGGTACCGATTATCCCTAATCCAGAAACGCCATTCGGAGTTTCTTCAATGACCCGTGAAACAGTTCCAACAGCACCTGTTCCTGCAACCCCGTTAACGTCAATCGCGGTTCCAAAGAACGGAGTTACTTGTCCTACAGCACCTGTTCCCTCAACGCCAGTGACAGCATAAATTGAGGTTATTGAAAACGCAACCGCACCTATCGCTCCAGTGCCATCTACCCCTACTGCGGTGATGCTCACTTGAGGTATTACATTCTCAATTGCACCTGTCCCAGATACCCCTGTGACAGTAATAACCCGGCCGGTTGAAATCACTACGTTTTCAACTGCGCCGATACCCTCTACCCCAATAGGTATAACGATATCATCGACTTGCACAGAGAAGTTGCCAATTTGGCCTACTCCCTGTACGCCCGATGGGGCGAAAGTCAAGAGCGGCGTAATCGTGCCGACCTGCCCTGTTCCTTCTATCCCAGTGGGTACTACAACATCTTCAGTTGTTGTAGTTACATCCCCTACCGCCCCCGCTCCGGAAACCCCGGTAATAGATGGTGCAACAACTGTAGTAACACTTCCTACATCACCTGTCCCCGATACGCCTGTCGGGATAACAACGGTGGCCTCAATAATGCCACCCCAACTAACACCACTATCGCCCCACGCACCAATTCCCCAGCCTGATATGTTGGTGTCCGGGATGCCACCCCAAGTAGCATCCCCCCATGCACCTTCATCCCAAGCCTTGACAAGATTTGGCACATTCTTTTCCTATCAGGCGATACGAATAATTGCAGTAGAAGCAGCAGCCGCCGGGAACTGGATTTGAAAATCGCCAGAACTTACCTGCTGATCTCCGCCAAAACTTAAAACAGCACACGCGCGTCCTGACGTACCACCGACTGTGGAAGAGTTATAAATCAGACCACCACAAGTAGTAAACGTAGCCGCTGACCAAGTCGTGTTGTCAAAGTCACAGATTGCCGTTGTGCCATCCGAAGTCGGAGTAATCGAAGTTAATGTATTGCCACCAGTGGTATACCCACTTCCACTGCCTAGCTCATCTGAGCCAAGGTCGCTGTAGTTGGTAGTCGCTGCACCAAAGGTGCCACTTCCAGACGCTGTTGCTTTTAACAACGCCAGCTTAAATGTATTACCAGTAGATGCCGTGAAATCATGAAAGGCTCTAAGCACAGAAACCTTAAACGATGTCGGCATTGCAGTGGTTATAGTGATAGGCATATCAATTCTCCAAAAGTTTTACCAATTCAGGATGCCCCGATTCACGGAGTCGATTTGCTAATGTGGTGTTATGCGAAGTTACCGCCTGACGCATATACCGCACCAATACCTCACGTATTTGGGTCTTAAACGCCTCTGCCTGATCACGTATGACCGGGTGAGAACTTTCCCCAATGTATACAATTTTTTCTAACGCCATTTCGGCAACCTCTTCCGGAGTAAATCCTCGCCCCGAAACGGCTACCGCTTTAATATCCCCTAGTAACACACCGCCACCTATCATGCAGGAAACTCCTGTTTTTAATTAAAGCGAAAAATCGCTGTTGTGGCCGTATTTGACGGCATTCTGATCGTAAAGTTTTGGTTGTTACAGGTCTGATTCGTACCAAAATCCAACACAGCTACAGAAGTGTTGCTTTGAGACGTGTTGTAAATGAGCGCTCCTCTTGCAGTAAAAGAAGCCCCCGGCCACGATACATCAGAAAAATCTATGTAAGCAGTGCCTCCGGAAAAACCGATAGTGGCGTTCTGCAATGGTTTCCCGCCAGCGGTATAACCTGTCCCAGATACTTCGTTTGTTGTCGAATATGCCGTCGTTGAAGCGCCCAGTGTCGCGAGGTCTGTATACAATGCAATATACAAAGTATCTCCCACCAAGTCCTGATTACCTTGCAGGACTTGTTGCTTAAAAGAGTTTGTATATGTTTGCGTAAAACTCATCAGGTCACCATGTACTTCACTTGTCCATCCCTATATGCATCACCACGCTCAAGGCCATCGCCCAGCCGCTTGAGTTGCGCCAATGCGTCCTGAAACTTTTTCTCGTAATACGCCATCATGTCCTGCTCTCCCTTTAGGTAGATATTTGCCTCTACCAAAGACCCATACAACAAGGCAGGATCATAGTTATCTCCTAGCCATGTTTGTCCGTCCGGGGCTGTCGTGATTGATTCTGGATAGTAGTAATAATGTAGCTCCATCCCATATGCAGCAGCAGGCGTAGGACCAAAAATAAACGCCAACTCATCCGATATCACACTGCTTTGAACCGAAGGACCAAAAATTGCGTAGTATTTTGGCACCCCAGTAGATGTCGGAGTAGGATAAATCTCACGAATGAAGTTTACGTCCTTGTTCTGCAGATACACATATTCTCCGTCCGGCTTAATCACTGCAAGAGAGAATACGGAAAGAAAATCCGAAGGGCATTGAACGTACTTGTTACTAGCCGCCATTGTTCCCGTGACATTTTTGCGTAAGGCCGCAAGCTGCACAGTGTTATAAATACGTTTTTCAGCCTGCTTGATAAACGTGTTTACCACCCCAGAAGCAAAGGTGTTCTCGGTGTAATCCTCTATCGCAGCAAAAAGTTCCGTGTAGTTCATGTGATTTCTACCGTAACACTGCCTAAACTAAATCCGCCAATTAATGCCTGTGCTACAGGAGAAGGTTGCATCCCAATTGATTCAAACAACGAATCTCCGGGGGCTCCTGCAAAAACAGTCACCGTTGAAACACTTTCTGGACGCGGTTCATAAATAGCTATCGGCTCATTAATCCCGCGCTTCGGCTCAAGTTGTGGGTGCTTTGGTTCGTAGCACTCCTGACAAACTTTAAACCCCGTCCATTCCTTCTTTAATTCTGAATACGGGAACCGTTGGCCACACTGATCACATATGGCTAACGAATATTTGCCAGTTGCATACCCCGCCATCTCAATATCCTAAGTCTGGCGTTAAATACACACTGGCAATATCCCGATCTTCCTGCGCTGCCCGCGCAAACTCTTCTTCATACAACTGCTTCAGCATGACTGTGCGATCTGGGGCCTTTTTTAAAGACAAATAATAGGCTAATCCTGCCGCTAAGCAAGGCAAAAAGCGAAACACTACATCTGCGGTATTCGTATATGCCCCCACATCTTCCATCCGACGAACGGCGTAATAACGGAAGATATATGGCTCCGAATTGTCCGGCGCAGGGTAAACAAAGAGTTTTGGGCTACTTGTACGCTGAACGTAATACTGCGCTGGCCGCGCCTGCGTATTCTTGTCCGGGAGATGGAGATATTCGTTCTGGCTGATTCGGTCAATCGTAATGTCCTGTTGCGTTTGGCCAGAACCTGTACGAATCACCGCAGATAAGACGTTAACGGTGTCAGCAGGCAGCGTGTATTCCGCCTGCCCAAATACCATAGATACCTGCCGTTGCTCAATCGTCCACAGATTGAGTCCTCTATTTGCCCATTCTAGGAACAACAAGTTCAAAGACCGACGAGCGGTCTTCATGTCGTAGCCGTCGCGACCCTCAAGCCCGCAACGCTCATACGCCTCTTCAATCAGGTCATCAAATTCCAGATTGAAGGTGGTTGTTCCAGAGGTTGCCATTTAGCATCCTTTTTTCTTCGCCATGCCGCCAGAAGCATACCGAGTACCTTTTGAGCCACCGAATCTGCCTTGGTTCAACCCCGCTTTGCCACTATGTTTAACGCTTGGCGGTTTGATTTCTTTTACCATCTTGCCAATATCAGGGTCTCTACGACTAGGCGTAACCGCATCACCTACGCGATTAATACTGCCGCCTTTGCCAAAGGTCATGCCCTTGCTGGTTTTACTGAATTTCTTTGCCACTTTGACAGGAATGCCAACTTTTTTCGCAAAAGCCGGGTTATGCGCTGCCGCATCCATCAACTTCTTCTGTTTGGCGCTTTTAGCTGGCATTTTTAGCCTCCATTAGCCGGTCTAACTTCATCTCCAACCGGTCAAGTCTGTCCAATACCCGATTAATATCAGCGTGGACTTCCGCTTTTGTGACGTATTCCTTCGCAATCTCTTCACGAGTGCGATTGAGCAATACCTGCAGCCGATGAACCTCGGCTGACTTTTCTTTCAGAACCCACCCAACCAAGCCAAGGAGGACTGAAAGTACTATGTTCCATACCATGACTTCCATTTCAGCACTTCCACCGTTTTCTGGCCTGCCGCAACCGACTATTCGGGTCTGCCGCAGCCTTTGGAAACTTCTTCATCTGACCCTCACTACGAGCGCAATAAGACTTCCTTCGCGCCGCACGTGCGGCCGAAGGCTTGTCCTCTGTCACCGCAGTCTGCAACTTACTGCCGGGATTAGCACGACGATAAGCAGTTACCCCCTGCTTCGTCATCCCAGCACCGGACTTAGTCGGGCGAAAATTGCCCGACTTGACCGAAGTTGCAATAGGGTTTTCACGCTTTCTAGGCATGATTAGCAGATACGGGTCTTCTTGCCACGCGCAGCACCATTACCACGGGACTGAACAGTCTCAACCATGCCTCCAGAAGCGTAGCCCATGGCCATCTTCTTGCGAGGGCTGACCATACCGCCTGCGGCATAACCCATCATACCGCCGCCCATTTTTTTCATAGGCTTGGAGTCCATAGACAGCATATCGTCGCCAGCCATGCCTTTTTTGGAGGACTTGGCGTAACTCATGCCCTTATCCATGCTCATACCGGACTTCTTCCGGCGCTTGTTCATTTTCATCATCATGATTTGATCCTTTATGCCCAGAAGAATGTTGCCGAAATGACAGTTGTTAGATCAGCGTATGCCCCGTTCTTAAACAAAATACCGTCCTCCGGTAGTGACATATAGATGGCACTACTGCCAGCAGGAACGTCTATTCTGTAAAGAACGGTGCCACCATTACCATCGGTAATCGATACGGAACCCGTTCCCGCATCAGGAGAGACATACACCGCCTTAATACGGGTACGGCCAGTAAAAATGGCCCCATCCGTCGTGCGATAGGTACTCTGTAAATCGCTCATGTACCCCATGGCGACCTCCTAATTAGGTAGCAGAGAACAGGATCGATGCAGCCAAAGTGCAGAATGCGTATGCAAACCAGCTTGTGCCGTCACTGATCAGTTCTACACGGTCACCTGCAACCGAGGAACTTGCCACAAAGGTAATGGTGTCATCTGCGGTGCCAGTATCACCCGCTGCGCCTGCCGCGTTGTACTGCTGACCTTTGATGATGTTTGCGCCGCCATTGGTTACCACGGTGTAAGCAGTGCCTACCGGAGCAGCTTTAACGATAAAGGTAAAGCGCAGACCGGCTGCTGGGAGCGGAAGCGTAGTTACAAATTCGGTAGCCGAATTCAGGAAAATGGTTTTGCCGCTATCGGCTGCAGTCAAAGTGTTGGCAGCAGTTGCGGTAGATACAGCCGCAGGACCGATAAAACCGTTATCAGAGATCACCGGGCCGGTGAACGTAGTATTCGCCATATTGTCCTCACATGCGAGTTGGGCGTATCCGTCTGCATGTCGTCAGCCGGGTCTGTCGAATACGCCGGGAAGCCCCGGAATACGTGCAATATACACTATTGCCAATAAAAGAAAAGGGGCCAATCGGCCCCTTTTCTCGTTCCCCTAATTAGGCTGGGGTGTAGCCTTCTGAACCCCAAATTGCACGGGGATCGGACCAGCCGAAGCTGTAACGCTCACGGGCCTTGTAACGGACGTTACCGGTATCAAAGTCGCCTTCAAAGGCAGTCTTGATGTCGGAACGCTGGAACATCTTCAGGCCGTTCGGTGCATCGGTCATGAGGAACCATGCGTCCGGATCGGTCAGGAAGTGGTTCACGAAGTAGCCTTCTGGAACCATGCCCATCGACTTGATGGCGTTGATGTCGTTGTCTGCGGTTTCGGTACGCAGGGTCGATTTCATCAGGCGCTCTGCGGTAAATTGCAGTTCCTTCGGAATGATCATGCGGCGAACCGACAGAGCGACCTTCAGGCCACGTTCGTCGGTGAAGCCTGCTACATCGATGATGCCCTGTTCCAACGAGGTCTCATTCAGGTCAGCGGCCGTTGTAGGCACGTTGCTGAAGTTAGGACCAAGTGCGGTTGGGTGTGCGCTGTTACACAGCGAAACGCCGTCACCGCCGTTGTATGGGCCAGTGGTGTTGAACGCGTTGTTCAGCACCGAAGCTGCCTTCACCTGCTTGGTGTAGGACATCGAACGGGCCAGTGCCTTGGTGTAACGCGATGCCAGACGGTCATAGAGGTTATCCTCGATGGCCTCTTCAGTCAGCGCGAACGCCAGTGCAACGGTCTCGTGAGTGTAACGAGCGGTGAACGATTCCTGTGCGGAGTCGTAGTTCACGCCAGCACCTTCGTTTTTCGTCGGTGCCTCACCGAAACCGGTCAGCATAACTTCTTCTTCAAACGCACGATCCGACGACTCAATCGAGAAGATTGCTTCGTGTTCGTTTTCGTAGCGCTTGTACTCCATCCCGAACAGAGCGTTCAGGCCGGGCTCTAGTTCTTTAACTAGTTGCGAACGAGAAATAGCCATGATTTAGCTCCTATTAGGTGGGTGCGACGTTGGCAACACCCTCGCTGCCATACAAATGCTTGTTGATCTTAACAATGACTTGGGTAAAGTTAGAACCCAATTCATTGCTCGGTAGTGTATTCAAACCAACTAGCTTTAGCACCAATCCAGCAGCATTGGTATTAGCAATAGTTGAAGAATCTAATTCAGTGGCTGAGACACCAGTAACAACGCTACCTGCTGTGTAAGCAATAGCAGCATTCTTACCAAAGTCAGCTTGAACGATATCTTCGTCAGCTTGAATGGTGAACAATTGGTTAGGATCGTCAACTACATCAGCCGTGATTTGGCCAGTAGTGATGTTGACGGAACCCGGATAGTAGTTCGACCATGTGGGCTTGCCTGAAGTTGGATCAACGTAGTTACAGCCGTTGAATACACCAACCGCAACAGTGTGCGATGCTGCATCAAATCTAACAACATAACCACCAACAATAGTAACCAAGTCGCCTTGGAAAATTGCGCCCGACTGGTTGTCCGCGATCAGGTAGCCATACTGCTTCTGTGCACCAGTAGCAGATAGGTTACCCATAGGGCGGAGACCATAGGCTTTATCGACGTTTGCCATGAATAGCTCCTAAAGGGTTATATAGTCTTAACGACTACCAAAAGTAGTGCGAGAACTCCTTTCGGGGTTCTGGATACGCATTGTCGAGTGAGCGTTTTCACGCATCAACTCATTGTCCACCGCATGAATCTGATCCCGCGCCTTACCGGCATAGTGTGCATTGCGTTCCGCCAAAGTCTCATCTGGAATACGAGCAAGCAAAAGGCCACCAACAGCTACCACACCAGCGTGTTTACCATCTTCGATAGTAGGCAGGGTGTTGCGGTACTCTTCTGGCAGTTCCTCGTTACGCACCAGTTCATAGCCTTCACGAAGACGGCCATAAACATGCTGCTTGTCCTCAAAACCATTGATCTCCGAACGAATCCAGCGATGCTGAAATCCTTTAGGGGCAGGGGGTGCGTCCAACCGTGATGGAGGAGTCCAAGGCTTGCGACGAGCCTCCTTTTCCCGTGAATTACGGGGGGCGCGGTCGATAGTCATTTTCTCTTGGGTCATTTCTTACTCCTTCACGTATTTGGCATATTCCTCGAGAGGAACACCCAATTTCTTTGCGATAGCAACTTGACTCGGTGTTAATTTCACCGAACGGCGTGCACTACTAACCCCGGAACTTCGGGTCGCAGGAGCAACGGCGGGCACGTTCTGCCGTTGTCTCTGTTGAGTCTGTTGAGCAGGGGCAAACCGGTGTGGAAACTCCTGTCTGATCCTGTTGTCTAATTCAGTATAGTACTCGTCAGATTCCGGGTCAAATCCTTCCTCATCCACCATGGCTGCATGGATACCCCATGCCGCATATGTCATGGTTTTGTCTTTACCGAACCACTCATTTTTCGAGGCCCAATCCTCTGCCTTCATACTTGGAGGGCGTTTGGCAGGGGCGGCTTGTTGAACCGGGGCGGGCTGTGGAGCCGGAGCCTGCGCTTGCTGCTGTTGCTGGTACTGGAGCCATGAATTGACTTGCTGCTGCTCCAATGACAACTGCATCAGCCGCTCTTGAGCTTCTGTCTCAGTATCAATGTCCCCTTCTTCCCGAGCACGGCGAATAATGGCCTTGAGCTGATCTGCCTGCGTGGTTATGCGAGTTTTTGTCTCACTCAACCGATTGGTATCGGTCACCACCAGCTTTTGCTCTAGCTCTTGTGCCTTGGCGTGAACGCTACGGGCATATTCCAGCGCGGCTTGCTCTCTGCGCTCCGCTTCCCGCATTTTTGCTGTCAATTTGGAAATGCGCCTTTGCACATTCTCACTGACGTTATCTAGTTCCTCGCTGTGCTTGCTTTGAGCCGTCTCTGGGGCAGGTTCCGGCTTTGCTGCCGACGGCGCGGGCGATTCTTCTGGCGATTCAAGCTCAGGAACATCAACCAATGTCTCCTGTTCGCCTTCCCCCAAATTAAATTCCAGTTGTGAATCAGGTACGGTATTCGTCATAAGGGCCTCACATGTGCAGAATGTCTTCTGGATTGTTGATGCGGGCGAGAATCTCGTCATCATTCAAGATTCGGATTTCCCCACCGTCTAGACCGATACGCGCACCCGCATAGCGGCCAAAAATTACCCAATCGCCCTTTTGACACCAAGGACCATTAGGAAATTTACCTTCGTCTTTGTAAGCTAGGTCCCCAACAGCCAAAACGTAGCCACAAACCGTGGTCAGTTGCTGTTTTTCGCGGGTTTGATCGGACAGAACAATACCGCCCTTGGTCTTTTCGGCCCCACGGTAGGGGAGAATGACGACACGCCAGCCTGTTGGCTGTGGGACACGGTCCAAGACTGAGCCATCAAGATTTTCGACAGTAAGACTGCCGTCTTCTGAGTAAGCGTCGTCAAGGCTAGGCTCCTTTTCGTCCGCTTCTTTGGCCCATTTTTCTTCTAATGCTGTCAAAGTCATAACATAGTTCCTTATGAGTCAGGATTTTTCTTGAGAAGCGCTAAGATTTCGTTCTCGACGAATTTGTAGCCTTCTATCCTGCCCATCAGGAACTTGTAATGTTCCATGTCCTTGACTCCACCCGAAACAATCATCTCTTCGGACTGTTTTCTTAGGTTTCGGACGGCGTAGAGCACTTTTTCAGTAAACTCAAGCATGGATTACCCCAAGTACGCAGACAGTACAGGCCCTATCTGAAGGCTACATAACAATTATGCATGTGTATTTATAAAAATACACGTGTTTTATGCGATTTTTACCTTTTTAAATGCATCTTTGCGGTAAACATAGGTCACCCGAGGGTCTGACAATGTTTCACGTGGAACATTTTTGCCCCGTTTGGGCATCTGTCCCTTATTTTTCATAAGGTCTTTAGGTTTGCCGCGCATTTCTGCCTCCTTGTTGGGCCATCTTCATGACGTTTTGGTCCATCTTGGCCATAGCCAACGCCTGAGTCTGCTGCAGTTTGGCCTGATCCACCGCCATATCGTTCTGTTCACGCTGCTGGTCAAAGGACAACCGTGCCTGATCTATCTGCGCATTGGTCTGATCACGCTGGGCAGCCTGCGCCAACTCCTGCTTCTTCAACTCAATCAACGGATCAGGCGGTTGCTGGTTGGCTCCAGACAACTCATCCTGCAGTTTCTTGACCTCTTGGAAGAATTCGGCGCACTTCAACGCAATCATCGCCTCACGCTGCAAGGGAGATACCAACTGATCGGGGTCCGTCCCATATTGCTTGAACAATTCCGCCTCGACCCACTCCTCTGCCTTCTTGGTAATGTGATCAAAAATATGCTTTTGCAGAATAATCGCCACATTTGGCATTGCTGCCATCATTGGGGACAGACCAAACATGATATGGCTCATAATATGCGCATCATGCTGCTGGCCCGCAAACGCCTTCAACTGCGAACCATCTAGCGCCTGCGCATTCTCACTGGTTGGGTCCTTCGGCTTATCAATGTCCTGACTGGTCAGCAACCCATCAATATCCCTTACCCCAATGGCCTCATACATGCGGCGATATGCCTCATGCATGTTGTGCATTTGAGGTGCGCTTTGCGCCAACTGCAACTCCGTTTGCGCCATAGTGATGCGCTGGGCGACGGAGAAGATGTTGGGGTCGGACACCGGCAGAATGTCGATACGGTCATCAAAGTCCTTTCGCTTGATCTTCTTCGACTCGCCCGGAACCTCATACGGGTACTCGTCTGGCAGATAATCGGCAAAACCTTTGGCCAACAACTGGAACTCGAGCTTCTGGGAATAATGCAGGCGCTTGTGTATCGCCGACATGACCGACGACCCCTTCTCAAGCAACGCAATCGTCGTCCCTACCGCCGCATTCTGGTTACTGTCGCCTACCTGCAGATCGGTAATTGCCGCCATCCGACGGCCCGCATCCACACAGAAACCCATCAGCGAAAACAGCGTCTGGCTTGGCTCCTTGTACGGCAATGGCAACAATGACTGCGTCAACTCCATACCGCCCGCATCAATGTCACGCCACTCGCCCGGAGAGATCGGCACATCATCGTTCTCAATCCGCGCACCCTTGGCCTTAAAGCCAGCAGGCAAGTTGCTCAAGGTACCCGCATCGGTCAACTGACGCAGTGCCGCCGAAGCCGTCTTCGACAAGCCACCAATCAAATGCAAAAAGCCCAAGCCATAGGCCCCGGGACCCTGCACCAACAAGTAATGGACGTAGTACTCGCAACGCTCTTTGATGTCGTCCTTTTCCTTCCAATTACGACGAACACCAATCACCTTGGCTGACACCTCATCTATCGTCACGATGTACGGTAGCTTGATGCCAGTTGCTTCGCCCTCTTCATCCGTATCCTCAAAGCCCGGCAGATCGTAGTCCACCTGAAACTCCAAGAACATCATCTCTTCTTCGTCCCCCGCAGGAACAACACCCGTGACCTTCCTGTCCTTCTCGTCCTGAATCTTGGTGGTCTCCTGCACGGACGACGGTTCAGCAATATCCAAGTACTGCCCGCGCACAACTGCCTTGCGATAGGAATTGACCGACATAGGAAAGCGGTACGTGATCCGCTCACACTCACTCATGACGGATGAGCCGTTGTACGGGATGTACAAGTTATCCGCTGGGATCATTCTGCTGACCATACGGCCCTTGTCAGCATCGAAGTAAACCTTCTTAAACGCAGAGCCGCCATAGCCAACGTAGAACAGCATCTGATCAAAGTCAGGTGTGTACTCCGGCATCTTGGTCGTGATCTGGTAGTTCATGAACTCCTTCACACGCTGCGCCTGCATCAACTTCTCACGCGTCTCTTTGCCCAAGACTTGTGTACGCACAGGGCCTTCCGCAGGCATCAACTCCTTCAACGCTTGTGCTTGGAACTGCACAATCGCCTCGGACAGCAGTGGGTGATACACGCCACACGCGCCCTTAAATGGCTTGGTGCGCTCCTCCATCGAGAAGCCAAGCAGCTCTAAACCTTTGGCGTATTGCTTTTCCCAATCATCACGAGAAGACTTGTCTGCCTCATACAGCATCATCAAGTCCTGCGACATGGTGCTCAACACGTCTTCCGGCAATACCTCTGCCAAGTTCGCGTCGAACGGAACCTCAGCATCTTCCTCTTCGCCGATGTTGACGACAACACCACCGTCTTCATCAAACTCGATTTCGATCTCAGGTAGAGGACCTTCGCCCTCCATCAGGACTTCCACATCGCCTTCTGGCAGATTTTGTACGCGTTCAATCGGCATTTTGTTTCCTCTTCAGGTAATTCGTATATTCCTGCCACCAATCAATACTTATTCTGTCTTCTTTAGGAAGTGTTTTGCCTTCCCTTGATTTTGTATAAATGTTGACAGGCAAAGCGTCGCTCAGGGCGGTACTGTCACCAATCCGCATGTATTCTTGTGCTTCATCTTTTAAGATCGTATCAAACGCCCTAAACACCGCCTGCTTTTCTTCTGCGTTAGGCGCACTATTAAAAACAGATCTTATTTCACCGATACTTGGCGTTCGATACTGTGCGGCTACATCCATAGAAACAACTGGCCTGTTACCCGCATCTCTAATGGAATAAACTTTGGTGAACCCTTCCAAAAACGCATCTTTGCCGCCAAAACCGTAATCCTTATTGGTCCCGTAATTTCCAATCGAATGCTTCATCGCGGCCCCTTCCAACCTAACCGCAAATGGCGTTTTTATTTGGACTAAGGAAAAGTCACCTAAGTTTGAAATGGGCGCTACGCCTTTATCAAAAAGAGAGGAAGGAACCTTCTTCCCATCTGCTTCTCTCGCAATTGCCGCTTCTTCATTACGGAAGATATCTGTTTTCTGCAATCCTCTTATCAACGCTTCGGGGAAGGACATCCGATCTAAATCATCCACCACCGATGCTAATGCAGGAATTACTGTGTTTGGCTGCATAAACTCCATTTGAGGGTATGCTGTTTCCAAATCGTAGATAGGTTCGCCCTTCATCGCCGCATACATCACGGAAGAAGCCTTCTCAGGCGGTGTTTTTTCTTCCTTCAAAAATTTACGCAATTCTCTTGCTGCATCAGAAGAGCCGTACTCCTTACCTAACTCATTACGCATGACATCATCTATTTTTAAATTGATCTCTTCTGGAGAAGCACCTTCTTTTGCAAGCTTTGCTTTTTCCGCGTTGACTGCATTAATAAACCGGTTAGTTATGTCCGCCTCGGTTTCCGTGCCCGTGGGATTTAATACAAGTGTCCCACGCATTCCTGTTGCTTTGTCATAGGTCTCTTCCAATTTCTCCATCCACTGTGGATAACCCTCACGTGCGTGATGTAACAACGATTTTGGAAATAGCTCAAGATCACTACCAGTTAAAGAAATGCGGCCCTCGAACAACGCTTCTCTTATTTGATCGGTAGGACTAGCAAATCGCTTTGTAAAGAAATCGCGTCCTTTTGTATCAATGAACTCGCTAAGCTTCTTGGCATCTTTGCCTTTTAGTCCTTCCCCACCATATTGTGTCACCCCAGTATGAAGGCGAAGAAGATAATCATCTAGCTTCGACCCCATTCCTGCCGGATACGGAGTACCCCCCGTAGGCTTTACGATGTACATCGGCTTTGCCAATTCCGGTGTGACTCTCTCCAGCATCTCTGCTGCTGTAGGGCCTAACGCCTTACCTGCCTTAGCCGCTGCTTTTGCCACCGGCTTGGCAATGGTTGGATCAATGTAGGTGCCCAACTCAACAAAGCCTTCCGACTCCTTGGTCGGTTTGGTTAGGCGCTGTGGGAGGTACTGTCGCTCGACTTCTTTGCTAGTGGCGAAGCGACGATTCTTATCGTCCCGAAAAATGGACTCAATATCTCCAACCACACCGGGAACAGCAGATACGGACCCACGAGCCAAAGATTCAAGATTGCTCACTCCTTCCCGACCTACGTTCTGGAACAAACGCATCATCTCAGCGGCATTCAAGCCTTGGCGCGTGGTCAGCGCTCTGCGAGTATCTGCCGTGACTGGCCCACTATCTGGCACACCCATCGGGTCAGCAAACATCTCACCGCCCTTAGCCTTCTTTACCGGCTTAGTACGAATCTCTGCTGCCTTTGGGTTGTACGGAATGTCGGGCTGCAACGTATAAGGCGGCAAGTCTCTCGGGTCTAGTCGCGTTTGACGCAAGCCCGTGACTGCGGAATACGCACGGCGGACATCCGGGTCTTCAAACAATGTCTTACGAAGCACAGGGTCCTGCGTTAAATCCACACCAAACGCCTGCTCAATGCCAGCAAGTGTCGCTACCTGCTCATGGAAAGTGTAGTTTCCTACCTTCTTAGGATCAAAGTAAGAGGGCAGCGTCACTCCAAATCTATCTTTTAAGTACGATGCAGAACCTGCCGCATCCTTGACAAATTTTGAACGTAACGCAGACGCAGGCTTTTTAAAGAAGGACCCGATAAAGTCCTCTTCTCTTGCTTGCTTTGCTAGTTGATCAAAGGTTTCGTTAATGTCCCGATTGCCACGGCGCTTCAACAAGTGTTCTGTCTCATGGCCAAGAAGCACCTGACGCTCAAGCTCTTGATTGGGGTTTTCTACCCATCTTTCCGGTGCCCTACGAAATAAAATATCCGAAGCTCTTTTCGAGTATGGTGGGGCAACAAAGACTACATCCTCTACCATCTTCCCCTTACTAGATGGCCGCGCAAACACAAACCCGCCGAGGGTAGTGTCTTGCAATCCTCCTAGCTCAACTACCTTTGCACCGGGAACGCCAGCAAATAACGTGGTTGGTGATTTAGAGGTGATAGGCTGCGGAGTCATGGTGTCGTAGTACACCCCCTCCTCTTGCAGCCCTCCTTTTGTGAGCGGATCAAAGATTTTTTCTTTAAGCATGGCAGGCAAAGGCGCAGGCACTTTAGACTTTTTTGAAGCCTCCAAAAACTTTGCATACTCCGCCGCCGCATTCTCCGGCACCGCGCTCTCACCAAAAGTAGTGGAAAGACGTGCTTCGCCACCATCTTTCATCATCAACGGCTGCTGCTCTTCAGGGAACGGCGACTGCACACCTAACTCCAACCCCGCAATACGCTGGGGCGTACTGAAAATATCCTCTGTCTCCTGCGCGGCTATCTGATCTCGGTACTGGCGCGACAAGGAATTCTCATCATCCTCATCATCCTCCCGCGTATCCGCCAACGCCATCGCAGCTAACGCCGCCTGATAATTCGGCCCTAACTGATTCACCATATCCTGCGCCAACGGCTGCAACCGCTCACGCCCACGCATCGTCTCCTTCGGAGCCTGCGGCATAGGCACGGTCCCCGAGCCTTGCTCCTTGACAGACCGGCGGGCTAACGCCGTATCCCCTACCGCACCCATCTTCTTCTGCATCGACGCAATAAACTCACCCACCGTCTTGCCACGCAAGTCAGGGTTCTGCTTTATCACCTTCGGAGAAACAACCGAGGACAATGGGGAATTCGGATCAGCACCCAAAACCCTAGGGCCCCCCGTACTACCCAAAAAGTGCATCGAATAAAGCTCAGCGGGACTCGGGGCGCGGCCAAACTTCTTTATATACGTCCGCTCGCTATCCGCAATAATGTCCATCCCAATACGGATATTGTCCAACACACTTCCGCGATTCTCCTTCGTACCCCCATACCGCTCCCACGTCGGATCTATAATCTGAAACAACCCATACGCCGAAGACTTCGGATTCTTCGCCGTCGGATTTAACGAACTCTCCTTCTCCGCGATCCGTAACGCCACCGCCGGGTCCACCCCACGGGCAGTCGCCTGCTCCATGATTAATTGTTTAATGCGGTCCCTATCAAAGCTCTCTTCGGCCATGGCAAAATCCTCAACAAGACTGCCCGCAAGCTACCATATTTCCTAGTAATACTCCATCACCCGCGACTCCAAATCCCGCTCAGAATCATCATCCTCATCTAACTTCACAAAGTTGCCTTGCCTAAATCGCATCAAGGCCATGACCGTCACATCCACCTGATCATCATTGCTCCCGTTCGGAAACGCCGCGCACTCCTCCACCAAATCCTGCGCAAACTCCTCCCCCTCCGGATACCACACCATCCCACTCTCCAACAACGGAGCCACAGCATTCGCCCGACTTACCTTATCCTGCCCACTCCTCCTACCCCCCGGGCTATACATCGTCACAGGAATACCCATCTTCCGTAATTCCTGCTGCAACGGGGTCCCCGTCGCTTTCGCCTCGATCAATACATTATCGGGATTCCAATACAGGTACTCGGACCGCGCTATACGTTTCAGTTCAGGGAAATCCCAGCGCCCCTTCTGCACAGACAACAAAATTAAATTAGGGCCAGAGTCAGCAGAAGCGTGGAACACGCCCCACGTAGCGATCACGGAAAAGTCAGCCGTCTCCTTCTTGCTGTACGCCGTATCCATGGTCTGCAAAATGTACTCACAGTGCGGCGGCTCATCATGCTTCCACTTGCGCCACCACTCGCGCTTCAGAATCGCCCCATCATCATTGGTCGGCTGCTGCTGCCACTGCGCATTCCACTTCTTCAAACCAATCGACATCTTGACCTTTTCCAACTCGTCAAGACTCCAATACTCCGGCCACAGCGGCGTGTTACTCGGCAATATCGCCGGGAACTCCAATATCTCCCACTGGTCCGCTTTCAACTGCCCCTGCTGCCTTAGCAACCTTCCCGACAAGTCATCGGTCTTCCATCTTGTGTTAATGACAATGATTGCGCCATTCGGTTGCAAACGCTGACGAGGGCCGCTCGTGTACCACTCCCACGTGTTCTCCATCGCCGTCTCAGACACAGCATCCTGTTCATCCAAGATGTCGTCCAACACAACCACATCACCGCCGCGACCGGTCATCGCACCGCCCTTACCAATGAAAAAGGCTTCCCCACCGTGGGCCGTGTTCCACCGTCCGGCAGCCTTACTGTCCACCGACAGTTTCATCTCAGGAAATATCTCCGAGTACCGCTCGTCCTCCACCAGATTTCGAATCATCCGGCCAAAACGCTGCGCTAACTCCGCCGTGTGCGAACCCACAATCAATTTCGAATCCGGCTTTTTACCCATTAGATACGCGGGGAACAGGTAACTGCCCATCTGGCTTTTGCCATGACGGGGAGGCATCGCGATCATCAGACGCTTGCACTCGCCTGACACAACGCGGTCAAGGGCCTTCGCTATACGGCGATGATGTTCACCCACCAGCATTTCTGGCCAGACGTACTTGCAGAAGTCTAAGAAGTTAGACGATGCTTTTTCTCGAGCTTCGAGGAGCGAGAGCCGTAGCTCGAGGCGCAAGCGTTCTGCTTCGATTTCATCAGGTTTCATAGTTTCCTAATATATACCCCATGTTCGCATTGTACAAACAAAGGGGTGGTTTTATGGGGGTGGGGGTAAATAAAAAGGTTTTCCTGTGCCTGTCTTGGGCCAAAAACTGGGCGAAGGCTGAGCCTGAGCTGACGGGTCTGAAAATGGCCCTCCCCCCTTCCTTCTATCTCATTCCCCGTGTCGCGACACGGGGAATGTCAAGCTATCGCTCAGCTATAGCCGATAGTCATATGCAATTGGACAGGGGGCGGGTGCGTGTGCTGGGTGCTGCGCTGTTATAGGCCGGGCAGCGCCCGGCCTATAAGTCAAGACAATTGTATCTATCAGCGCGGCCGCGCTGATAGTGTGCAGAGTAGCAGGCAATAAAAAACCCGGGCCACGGCCCGGGTTCGGTGATCCAGACCGGCGCTGCCGGTCTGGTGTATCAGGCTTCGGCCTTCGCCTTCTCGGCCGCCTCGAGTTCCGCGTTGCGCGCATCGCGGGCCGCGCGGGCTTCCTCTTCGGTCTCGAAAGTGTCACGCGTACCGCGTGACACTTCGACGTACCCGTCGAAATAGGTGAAGGGCTTGCGGTAATCGTTGGCGTGGAAATAATCTAGCTTGCGGAATTGCAGCGCAATTCCGCAGAATGCTGCAACTTCCTTGTCAGTCATACCGGGCGGAATTGCAAATTCAATTCCGCCGATCTTGATGGTGCTTACTTTGGTGGTCTTCATCTCACTATCCTTTCTAGGGTTTATCGGTACTGGCTAGCCAGTACCGATAATGTACCCGAACTATTGACGGCCGTCAATACTCTATTACTCAACCGATACACTGAGCGTTAGATTGTGGCAGAGCTGGTCACGCACAATGTCAGTCCAGTCCACCTCACTGTCGAGATACTCCTGCACCTTTTCATCGATATCGACATTGTCGTTGAACCATTCGCTGGCCATGCTATCGAAGCGGTCATCTAGCCATTCGCTGACACGCGCGTCGATGATGCGGTTCAACTCGTCGCGCGGCACCGATACCATCACTGGCTCGAGCACACTTTGCAGGTCTTGCCGCGCCTCGGTGCCAGTCGCAGGATTATCCTCCACCGAGATGCGAACCTCGGCCGGGGGCAGCGGCAGCGGATCGGGCAACGCGATAATTTGCTTGGCCACCGAGTTCAACATCACGTGCAGCGCGGTCCGCGCTGCAGCCCGGTGGGCCGGATCGGGCATTGAATTGAACATCGTCTCGGTGTACTCGAAAGCCTCTTCGAGTGTATCGCGGGAAGCGAAAATTCCTACTTTGATGCTGGCGGCTAATTCGTATTTGCTCATCTCTCTATCCTCTCTAGGTTGTCAATCGGTACTGGCTAGCCAGTACCGATAATGTATCTGAACTATTGACGCGCGTCAATAGTTTATCAGGCCCGGTCCACCTGCAGCCCGCCGCGCGGGCCGAGCATCAAAACATAATCCGGATATTCAGCAAGCTCGGCGGGCCGTGGCGCAATATGCACTGTCGCACTGCAGGCTTGGCCATAGCGCCAGAGTTCGGCCGCGACAATGCGGAAAGCACGTTTGGCACCGGCCAGTGTCTGGTAAGCGCGGGCATCATCAAGCGAGTCATTATCAATGCGCAAAAAATATAGGTTTTTCATTTCGCTATCCTTTCTCAAAAGCTTATCGGAACCGGCGGGCCGGTTCCGATAATGTAACGGAACTATTGCCGCGAGTCAATAGTCCACGGCCAGCGCAACGCGGGCCAAGGGCAACCGGCCGGGGCCCGAGGACCACCGGCCAGCGACGAGCGGTGGAGGGACCGAGGCCCGGGGGCAGGTTTACCAGTGGCAGATTAAGCGGAAAAAAGCGCCGAGATAACCCGGCGCTCATAGGGAAAACCGCAAAAATGAATTGTTACTTAATCACGCTGCAGAATTTAACAATTCCAGCGCCCGGTTTTTAAGCGCCGCACCAGTGCCAAACCACGCTGATTCGAGGCGCGTATTGTCCGAGCGGCCGCGCTCGTGGTCTACCAATTGCGTCACAGCATTGAGCATCGCCCAACGGGTACCAGCAACACCCGGGATGTCGGAACCGATAGCCTTGCGGTTTTCGAACAAGTCCAAAACCCGCTTATATGCTTTGGTCTCTCTGATATCAAGCTTACTCTGGTGATAAGGCTTCAATAATTCGCAAATGAATAAATCGGAATCAGTAGCCGACATAGGGATGTGCGATAGCTGGCGCGACTGAACAATAAACCGCTCGAATTGATTCGCGACGATGCCAAGCTGCAGGCGAACCGCATCAGCGTCGAACCGCTCGGAGTGCAAAACCCGGACACTTGATTTTAGATAACCCTTGTCCGTCTCATCAGCGCGGCCGTTAACGGCCGGGGTGATGGTGTTATTACAAACCACCCGGATAGCGGTGAATTTTGCAATCGTGGCCATTGTGCCGTCGTAGCTGGTACCGAGTAATAGGTACGGCTTCACTAAGTCACCATCTACCACCGGGGCAGCATCACCAACACGGGCCAGCGCCCAAACCCGGCGGCCGTCAGATAACGCCCCGGCCGTTTCCATTTGAAACCCGCCGATGTCGGAAAGCTTGCGGAAAAAGTCCATCACTTGCCCGGGCTGGACCACGTTGTAATCCTTACTCACCACTGCCAGCGGGGCACCTGTGTCTGAGCGTGTCAATACTTTGCGATCAGGCCAAACCTGCAAGCCAGTGACGGCCGGAGTGACGTATTGAACATCGGAGGTCTCGACGGTATAGCCTAGCCCGGCCTCCTGAGTCCATTGTTCAATTGTCGCGCCTTCCGACAATTGGCGGCCGAGGCCGTGCCATGGGGTTTGTCCAGCGTAAGCAATTGCAGCGCGGCCGGTTGTTTGATCAATCATGTGAGCCATTTCTCTATCCTCTCTAAAAACGGCCGCCACCGGCCGATGTCTGAATAATCCAATATTCCGGGAATATTAGCTAATTGATTTTTTCAATCAACTATTGAGCGCCGATTATTTCCAGCTCCCGAGATCAGCAAGCCACCACAAAACCACAAAAATAACGATTAACAGAATAATCATGCGGCTACCTCTCGGCCGATATCTCCGGCCACATGATGACGCAACAGCGAACCCGGGGGCAGCGAACGAGCAAAAGCGCGAAGCGCCTCGGCATCATTAGCCGCGCCGGTTTTTTTGGTGCCATGCCACTGTATAGCGGTCGGGCCGCTTGCAGCATAACAACCCCCCTCACCAGTGCCGACACGTTTTTTACCAGTGCCATGCGCAACAAAAACGATTACGTAATCCCGAGTCGGCCGGGCGCATAGCGGGCTACCATCGCCGCATTGCTGGCAAGTGAATGAATCCGACAATTCGGCCGGACAACGCACGAAGCGAACCCCCTCGATTTTTTGCGGCCACTGTGTATTTTCCGGGGCAGCATATACGGCCGGGCGGCCGAGTGAGTAAGCCCGAACCGCTTCGGCCGTGGTATCGCACGAAGCATTAATGACGGTTTTCCCCTCGGCCGGGAGCGGCAGCGCATCAGCGGCAAAGTGAGAATAAGTCCACGCCTTGCCGTTACGCGGCACCGCGTCAGATATAGCCTGCAAGTATTCCGAATCAATTTGATTCGCGCCGGTTTCGCTTTTTGGGTGTAAGCCACACGTTTTCGGGCACGTGCCATAAGTCTGATGTTCACCTGATCGGTAGGTAACAGCAATCGGGCCGGTTTTTCGGTTCCCTGATATCGCGACAGTCTTCAGCATCTCTCTATCCTCTCTAATAGTCGGACAACCCGACAACCACATGATACACTTTCCGCGCATCAATTACAGTTTATTTTTCCTATGGTTTTTCAATTCCTAATAGCAATTTTCTAAGCTCTTCCCAATCCACAGCATCAGAGGACCATCGGCGCACGGGCGCAACGCGCAAGCCCTCGAGAGCAACATCGGGGGCTTGGCCACCGTGATAGAGAAAAACTAAGCCGATTCGCTTCCCAATAGGCAAATGCTTCACAAGCAAAAAGGCCGGGCACCCATAGGACCAATGGCGAAAAAGAAAAGAGATTTGATGCGGCCGAACGTCAACCTTTAATCCGCGCCGCACCACCTTATTTTCCAAAAAGCCAACGCGGCCGCCGCCAAGCTTATCGGCCACCACCATATCAGGAAAGCCAAGATTGGCCACCGATTCAACGCGGGATATATCCACATCTCGCAACCGCTCCCGGACATAATCCGAAAAAACAGATTCAGGTTTCCTCGCCATCGTCCTCTGAAAGCCTCTCAAACACGTCAGGAGGCGGATTTTCCACCGGGAGGGTGAAAGCAGGGTCCACGTCCTTTTCGGCGCTCTCACGCACGTCTGAGGGCTCCAGATCGATTATGGCGGTGGGGGGAGGGCCGCCATAGAGTTTTTTCAACTCGTCAAGTTTGCGCTGTACTTCCTCTTTGCTCATTGAATCGATAGTGCCGTGCCGGATTTCCTTCCGCTCAACGTAAATCGTCCCCAATGCCTGCCCCCGCCGATACTCAGCCTGAACAGCAGCAGCAAAAGCGCCCGCCTCCAGCGCCTTATCGCGAATTAGCTGCAGGTCTTTCATATGCCGCTCATACGACGTGTTGTACTTCGAAGCCAGTTCGGCCCGGTATTGCTGGATAGCCGCAACGACGTGCGGATTGATGTCCGGGTTAGTCAACTGCCAAGCGATAACAGAAGCGCTTTTTTCGTTGTAGCCCGCCCGAATAGCCGCTTCCTTCATCGTCACCCGGCCGTCGCCTGATACGTACTCGGTAATGAACTTCCAATGCTTGGGCGTGACCATCCGCTTGCGGCCCGTCATTGTCTTCAAAGAGGACAGCGACGGCACCTTTTCAGACATCCGCTGCGCGGCCTTCTTCGGCACCACAGGCGGGACGTTCCAAACATCCTTCTTTGGCATTACGAAAGCCTCCACAAGCGCCAACCGTCTTCAATCCTACGCAGGGTGAACTTCCAATCGGATTTGTACTTGGCAGCGTACCTGACGGCCGCTACACGCGCCGAGATAGCCTGTCGTTCCGTTGAAAAGAAAATGCTATCGCCGGGCTCCATGTCAGGAAACGGATACCGCGTCCGACTCGCTGGAATCTCTACATTCTGATCAATTTCATACATCGTATAACCTCCTAAACCAACTGCCTAGATATTACGCAGCGAAACTCGTATAGTCAAGGAAACTTCCGAACACCAACCCCCAAACCAATCCAAGGGTTCCTATAGACTTTTTTTGACTAAGAAAAAAAAATGAAACAAAAAAAGCAGTCTCACGGGTCCCCCCTGAATATTTGTATTTCTTACGTTTCCTAAATATAAACGTGATGCTAACGTAAGTCTGAAAACCCGCACCAGTACTCGTTTATTACGGCATTACGTCTATTACGCCTAATTTCACAAAAAAAAATCAAAAATAATTTCTTAGTGAAAAAAGTTCTATAGGGAACCCTTCAAACATATAAAAAACCGCGTTTCCATAACTTTTCGATCTAATCCCCACAAAGATTTTCCTTGCATCAATACCATTCATGCCTTACCATAACTCCGGTAAATCGTGAAACCTATGTAATTACTACCCGGTCCCCGGTCCGCGTTCCATAACTAACCAACCAACCACCAACACAGAAAGGATAGCACAGCATGGACCCTGATGAAATCGTAACCTTAATCGCAGGTATTCTTGGTGCAATCATTGGCTGCGCAATTGCAGTAATTGTTATATCGCTTTTCTTACACGGGGTATGACATGAGAGCAGCCATTCGCTATAAGTATCTAATCGAATCGGAGTACAACGACATGCCCTGTTTGTTGGGCGTGATCCATTTCACGGTATTGCCCGGGGGTGCTGACCCGTGGGTCGCGGACAGTGATATAGATTGTTACGGCTATCGAGAGGTGGTATTTGACATTTTGCAGCCGAGTAAAACCCTTTGGAAGGATGCGGACGAGGCGGTGCATAGGAATCCTCGTTTATTAGGGTATTACGAGGACTTGATTGAGACGGAATTGGGGGAATTGTTATGAGTGAGCACAATGGTTCGCGTGGCGTGAATCCTGCGGAGATAGAGAATCTGGACGAGTGGGAGTTAGCGATTTGCTACAAGTGTGGCTTTATTGATGATTGGTCGGAGATTCCGGGTGGTCAGTGTTCTTTTAGTGGTGAGGGGTTGAATTGGTGTCCTGAGTGTGGGGACATAGAGAGCTTGGTGGATTACACGCCGGAGAGGGCGTTGATTATTGCTGAGCAGGTGGCGTTTAAGAAGGGAGAGAGGAAATTGTCATGAAGAAGTTAATTGTTGGGATGGCGTTGCTGTTGCCGTTGGTAGCCGGGGCGGCGGCCGAAGAGTGGATGGAATTAAAGAATCAGGCGGGCGGGAAGATTTTGCTGCTGGCGCACAAGTGCTCATTGAAGGGTGCGGAGCATGGGCGGATGGTAATTGCGACGAGTCCTGCGGGCCCGAACACGAATGGGTGTTGGTACGTGTTGGCGGACATGATTCATATTGTCTGGGAGGGCGGTGGTACGTCGTCGTTTGATCCGAAGGATTTTGAGTACAGGAAGCGGTGATGGAAGAGCGGGTGAAGAAACGGTTCTGCACGACGTGTCAATTTGATCGTGTGGAGGAGGGTGGCGAGTTCCGTTATTTTGGAAAGGCCAAGCGTTGGATATGCCGCAGTTGCGTGGCTAAGACGGCCGAGAGGCTGGCGCAGAGAAAGGAGCAAGGACATGACAGAAGCGCGTGAGATACGGCACAGCTATGGCTGTGTGAAGGAAACGGACATGGTGTTATTGCGTCGGGCCCCGAAGGTGAAGATGAAGATTGAAAGTATCTTGGGCCGTGAGACGCGTAAATTTTGCATTGCTGAGGTGAAGATATGGACGCGGAAGGTGGAGAAGGAGCCTGAAGATCGTAGTCCATACGATTGGATGAGGGCTGAAAAGCCGAAGAAGCAGGAAAAGCAGGAGTGGACGCGGAAGGTGTATGTCGATGTGGTGACGGGTACGATGTATGACTTTCACACGAGGGTATGTTTGAGTTCGTCAAATATTAGGATGGTGGATTGATATGGGAGACAAAATGATGCCGTTTGATACTTCTTACATTAAGACTGCGTGGAACTGGGTAAATGCTTTGTGGGCCAAGTCCCTTGCTGCGATTGTGTTGTTCTATATAGGGTTATGGATTGGTGGGGTGATGGCGGAGGGGCGGATTGTGAGTGATTGCAAGTTTGCTGGGAGCTTCCGCGCTGACATACAGGCCTTTAATTGCCAACGGAGGATTTGATGAAAGCGTTTCCATTGAAAGCGGTAAACAAGTTTGACGATTGCGAGGGCATGGACTTGCGCGATTATTTTGCTGCTAAAGTTTTAAGTGGAATCTCATCGGTAACAGGCATTGATTTTGGTACTGTTGATGACGTAGCAATTACTTGTTACAGATTGGCAGACGCAATGATGAAAGCGAGGGAGGACAAACGATGAATGCCGAGGACATCATCCGCATGGCGCGGGAAGCTGGCGGCAATGACTGGGGAATATTCCGCGACTTCATGCCTGAACTCGAACGCTTTGCCAAGCTAGTCGCATCAGCGGAGCGCGAGGCGTGTGCCGTGGTCGTAGAGAAGGCGGGCATGGAGGGGTATGGGACCTTAGCCGCTGCGTTGTTGGTGAGAGAGAGGGGTGCGCCATGACTGTGATTGATTTAGCCAAGAAGCGCCAGCCGGTGACTTATACGTTGGTCATTACACATCACTGGGATGGAACCTTTGAGTTCACCGTGTTAGATGTTGCCGATGATGAGCGTAGTCAAGAATCAGTTGGATATGCTTTGAAAAAAGCAGCAGAGGCTTGGGCAAATATCCGCCACAACGAAGCAATCAATACCCTCCGCGCCCGACTCGCGCAGCCTGAACAGGAATGGAAGTACAACCCAATGACAGGGGAGCCGCTGATTGATGGTTGGCCTTTGTACTCAGGATTGCCACAGCGCGAATGGCAGGGTCTGACGTATAAGGAGCGTAATGATTGTCTGGTTGAGGCAGACCCATGCGAAGCGTTGTTAGATCACGAAGCGCATGAACTTATGCGAACTGTCGAAGCCAAGCTGAAGGAGAAGAACGGTGGATAAAACATTTGCAGCAATTGAAAAACTTAAAGAAGTCGAACTGGAGTTGCACCGGCTGAAAAACTACGCAGAGATGATGAACCGCTCAGTCGAAGCACAGCGCGAATGGCAGGGGCTGACGGAGGAGGAAGTTATGTCGCTGTTGCCCGGTGCAGTCAGGCTCCCACCCGGATGGGTAGATACAGTCCGTGCCATCGAAGCCAAGCTAAAGGAGAAGAATGGTGGATGATGTTGGAGATCGGTTCGCGCACCGGTTAGCCGTGATGCTGGAATGCGCGTTGTTGAGACCAGAGAGATCGTGGGACGCGGCCCATGAGTTGTTAGACGAGTACCGCCAAGCGCTTCATGGCCGTGAAGGGGCCACGGGGCTATCACATGTGGAAGACTAGGGAGAACAGCAATGGGTGAACAAGAACGATGGGCAGAGCAGCAGCATATTGCTAATGAGGCTGCGGATGTCTTGGATAAGCTGATTGAGGGTTTAGGGCAGATTGAGCAGATTGGGCTACATGCATTTGTAGCAACTCATGCGAACATCGTGGAAGCTTCGTTGACCATGATGCGTGAGGTAGTCTTACAGGAGTATGGGCTGAGCAAGGAGCCTATTGTGCGAACGGACATGGACGATTTTGTGGAGTTCGTGGTCCATGAAGGCAACAAATAAGGAGGCGGGTCATGAAATTCAAAGTCGTTACGGAAGATTACATGGTGGTGCCGGAAGTCAATCTGTACGGTACCTCGGCTAAACACGCTCGGTTGCTGGATGACTTCAAATGGCGGCCGGGGGCAAATGTACAGGCGATTTGGCGCAAGTATGGGTGGGTGCCACCAACAGAGTATCGCGAAGATTATCTTTTCAAGCATAACCGAGAGGAAACATAAGATGGGAAGGCCAAAGGGTTCGAGTAACTGTACACCACTGCCTGCACACCCCCTGATAGACCAATTGAAGTGGGAGTTTGCGTTGTCCTCGGACGGTCAGTTGTGTGACTTTTTGAAGGTGTCGCGCAGCACGATGTCTAAGATTCGGCACGGGACGAATGCTGTAAGTTCGGATTTCATCTTGCGTGTTCACAAGACAACGGGATGGCCGGTGGAGCGGATTGAGGGGTTCCTGTGAAAGGGGTGAAGATGGTGAGTGGGAACGAGATTGAGCGTGTTGCCAGTAACTTGGAGGATCGTGCGCGGGATGAGGACGATCTGTCAGCGGCCAAATGGCTGCGGGAGCTTCACCACATCATGGATGCCGCGCGAGACGTGGTCATGGCTACCAGCTACGAGCAGAGTAAGGCTGCGTATGGTGAGCTTTACCATATCTTTCGTGGCAAGAAGGAAGACTGATGGCAAAGAAAAAGCCCCGGTGGGCGGAACTTGGTAATGGCAACATTGCCTACGTAGATAGTGACGGGATGATCATGGCCCGCGTTACGTACAACGTGTTGGACGGGACATTCCGCTATCAGGATAAGGACTTCATCGACGCGGCCGCAGTGATGCGGCACGTCGAGAAGGAAAAGTTTTGGAACGAAGATAGCTAGCTACTTGCGTTTATTTCGCCTCTCCCCAGTTCGGGCCGACTTCTACGTCTACCCGGCTGGGGATTTCCATTTTGACGCAGTTCGCCATAATCTCCGCAGCCCGTTCAGCCTGAGCGCGGTCTTTTACTGACAACACCAGTTCATCGTGCACTTGGAGCAGGAGGTTTTCTCCGGCCTCATGCAAAGCCACCATGGCCATCTTGGTCTGATCCGCCGCTGATCCTTGAATCAGGCGGTTCAATCCTTTGTAGGTGCCTGCCCGCTTGATCCGTGGTCCGTATTCCACGACGGCCTGTTCGTAAGGCAGCGCCTTGTTCACGCCCCACTGCATGGGTTCCCACAGAGGGAAGCGGCACTTGCGGCCCAAGAGGGTACGGATAGCGCCACCGGCAGCCGGATGGTCGATACGGCGCATGACCGAGTTCACCGTGCCTTTTAGGAATGGCACCTTCTTGTGAAAGGTGTCGATTAGTTCCTTGGCTTCTTCGTGGGACAGGTCGAGTTGTGTGGCGAGTTTGGCCACGCCCATGCCGTACATTAGTCCTAAGCCGATGGTCTTGGCGGCCTTGCGTTTAATTCCTGCCATGTCTGCCACCATCTGGTGGAAGTCGGTGTCGGGGTTGTTCCGGTACGCGTCTACCATGGTCTCCGAGCCGGGTAGGTCCAGCAGCGAGGCGTAATGCACTAGCAGGCGCGGCTCTTGGGAAGAGAAGTCATTAGAGGCCCACAGTTCGCCTTCCTCGGGCAGGAACAGAGAGCGCACCAGCGGGCCGATGACCTCGTGCCGGGCAGGTACCTGCTGGAGGTTTGGGTTGGCCATTGATAGCCGCCCTGAGACCGTTCCGCCATCGTCTGAGCGCAGTTGGTTGATGTGGGGGTGGATACGCCCACTCTTGGCAGAGAACTCAAGGTAAGGCCGCAGGAATGTGCTGTGCGTCTTATTGGTCTCGCGGGCCTCGATAATTAGTTTGCCGATCTCGTGCGGGCATTCATCCAAGAAAGATTTGGTGAAGCTTGGCAAGCCGGTATCGGTCTTTGGGTAGGGGACGCTTAGCTTGTCGAAGGCTTTAGCAATCGAGGCGGCGGCCCAGATGTCCACGCCAACCCCGGACAGGCTCTTTATTTGAGCCACCAAGCCACGCTCCCGGAGGACCAGTTCCGCGATAGTCTGCTCACATCGATTACGGTCAAAGCGAACACCCTTGGCCGTTATCGATAGAAGCACAGGGAACAGGCGCGTCTCCAGATCAAAGATGGACTCGACATCCTCCTGTTTGAGCTTGATTTTGAAGGCTTGCCAGAGCTTTAACGTCAGCGCAGCATCCTGCTCAGCGTACTCCCCAACATACATGGCGGGTAGCTTCCACAGTTCCTTCTTGGGGTGCACACCGAAGTCCCCGGCCGCTTCTTTCAGCCCTGCCTCGCTCTTTACCTCTTTGAGGTAGTCGAAGCCTAGCGCGTTAAGAGAGAAAGAGAAGCGGTTTTCGTCCAGCAGCGGGGCCGCGATCATCGTATCTAGAATACGGCCATTTATCTTATAGCCTGACGATAGTAGCCAACCCATATCATAGGCAGCGTTGTGCATGATCTTGTCGGCAGGTGTGGCTAGTACATCAGCCATCCATTTTTCCACACGCTTTTTATCGAGATTTCCGCCTCCGGCATGGGCAACAGGGTAATACCCTGACCAGCCATCCACGGCCACCGCGTAGCCGACGATGAAGCCGTCGTTCCTTGGCCAGCCGGGGCCCATAGACTCCAGATGCGGATCACAGGTCTCTAGGTCGATGGCGATTTCTTTGGCGGTAGAGAGGTTTGGGAACGTCTCTGGAGCAACCCAATCGGACTTCATTGGGAAGAGGGGTAGTGTTTTCAAAGTCTGAATCCTCTGTCGTAGTTCTTTGGCATAACGAGATGTAGCGTTTTCTTGGCTCTTGTAACGCCGACGTAGAGCAGGCGGTTGACGCTGTCTGAATCGACGGAATACTGCTTAGCGAACTTGGGGGATAAGTCCAACAACATCACGACATTGTCGGCCTCACCGCCCTTGGCTCCGTGGATCGTGGAGAGTTTGATGCGGTTCGCCGTAGATACTTTGTAGCCACGACGCAGGACGGCACGGAGGTATTCCCGCTTGTCCTCGCTGACCTTGGTCAGCGCTTCGTGCCACACGGCATCAGTCAATAGACCGAAGTGCTCACGCAGGGTGGATAAATCATACTCAATGATGTCTACCTGTCCTTTGAAGTTCCGGTGTCCTCGGGCCACGTCATTTGTGCCGAGGTATTTGTAGATGTTCTGCGCGTCTGTGATGCTGATGGACAAGCCTTTGCGCAGCCGCTCCCAATCGATCACGGCTTTTAAGACGTTGGGCGAGATGCTCGGGACGTGGTTACGCTCAAACAATACGCCGTTGCTCTTCAGCCATTCATGGACGGGGTTGAGCAGGTAATTGGTGCTGGCAAGAATCAGCCATTCGCCATCATCCACCTGTACGTCTTCGAAGCGGTAATACTGTTTGATTGCGCCGATGTAGTCACGTGGATACCACGTCTTTTCTTGCCGCTTGCGGATGCGCTTGACGATTCCATTGGCAAGACTGTGGACGGTGGCAGGGATGCGATAGGACTGCTGTAGCACGTGAACATCACCCTCGAAGTCGAGGAAGGCTTTGACATCTGCGCCTGCCCATGTGAACACGGCTTGATCATCGTCCCCGGCAACAAATACGCGGTTAGCCTTTGCGACGAGCTCGAAGACGAGGTTCCACTGTAATCGGGACAAGTCCTGTGCTTCGTCGATGATGAGTACCTCGAGGCGCGGGAGCCGCGATGGGTCAAGGCAGGCCAGTTCTAACAGGTCCGTGAAGTCGAGCAGATTGCGGGAGGCTTTGTAGTGCCGGTACGAGCGTTCGACGAACTCAAAGTGGTGCCATTCGATGTTGATATCCGACGCGTTGTAGTGGGTGCGCAAGTCAACGCCACGGATACGAGCGAGGTTGATCTCATTCAGAATAGGGTTATCGGCTTTGGCGAAGCCTTCTTCCTCATCCTTTGATATCTCGAGTGCGATCCCTGTCTGCGCAGCGAACTCGGTGTAGTGCTCCGGCTGCATGATGTCATCAGCCTTGGTGCCGAGGCAGTGGAAGGCAAGACTATGCAGTGTACGGAAGTACGGGAAGTCGGTCTTTGCATTGAGGTCGGGGAACTTCGCAATAGCTCTGTCCCGCGCTTCGTTAGCCGCTTTTCTGGTGAAAGAAAAGTAACCGATCCTTCCCGGAAAAACACCGTCCGATAGCTCCTGCTCCACTTGGTTCAGCAAGTAGGTAGTTTTCCCTGACCCCAGCTACGGAGGGCCAAAGACTTTGCGAATATGCGCAGTCATTGGCCCTTACTCCCTTTAAAGTGTAGATGAAGCTTTATATGTTCAGACTGTGTCATCACTTGCAAATTTGATGGATCATTGTTCCATTTGTCTCCATCAATATGATGAACAATTTCTCCCGGGGCCAAAGGTCTATTTAATATTTTTTCAGCCACAACACGATGCATGTGACGACCTTTATATTTGACGTAATTTTCTCTACTTCCGCTATACCGCAAAGAATCGGGGTTGCGGAAAGATGCTCTTCGTCTTTGCTCTTCACTGTCAAATAAGTTGGCGTTATGGCCACTAATGAAGCGTAAGAATTGGCCTTTAATTTGCCCTCTTTGGCTTCTCGTTCTTTTTGCTATAGGAGCTGGGTGGCCACACCCACAGGCGCAAAGCCAAATGAAGTTCATTGTATTGTCCCTTTCAATACGCCCCTTATGGAAAAGAAAGGCCAGACAGTAAGGGAACTGTTTTTCGCTCCGTCGAGCTAGGCCTCCGTAACTATACATCAGAACGGACTTCCCTGCTGTCGTACAGTCTCAGTGACGAAAGGTGCGTCTTGCCCAGCAAAACGTGGGATACGCCAACAGCGCACGGTTCTGCCTTTCAAGAACATACTCATTGGCTCACCGCCAAGATCACGCATACGCTGCGCCATCTTAGGTGCGGTCATGCCTTTGAAGTTGTTACGCACCAGATGCGCTTCGAGGTCCTTCATCCTGAAGTAACACTTACCGTCATCGGGTTCAATCCAAGGACGGCCCATCAAAATTTCATCACGATCCATGGCCTGTTGTAGATGGGTTGTGAACTCTTCGAGCAAGTCCATGAACCGTCCCGTAACTGAAGTGTCCTCACTGGCTTCCGATATCTGTTCTGTTTCAACCATTTCCTTGAGAAGCGCATTAAGCATATTTTCCCAATCGCTCTTCTTGAGCGTAGGCGGTAATGTATTAAGCTTCTCCAAGCAAGCCTTTTGGAACGCAGCTTGGTTGAATAGACTGTCTGTTTCCAGTTCGATCCGCCTACCATTGATATCCAAGAACCAAAGAGGCGGCTCAGACGCGTACTTAGATAACGAGGAAAGCGTGGGCGAGTCGGGACCATGTCCGCCAATCCCAAAGCGACGAGTCCGGCAAAGACCGCTGTTGCAGAAACTATTGAGCGGCGCGTCCTTGCACTTGTATCGATACTCTTTCTTCTGGAGTTGTTTGATGACAAGCTGCACCTCGTTGTTTGGTAGCGGTGGCCCGAAGTACTTCAGATTATGTTCGACGACTCGATCTTCCCAACTCGCAGGCGCAAGTTTTTTAAGGTAAATACCGACATTAAAGAGCCCGTTGTTGCGCGTTCCTTCAGGGAAGCCCTGACTACAGAGGGCTTGAAGGCACGGCGGACCATCTTTGATCGGAGCCTCTGCCATTTTCGGCGGCTCTGGTACGACAAGCGGGCCGCTCTGGACGGACGCTTCGTAAAGAGTAAAAAACTCTTCAAGCGTAGCTGCCGAGCCGTCAAGGTTAAATGCATATCGTGTGCCATTGTCGCCACCGAAGTACGGAAGATTTAAGAAGTTGCCGGTATCTCCTCGGTCCACGAGGATTTCTGCTTGCTTGGGGAATATCTCGCGGCCAGCCTCGCCCAACAGCGCAGCACACGCTTTGAGGTAGTCCTGCATATCACGCGCAGGAATAGGCTCACGCACAAACAGAAAGCAATGTGCGCCACCGGACTTACTGCGGCAGACGATTAACGGGAGTTTGAGCGATTGAATCTTCTCAACCAAACCCTTGTGATCAATCGGATACTGATCAATATCAATGCAGCCCCATATGCAACTATTGTCAGCGCGAATAGGAATGATGCCAAGAGAAGGGTCAACACCTTCGAGATGACGTTCC
>Ga0315906_10001707_pt1 | contig 32146 bp, 29 predicted proteins | sample LakEriMetagenome_4_FD_203526 | JGI IMG/M metagenome (GOLD analysis project Ga0315906, IMG submission 203526) | Freshwater fungal communities from buoy surface, Lake Erie, Ohio, United States - Buoy 2 MA122 | ecosystem: Environmental > Aquatic > Freshwater > Lake > Lake biofilm | place: USA... | reverse complement strand
TTATTGAAAGCTCAGATTGCCGCATCATTACCATGTAATGACTCGCAATGAAAATTTAAAATTGATGCTAGAGCCCATAGACTAAGTAAACCATTGCTAGTATGCGTAGGCTATATGAAAAGTATCAGCATTGCCGTACAATAAAAAATCTTATCATTACTGCCGAATACTTATATTTTGCTGATAAATATTGTATACATCTATTGGTTTAATATCATTCATACAGGAAAGTTTAAACTTACAAGCATAAAAGGCATCTTTCTCTGTCAATAAATCAAGCCCAGTGCATGGGCTACACTTTTTGTATTTGGATACAAGATATTTATTAGGTGTATCAAGATAAAACCTTAAATTAAATGGCCCCCATAAACAAATTGCTGGTGTATCTAATAAAGAAACTAATTTATCAATACCACTATCAACACCAATAAAACATTTAGCCTCGGATAAAATACCAATTAAACTAATAATATCCGATTTACCACATAAATTTATAACATTCTGGGCTTTAATCTGATTAGTATATTCTATCTCATTTTTACTGCCAACTAAAATAATTTGTTCATCTTTTAGATATCCAATTAACTCTATCCAATATTCAATAGGCCATTTTTTGGGAGTCAATGCATTCATAGCAGCCCCAACTTGAATAACAATATACCTCTTAGATTTTAGATTATATTTAACAAACTGCTCTTGTGCCTTTATTTTTAAGTCATCATCCATAAGAGGGTCAAATTCCCAATCATTCTCGTTAATATTTAGATATTTAAGTAGTGATAAATTATTATAAATAACATGTTTTGTTATATTGTACTCAACCAAGGAAAAAAATAATGTAGATTTAAAAAGAATTTTAAAAATTATTTTATCTGCGATATCATTTTTTATAAATCTATGTGCAATGATTTTAGTTGATAAATTTTTTAGTTTAAAGATTAATAGCTTCTTTAGAGAGATACCACCAAATATAAAATTTAATAAAATATCGTATTTTTTGTTTGGCAATGAATTATATACATTAGACACCCTTCCATCAAAAATAAATAACTCATTACCTCCACTTTTATTATCACCAACTACATCTATCTCACAATTTGGATAAATAACCTTTAGGGATTCTATTACTGGCAAAATAAACACACAATCCCCAAGTCCAGTATAAATAGGTATAAGAATTTTTTTTTTCATTATCTCCCTTTGTCAAAATCATAAAAAATAGTTTTATAATATTGAGTAAAGCTAATATTATCCTTTGACAAATTATACTTTACCCAAAACCAGTAATTACATATTGCTTGAACTAATAATTGTGGAAGAATGAAACTAATTAATCCAAGATGTAAAATAAATGCCATTAATAACGAAACAATCAATACTCCAAGAGCACTTAACAAATATGCTTTATACATTGGCACTTCGTTACGCACTGAAATCATTACTGTGTGATTAATAGCTTGTTTTTCTAATAAATAAACAAAACATATAATTATTAAATATTTTAAGTCTAATAATTTACTGTGTAACCTCAATAGAGTTAAAATATAATTACCAAATAAAATTGTAGCTATTATTAACATTAACATCATTTGTAAAGATTTACGATTTGCACTTAAAAATAGCTTCGTAGCCAAAACTTTATCTTTTATATACCAAGCAGAAATATCAGCAAAATTATTATTAATTGGGACATTTGAAATTGAGAATAGAATAGATATAACTTGTAACGTAAATAAATAGCTAGTAAGTAGATTAATATCTTTTGTAACTAAAGCTGCAATATAGCTATTAAATCTTGAAATAAAAAGCCAACTTAAACTCATTAAACCAAGTTTATAATTAGTGTGCCAAACTTGTTTAAACAATTGCCAAACTTCTTGCTTATCATTAGATTTTTTGTTGCAAATAAGATTTCTGCGCTTTAAAAACAAATACAGTAAAACTCTTTCAACAATTGTAGTAAATAAAGCCGCAATTACTAACGCTAATATACCTAAACCAGAAATCAAACATATAATCTGTATGAAAACACCAACAATTTTAGAGATAAGGGAGATTTTATTAACATCATTAATATTACCGCTACCAATTAAAAGTGGAGAATAGTACATAAAGTATATACCTAAAAGAAATGAACCACAGTATATTAACCAATTTAACTCTAAATATAGGTAACTATAATGATGTTGTTGAGCAAAGAAGTATAAGTAAAAACTAAAACCACCCCCAATTAACACAAATTCAACGATACACATATATCTATAAAAAAGGCGAGATAAATTTAATAAATTTAAAAATAATATATTTTCTTGAATTGGGTTTTTATGAGAGCCTGCATCATCTTTTAAATTATTAATATTTATAACTCCAGCATTAGCATAAGAAAAATAGCGTATTAAATTGGTTGAAAAGCTAAAATCTAATAATTCAAATAAACTTACTGTACTTATAAATAATAAATAAACACTTATTTCAACCCCACTTAAATAATGAAGAATTAATGGATAAGTAATAAAACTTAATGACAATTTAAAAAAAACAGCCAAATAACCTAATGTAAGGTTATTTTTTCTTTGCATAATTATATTCCTTAACCTATCAAAAAGTTAACTTGTTAATTAAAGGATAGCTAATTAATTTGATATAGCCTAAATAATAACATTTATTTGATTTTATTTAATAATTTGGTTTATAAATGTCAATATTTTTAATAAATTTCTCCCCAGATATAAACATGGCATTAGGTGCCGTTATATTGCCACAAAACTTATAATCATAGGGAAAAATACTATTACCAATTTTTAAGTTGGAAATATTTTGTATATTTGTATTATTTGAGTCATATTTATGTGTTACCATTACATAAATATTTCCAAAACTAGCCTTTGTCATAGATGTACTGCAAAATTCTGCCGCATTATATGATTTTAAGTTTCCTCTGTCATATAAATCACATCCATATACTAAGCCGTTTATAGCAAAGATTATACCAGTATAATCATATAGAGAAACAATAAAATCATGTGTACTAAATCCACATTTTTTCATGGTTACGTTCAAGTCTCTGATAAAGATTGCTGTTTTTTTATCTGCATATAGTGCGTTATTAGCAATTTTTATTGGTATACTTTCTTTAAAATAATTATCAAATAACCTATATGGCGTAAAGATTATTATTGCAAAAAACCCTATTAACATAATGATTGAAGAAAAAAGCATAGTGTATAATAAAAGTTGTAGTTTATTTAGATGAACAGATAATATTGCAGCAATAATAAAAATTAACAATGCCCACGGTACAATAAATATTGTACCGAATGTCACTAAATCATTCACTGAACCAAATGAACATATAAGTGGAGTAATAAATAATAATATGCTGATTATTATTATTGAATATAAATCATTCTTTAGTGCAGATATTAGTAGATGGCGTAATTCATAACATACATATAAATTAATAAATATGATTATAACTAATATTAATATTGTAAAGGTAAACATACCTTTTTGCCATCTCGTGCAGAGAGATATATTGCAATTAACAGCTCTAATGATTTTAATCCTTCACGTCCATCAGTATGCGCCTCTTCTTCCCCACGTAATGTTTTAATCACATTATCATAATAAAGTGGGTGCCCAAACCCATATACCGAAGTTGTAGCATAACTTGCTGCTTTTATCTCTTCATCTTGTGGGGTTTTATCTAAAAATTCCCAATGTTGAATTTCATTAATTGCAACCCCTCCAATACGTACAGTGCCAGTTTCACCAATAATAGTTAATGAACCCTCAAAATTTTTAGGATAAGTAAGCATTGATACATTCATAGTTCCTAACGCTCCACTTCTCCAACGCAAAGCAACTACGCCACTATCTTCAACTTCAATATCCCGAGCAAGTGTTGCAGTATAGCTTTGAACTGACTCAACAGGTCCAACTAACCACTCTAATAAATCCACATAATGTGAAGCCTGATTCATAAAAGCCCCCCCATCAAACTCCCATGTACCACGCCATTTTGCAGCAGAGTAATACTCTTGCGGACGAGTCCAAAATACATTGCATGCAACACTATAAATACGCCCAAACCGCCCAGCATCAATTGCTTTTTTTAACAATTGAATTGTTGCATTCTGACGATTTTGTTTGACTACAAACAATCTTACTCCAGCTTCATCACAAGCTTTAACCATATCTAAACCATCAGCATATCTTGTAGCCATAGGTTTCTCAGTAATAACATGATAACCAAATTTTGCGCACATTTGTGCCTGTATTGGGTGTACGCCACTTGGGCTAGTTAAAATTACTGCATCAAATCCACCAGCTTGTAACATCTCTGCTAAAGTATTAAATCCTTTAGCCCCAGTTTTTTTGGTTATGGCCTCTACTTTAGAACTAGTCGTATCACAAACAGCTACTAATTCACAGAAATCAGAGTGAGCAGCTATTGCATCTACGTGATTAGCCGAAATACGTCCACAGCCAACAAGAGCAAAACGGATTTTTCTATCTTTTATTATATTGTGTTTAACTAACATTTATTAACCTTATTATTTTAAATTACAGCGTGAGGCGGCGGATATCTGATAATACCTTACTTAAATAACTACTAAATCTAGCAGCTAAAGCTCCATCAATAATTCTATGATCATATGATAACGAAAGGGGTAGCATAAGTTTAGGTAAAAACTCTTTGCCATCCCATATTGGTTTTATGCTTGATTTAGACACCCCAAGAATTGCAACTTCTGGTGCATTAATAATCGGAGTAAATGCAGTTCCACCTATACCACCTAAACTTGAAATAGTAAAGGTTCCACCTTGCATATCCGTAGGTTTTAATTTCCCTTCACGCGCAAGTTTGGCTAATTCAGAGGTTTCGCTAGCAATATCAATAAGTCCTTTTTTATCAGCATCTTTTAATACTGGAACCACTAAACCCTGCGGTGTATCAGCAGCAAATCCAATATTAAAATATTTTTTATAAATTAGATTTCCACCATCAATAGAGGAATTAAATTCAGGATATTCTTTTAACGCATAAACACAGGCTTTAATTAAAAAAGCCATTGGAGTAATTTTTATATTATCTTTTTTATATTCTTCGTTTAAATTTTTTCTGAATTCTTCTAAATCTGTAATATCAGCTTCATCAAATTGCGTCACATGAGGTATCATTACCCAATTACGTAGTAAGTTTGCTCCAGAGATTTTTCTTATTCTAGATAATTCTTTAACTTCAACTTCACCAAACTTAGTAAAATCAATTTTTGGCCAAGGTAATAAATCTAAACCACCACCATTAACTAAAGAACTACCACTAGTTAAAACACCTTTAACATAAGACTTTACATCTACTTCAGTAATTCTACCTTTAGCTCCAGTACCTTTTATTTTACCTAAATCTGCTCCTAGCTCCCGAGCTAACTTTCTAATAGATGGCGAAGCAAAAGCTTTGCTAAAAGCCACTTCATCAATCACTATATTTTTAACAGTTTCTGATTTTGCAGGACTTGATTTATCAATTGCTACAGAAGATATAGCATTGGATGGTACTGCCTGAGTATTAATTATAGGTTTATTTTCTGATGTAGCATTAACTATAGCTACAGTTTCAGGTTTTTCTTTAGGCTTAGCTGGTGCTCCAGCCATTTCAGAATCAGCAACTTCAAGTTTAAGGATTAAATCGCCCTGGCTTATCCTACCGCCTACTTTTACCATAACTTCTTTTACTGTACCTGCAAACTCTGCTGGCACTTCCATTGTTGCCTTATCTGTCTCTAGCATGAGAAGATTATCATCTTTTTGTATTTTATCCCCAGCTTTAATATATACTTCAGCAATATTCACATCACTGCTACCACCAATATCTGGAACTTTTAAATCGATTATAGCCATATTCTAACCTCTTTTATGTTATGCTAACTGTGCTAAGAACTGTTTGCGTAATTTATTTAAATCTGATACATTTTCAATAACTTCATTAAATAAAGTTGACAAATTATTAAAAATCGTTCTAATCACCATTTTTTCTTGATCTTTACCAAACTGGATTTGCTTATCCAACCAGTAATCTAACCAACTTGGGTCAGGTAATCTGCTTTGTACTGTATCATTTGGAAAACAATCTTTATTCACATGTAAATTGGTAGGATGAAGAGGCTTACCAGCAATACCACTAGATGCCATTAAAATTCCAATTTTAGCAAAAGCCACTTTAGCTTGATTTCCAACTTTATTAATAGCTTTTTTCATATATTTAAGATAAGCGCCACCATGGCGTGCCTCATCTGCAGATAAAGTCTTATATATTTGTTTAATTACTGGCTCAGTATGCCAAGCAGATGCTTTTTTATACCATTGAGTTAACCGCATTTCACCACAAAAGTGCAACATTAGAGTTTCTAATGCTGGAGCTGGATCAAAGGTGAACCTTACCGCATGAAGCTCGGCTTCAGTTGGTAATAAGTCAGGACGAAACCTACGTAAATACTCCATTAATACTAATGCGTGTTTTTGTTCTTCATAAAACCATACCGACATAAAAGCTGAGAAATCTGAATCATGAGCATTATCCCGCAAAAACATCTCAGTTGCAGGAAGTGCTGACCACTCTGTAATTGCATTCATTTTAATAGTATTTGCTTGTTCATCAGATAAAAGGCTAGGATCAAACTTATCCCATGCAATATCATTAGCCATACTCCATCTAGCCTTTTCTAAATCAGCAAATAGTTTAGGGTATAAAAAATCACTATTATCAGGGTTTTGTTTTTGCATAGTTTTCACTATTTATTCCTTTCTAAAAAATGTAGCAATAATTGATGCTGGTGAGTAAAGTTATAACTACGATTATGCGTAATTATGTTACTAATCAGACCATATCAAATTATATAGTATTTACAGCGTTTTGTCATGCTGACTCAAAACCTGTAATGCCGAACTTTTTTCAGCATCTAGACCCTGAAACAAGCTCAGGGTGACAACAATCTAAGTTCAAGATGACCACCTGAGCAGTAATACCAATTCCAGATTTAATTAGACTAAATGATGAACAACGCCGTGTACGAATAGTACATAAGGCGTGAAGCATGACGTATAATTAAAAAATGGGATTGGTATAATTACACTTCCCAAGGGTTTAGTTTATCTACATTAATCTTGTACTTTTTAATTGCAGTAGCTAAAACTTTAGCCTCAATTAAACCATTCTTAACTAATCCACTTAATGCAGCTATCACTACATAATATCGATTTACTTCGAAAAACTCACGTAATGCTACACGAAAATCTGAGCGACCATAACCATCAGTACCTAGCACTATGTAATCATGTGGAATATACTCACGCACTTGATCTGCATAATTACGCACATAGTCCGTTGCAACTACAGTTGTAAGAGCTTTTGTTGTCTCTAATTGTTTTGTAATAAATGGTTTTTGTTGTGCAGATAATGGATGCAGCATATTATGTCTGGTTACATTCATGCCATCACGACGTAATTTATTAAATGAAGTAGCTGAGAATATATTAGAATCAATACCAAAATCCTCGGCTAATAAATCCGCAGCAGCAATAACTTCTCTGAATATCGTCCCGCTACCCATTAAATTAACTATCAATTTATTGTTTTTTTCACCAGCAAGTTTAGAACTAACAGTTTTTAATAAATAACACCCTTGAATTATACCATCTTCAACACCTTTTGGCATTTCTGGATGTTGGTAGTTTTCATTCATCACCGTTATATAATAAAATTTGTCTTTATTTTCAACATACATTTCTTTTAAGCCATGATGAACAATCACTGCCACTTCATAAGCAAAGGTAGGATCGTAACTTTCACAATTTGGAATTAATCCAGATTGAATATGGCTATGCCCATCTTGATGCTGCAAACCTTCGCCATTTAGGGTTGTTCTACCAGCCGTGCCACCAATCAAAAACCCACGAGCACGCATATCACCAGCTGCCCAGGCTAAATCACCAACACGTTGGAATCCAAACATTGAATAATAAATATAAAATGGAAGCATTGCCATACCATGGTTTGCATAGCTTGTTGCTGCTGCAATCCATGTTGAAATAGCTCCTGGCTCATTAATTCCTTCTTGGAAAATTTGCCCTTTTACTTCTTCTTTATAAAACATCAACTGACCCGAGTCTTCAGGCGTATATAACTGACCTTTATGTGACCAAATACCAAGCTGCCTAAACATACCTTCCATACCAAAGGTTCTTGATTCATCAGGCACAATAGGAACAATAAGCTTGCCTATTTCTTTATCTTTTATTAATGTATTAAGCATCCTAACAAATGCCATAGTAGTAGACATTTCACGATCTTTAGTACCATTAAGTAAAGTCTCAAAAGTACTTAATGGTGGAATATTTAATTTCACTTTTATTGGTTTACGAATTGGATAATACCCACCTAATTTAGTACGCTGTGAATGTAAATAATCATGCTCTTCAGAGCCTTTTTCTGGCATTAAAAAAGGTAACTCTTCTATTTGTGCATCAGTTAAAGGTATTGCAAATTTCTCACAAATTTTCTTGAGCGTTGCAACTGATAGCTTTTTCTGTTGATGAGCAACATTTTGTGACTCACCCTCACCTTTCATGCCATAACCTTTGATTGTCTTGGCTAAGATAATTACTGGCTTACCTTGTGGATTATTAACGGCCTCATGGTATGCTGCATATATTTTATCTACATCATGCCCACCACGAGTTAATTGCCAAATATCATCATCACTCATATCACTTACTAAGTCTAAAGTTTCAGGGAATTTAGCAAAAAAATGTTGCCTTATGTATGCACCATCCTGAGCTCGATACATTTGGTATTCACCATCGACAGTTTGCATCATCAGTTGTTTTAATTTTCCTGAAGAATCTTTTGCCAGTAGTTTATCCCAACCTTTGCCCCAAACTATCTTAATTACCTTCCAGCCAGCACCAGTAAATAAGCCTTCCATTTCTTGAATAATTTTACCATTGCCATTAACAGGTCCGTCTAAACGCTGTAAATTACAATTAATTACAAAAATCAAATTGTCTAGATTTTCTCTTGAAGCTATATGAATATTACCTAGAGTTTCTGGCTCAGAAGTCTCACCATCACCAATAAAACACCATACTTTTCGTCCATCAGCATTAATTAAACCACGATCACCCATATATTTCATAAAACGCGCTTGGTAAATTGCCATTAAAGGACCAAGACCCATAGAAACTGTTGGAAACTGCCAATAATCAGGCATTAACCACGGATGAGGATATGAAGATAGCCCAACTTTAGCTGACTCTTGTCTAAAATTAGTTAACCTGTCTTCACTAAGCCTGCCTTCGATAAAGCTCCGTGCATATATTCCAGGAGAAGAATGCCCCTGAAAAAATACCATATCGCCATACTTATCACCATTGGGTGCTTGCCAAAAATGGTTAAATCCAACTTCATACAAACTCGCAGAGGATGCATATGAAGCAATATGCCCACCTAGCTCACTACTAACTTTATTAGCTTTTAATACCATTGCCGTTGCATTCCAACGAATCAAGGCAGATAGCTTATTTTCAATTATTTTATTACCTGGATAAGAAACCTCATCTCCAGATAGGATTGTGTTTACATAATCGGTAGATACCGTTTCTAATGTATTAATTCCAGTACGACTTTTTAACCGATTAGCTAGTGTTTTTACTAATTCAGTAGCGCCATCCGTAGAATCATAGTCAATAACGTTATCTATTGACTCTAACCATTCTTTTATCTGTAATTTATCTAACATACTATTATTAATCATAATTTCACCTAAAAAATGCAAGTTTAACCTGACATAGCACTAATTTTTTTGACAGAGTTAATGGCATTAGTATAACATACTATACTTAACTTTAAGTATAGTAATAAAATGCAGTTAGAGGATTGTTAAATGGTAAGCAAAATAGAAATAATAAAGAACTTTGGACAAAAGATATGGTTAGATAGCATCTCACGTGAGTTAATTAATTCAAACAGTCTAAATAAGTTAATAAATGAAGACGGTATTGCTGGAATCACCTCAAACCCTACAATATTCCACAAAGCAATTTCAGCAGATAAACGCTATCAACATGATTTGGAAAAACTAAAAACTAGTCATCTGGAGCTAGAGCAACGCTATGAAAATCTAGTAATTCCTGATATAAAAATGGCTTGTGACCTTTTTATGCCAACATACAATGGGACAAATAAAGAAGATGGATATGTGAGTTTTGAAGTATCACCACACATTGCGAATAATACAATAGCAACAATTGAATCTGCAAAAAGGCTTTGGCATGAGATTAACCGCCCTAATCTAATGATAAAAATCCCTGCTACAAAAGCCGGAATAGCCGCACTAACAGAACTAATCTATCTAGGCATAAATGTCAATATAACTTTACTTTTTTCATTAGATCAAGTAGTAGATACATGGCAGGCATACATAAATGGATTACAACGTAGGTTTAAAGAAGGTTTGGACTTAAAACATATTAAATCAGTTGCTAGTTTTTTTCTATCTCGCGTTGATACAGCAGTTGACCCTAAACTTCCAGAAGAATTACAAGGTAAATGCGCTATTAGTTTAGCAAAAACCGCATATTTGATTTATCAAGAAATATTTTCTAGTGCCATTTTTATGCCACTAAAAAAAGCTGGAGCAATAGGTCAGTATCTCTTATGGGCAAGTACAGGAACAAAAAACCCCAAATACAGCGATACCCTATATATTGAAGAGTTAATAGGTATGGAAACCATAAATACGGTACCTGATGAAACTCTAAATGCTTTTAGAGACCACGGTAAAGCTGGGTCTCGTTTAACTAAAGATATTGAAAAAGCACCTAAAGTTCTAGATCAAATAAAAAAATATGTAGATATGCAACAGCTAGGACAAACTCTACAAAATGATGGCTTAAAGTCTTTTGAAAAATCATTTGATTCACTTATAGAACTCATGAAGTAATATATATGGCTACTAATCAAAGGTTTGCGACTTATTTATCACCTGCTAAATTAAATTTAGGGCTAAAAATTACTGGAAAAAGAGCAGATGGATATCATTTACTAAAAACTGTATTTTGTTTAATTGATTTATTTGATGAAGTAAGTATACAAATAACTGAAGATAAGAAAATATCTTTAATTGAACATAATCAAGCATGGCCATTTTATACTGATTTATCTTATAAAGCGGCTATTTTATTGCAAGAATATAGTGGCTTATCTTTAGGCGCAAATATAAAAATTAAAAAGACTATCCCATCAGGTGCAGGTCTTGGTGGAGGCAGCTCAAATGCGGCAACAGTACTGATGGTTTTAAATAATTTATGGGGATGTAATATACCTAGAGATAAACTAATGCAATTAGGTGCCTCTCTTGGTGCTGATGTTCCATTTTTTATTTACGGCCAAAATGCCATTGCTGTTGGAATTGGTGATTTATTAAGCCCTGTTGCTATCCCGGAACAATATTTTGTGCTGATAAAACCAACTTTTCATATTCCTACTCGCAATATTTTTGAGCATCTAAAAATAAACACAGATGTAATTGATGCTGAAAAAATAAATACAGATTGGCTAATTACACATAAAGCAAATGATTTATTTCCTGTTGCTATAAATTTATATCCACAATTACAAAGCATAGCAAATGAATTGCGGGAGTTTGGAACTCCCAGCATGACTGGCTCTGGAAGTGTGCTTTATCTATCATTTTTTGAAAAAAATATTGCAAAAAAAGTTGCAAAAACTCTAGAATCTCGTTATAATACCTACCTTGTTAAGAGTTTACAGCATTCTCCACTACAGCAGTGGTAGCAGTGTTTAATAAATCTTATATACCATCATTTAAATTTGGTATATAATGAAAAGTTATAGGGGAGTCGCCAAGTGGTAAGGCATCGGATTTTGATTCCGACATTCGCAGGTTCGATCCCTGCCTCCCCTGCCAATACGCTAAAAGCGCATGTTTGTTATATAAATACAAAATATATAGCAACATGCGCTTTTTTATTACCTTCATCATTTCGTCTACATTTATTTTTTATACCAAGTCAAGATTTAATTAGACTAAATGATGCTTAGCACCGTGTACATTATAGTATATAAGGTGCTAAACATAACGTATAATTAAAAATGGGCTTGGTATTAGTTGTTAAATTAAAAAGGGGTTCACTAATGTTAGTTCGTAAAAATCTAATGATTTTCACAGGTAATGCAAACGCAGAATTTGCTAAAAAAGTAGCAAATTGTCTAGAAATAGAAACTGGGCAAGCTTCGGTTACTAAATTTAGCGATGGTGAAATTTCAGTAGAAATTTTAGAAAATGTTCGTGGGGCTGATGTATTTATTTTGCAGCCAACGTGTTTTCCGACTAATGATAACCTAATGGAAGTATTAGTCTTAACTGATGCTTTAAGACGTGCCTCAGCAGGTCGCATTACTGCAGCTATTCCATATTTTGGTTATGCCAGACAAGATAGACGCCCGCGCTCTGCAAGAGTACCAATATCTGCACGCTTAGTTGCAAATATGCTAACTACAGCGGGGATTGATCGCGTATTAACTATTGATTTACATGCTGATCAAATTCAGGGATTTTTTGATATTCCTGTGGATAATATTTATGCCAGCCCAGTGCTCTTAAAAGATATAAAAAGCAATAAATATAATGAAAACCTAATGGTTGTTTCACCTGATACAGGTGGTGTTGCTCGCGCTCGTGCTTTTGCTAAAGCCCTACATGTGGATATGGCGATTATAGATAAACGTCGTCCTAAAGCTAATGTAGCCGAAGTAATGAACATTATTGGGGATGTTAGTGGTAAAAACTGTATAATAGTTGATGATATGATAGATACTGCCAATACATTATGCAAAGCCGCCGAAGCATTAAAAATTCGTGGAGCACAAAAAGTATATGCTTATGCTACACATGCGGTATTTTCTAACAATGCGATTGAACGCATTAATAATTCTATTTTAGATGAAGTTGTTATAACTGATACTATCCCTTTTACTAATAATAACTCACCTAAGATTAGAACCGTATCTATTTCGGCATTAGTTGCTGAGACCATACGTAGAATAAATAATGAAGAGTCTATTAGTTTATTACTGAATGATTAAAATAATAAACCTCAACATTAGTTGAGGTTTATTATTTAAACACGCATTAAACAATATATTTCTACCTTGGTAGCCCCAGCCTCTTTTAGTATCCTAGATAACTCATTAACGGTAGCACCAGTTGTAAATACATCATCTACAATAAGAATTCGTTTATTTTGTACATTTTTTAATATTTGAAATGTATTATATACATTTTTTACTCTTTCACTAAAAGATGAATTAACTTGAGTATGGCTTTGCCGAGTTTTAGACACAATATCTAATCTGACTGGAATTTTATTACTATATGCTATATAGTAGTCAAGCATGCGTAAAACTTGATTAAAACCCCTTTTCTTCTTTTTTAATGGGTGGATAGGGACTGGAATAATATAATCAATAGAATCCATATCTAAATTTTTTAAATTAGAATATAATAAATAACCTAAGCTCCAAGATAAACTAAGATTTTTACCATATTTGAATTTATGTAGCACTTTAGGTAATGGATTTTGATATACAAAGCTTGGATATAGTTTGTCAAAAAACCAGTTATCAGTCACAGGTATAATATCTAATGCAACTTTAGATAAAATAGAAAAACAATCATTACAGATTAATTTACCATTTAATATTCCACATAGTTTACAATAATGCCAAGAATATATTTTTATATTTAAAAAATACTTAATTTTAATGAATAAAGAATGCATAATAATTATAAATTAATCACAAATAAACTTAATCAACAAGCATTAAATATAAAATCTCTAGATTTTATATTTAATGAAACCGCAAAACGAATGTCCGAAAGGCTAGATTATATCAAAATCCAGCCTCAAACCATACTTGATATTGGTAGCGGACTTAATATAGATGCAAATTATCTTCAGCAAAGATTCCCTAGAGCTAATCTATATAAATTAGATATCGCTATTAATGTAATCAAAGAATATAAATCTAAATTAAACTTTATAAAAAAAATATTTTACAACAACTCACAAAACATATGTGCAAATGCTATATCCTTACCCATACAAAGCCAAACTATGGATTTAGTGTGGTCAAATTTAACTCTCCCGTATATAACTGATTTGGAATCTTATTTTAAAGAAATTCGCCGAGTTTTAAAGGTAAATGGTTGTTTTTTAGTAACAGGTATTGGCGTAGATAGTTTAAAGCAACTCCGCACAATTGGCTTAAATACTTACAATTTCCCCGATATGCATATTATTGGTGATATCTTAGTTAAGCTAGGATTCAAAAATCCAGTTACCGATCTAGAATATATTACCCTTGAATACACATCAGCTCAACAATTATTATCCGATATTCGTATAATAGGTTGTGGGGCAGCAACTAATAAATATAGTTTCATAACTAAAGAACGTATCAAAAAAATCATGAATAATTTTGAACAATTAAGCCAAAATGGTAAAATACCCCTAACCATTGAGTTATTTTACGCCCATGCTTGGAAAGATAAAATAAATATAGAACTCCCTGATAATGAAAAAATTCTTAGATTTTCTCCACGAACATAGTATAAATAATGCTATAATATGTTCTCATATGGGGTGTTAGCTCAGTTGGTAGAGCAGCGGACTCTTAATCCGTTTGTCGAGAGTTCGAGCCTCTCACGCCCCACCAAAGTTGTTGTTAGATTTTTAAAAGTATTAATTAACTATGAAACAACGCAAAATTTTCTTTTACTCACTGCTTTTATTTTTTAGCTTATATGCCATACCTTTATTTGCAGATACCCCTGAAAGCGTAACACTTGAAAGTGGTACACTTAAAAGTGAGGCACTTGAAAGTGCTGTCATAGAAGGCTCCTCTAATAATAATGCATCTGAAACCAAATCCTTAGATGTAAACCTATTAAAACAAGAACCATCTGCAGATGAAACAACTACTAAATTAACCACAATATTAAACCAACGTATTAATTCTCAAGCCCCTACAAGAGCTTATTGCTATGATAAAAAACGCTGTGATACCATATTAGTTAGTGCTTTTTATATAGGCAATAAATTTACCCCGGTATGGCAAACAAATAATCAAGTAACGCCACTGGCTGTTGAACTTATTAGTATCCTTAAAAATGCTAATCAAGAAGGCCTAAACCTTGATGAATATCATATTAGTAAAATCGATTTACTGCTTGAGCAAATAAAACATAACAACAAATCACTAAAATTACAGGCTGATTTTGAGTTAACCCTAACTAATGCTTTTTTACTTTATACCTCTAACCTAGCATTTGGTAAAATTAATACCCAAAGAGTATACCCTGGCTGGATTATTAAAAAACGCAATTTTAATTTAACAAGCTTATTAAATAAAACTATTGAAACCCAAAATTTAAGCTTTGCAATGCTCGCAGTATCACCTAAATATGAAGGCTATAATAAACTTAGAGAACAACTAAATAAATATCAAAAAATATGGCAAAATGGTGGGCTAAAAAAAACACCTAATGGCAACTCCCTCAAAATTGGAGATAAGGGCTCAAGAGTCAAGATATTAAATAATAGGCTAATTGCAACAGGTGAACTACAAGAGTCTCAAACCCAGAATATCTCTATTTACAGTAAAGAAACCAAGAAAGCAATATTACAATTTCAACAAAATAATTGGCTAAAAGTTACTGGCATGGTGGATAAAAAAACTTTAGATGCTCTTAATACCCCCATTAATGAACTAATTAAAATAATTTCTATGAATATGGACCGTATGCGCTACTTACCTGATAACTTGGGTGAACATTATATTTGGGTAAACATTCCTGATTTTTCTTTAAATATAATTGAAAGTGGTAATGTAGTTAGCCATATGTCAATTATTGTAGGTAAAAAAGGTACCAAGAGTTGTATTTTAGATAGCCAAATCTCTTATATTGAGGTTAATCCATATTGGAATATCCCAAAAACTATTGCGATTAAAGATATACTACCTAAATTACGCGAATCACCCGATTATCTACAGAAAAAAAATATTATTACCTATAAAAATAAAGTTGGTAGCCAAAATATTGTAAAATCTGAGAGTATAGACTGGAGTAAAATAACCTCATTAAATTTTGATTATATTTTTAGACAACAACCTGGAGAACAAAACTCTCTAGGCAAAATTAAATTTGTTTTTGCTAATGATTGTGGAATCTATTTACACGACACCCCAGAACGTAATTTATTTAAAAATCAACGTCGTGACTATAGCCATGGCTGCATAAGAATTAGTAAGCCACTAGAACTTGCAGGATATTTACTTAAAAATCAGACGCGATATACTCTAGATGATATAGAATCTCAAATGGATTCTGGCAAACGAAAAATTGTAACCTTGCGCATGCCAGAAGATATCCATGTTGTTTATTTTACCTCCTGGGTTGATGAATCAGGAAATTTACAATTTAGACCAGATATCTATAAAATTGATAACCCAGATTTAAAATAGCCTTAAATTTGGCTGTGTAAAATACAGAATTATAAATAAATAAATAATAGTTTTTCATATATGCTACAATTAGTCTACCAAGTATTTTTGGAGTCAGCATATGTCTAGTTTCTATTTTTTTCTAATTTTTGGATTAATATTAATATCCATTGAAATTGTAACTACCACATTTTATTTACTAGTTATTGGAGCGGCATTCATTCTTGCTAGTTTATTTGCCTTAAAATTTGATAATTGGACCATTGTGGTTTTATTGGCCGTTTTATTTACATTTATTGGCACCTTACTTGTTAAATTATATAAACGCAAGCATAATAATAATGGTAAAATGTCCGTAGAGCATATTGGACAACTAGTAGAGGTGGTAGAAGTCCAAAATGGAATGATAAGGGTTTTATATAGCGGTAGCTATTGGAATGCACGCCTAAAAGGCGATACTACTTACCTACCCCAAATTGGCGACAAACTAAAAATAACCAAGTTTAGTAGTAGTGAACTTGAAGTTAACAAATAATTAAAATAGGGATAAATCATGAATATTGAAGCGATTAATAATGTAATAATTCAGTTTGGATTATTAGCAGCTATTATTATATGTATCGTATTGTTTGTTAGGACTAGTATAAAAATTATTCCTCAAGAACGGGTAGGAATTGTGGAGCGTCTAGGACGTTATCATTTATCACTAAATCCAGGGCTACATTTTTTGATACCATTTGTAGATAAGCTCGTTGTTATCCACGATATGCGTGAGGTTCCTATGGTTGTTCCAGAACAGGTATGTATTACTAAAGATAATACCCAACTAGCAATTGATGGTGTAGTTTACTTTCAAGTAATTGATGCTAAACTTGCAACCTATGGTACTAATAACTTTATTGCGGCTATTATACAATTATCCCAAACAACATTACGCTCAGTAATCGGTAAAATGGAACTAGATAAAACATTAGAAGAACGTGAGGACATTAATAAGCATGTCGTATCATCAGTTGACCAAGCATCACTCAATTGGGGGGTTAAGGTATTACGCTATGAACTTAAAAATATACAACCTCCTCAACATATCTTAAATGCTATGCAAGAACTAATTACAGCAGAACGAGAAAAAAGAGCAAAGATATTCCGCTCCGAAGGCGAACGCCAAGGAAATATTAATATCGCAGAAGGTGATAAAATGTCCTCTATTCAACGCTCTGAAGGAGAAAAGCAAGCCACTATCAATAAAGCAGTCGGTGAAGCCCAAGCTATTTTAGCTATTGCTCAAGCAAATGCAGAGGCCATTAAACTAATTGGAGCAGCTATAGATTCAGGTGGTGGAGAGTTGGCAGTAAATCAAATCTTAGCTCAACAATATATTGAGAGATTTGGTAATCTAGCTAAAACTAACAATACCATTATATTACCATCTAATTTAGCAGATATTGCAGGGTTTGTAACTACAGCGTTAGCTGCAGTAAAACAAACATCAAATACAAATCAAAATAAATAATACCAAGCACAATTATAAATACCAGCAAAAATGCTGGTATTTTCTTTGAATTGTTACCACTTGGCAATCATTACAAAAAGTCGTAAGATTTCGTAAATAATCCTTAAGCACATATTATTAAAGATTGCTCTGGGTTTTTCAAACCCTCTTAATGACGATGCTTTTCATATAACATGAGACTTAGTAGTTAACTATAAGCTAAAATCAAGCATACGTTTTATAGGTATAGCAGCTTTAGCCATTACTTCATCAGATAAATAATCAATTACTAGACCACGCTCTTCACGCTGCGCTGCAGCTACTGATGCTACGGTATTTAGCTTCATATAAGGGCATGAATTACATTGACAACCATTATATATAGGTGCTTGACGAATATCTAGTTCTGGACGAGCCGTTCGCATATTGTATAAGATACCATCTTCAGTTGCAACTAAAATAACAGCTGAAATATCTCCTGAGAAATTAACTACCCAATTTAGTAAGCTAAAGGTAGAACCAATAAAGTGAGATTCATGCAATACTGGTAATGGGCTTTCTGGATGAGAAATTAGATATTTTTCTCCAGTAATGCTATTCATTAATTTAACTAGCTCTTCTTTATTAAACTTATCATGAACCTCACAAACTGCACTCCAAAGAGGCATCTCATAACCATATTCAAAGTTTAAATAAGCTCCCATATTACGATCTGGGGAGTAAATAACTTTTTTACCTTGGCTATAAAGATGGGCAATTATATCAGCAACGTTACGGGAGGTTACAATCCAATCAGATAAAGCTTTGTGTTGTGCAGATGAGTTGATGTAAGCTACATGCTCATAATCTGAATATGACTCACGCCATTTTTTTAAAGAATCTATATCTGTCATAGTAACTAAAGAACAAGTTGAGTTCATATCTGGCAAAATAACTTTTGCTCTGGGATTTATAATTTTTGCAGTTTCTGCCATAAATTTAACACCAGCAAAAACAATAACATCAGCATCGCAATTTTTTGCATATAATGCTAATTCTAGGCTATCACCAACTTTATCAGCCATTTGCTGAACTTCAGGGATGGTGTAATAATGTGCTAAAGTAACAATTTTTCTTTTCATTTGTTATAATAAACTCTAAAAACTTTAATTGAGAACCTGTTAATTAAGTAGGGTGACAGTGTGATCTTCATTAAATAAATTTACGTGGTATTTTCTTAACATATTATCTTGTTGTTTTGTTAGCCTACCCCTAAATACAACAAAGCTGCGTTTATTTAATAAACTAAAAACATGCATAATAAAAGCATCAAACCCAATATAATATTCTACACTAGATGCCCCCACTAACGCAAAAATATCTATAACCGTAGTTTTACCCCGTAAATCAATAAAATTAAAATCATAAAGATTTTTATCTTTTTCTTTATCTGATTTTCCACCAACAAAAACAACAGCATAGTTCGGATTATTTGCATATTCTTTTACAAAATTTATTAATTGGTTTTTTTTAGCTTGGGTTATAAGATAAGATGATGCATCACAGTATAAATTAAAAAATACTAATTTTTTATCAGTGGGTAAATTAAATTTCTTTAAAATATCTTTATTATAAAATATCATAAAATCTGGTTTTATATATGCCTTAAGCTTAAAATACTTCCCAAACTCAGCTAACATTTGATCACAAATTGGTTGGGTTAAGTTTTTGCTTACATCCAATAATAAAGACTTATAGTTTTTTATTCGTTGAATTAGTTCAAAGCGACTAATAATTAGGTCGTATGCATCTAATGGTTTTGGTGCTTCTACAACATTTAAGTTAAGCATTTTAAATAAATCATGCATAGCTTTTGTTGTACGCACATCAACTTCATACCCCGAATCAATAAAAGATTTTATTAAGGGCAAGAAAAATAAGTGATCGCCAAGATGCATGTACTCATCACTGTCTAATTCAAAAAAAATGCACTTTACTCTGGGTATATCTGTTTGTTTAATATTAAATAAGTATAGATTTGGTTTTATAAAATTATCTCTATACAGAAATTTTGTACTTAATATATGTATGATTTTTTTGGCATAACTATACAACTTCATTTATTTCTAATCTTTGAAAATATTTCGTGCCTACACCCCCGATATTACCATATAATTGGTATTTTTCATTAAAAATATCTGCATCATCCCAAATTACTTTACATTTTGTATTAGCTGGCACAATATGTTGTGGATTTGTTGGACCAAAAAAACAAGTCATTTTGCTATCAATGCCTGCAATAAACCCCAAATGCATTGCTCCACAATCTGTAACATAAAAATGCTGCGCTAAGCTTAATAAATAAGTACTTTGAGAAATTTTTAACTTACCCGCCAAATTAATCAGACCAATTGTAGTATTTAAGGTTTTTACATATTGATTATAATTATCTATATCAACCCCACTGCCTAGTAAAATAACTGTATTTGTCTGTAATAAATGCTTTAACAATGCCATAATTTTATTTTGAGGTAACATACGTATACCATTATGTTCAAAAGCATTGTTGCCACCGCTATTGGTAACTACCACAAACTGCTTTATTGCTAAAGAATTTAATAAATCTTTAACTATTTTTTTATCAGTATCAGGAATCACTAAATCCATTGCTACATTATTATAATTAGCCATTCCTAAACCACTAATTGATAATAAATCCAGATAATATAGCACCTGATATTTAGTGACATCATTGTAAAGCACATATTTATCTAATAGATACATTGATATTTTCTCACGAGAAAACCCAATTAATTTACTTTGTATAACCTTAAAAACTAAATTTACTAGCCAACTTTTACCTAAAATAAAAACATAATCGTATTGTTTCTTTATTGAATATACAAACTTAATAAACTTAAATAAGCCTTTTATTGAAAAATCAGAATCATCTAATGCAATTACACTCCTTATATATATGTTATCACGTAAAACCACTTGGCATGATTTAGATACACAATAATCTAGTTGAGCTTCAGGATATAATTGCTTAATTTGGCGAACTAATGGAGTAGTCATTAAAACGTCACCTATTGCTCCACGCTTAATAAATAAAATCCTCATTTCTAATTCCGTGCTTTTTTTAATAGATTAGAAGATTCTAAACAATTTCTTATATACTTATTCTGAAAAATATTCAATTAAGCTCTCCCTCCAGCTTGGCATAGAGTAATAATGTGATAATTTATCTATAGATAATACACTATTTTGCGGACGATGTACTTTAAATTTATAATCTTTAAATTCTATAGGAGATATTTTATCTGCATCTAAATGCGATAATAATGCAATCTCTCGAGCAAAATCATACCAACTGCAAGAGTCATTGCTTACACAGTGATACAAACCATAATCATTAACTTTATGCATAATAAAATGTAAAATACATCTGGCAATAGCTATAGTGGAAGTTGGATTTGATACTTGATCAACAATTACATCAATTTTGTCTTTTTCTTGTATTAATCGTTGTATAGTAGTAATAAAATTACCTCCTTTGCCAGAAGCACCCTGTTTACCAAATAACCCCGAAACCCGAAAAATAAAAGATCTATCATGATAAGCTGTTATTATGCCTTCTGCTAAATATTTAGATAAGCCGTATATATTTTGTGGAGCTGTTTGATCATGTTCTTTATATGCTGTTTCTTTAATGCCATCAAATACATAATCAGTTGAAATATGCATTAAAATAACCCTATAATTATTACAAAACTGTGCCAAATGGTACACAAAATCAGAGTTAATCTGCAATGCCTGTTGTGAATTAGTTTCACACCAATCAACATTGGTAAGAGCTATGCAATTAATAATAATATTTGGGCTATATTTTAATAACTTTTCTTCAATTTTATACATATCATAAGAAGCATCAAATTGGATACGGCTAATTCCTACAATATTAAAACTTCGGTCTAAATTTCCCGCTAAAACTTTAACCAAATCATAACCTAACTGCCCATTTGCTCCTAGAATTATAACATTCATATCAATCCTTATTCATTAACCTTACCTCTAGATTTTATCATAATAAATACCCAAGATATAAGAGGTTATAAAAAATCTTGTGCGTTTTTATCCCAAGAATATTCGAATGACATACTAGGATTGGTAGTTAGAATATCTTTATAATGCTCTGCCCTTAATCCTAAGCCAAAACCTAAAAATGGACGATTTATTGCTTGCATAATAAGACCAGATAAATTAAAAGGGGCATAAGTTAGCCCCTTTCTAATGTTTTAATATTACTTATTATTTAGATGCAATGCTGGAAACTTTTGATTTGCATCCATTAGATGATTGAGATCCAGATTGTGCCGTAGAAGAATATGCCGCATGAGATACAGCAGGCAAGACAGCAAAAGCAGCTGCAGCTGCAATAGCTATCAAGTTGCCATTTAATTTAATATTTTTCAGGTTTATTCCCCCTTCATTATTAAAAAAATTATTTAGTAAGTACACTTTTTACATTAGCAGGTAATGGCTTACCCTCAAGAATATTTACCCCCCATTGTAACTGAAAATCACTTTTCATATCTACAGTGGCTAGATTTTGGTTTACTACTTTAGGCATTCTAGTTAATTGTGCTTTATACATAGCATCTAGTTCCGATTGTGTTTGAATCTGCTTTGGAGGCATAATTACTGGCGTTGTATCTGCTTTGTTTAATGCACCAACCATTGTTGGATTAATTAAATGATTATTATAAGATGCTTCAGACATATTCCAGCTATCTAATAAATCACCATACTCGCTTTGTACAATTACATCTGGCTTTATTCCACGTGCTTGAATAGAGCGCCCATTAGGGGTATAATAAAGAGCTGTAGTTAATTTAACAGCTGTATCTTGTGATAATGGAATAACAGTCTGTACTGAACCTTTTCCAAAAGTTTTTGTACCAATGATTTTCGCACGTTTATAATCTTGTAAAGCTCCAGAAACAATTTCGGAAGCAGAGGCTGTACCCTGATTCACTAAAACAACCATTGGCAGAGTTTTATATACTGCAGGTAAGGATGATAGTGAATTATCTCCACTTGAATCAATTGAATAATCATCAAGTTTATTATAATATTTTTGTTTTGAATTTGGGGCTCTACCATCAGTATATACAATTAAGCTATTATCTGGTAGAAAAGCACTAGAAACACCAACAGCGGCCTGTAGTAACCCTCCTGGATTATCTCTTAAATCTAAAACTAAACCTTTTAAGTCATGATGTTGTTTATAGAGATTAGCCAAAATACTTTTTAAATTTGATACTGTATCTTGCTGAAAATCAGTTACTCTAATATATGCAATATTAGGTGTTAGCATTGTATATTTTACGCTATGAACTTGTATAACCGCGCGTACAATATTAAAGTTTAATGGCTTTAGCTCATTTTTACGTGAAATAGTAATTTTTACTTTTGTATTAGCTTTACCGCGCATCTTTTTAACAGCCTCATCTAATGTCATTCCATATACTGGCTGATCATCAATTTTTACTATTAAATCGCCACTTTTTATCCCTGCGTAATACGCAGGAGTACCATCAATTGGAGCAACAACTTTTATTCCATCACCACCTTTATCACGACTAACCTCAATACCTAACCCAGCAAAGGATCCAGTTGTCATTTCAGATAACTGTTTAAAATCGGTTTGATCTAAATACATAGAATGAGGATCCAAATTAGTTAACATTCCATTAATCGCACCTTTAATTAATTTAGGATCAGCAACACTTTCGACATAGTAGTTTTTTGTAATTGCATATACTTTAGCAAAATTATTGATTTCATCTACTGGAATTGAAACAGAATCAAGGCTTTTAGAATTTGAGGGTACATCATTACCTGCAAAAGAATATACTCCTAGTGTAACTAAAGAACCACAGATTGCGCCAATAATAAATTTGCTTATTTTTTTAACTTGCATAATTTTATATACTCTCTTTATTTAATTAATAATACTACTGCTTGCGCAATAGCTGCCAAACCTTGTCCAACAATGCCAATACCCTCTGAAGTTTTTGCTTTGATATTTACTTGCTCTAGATGTATTTCTAAATCATCAGCAATATTCTGGCGCATTAAGTCTATATATTCACGTAGTTTAGGTTTTTCTATAATAACTGTCGCATCAATATTGTTAACCATATATCCATGCTCTGATTTTAACTTATGACCAATTTCTCGCAAAAAAGTACGGCTATTTGCATCTTTATATTTATCTTCTGTATCTGGGAAAATTGCTCCGATATCACCCAACCCAGCAGCTCCAATTAAGGCATCAGTTATTGCATGTAATAATACATCTGCATCCGAATGCCCCAATAACCCTTTATCAAAAGGGATTATTACTCCGCCTATAATTAAAGGTCTATCGTTTACTAATTTATGTAAATCAAATCCTTGGCCGATTTTTATCATACTTAAAAACTATCTAGATATTTTTCAGCATCTAATGCTGCCATACAGCCAGTGCCAGATGAAGTTACAGCTTGCTTATAAATCATATCCTGTACATCACCTGCAGCAAAAACCCCAGGAATACTTGTTGCGGTTGCATCTCCATCACGACCACATTTAGTGATAATATATCCATGCTGCATATCTAATTGCTTAATAAATAGATCAGTATTTGGCTTATGCCCAATAGCTATAAATACCCCAGTAACACTAATATCTTTTAACTTACCATCGTTATATTTTAGTCTCACCCCATTAACTCCGCGATCATCACCTAAAACCTCATCCAAATTGGCATTAGTTTCAAGGAATATCTTGCCTTCTTTAACTCTATGCATCATTCTATCAACCATGATTTTTTCTGCTTTAAAACTATCCCGTCTATGTACTAAAGTTACTTTACTACAAATATTAGCCAGGTAAAGAGCTTCTTCAACTGCAGTATTTCCACCACCTATTACTACCACCTCTTGATCTTTATAGAAAAAACCATCACATGTAGCACAGGCAGACACTCCACGCCCAGAGAATTTGGTTTCTGAAGGTAGGTCTAGATATTTAGCACTTGCTCCAGTTGCAATAATTAAGGCATCACAGGTATATTCTGCATAATCACCAATTAACTTAAATGGCTTTTCTTGCAAATTAGCTGTATGTATATGATCATAAATAATTTCAGTACCAAATTTGGTTGAATGCTCTAAAAACCTCTGCATTAGATCAGGACCTAATACGTGACCGCCATGCTCAGCTGGCCAGTTTTCCACCTCAGTTGTTGTCATTAACTGCCCACCTTGAGCTAGTCCTGTTATTATTACTGGATTTAGATTTGCCCGAGCGGCATAAATTGCAGCAGTATATCCTGCTGGACCTGAACCTAGTATAATTAATTTATGATGTTTTTTTATTGCTGACATTGTTTTCGCCTTTATCCTGTAATGTTACATTGATCTCTAACAGTTCTAAATTATCACGTTTTTCTATATGGACTTTTAAAGCCTCTTTATCAATATGTATATATTTAGCTACCACGTCCACTAACTCTTGTTGTAATTGAGGTAACCAACTAGGTGATTGTTCTATTTCACCCAAAGCATTAGAACCACGCTCATGAGCTAAAATGATTTGCAAGCGTTCTTTAGCAACTGATGCTGATATTTTTTTACGACCAAAAAACATATCTAATAATGACATTCTTAGTTACCCCCACCAAATATTCGTTGAAAGAACCCTTTTCTAGGAGCATTTACAAACCTCAGCTCCTTATCTTCACCCAAAAAGCGTCCAATCACATCCCAATAAGCCTCTGATACAATCGTTTCTTTAAGGTTTATTGCAGGTACACCAGTATTTGAAGCTTGTAATACATCTGTTGATTCTGGTATTACACCAATTAATGGAATTCTTAAAATATCTTCTATATCTTTAACTGATAGCATTTCACCATTTTCTACACGTTCTGGATTATACCTAGTAACTAATAGATGAGCTTTAATCTTACTCTTACCCTCCACTGCACGCTTTGATTTAGATGATAAAATTCCTAGTATGCGGTCAGAATCACGTACCGAAGATACTTCTGGGTTAGTCACAACAATAGCCTCATCAGCAAAGTATAAAGCCAAAAAAGATCCTCTTTCGATTCCTGCTGGCGAATCACATACGATATAATCAAAATCTTTAGATAGTTCATCAATAACATTACCCACACCATCTTGAGTCAAAGCTTCTTTATCTTTTGTTTGTGATGCTGCTAGAATATAAAGGTTGTCACAATTCTTATCTTTTATCAATGCTTGGTGTAATGTCGCTTCACCTTGTACTACATTAACAAAATCATAAACAACACGTCTTTCGCATCCCATAATTAGATCCAAATTACGCAATCCAATATCAAAATCTACTACAACTGTTTTAAACCCTTTTAGAGCTAAACCAGATGCAAAACTTGCTGAGGTTGTTGTTTTACCAACCCCACCTTTTCCTGAAGTGATAACTATCACTTTTGCCATATAATTTTACTCCTATCTGACTGCTAAATTACTATTATAATATTACGATTAAAAACACTAAACAGGTTCTTAGATTTTTACTGCAACAATACTTAACCGAGATTTATCATCTAAACTTACCATTACTGCATTATTTAATAGATTTTCTGGAATTTTGGTATCAATTGCCCGATATATTCCGCCAATTGATATTAGCTCTGGAGTAAATTTCAACGCAAAAATCTTTGCTGATTTATCTCCAGCACTACCAGCAATTGCTTTGCCTTTTAATTCTCCGTATATATGAATATTACCTGTTGCAATAACTTCTGCACCATTAGAAACAAAACTAGTAACCACAATATCACCATCATTTATAATGCGCATACCGCTGCGTATCGGTTCGTTTATTATTAAGGTTTTATTAAATAAAACCTCGGGTTTTTTTGAAGATTTAGGAAAATTAATTACCGGAAAATTTAATATTTTATCATCATGAATGACTCTATTTTCTAAGATTGAATGTAGCTGTATTTTTAACTTGATTGTGATTTTACTTATTGCTGCTACAATTTTAGTAATACTTTCTAGATTAAGATCATCATCAAATGATAATACAATATTTTCTTTATGATTACTACTGCCAATAAAATCAATTAGCTTTGACTCAACTTGGGATAAATCAGTAGCTAACCCTATATGCAAAACATAGTACTCAAAACTCGCATGAGTAAACTTAACATTATTACGAATAACCATATTTTTGATATTTTTTAATATAAACTATCGAATTTTAGCATACTCGAGTCCTTAATATAGATTTTATTGTTGTTAACTTATACCAATTCCAGATTTAATTAGATTAAATGATGAACAACTCCGTGTACGAATAGTACATAAGGCGTGAATCATGACGTATAATTAAAAAATGGGATTGGTATTATAGAATTTACAGTTTATTAGAGGAAATATACTTAAAAAATAATACCACTTATAAAAAGTGGCATTATTAAATGAGAGCAGGTTCTTATGCAATACTTTAACTTCTTGCTAAAATCTCTATAATAAATTTATTTAATATCTGAAAATTCATATCTAAATAATTATTTGCTTTAGATAAAAGAGTCTTAAATTTTTTAAAGTCTATTGTTACTGAATCTTCTTCCACTTTACTAACTGATTTAATGCTATTTATGTATTGAGACAGCTCCTTAAAGGCTTCTTGTGCTTTAGTTGCAGCATTATTTTCCAAATCTGTCTTCATCTTAGATAGCAACTTATCAGGATGAACAGAAACCTGCAAATATTTAAAATATTGTTTTATAACAGTTACTTCTTTTCTGTTATAGTCAGGAGTTTTTAAAAGAATTTTCGGATTAAAACCTGATATAAATTTATCACTTTTAATAAATTCTCTATAATCTAGTGAAAAATCAAAAACCTCAGCTGTATTTTTTGAAATTTGTTTCCATAACTCATCAACTGTATCAATAGATTCTAATCTTTTTTCTTCAAAAAGCCTTGATACAAATGAACCTATTCTAGTTGAAATGTCTCTGATTTCAGAAAACCTTAAATCACTGATACTAAAAGAACAAACTTCGCTGTCTTTTCTTGTAGAAGAATTATTATAACCAATATTGTTTAGAAAAGTTATTAATTTATTTGTTTTAAAATTTAATGTATCATTATTCTTCTCATTAATAAGCTTAGTATTCTCATCCACTATTTTAATTTTATATTTATAAGTGCTAGAATCTAAATGTAAATCAGTTAAGTTACCATCTTTATCATAACTAAAATTAACTAAATTATTTTTTCCTAAACCATAAGTCAAGATGCCATCTGTTTTTTTACCATGTTTAAAGTCAGCTTCATAGTAATCTAAAGCGTCACGTGTAATATAGTTCCCAGGGTACTTTTGATTCGGATAAACTTTTATTTTACCATGTAATTCACCATTTAGAAATGTACCTACGCACCTATCAATATTATACATTTTTTTTATAGGGTAAGTTTTTTGACCTTCGCCATTTAATAATCCATTGCTAAACATACCAGAATCAATGATTCCATTCTTGTGTTTCAACGCACCTTTTCCATTTGCTAATCCATTAACAAAATTACCCTCATACACTCTACTATCGGGATAACTCATCTTGCCTTTTCCATTTGCTAATCCATTAACAAAATTACCCTCATACACTCTACTATCGGGATAATTCATCTTGCCTTTTCCATTTGCCAATCCATTAACAAAATTACCCTCATACACTCTACCATCGGGATATTTAATAAAAACCCTCCCTTTGGGTAATTTATCATCTGCGTTATACGCTTTAAATTTATTCCCATCAACCGAAATTTCACAACTGTGAGTTAGCATAGTATTTCTATATGCTGGAATCTCATTTATTCTGTTTATAGGAACAGTTAAGACATGACTTCTTTGCCCAAAAGTTTTAAGTGCCTCAACAATATCATTAGTATATAAGCCATCATCTGTGATTATTTTTTTAGCTCTAAGTCTGTCAATAGAAATATCAGGATACAAAGCTGCTAAAAAAGAAGTACGAGCATGTACATACTCAGGCATTGTAAGTTTTATTTGATTAAATTGCTCAGTAGTAAATTTTATAGCCTCAGCCTCTGTTCTATTCATAATACCTCCAATTTGACCAAGGTAAGTAGCAGTAAGATCACGATTCAAACATTTAGCATCTAGATTACCTATGATACCATCTTGATAATATTTTTCATTATCCCTTATAGACCGCACAAACTCTGGACTAGGAGTGCCTATCTGTTGCTTACTTTCTGAGACTATGTTATACAAGCTGGCTAACTTCCCTATTTGATTCTCAATTTCATCCATATCATAGCTAACAGTGCTATTTCCATACTCCATAAGGTAATCAAAATATTCTGGAATAGAATTCTGAGTAATGACATTCATATATCTAGTGGCTAATATTTTATCTTCCTTTAAAGCCATTCTAATTTTAGGAGGCAATTTATCTATAATCTTACTTATAATTTCAATTTCTGAATTATTAGTAATTTCTGTTTTATAACTTGATCTGTCTAGCAAATGCAAATGGACACCGAGTCCTTGTATAATCCCTTCATCATTTTTAAACAAATCTAAACCATTTCTTATTACAGAAATAGAAACTTTATTAAAAGTAGCATCAAATAAATTAGAGAACGGATTTATTTTTTCCAAAATTTCTGCAATTTTTTTATTTATGTATACTAAAGATGATATAATTTTTGGATTAAAGTTTTGATGTTGTGACTCCAGATAATATTCTCTAGCAATTAAACAAGAAGCTAATTGACTTTCTGAATTTTCTGGAAAATTTTTAGCCAAATCTAAATATCCATCTGCTAATTCTAACTTCTTGCCAAATTCAAATGCTTTAGTACCCACTCCTAATTCATTTATCTGATTTACTGTATTATTAATCTGCTCAATATGCTCTATACGATTAGCTACCTCAGAATTAATATGATATGTACCATCCACATTAGATTTTGTTAGCAAAGGATTTTTCTCTAAACTATCTTGCATCAAATTAGACACTTCTGTTTTGATAAGGTTTTTACTATTTATTTCATCTTTAAAATCAATTTGTAAAAAAGAGTCTGATTTTTTAAAACATAGTGCTTCATCAAATTGGTTTTTTTGCTTCTCTGGTAACGAACTTCTAAAATTTAAGCATTTCTCAATCGCTTTACTTAAAGTTCGAGATTCTACAGGCGTATTCCCCCACTCTTTATCCCATACTTCATTAATATATTCATTATAATTAGTTACTCCAAAAAAATCAGTAACCTTATTAAATAAAGTTCTATTATTTTGTGCAGCTTTTTTACTTTCAGCAATTATTGTCTTTGCAGTATATTTAACATGCTTTTCTTTTAAACCAGATTCAATAAAATTTTGCTTCTTATCATTATCATCTAGCTTAAAATAAGATTGTTTATCTGAATTGGGAGAATTGGGAGAATTGGGGATATGTGTTGGTTGACTAAATATACCTCCAACATTTGTTGTTGCCATATGAAAAGCTCCTTTGTTTATCTTCTAATTTTGGATGAAAAGCCACTGTATATTAAGTAATATTAGCTATATTATACACTATTTGTTTACAACAAGTGTAAAGAAATTAATCCATGCAGTATATTGATTAACTACTACTATTCTGGAATGGTTTTAAAGCAAATAGCGGCATGCTAATAAAACAATATTCTATAATTTCAGATACCAACTGTTCAAACTCTTTACCATTTATTTTTGCAGTAAAAGCATAAATTTCTAAAGGTAATCCAGCTGGTGTTAACTCCAAATGACGTATCATAATAATATTTTTATTACTTATATACTGATGCTCATTTAAATAATTTTCTAAAAATATTCTAAAAAAAGTCAAGTTAGAAATTTCTTTTAAGTTATCGCACTTATTAATAAAATCCCCAAGTACTTTAATAGCGATAATTTTTTTTATCTCTTCAGGATTCATTAATCTAATTGAATTTATATCAACAAATATAGAGCGTTTAATTCTACGTGTTCCATACTCTTCTAGGGTTCGCCAATTTTTTACCACTTCAGAAGTAAGCATATAGGTAGGAATAGTGGCAACAGTATTATCTGAATTTTTTATTCTTACACTATTAATTGCAATATTAATAACTGTGCCATCCAAATTATATTTATCAATACAAATTCTATCCCCAACTCTCACAATATTTGAGGTAGCAGCTTGAATGCTTGAAACAATCCCCAGTAAAGTATCCCGAAAAATTAGTAAAAAAACAGCTGATGCCGCTCCAATGGCAGTAAAGACACGAGTTAAGGAAGAGTTAGCAAAAAACGCAATAATAAAAACTGCACTTAAAAGCCAAATCATAAAAATACTAACATTAATGTATTGCTTAATAGGATAAAGTTTAGAAAATTCAAACTGATTTTCATAATATGGATTAATGGTTTTTATAATACCCGTTATAACTATAATAATTGTAATAAACAAATATAACATCGACAATTTATTTACTATCAATGCCAAATAAAATGCATAAAAATCATTATGTCTTGTTATAAAATTGCTACCAACCCTAAAAGTTAATGCTGAAGCTAAATGCGCAAGTGTAGCAATACCATTTTTGCTAGCAACCAAATGTAAAAACTCTGAATCAGAATTAATTAAAAATCTTTTTATATAATATTTAGTGAATAACTTAACAATATAATATGCAATAATAGCAAATCCTGTTATTGCTGTTATTGTTATTAACTCACTAATTAGTCTGACTTGCATAGAGCTTTCAACATATCTTTGAATAGTATTATCTAAAAACTGTTCTATCATTTTCTGACCACTCATTTAAATAAAAATATATTTCTTAAAAAGATTGCCAGAACTTCCACACACTAGTGTGTGGAAGTTCTGGCAATGACAGCTATTAATGCATTTATCTCTGATCCAGATCTTCCCAACGAGCAAGCTTATCCAATAATAAAGCATCAAGTTCTGCAACACGAGTTTGATATTCTTGTGCTTTTAATGG
>Ga0315906_10001706_pt1 | contig 32154 bp, 25 predicted proteins | sample LakEriMetagenome_4_FD_203526 | JGI IMG/M metagenome (GOLD analysis project Ga0315906, IMG submission 203526) | Freshwater fungal communities from buoy surface, Lake Erie, Ohio, United States - Buoy 2 MA122 | ecosystem: Environmental > Aquatic > Freshwater > Lake > Lake biofilm | place: USA... | reverse complement strand
TCTCAGCCCCATTAATCAATCAGCAGCCCATCTCGCCACGATCAACATACCCAGTTCCCGCATCGCTGCTGGGCATCTCCGCATTCCGTTGGCGACGGTATCATTCGCCTTGCTGTAGCGCTTCAGAGGCTTCATCATGAAGGTCAAGGCTGCCGCTTTGTCCCCGGTTTTGGTGACATAGCTCTCGAGAACTTCGCCACTATAAATCGAGCATAAGTTGCCCACTAGCTGCCGGCTCTATCTTTAACCGACGGTCCTTACCATTCATCCTTATGCCGGCTTTGCGGCTGCCATGTTTGTCAACAATCTTGCGTGCGCCAGCTTTGTGACCAGCGCCTTTACGAATGGCATGGAGCGCTTCTCGCGCCGCTTTTGCCGCTGCGACGTTATCGACAATCGGGGCCGGATAGCACAAATCGGCTGCACCGTCCCATCGCCAGGGCTCATGGATGAAGGCCGAAGGGACTATATTCAGTTCAGGCACATAGCTGCGCACAAAACTACCCTCGGGGTCATGATCATAGCCCTGCTTGACCGGATTATAGATCCTCATGGCGTTGATGCCCGTTGTCCCGGATTGCATCTGGACCTGCGGCCAGTGAATGCCGGGCTCATAGTCCACAAATTTGCGCGCAAGATGAAGCCCAGTGTCGCGCCAGGGCAGCCAGAGATGATAACTGGCAAACGACATCAGCATTGCGCGCATGCGAAAGTTGATCCAGCCATGCTGATTAAGTGCGCGCATGCAAGCATCGATAAACGGAAACCCCGTGGCACCCTCGCTCCAAGCGGATAGCCGCTCACTATCGGCAACGGCGGGGCGCAGACCATCATAAGCATGATGCAGATTTTCAAATTCGAGCCGTGGTTCGTCTTCGAGCTTCTGCATGAAGTGGCAATGCCAGTGTTGCCGACCAGTGAAAGAGCGCAGCGAGGCCCGCCACCTGCTGGAATCGGGTGCGTTCGAAAGCTTCAAAGCGCGCATGCGCGTCCAGCTGGCCTGCGCCACTTCACGCATGGAAATTGTACCCCAGGTCAGATGCGGCGATAGGCGTGAGCTGGCGTCGAAGGCGGTGACAGGGCTCGACATCTGATAGCGATAATCGCGGCCGCGTTGGTTCAGGAAACTGGCCAATATGTCCAACCCCGCCGCACGGCCTCCGCGCTGGCGGTAAGGGCATGGATCTGGTGCAAGGCGCAGGTCATCGCCAGTCGGGATGTTAGTTGGCCAATCCCCCACGACCGGCGAGAGCATTTGCGGCGGCGGCGTGATGGCTTGGGCCATGTCACGGTCCCAGGCCTGAGCCCAGCCGTTGCGTGATTTCAGGCGCCGGACGACCCCGAACTGCCGCATTTCATGCCAAGGGATGCCTGCCGCCCTAGCCCATGCCGCCACTGCGCGATCGCGGGCATAAGTCCATCCGTTGCCGGTTTCTTCATGGCTCCACAAGGCTGCAATACCATGGCTGTTATGCAGCTGCTGGAGAATGGATACCGCATCGCCCACCATCAGACACAAGGGTTGACCAAGCGTTGCAAGCGCGTGCTGGAGATGGTCTAGGCATTCTGCCGCAAATGCCCATTGCCGGGCCGATACGTCGGGTTGCGCCCATAGTTCAGGCTCGGCAATATATAAGGGTAGCACCGATCCAGCCTGTGCGGCCATTGCCAAAGGACGGTGATCATCGATCCGCAGATCACGTTTGAACCAAACGATGTTGAGCGGCCGGGTCATGGCAGATTGCAGTCCTGCAACGCGTCCGGCATGCACTGCTTGAAGGCGAAATAGCCTTTAAGCGCATGGGGCCAAAACTGGTTGTCCCAACTGCGGCGCACCTGCCTTAGCGCAATGCCATTTTCGGCAAGCACCGGATGGACACGCGCCAAAGCATCCGCCACTGGTCCTATGGGCGCATATGGCGTGATAATCTGCCGCACACCCGCAGCTTCTGCCGCAGAGATGAGCATATGGGCATCAAGCTTGGACGATATATCGGCAGGACATTTGAAATAGGCAGATGTCCGTGTTGCGGTATCCGCCGCGGCGGTTTGCACGAACCTTTGCGCAGACTCGCCCCACAGCAAGTCCGCATCTGCAGCGATGCGTATTGCTCTGACTATACCATTGGCCGGGAACAGTGATTCCAGGTGCATGTCTTCATGTGTCACCAGCAAGAGCGAAGGCTGTTCGGCAACAAATGGCGCCATGTCAGGCAGTGCACGCGCCGCTTCAACCGGCGGTTCGGTAAGCGCCACAGCGGATTTTGCCAGTCCAACCGGGGCGAACCGTCCATTGGTATAGCGGGCAATATTGTCCGCCGCGGCAAGATAGGTTTTGCCAACGGTCTGCAGTCCCGCCACCCACCGCCAGGATAGCGTGTTGCTGGCTGCATCGGCATCAATCAGATGGCGCAGGAAAAAGTCGGCACCCAACGCCCAGGGCAAACGCAGGGTGAATATCCAGATCGAAGCGAACCACATCCGCGCATGATTATGCAGATAGCCGGTTTCAACCAGTTCCCGGGCCCAGTGGTCGAACCCGTCGATCCCGGTACGTCCTTCTTCGGCAGCAGTGATCGCACTGTGATCAGCAAATTCCCTGCGCTGCAGGTCACATTCTGCCAGATAGCGCGACCAGACTGCTGGTCGCATTTCCAACCACCCTTTCCAGTAAGTCCGCCAGAAAACTTCCTGCAAAAATTTTTGCGCCGATCCGGCAGGATGCTGGGCGAGAACATGGGTGAAGACTTCTTGTTCGGTAATCAGCCGGTAACGCAAATAGCTGGAAAGCCTTGAAACCGCGCCGGGCTGATCAGGGCCGTGATCCGTGTTGCGGCCAGTTGCGTATGCTGCCCCTGCGTCCGGCACGAATTGCGTAAGCCGTTTCAAGCCATCGGCGCGCGTGGCGGCGCAATGAAAGTGGGCCGTCACCACCGCACAATTGCGCGTTGCGTGCATGGCCAGACATCAAGCCATCGCATATGCGCATTATCCCAAGCGCAAAGCAGACAGCTTTTTTCAAACCAATGGATTAAGTTTCCCATCTGGGTGGCGCTAAAGCTGAAGCAATACGCTGTCAGCATGGGCATTGGGCCGTATGCGAGAGAAGAGGAATATTGCCAGCACGCATATCGAAGTCAGGATCGCTTGGCAGATATGCTCACCCACCCATTCCATCGCGCCAAAACTCCCAAAAACTGGGCCCTTTCGGGCCCAGTCTGCGGCTTCCATCATTGGAGATCAGCCGGTTAAAGGACTGTATGGTGCGCATTGCAGTCCTGAGCGAAGGCGTCTCCTTGGAAATTCCCGCTTTTCCGCAAAATTAACTGGGACAAGCTGTGCGGCTTGGCCAATTCTGCCGGTACAAGCGGGTTTTCTTGCAGAGGCGAAACAGGCCTAACCGGGAATGCGTTCCTCTCAGAAGCGTGATTTCGCCAATTCAGTATTGGTCAAATAGGCGCGCGGCCGATTCGCGTGATCGGAGCCAGGCAGCGAATGCGGTATCACTAATGTTATAGAGTTGAGCGGCTTGGCGTGTTAAAGATGCGATGCCATCAAATATCAATATTGTAATACTGTCGATGCGCTTGATTATTAATATTGTGATACTGCGCCTTCTCTTTGATCTATGCTTTTACGTATTTTCTCTCTTCCGGGACTAGTTATCCACATGTCTTGATGCGATTTTCCGCTACTCGTAATTTTGCGCCATTGGTGTTGACGGAGAACAGCGAGCGCGGGAAAACGGCTCACCTCATTCGCCAGACGGTGCATTTGTACTGACAGGGGCCCTGTTAACGTTAAGGCAGAACTCGCAACATTAGTTTGTCTTACAACTGCAACAAATGCCGGCCACGAACACTTATTGGTCAAAGGGGTCAAGCATTGGGTCCATCAAAGCAGATTACAAGCGAAACGCGCTATTTCAATCGCGAGCTGAGCTGGCTCAAATTCAATCGCCGGGTGCTTGAAGAGGCTGGAAACCGCAAATATCCACTTTTGGAGCGGCTACGTTTTCTGTCAATTTCGGGCAGCAACCTCGATGAATTTTTCATGGTGCGCGTTGCAGGCCTGCGTGGGCAACAGATCCGCAAAATTGACGAACTGTCCATCGACGGGATGACCGCCGGGGAACAGCTGGAAGCCATTACTCGGGATGCCGATGTCTTGATGGCAGAGCAGCAGAAACTTTGGCAGCATCTGCGTAAGCAGCTGGCGAACGAGGGAATTTCTGTCATTGAACCCGGTGAGATCGGCAAAAAGGCTGAAACTGCCGTCGAAAAGCATTTTCGTGACCAGATCCTCCCGGTACTCACCCCGCAAGCCCTCGACCCGGCACATCCCTTTCCATTCATCCCCAATAAGGGGCTCAGCCTGATTTTGGAGATGCGCCGATTAAGCGACAAGGCGGTCATCCGACAGTTGATCATGATCCCCCCTGCCCTGCCGCGTTTTGTTCGCGTTCCTGGGCCACGCCGGCGGTTTGTTACGATCGAAGAACTCATCAAATCTCACATCGGCCTGCTTTTTCCCGATCACAAGCTGCTAAGCGCCGGTGCATTCCGGATCATCCGCGACAGCGATATTGAAATTGAGGAGGAGGCGGAGGATCTGGTCCGCCACTTCCGCAGCGCGATCAAAAGGCGCCGGCGTGGGCGCGTCATCCGATTAAAGATGCAGAAAGGCATATCTCCAAAGCTGCAGAAACTTGTCCGCGAGGCGCTGGGCGGTGAAAGTTCGATCGTTTCCGAGACGATCGGGTTTCTAGGCATTGGCGATCTGGCGCAGCTTGTCGACGAAGATCGCCAAGCACTCAAATTCAAGCCATATACGCCCCGCTTTCCAGAACGGATCCTTGAACAGGGTGGCGATTGCTTTGCCGCCATTCGCCAGAAGGACATTGTCGTCCATCATCCCTATGAAAGCTTCGACGTTGTCCTCGCTTTCCTCGAACAGGCGGCGTCAGACCCTGATGTCATCGCGATAAAGCAGACACTGTATCGTGCAGGCAAGCAATCGGCGGTAATCCGGGCTTTGTGCGACGCCGCGGAGGCTGGCAAATCGGTAACGGCTGTTGTGGAACTTAAGGCGCGGTTCGACGAGGAACAGAATTTGCTTTGGGCATCGCAGCTCGAACGATCGGGCGTGCAAGTGATCTACGGCTTTGTCGACATGAAGACACACGCCAAGATTTCGTTGATTGTGCGTAAGGAAGCAGGATCGATCCGCACCTATTGCCACTTTGGCACGGGCAATTACCATCCGGTCACTGCCAAGGTTTATACCGACCTCAGCTTCTTCACTGCTGATCCACGGCTCGGGCGCGACGCAGGGCAGATCTTCAACTTTGTCACCGGCTATGTCGAACCGCACGGCCTCGAAATGTTGAGCATGAGCCCACTCGGCATGCGCGAACATATCGCGGCCATGATCGATGCCGAAATCGCGTTTGCGCGCGAGGGCAAGCCTGCATCGCTCTGGGCAAAACTCAACTCTCTTGTTGACCCCAAGATCATCGACAAACTTTACGAAGCGAGCGAATCGGGGGTCGAGATTGACCTTGTCGTGCGCGGCATTTGCTGCCTGCGCCCCGGCGTAGCCGGGCTATCTTCGCGCATCCGTGTAAAGTCGATCATTGGCCGCTTTTTGGAACACAGCAGAATCTGGGCCTTTGGCAATGGCAAGGAAATGCCCCACCCCGGCGCGTTAGTATTCATTTCTTCGGCCGACTGGATGAGCCGCAATTTCGACCGCAGGGTTGAGTATATGCTGCCAATCGAGAACCCGACCGTGCACGATCAGATCCTAGACCAGGTAATGGTCGCCAATCTGATCGACAACCAGCAAAGCTGGAAACTGCTGCCAAGCGGAGAATATGAGCGGATCAAGGCGAAGGGCCGGAAGTTCAACCTGCACCATTATTTCATGACCAACCCGTCATTGTCTGGCAGGGGCGGCGCCCTTGCAGAACGTAATGATGTCCCCAAGCTGGACCTTATCCGGCAGTAAGCCTATTCCCCCCGGATGATCCTTTCGCCCCGCGCCGTTATTGACATTGGATCGAACGCAATCCGCCTGGTCGTCTATGGCGGTCCGCCGCGCGCGCCGATGCCGATCTACAATGAAAAAGCGCGGATCGCGCTTGGCGATAGCGTGTCGAAATCGGGAGAAATCGATGCCGACGTGATGGAGGCCGCCATTACTGCGCTTGTCCGTTTCGATGCGCTGACCCGCGCCATGCAGGTCGGCGAAAGGCATATCATTGCCACAGAGGCGACCCGCCGTGCGACGAATGGAGCAGAATTCCTTGCCCGCGCGGCAGATGCAGGCGTTGCCATCGAGATGATCAGCGGCGAGGCGGAGGCCCGTGCCTCAGCACTGGGCGTTGTGTGCGACACGCCTTGGGCTGAAGGCTATGTCGCCGATCAGGGCGGTGGCAGCCTTGAACTAGCGATGATCGAAGATGCCGTCCCGGCCCAGCCAATCTCAATGCCATTCGGAACGATCCCATTGAGCCAGCGCGGAGACATAAACCCCAAGGCGATAGCAAAGGACATTGAGGCGAGGCTCGACCGGGCAGGCGGTTTTACAATCCGCCAAGGACTTCCTTTGCACCTTGTCGGCGGAGCTTGGCGTGCACTGGGCCAACTGCACATGCAGACGGTCGGTTATCCGCTGACCATCCTGTCTAACTATACCTTGCCACAAGCGGCGCTTTCTGACCTCGCCAAGGTCGTCGAGAGTGAAACAACCATGCAGGCATCAGGGGTGGTATCAACTGCGCGCATTCCTTTCGTGCCGGCAGCGATGGCCACACTCGAAGCGCTCGATCGCATCTTCGCACCATCGGAAATTCGTGTCAGCGTCTATGGATTGCGCGAAGGTCTGCTGTTCGACCGGCTCGATCCCGAATTACGTCGCGAAGACCCGCTGATTGCGGCGGCACGCCATGAAGGCAAGCGTCTGTCGCGCTTTGCCTATCATGGCGACGGCATTTCCGGCTGGATCGCGCCGCTTTTCGACGACGATCCCCCGCGGCTTGTGCGGTTGCGACATACGGCTTGCCTGCTTGCCGACAGCGCATGGAATAGCCACCCTGAATATCGCGCGATCCACGCCGCCGGACTGGCGCTAGAGGGTAATTGGCCGGGCGTGACAGCCGAGGATCGAGCGATACTTGCTGGCGCGCTTTACGCGGCTTATGGCGGCAAGCGCCCAGGGCTGCCCATGCTCGCCGAACTGGCGACAGAAGCCGATCTCGATCGGGCACGGCTCTGGGGCCTTGCCGTCCGACTGGCGCAACGGCTGGATGGCGGCACCGGAACGGCGCTCGGCAGCGTCGCCTTGCTCCGGCGCAATGGCAAAATCGGCCTCGACTATGCAGGACAATATCGGCAGCTCGAAGCATCGACGGTGAAGCGCCGACTGAAACAGCTTAATGAAGCCTTTGCAGGCTCCAACCGCTAAAACAGCGCCTTCAGCACATCTGCCCAGGACACATATTTAAAGTTTTGGGTTTCGGGGCTGTTGTCACCATCCTGCACAACCAGCAGACCGGCAGGGTAATCGGGTCCAAAATCGCCCAGTGCGAGTTCAAGACCATCTGTTTCCTGCACACCGTCTCCGCCCGGGCCATCGCCGATACGGAACCGGCCGATATAGCGCCCGCCGCGCAAGCTGTAGAGCGTGTAAGCATAATCGCCCTGGCTCGACGCCAGCAGATAGCCGCCATTGCGTCCAGCAGGGGCAATCGCCAGCCCTTCGGCGTCGGCAACCAGTTGCTTGCCATTGGCGCGCGCCATTGCCCTTGCCTTTACGGAGGCAGTCGGCCGCGCATCGAACCGCCAGATTCCAACATCCTCTTCCGCTACGTAAAGAAGGCCGGTACGATCATCAACCACACAGCCCTCGGATTGACTGCCAAGCTTCATCTGGCGGATGACCTTACCGGTGATGGTGGCTCCCGACAGATCAAGCTCGACCTGGTCAATACGGCCGTCTTTCAACACCAGAAAGGCATAAACGCGCTCGTCACTCTTCCGCTGCCACAGGCACATGCCATAGGCTTCACCCGGCCCGATCTGCAGGTTAGCCAGCGGCAACAGCTTTCCAGCATCGGTATCGAGCGTGAACAGCGCAATCGCGGCATTGGTCTCATCGCGACGGTCGCTTGCCGCGACCAGCACCACCGTTTCGCCATTCACCCTCACATTGTCGCGCAAGTCGACATTGTTGAGACGGGGCGCGGGTGTGAACGACACCGCCCTACCGGCCATGTCATAGACATGGATGCCTGCGCGCTTATCAGTACCAATGATCAGGCTTTTGCCGCGATCTGACGGATTGACCCATATTGCCGGATCGTCGGCTGCATCGTCAATTGTTGCCACCGGGGCCGTTTCGGCTTTTGCCATCATAGTCTTTGCCGGCAGAGCAGCGGCAATCAGCTGCTCTACCGGAATTTCGGCTTCCTCCTCGGCCGCCACGGGTGTGTGAACCGGGGCGGGCACGGCGGCGAGGAGAAACAGGGAAAGCAGCTTGCCCATCAGAATGTGAAGCGGATGCCGCCGGTATAACGGCTGCCGAAACGCTCCCATTCGATCGTGTACTGGCCATTACGCTGCGCCGGAATGCCGAGTGCGTTCAGCAGGTTCGAGGGATCGGAATAGCGGCGTCCTGGATTGTTCAGCAGGTTCGAGGCGTCAAAATAGACTTCGAAGCCCTTGAATAGTTCGTAACGGGCAGAAAAATCGAGCTCGTCATCAGCCGCCCAATAGGTATCGCCGGCGTCGGCCAAGTTATCGGCAAAACCATCTGCCCAGGTCGTGCGCTTTTGATACTGCAGGCGAAGCGACAGGCCATATTTCTCGTAATAGGTCCCGATATTGAAGATCGCCTCTGACGTTCCAGGAAGCGGCACCCGACGCGATGGCACAAGCTGCACCCCTAAATTGTCGAGCAGTGCAGGCTTGGTCACCTTGGCATCGTTCCAAGTTGCGTTTGCGGTGATGCCGAACCCGCCCATCCAGTCGGGCAGACCGAGCTGGTCAGTATAGGGTTCGAGCTGCGCTTGGACGGCGGCTTCGACGCCATAGATACGCCCCTTACCGCTATTCACGATCCCGCTAAATGCATAGCCAGACCGGTCGATGCCGCCGAAGTTTAGAGCATCCGAGCCAAAACTGCGACGCGAGGTGTAGAGCACATCCTCCACGCGCTTGTAGAAGGCGCCCAGCATGAAATAGCCCTGCGGCTGCGCATAATATTCATAATAGGCATCCACGCCATAGGCCCGCTCGGGCTTAATCGCAGGATTGCCGCCGGAAATGCGCTGGTTTGCATCGTCCACCACGACATTGGGGCGCATCTGGTCGTAATCCGCACGTGCTGCGCCGCTGGTGAAGCCAACTCGGAACTTTTGGTCATCGGTCACGTCGAAATTGACATGAAGGCTGGGGAAGGCGAGCGTGCTGCTGCTGTCGGTTTCGACCGTACCGGTTACGCCCGGAATGGTCGCCAGCGACTGCCCTCGGTTTGTGACTTTTTCCACACGGACGCCGCCGATGAAGCTACCCCAGTCAAACTTGCTATTCGCCATCAAATAGCCGGCAAGGATGCGTTCCCGCACATTGTAATGATTGCCGCTCACCGGGGTCGAGGGGAAAAGCTCCGCAGCGCGGTCAGTAGCATCGCGCATTGCGTCTTGGCTGAAATAGCGGAACGAATAGCCAAGCGGAATTTCGCCGCGGAATGGCCGGCTGAGCGAAAAAGCATCATAGCTGGTGGGCATACCGATAGCCGTAAATTGTGCAGCATTAGTGAGGTTGATCTCGCGCTCACGGTTGATCTTAGTGCGCTGATCATACTGGAAACCGGCGCGGATGCGGCCTTCACCGCCGAACAAGTTGATGTCGCGGGCCAGTTCCGCCTTAAAGGTGTAAGCCTTGGTCGGATCAACCGCGATCAGGCGGCGCAGCGACGATAGCGGTTTGGTAAAGCCGTCGATTGCCGTCACCGGCGTACCCGCCTGAAAACGGGTCGGGCTGGCAAGCTGGTTGGTCGTGAACAGCGCGATCCGCTGGAATCGACCATCGGTAAAATCATAAGCGATGGTCGGGCGCAGGTTACGCGTCGATGGGCTGTCCCAACGCGCTTCGCCGACGACCGAACGGTCATCTTTCGAAACTGTATAATTCGCCACCCATTTGAAGCCCCAATCGTCGCCGAGACGATGTTTGCCTTCTGCGGTGTTGGTGAACACAGACTGGCGGAAGGCGCGCAGCGTTGAACGTTGGTTGATGTCGATGCCATAGACCGCACCTAGAAACGGGTTGTTGTTGCACACATCGGCATAGGCACTGGTGGTTGGTGTGCTGGTCGGTGCAGTCGCGCAGGCGGCGGTATTGGCGACAAGATCTCCCTGCCGATCGTCCATATCGAAGATATAATTGTCGCGCGCCTCATCATCAGTGAAGATGGTGTAAAGCGAGCGCAGCGAGATAGTGTTGTCTGCATCCGGGCGGAAATCGACCCGGCCGGAAACCGACCAGTTCTTTCGCGTCAAGCGATAGAGCTTGTTCTCGGTCTCGCGCGCCCAGAAGCGGCTTTCGAAACCGGGGCGGCGATCCTGCGATACCTGCTCCCAGTCGGTTTCGAAATTGTCGGTGATCATGTTGCGCTCATAATAGCTGCCCGAGAGCAGGACGCCGATTTCACCGACATTGGTGTCGAAGACGTTAGAAAGCGTCAGCGAACCTTCATATTCCTCGCGGCTGCCATAATCGACCTTGCCGCCTCCCAGTTTGCCCGACAGGCGGAACCCGTCATAATCGAGCGGCGAGCGGGTGATGATATTGACGTTGCCCGAGATCGTCTCGCCGGGCATGTCCGGCGTCACGGCCTTCGAAACCACAATCTGCGAGGCAAGCGCGCTGGGGATGCTGTCGAAACGCGCATCGCGACCTTCGGGGCTGACGATGTTGATGCCGTCAAATGACAGCGTGGTCCAGTAATTGGGCGCCCCGCGCAGCGAAAGATAACGCGCCTGCCCCTGATCGCGTTCGACCGCCAAGCCGGGAAGACGGCCAGCTGCCTGTGCGATATTCTGGTCAGGAAGGCGCCCGACCGAATCTGACGCAGCCACTGTTACCAGCGAATCCGAATTCTTCTGAATGACAAGCGCGGCTGCCTCTGATTCTGCAATTGGGCGGCTACCGGTGACGACAATGGCATCCTCTTCGATCGGTAATTCCTCACCGCCGGGCGTTTGCGCCATGACCGGAACAGCGACAAATGCTGCCCCACAGAAAAGAAACTGCCGCAACCTTTTAGAAATATTTTCGGCTGACATTAAAAATCCCCTGATCACAACTGATGATCGCGGCTAGCTTGGCCATGTGAATGATTGGGGAATCTTTACTGACGGCTTTGTGTCCGTTTAGTAGTCTAAGAGCATCATCGCGAAGCTATGTGACCACCGGCTCCTTGCTGGCAATTGCATTACCAGCAACAAGTGACGCGTAGACCAAATTTTGTAGTTGGTTGCGGATGCCAGCCGAACATCTAATTTTGCCGCCCGTCCGGCTCACTACCAGCCTATACCGCCTCGCTCTAACAGGCAAAAGAGGTATGTTTTGTGGTTGCCGCAAGCAATGTGAATGGCTCGACCCGGAGCAAGGTCGAGCCAGTGGACAACCCTAATTCAACCCGTTCGTTGGAATAAGAGACGCCATTTTGCCGCGCGGCTGCAAACATAATCCATGTCATATACCTGCCTTGCAGGAGTCACGAATTTGTCATTTACAAGCTGCATTCAGAGGAGGTTATTTAGGGGATAATAACAATGTCCAGACGGAAGATAGTGCTTTTTACAACGCACCAACCCGTGCTCCTAGCAGAATTACAGAGGGAACACCCTGACCTAGCAGTAATGGTTATTGGATCAACGGTTCCTCCTTTAGATCCGTCATCCGCAATCTGCTGCTTCGTAGATTTTGTAATGCACCCGATTTCGGGAATTGAAATGTGCCGCCGGCTTCGCAAAGAACTGGCGACACACGAAGCCAATATAACGATGGTGTTCGAAGAATTGGATTCCGATCTGGTTTCTCGCGCTCTGAAAGCAGGAGCCGACGACTATACGATCGGAACACTGGCACTTAGTGATGTCGTCAGCCGGCTTGATATCAAGTCGATCCCGACAACCTGGCTGAATGCTACGATCGAGCTTGGCGAATTGAGAATCGAGCCACTCTCGCGCAGGGTCAGATATCGAGGTCAAAGGGTGGATTTGGCACCCAACGAATTCAATTTACTTCTTCATCTCGCGCATCAGCCGGACCGCGTCTTCGCACGTGACGACATCATTAAACTAATCGGCAAACCATCCGAGGAAATAGACGATCGCACAGTTGATGTCTGGATCGGCCGACTCAGGAAGGCATTCAAACTGGCCGGGGCCCCAGACATTATTCGAACGGTTCGCTCCATGGGATATATGCTCGAGATCAGCGCTGTCAGTCTAACGCTAACTGGTCTCCACTGAACAAGTGCAGGGCAAGTGGCCGCTGCGCCTCAGGCAGCGAGAGAATGCCACTCAGCCAAGGCGGCTGAGCGATGGAGCTTGTAGGTCTTTCGGTCAACGAGGTGGCGGTCTGAGGCGAAGTGGTTGTGCAGTGAGGCGTGGACGGAGGCGAACTTCTGTAGCGACTTCATCTGCCAAAATCTGAGCATCGCACGCTCTCGTCGCTTGAAGGGGAGGTGGCTGTTTTCAACCCTGTTGTTGGCCCAGCGGCCGATCTCCTGCTTCTCCCGATTGCCCAACTCGTCCATCGCTGCGCCATAGGACCGCAGGCCGTCGGTGGTAATTGTCTCGACGCAACCGTGCCGCTTCAGCGCCTTCTTTATGAATGCCAGCGCAGCTTTCTTATCTCTGGTCTTTGTGACGTAACTCTCGAGGATCTCACCTTCCTGGTCGACCGCGCGCCACAGGTAGTGCATCTCTCCGCCAATCTTCATGTACATCTCGTCGAGGTGCCAGTTCCAGTGGCGAAAGCCCTTCATTCGTGAGACCCGCTGCCGGCGGATATCGGCAGCGAACATTGGGCCAAAGCGGTTCCACCAGAAGCGCACCGTCTCATGGCAGATGTCTATTCCCCGCTCGAACAGCAGGTCCTCGACGTTCCGCAGCGACCGCGGATTTCTGGACGCCCTTGAACAATCGGGTTCTTGGGTTAGCTGGTTTTGAGTATCGATACCTCCGCAGGACCAAGCGTTCTTTTGCCTAGCAGCAAATGGCCAGTGACGCTGTCAGGCAAGTGGACCGCTTCTTGACTATAGTTGAAGGCGAATGTCTTTTCACCGGCTCGACGCAGCCTAAGGCCTTCAGGCAAAACATGGGTGGCAAGGCCAGCATCTTTAGCTGCGCGCGCCAGCACAGCTTGCGCAAATTCTTGATTTGGCCAAGCCGCCATATAGCGCACCCGCCCCTCGCGCCAGCATGCAACTGTGCCGTCTAAAGCTATCATTTCAGGAGTGGCGGCAGTTTCGACATGCTCAAGCCAGCAATCAATCTCCCAGCCCTTGCCCGGGTGTATCAAGCCCGGACGCAGACTTTCAACCCTCACGACCTTGCCAGGAAACAGCGCCTGCAAGGAACCAGGCGGTAGGCCATCGGAAATGGCGAAGTCGGTATCGCGGCTACCGCTGCGCGGTCCGATCACGACCTGACCAGAAAAACGCTGGAGTTCCGCGACTAAGCCATCAGGCACGATCGGGAGGCAAGGCAGGGCAACCAGGGCATAACCTTCGAGCGGCCTACCGGGCGGCACGATATCGACATTGAGACCCAGTTTCCGCAGTGCCGAATAGCAAGCAAAGGCGGCCCACAGCGCAGACAGGCCCGCACCTTGCGGCTGAATCTTGGTCACCCAGTCCGCGTCATAGGCAAAAACCAGTGCGACCTGCCGCAGCGGGGCGCCGACCGGGCCTAGCTCCAAGATGTCGTGCGCCGACTGCGCGGCTTCGGCCAGACCGGGCGCTGGTTTGCTGTCGGGCTGCAGCAACCCTGCGTGATGCTGCTCCTGCGCTTGCGGGAACTGGCGCCAACGGAAGTAGCTGACCAACTCAGCGCCGTGTGCCATGGCCTCCAGCGTCCAAAGCCGAACCATACCCGGCAGCGGGGCAGGATTGTGGTTAGCCCAGTTAACCGGGCCGGGCTGCTGTTCGAGTACCGACCATCGTCCGCTCGGCGAGCAACCGCGATAGAGATCATGGTGAAAAGCCGCAATATCCGGGTGGCCCTGGCGGGCATAGGCCAGCTTGTCGACCTCAGCGAATGGGAAGCTGTCTAGGAAACCCAGCGGGTAGGAATCCCAGCCGACCACGTCTAGATCGGCCGCGACCGCGTGATGATCGAACTCTGTGAAGAAGCCCATAAAATTGTGAACGATGTCGCGATTGGGAGAAAGTTCGCGAAGTATCTGAACCTGAATGCGATTGAAGGCGGCGACCTCGTCCGAAGCGAAACGACGGAAAGCTAGCCAGTGCGCTGGATTAGCCTCGGTTACAGTGAGATCTGGCAAATCGATCTCGTCGAAGCTTCTGTACTCCATCGACCAAAAGACATTGCCCCATGCGCGGTTGAGGGTCATCACCGTCCCATAGCGGGCTACGAGCCATTCTCGGAAAGCCACTCGTGCGGCTTCGGAAAAGCTCAGAACCGTATCGTGGCAGCCATATTCGTTGTCAGTCTGCCAAGCCACGACAGCGGGATGCTTACCATAGCGGCTTGCGACCGCGCACGTGATCCTAGCTGCTTCAGCTCGATAACCGCGGTGGCTAAAGCAATAGTGCCGCCGTGATCCAAATTTGCGGGGTTGTCCATTTTGGTCGATAGCTACCATGTCAGGCATGGCATCAATCAGCCACTTTGGCGGCGTGGCGGTCGGCGTCCCCAAGATTACCTCGAGTCCTGCCGCATGGAGCGTTTCAATCGCCCGGTCGAGCCACGCCCAATTGAACTGGCCTGGATCGGGCTCTATCCGACTCCACGCAAACTCACCTATGCGCACCTGTGAAAGGCCGGTCTCCGCCATGCGGCGGGCATCTTCGGCCCAGAGATCCTCCGGCCAATGTTCTGGATAATAGCAGACGCCTAACTTCATGGTCGGTGGCTTGAGCGATTGCGTTGAAACTGGCATAGATCTAGCCTTGCCCTTCGCGTTGGTGACGGGCAAACCAACTAGCGGAGACAGCTAACGAATTTGGTTCTCGCGATCCCGTTTGCCGAACGCGAAAATGAATAAAGGTTACAATGCGATGCCCGACGCCAGAGGAAGTGCTCTGCCGAAGTCTCAGAAACGGGTCCGCCTCGCTCCAAGCGAGCGGCAGGCCCTTATCCTTGATCATGTTGCAGAGATCGTGGCTCGGGAGGGTGTTTCGGCTTTGTCGATGGATCGCATCGGACGTGAAGCGGGAATTAGCAAATCTCTGGTTTACAATTATTTTCCGAATATCACTGATTTGCTGAGACTTCTTCTGCAACGCGAATGGCGGCGTTTGCGGCGACAACAGGTCGAGGCAGCTCAAAAAGCCGACACCATCGAGGGTTTGGTTCGTTCTGTTACTCATGTTTACCTCAAATATATTGATGAGCGGGGTATGCTTATCGAACGGTTGCAAGCCGAACCATCAGTCTCCGCTATTCACGATCCCACAGAATTTGGCCGAGACACTGCCGTAAGTTATCTGGCCGATATTGTTGCCGAACATTTCGATTTGCCTCCTGATATCGCCAGAGCAGCAACTGACATCAGCTTTGGTTTGCCGGCCGCTGCGGGTGCCTATTTGTTGCAACGCAAGCTCAGTCGTGAGGCACTTGAAGACTTGACCGTCACCATGATCCTAGGGACGCTCAATGAGATCAAGCGTGAGCATACAAATCGACACCAGCCGATCCGGCGCCATCAACCGGCATCAATCTGATCGTTAAACCGCTGGCTTTAGAAGCTCGGGCGTGCGTTCGGACGACGTAGCTGCGATGGTAAAGGGATCACGCTGCAATCCAAATTCGGCGCGGATATCATCCAAGGGTTCACCAAGACGCTGCTCAAACTTCACGAACTGTAAGCTGCGGGCTCGCCGGCCAAGAGCCCACCCATCGGCAATCGCATCCATCCCCGGCTTGATTAGGTAGGGGTCGACCAACGTCATATGTCCGGTTACAACGGCAATCCACATAGCGGCATAAGGATAGTCCATTTGGGCCAGTTGGAACGCCTGGATTGCAAGCTCGCCCAGCGGCGTAGCAGGATAGCCGGTCAGCACATGATGAAGATCATGTGTCTGAAAACCACGTAAAACCTTGTAAGCTAATACCGGAGGCATTCGATCAATTTTGCCGCTTTGCAGCAATTCATCATGCCTAGCGTGGTAACCAGCCGCCAAATGTTCAACCAGTTTGTTGTCGACGATGAAGGCGCGGTAAGCATGGCCCAAAGTGCCAGGACCATAGCTGTCGAGCGAAGCAAGACGAAAATCCGGCGCAAGCCAGCCTTCTCGAGCCAAAGGTCCATGCTCGGGGTGATCAAGGATCGCTGCTTCATACTTGGCAATAACGTCGGCCGGAGCTGTTTCCCACCATTCGTTGAACAACCAGTCGACCCCATACGTGTAGAAATTGTCGATGCTCTTCAGGAATTTTTCCCCGAAACCACGTTCGATCGGCGAAACCATGTCAACCTCCTCTTAGGGTTACTTAGCCAAGGTACCGCCATCGACCGGCACGAGGGCACCGGTCATGAAAGCAGCTGCATCGCTGACTAGGAACGCGAGGACCTCGGCTACTTCGTCGGGCGTACCATAGCGGGCCATCGGAATGCCTTGCGCCAATTGCGGCCGGGCAGCCTCCGGATTGTCCGGCGAAAGGCGGCGCTCGAGTTGGAACATCATTTCGGTTGCCGTCGGGCTGGGGCAAATCGCCAGCACCCTTACTCCATGCGGCGCCAGTGCAATAGCAGCAGACTTAGTCATTCCGTTCACCGCATGTTTGCTGGCAGTGTAGCCAAAGATGTTGCCGCTGCCGCCAAAGCTCGAAACCGAAGAGGTATTTACGATTACACCGCTGCGATTGGTCAGCATGTGATCGCCGACATATTTCAAACCTAGGAAAACCCCCTTGACGTTCACCGCCATGATCCGGTCAAATTCTTCTTCCGGGTAGTCTAGTGCGTTGGCAATCGCGCCCGAGATTCCGGCATTGTTGAACAGGATATCGACCCGCTCACCCAGCGTCATTGCAAGGTCGACCGCCCGTTTCCAATCGGCGGCGTTCACGACATCTCCAGCCAGACTGGCCACGCGACCAGCAGAGAGAACCGCGCTAAAATCGGCTTCCGGTCGATCGAACGCGACCACGCTGGCACCACCCGCGCAAAGGCGCTGCACGGCCGCCAATCCGATCCCGCGGGCTGCCCCGGTCACGATGGCAACGCGGCCTGAAAGGGTTTGTTCTGTCATTCGGTAACTTCCTTTGAGATCGATCGGATTGGGTGTTGGGCGAGAAATGCCGTGATCAACGCTGCGCAGCGTTCAGGGGCATCGCGGTGCGGGACATGTCCGGCGGCTGGCAGTCGCGTGAGGATAGCCTCCGGGCAGGCATTGGCGATGACATCCGCCATGGCTGGCACAAAAACGGCATCCTGATCTCCCCAAATAATCTGGACGGGGCACTCTATGTGGAGTTGATTCAGAAAGTCGTTGCCAAATTCTGCGTCTAAATCCGGCACATCGAAAGGCGCTGCGCGATACCAAGCCAACATTGCCTGCCACACTCCCTTTCGGGTCCAAGCGCCGCGATAGGCCTCAATGTCAGCATCAGACAGCACCCCCTGGCGATAAGGTTGCCCCAAGAAACGCTCGATCAAAGCATCGACATTGGCTTCGTTAAACAGTGCATCGGCCTCTGCAGAACGCAGCATGGTGATATACTGGGATGCAAGGCGCTGTCTGGAGTCATTCCAGATCATTGATTGCAGCACGGCGGGGGGCGGCGCGTTAAAGACGGTAAGGCTGGCCGCCTTATGCGGATGTTTTTCCGCAAAGGCGAAAGCCAAAACGCCACCCCAATCATGCCCGCATAGATGCATCATTGGCAAATCGAGCGCATCAATCACGGCCGCGACATCGTCGATCAAATGCTCAAGCCGGTAACTGTCAATCTCAAGCGGGCGTGAGGTAAAACCATATCCACGCAAATCCGGCGCAATCAGCCTGAATTCGGGTGCGAGACGTTCCGCAAGCGGGCGCCATGTGGCCGCGTGGTCGGGGAAGCCGTGCAAGAGGAGAATTGGCTCGCCGCACCCCTGTTCCAAATAATGAAAATCCAGTCCATTGGCTCGAACATACCGGCTGATCGGGGAAGCAGGGACGGCGGCAGGACCCGAGGCGCAGGACATTAAGGTTAGGCCTCTGTCACCGTCGCGACCAGTCCATCGCGATATGCGTTACGCGCAGCATCGACGCTATGACCATTGGCTTCTTGCATCATTGCAGCGACTGTCAGCTGTTTGCCTGAGCTGGGTTGCAGCAATTCGAAAACATTGCCATCGGGGTCGCGTCCAAAAAATAGCCGCGCATTTCCGAACATATGGGGCGGCCCGTGCAATTCGACACCATAGGCCATTAACCGCGCATAGTCGGCGTCGATATCATCGCTTTCAAAGCAAATATGGTTCCACCCCGGAGTCGCCAGACTGCGCCTGTTTCCTGGCAGCGTGGGTGGATGTGCATAGCACCAAAATTCTAGTTCGGCGTTGGCAAGCCGCGACCAAGCGCCCGTGAAACATATGTCTGAAAGTCCGGCCACATGATCGAATTTAGGACTGGGGCCAAAACTGCCTTGGCGATGGATATCGATTCCGGTCAGCAACGCATAAAAATCAGTCAGCCTGCTGATATCTGGAGTGACCAGCGCAACGTGCGCAAACCAGGGTCGGTGTACCTCCGCCGGTGCCCAAGGTGTTCCCTCAAGCTCCAGAAGATTGCCTTCGGGATCACGGATATAGACATAACTATTGCCCGTTCCCAACCCCGAGGGTCGGGCATGTGAAGTCGCACCGGCGGCAACCAGTCCATCGTACAACCGGTCGGAAATCTCGCTCTGCAGGCAGATATGGCGTATCCCTGCTGAATAGACTGCCTTATCTTCCTGATCCATTTCAGGTTTACAGGCATATTCGAACAGTTCCAAACATCCGAGACTGCCTTGCAGAAACGCGCCTTGAGCAGAGGCATTATCAAGCTGCAACATGGCACGATTGTTTGCGTTATCTTCCACGTCAAATCGGTGGGAGAGATTATAGGCTTGCTGGCTGGTATAGAAGTCGATCGCCGCGTCGAGATTGAGCACAGAAAGTCCGATATGATGCAGCCCTGTGATCATTATTCATTCACTCCGGAAGATGCGGCAGCCATACGCGCATCGATTTCGGCGCGGATGTCGCGATGGCGCGCTTCAGTCAAAGCATAATGCCACGCCATGTAAGCGGCAATCAGCACCAGAATCGCCGGAATAACGCTATAACTGATTGTTAGGGCAAGCAGTGGTTCGGACCTGCTCTCACCTGCAGACACATAACCGACACTGCCGAGTAACAACAAAGGCAGACCTGAACCAGCGGCATAGCCCATTTTCTGGACCATCGCTGTCACTGCATAAAACAGGCCCTGCTGACGATCCAGTGTGTCGGCTGTATCAATATCGGCGGCATCTGCGATCATCGCGTGCGGCAACATGAGGACCGCCCCATAGCATGCGCCCTTGACGATGAAGAGGGCGGTAAAGAGAAAGACTCCACCCTTTGGTACAAAAAACATCAAGGCGTTGGTCAATGCGACAATGACCAGCGCCAAAGCTAGGGCCCGGTGCTTTTCGATCCGCTTAGCGAGCCACACCCAACCCGGCACAACAATGAGGGCGGCGACGAAATAGAGGAAGTATATGACGCCGATATTGGGGACGCCCACAACATCGCGCGCAAAAAAAATGGTGATCGTCTGGCGGAAAACTTCGCCAACCGTTGCCACAAGCACCAATAAGGTCACCTGCAAAAAGGCACGGTTGGAGCCAAGCATTTTCATCGCCTTGGCTACGCTGAACGGGGCCTTGCGGATTGGTGCTTCAGGCTCTGGAACAAAAAAGAAGGCAAGCGCCGCGCATAGTGGCAGCAAAGTTATGATAACAACGCTCAATGCCGACATTACATCTGCGCTGGTCGTTCCGGGCTGCATTTGTACATAAGCCGGGATCAGCGTCGATGCGATCAGGCCGGCGATGCTGAAGGCCTGTGAAACCGAACTTATTCGGGTTCGAACATGATAATCTTCTGAAAGTTCCGCTGCCCACGCATGATAAGGTAGCAATAGCATCGTGTAGCCCAGATAAACGAGCGCCACAGCTGCAAGGAAATAGACGATATCTATACCGGGCGAGGGCCTGAACAGCATGTAAACCCCGGCCATCATCGTTAATGATCCAAATATCAACCAAACACGCCGACGCCCCATTTTGGGCCGCCATCGGTCAGAAATAATGCCGACAATAGGATCCGTTATGAAATCGGATAGACGTGCCAGGATCAGCGAAATCCCGATCAGCTGAAGACCCAATTGCATCTGCCCAGAATAGAGCGGAGCCAGATAGATTGCGATCGGTAGCCCGATCATTCCAAGGGGCAATTGGACAGACCCAAAAGCGAGGATTCGCCACAAGCCTATTTGTTGCTCTTCACGACCGGATGCTGACGCCACTTATGCCCCCTCCCAAATTCGACTTTGCAAACCGTTTTGTGACCAGCTTGCTTGATCGTTCCCCTTGTAATCCGATGGCGTACCGGGCCTCATCATAGGGGAAAAATCGAATGACCACCGTCAAGAACCAGCGCCTGACCAGTCATGAAATTGCTTTGCTTGGATGCGAGGTAAACCGCGATACCTTCCATGTCCGACAGTTGCCCTATCTTGCCAGACGCTGCCCGACGACGACATCCGTCTTGAAAGGCTTTGGGCGTGTTCAGCGACATTTCGGTCTCGATAAACCCTGGCAGGATTGCGTTAACCTGGATGCCGCTGCGGCCGAGTTCGATTGCAAGTGATCGGACAAGCCCAGTCACGGCCGCCTTGGTCAAGCAGTAGCCAGCGGAATTGGGAAGCCCAAGGAGTGCCGCCACCGAAGATGTGACAATCAACTTGCCCCCTGCTTTACGCTCTTGCCAGTGCCGGGTTGCAAGCTGGAACGTATCGATCACACTGAGGATGTTGAGTTCATTGGTGTCGAGCCAGGCTTGCCGTTCCAGATCTACGAACGCGCCTCGTGCGCCCGAACCACCTGCGTTAGCAAAACAGCTGTCGATTTTTCCGAATACTGAAATCGTACGATCAAATGCTGCTGCCGTAGATGCCGGATCAGTCACGTCAGCTTCGAAGCTTTCCGCCCGGCCGCCCATTGCAACCAGTTCGGCAACGGCCTCAGCATTCTTGGCCTCGTTTCGTCCCCACACGGCGATTTGAGCCCCCGCCTTCACCAGGCCTTTCGCCATGGCAAGACCAAGGCCGCCATTGCCGCCCGTTACCAAAGCGACGTGGCCGTTAAGATCGAAAAGATTATGCATGTTATTCATTCGTTTGCCGCCTTGTGATGAAGTTCCAACCCGCGCGCCCAACGACGCTGAAATCCGCGCCAGTAACCAGGCTGGTCATCGCCTGCAGTGACGCCGCCCCATGTTTGGCCAAATCCACTCGGCCACCGACCTTGGTTGGCGAAAGGTGTTGGTACTTCGAGATACATTCGCTTGCGTTCCTCGACCTTCAGTTCGAGGTCAAGGAATGCGCCGATGAAATGCGCGTTGATCATATCGATCCGTTCCTTGCGCCACACAGGATCGGCAAGAAACTCAATCGTTGGAAAGTCAGCGTCTGGCGGGATTGCCACGGGATTACCGGCGATGTTATGCGCCGCCTCGCGATAGACGAGAAGATAACGGTCTGACCCTCGTGCCGCATTGAAAAGACGCTTCACCCCGCGCTCGTAATCGACAACATCGTCTTGATCGCCGGCAATAATTAGAAGCGGCTTACGTAAGCCGGCCAGCGCAGCATCCTGCCAGACAGACGCGCCAGGCTGCCCGCCCCAGGGAGCAAGCACCACCACCGCCTTGATGCTGGACGCTATTGCAGGGTCGGGGTTCGGCAACTGCGCGCGCATAGCTGGCGATAACTGCGTGAAGGCTGGAGCCGCACGATCAAGCTCAACGCCAGCTGTGGTCAGGCTGCCATAACCGCCCATGGAGAATCCAAGGAGGCCTATGGCATTCGGATTGATCTGTTCGGTGATCTCTGGCGCCAGTTTGAAACCGAGAACTGCACTCAGCACCGCCCGCTGGTCCAGTGTCCTGTTGATTAGAACCCCGGCGAACGAGGCTGCAAATGAAGCAATGTCGGTAAAGGGCTGGTCGCGGTGATCGATTGAGGCAACCACATAGCCCCGTGATGCAAGTGTTTCTCCGAGGCGGCTCATATGTTCCGCCCAGCCGCCATAGCCATGGGACATGAGAACAAGTGGAAAGCTATGCCCCATGATCGGCTTAGCGTCGGCGACAGCAAGGCCGGTTTCTGCTATTTTGAGTGGCTGCTGGCCGGGCAATGCTCGACGGTAACTGTAAACTGTTCGGGCAGAGGAGCCGGCAGTTGCTGCAGGGTACCAGAAGCGGACCCCAATAGTGCGATCACCCACAGCCAGACGATCCATTCGCGTACCGATGGCAAAAGCACCGGGCATTGCCAGTTCAGGCATTTCGGCCGAGTTGACTGCCACCGGTTCGGTCGCCTGGACTTGTCCTTGTGCCGCACCGGCAGAAATGGCTGCAAGTAAGGTCACAAGAGGTATGGTCGCTCGCAACATGGTTGAGTTGGTCCTTTTACTGCCTGGCCAGAGCGGCAGGCGAAGGATTAACCTTCGCCTGCCCTGGCGGGAAAGGGCGCCAGCTTATCGAATTGGCCTGCTTACTGGAATCCCACGCGCAGGCTGAGGCCGAACGTCCGCGGATCAAGAAGGAAAGCGCTGCGGAAGCTACCGACAAGATTCGAGTTCACTTCGAGCCAAGTGATGCTGTCTTGGTTCGTGAGGTTCTTGACAAAGGCCGTCACGCTCCAATTTTTGCCGCTGTTCGCAATGTTAACCGAGGCATCAAGTTGGCTCCAGCTGCCCACCCGGTCGGCCGGCACGTTGAATTCGCGCGAATGGAAACCGGATTGGGAATAGAAATCGATACGCGGACGCACTGCCCAGTCGTCGCCTGCATCAATTGTGTATTCGGCAGCCAGTTTCAGCGTGCGGCGCGGCGCATTGGGGAGCTGGTTACCTTGTAGTGGGAAGCGCGCGCTACCCCGGGCAGGATCAGACGACAGGAAATCGCTGCGGACAGAAGCATCGAGCAAACCCAGACTCGCTTCCAAACGAAGTGGATCAACCGGGGTGTAGACCAACTCTGCTTCCAGCCCGCGGACCCTTGATTTCGGAATGTTGGTGTTCGCTACTGCCGTTCCGACAAGGTTACCGACAATTAGATTCGAGTAATCATAATTGAAGAAGGCCAGGTTCAAGCGCCCTTTTCCATCCAAAAATGTGTTCTTTATACCCAGCTCGTAAGCGTCGATAACTTCGGAATCGAATACCGGAATGGTATTGTTTCCGGGGTTGAAACCGCCGGATTTGAATCCGCGCGAGAAGGACAGATAGACATTGGTATCTTCGGTGAACGAGACTGTCGGGTTCCAGTTGAGGATCGCACGCCCGGTGACCTTGTCGAATTCTGCGTCACTGATGAAATATGGGTTCAGTGCGAAGGTACCGGAAGCGGTTTCGATATGCTTCTCGTCATGCGTATATCGCAGGCCACCGGTTAGTTTCAGGTTTTGAGTGAGATCGACATAGACTTCACCAAATAGGGCGTAGGACTTCACCTGTCCCAGTCGTGTATCAAACTTTGAAACTGCTCCAAATGTGCGGTTTGCGGGTGTCCAGGTGTCGACATAGCCCGAACCGCGGGAATTCAGATAGAAACCCCCTAGGATGAAATTGAAACCACCGTCAAAACGTGTCGCAAGGCGCAACTCTTGACTGAATTGTTTCTGGGTTCCGCCGCCGGTCTGCGACGTACGATAATCGGTAGTGGTTACCGGGCGACCGGACAAAAGATAGGTCATCACGCCGTTGCCATTGCCGGCATCCGGTATCACATGTGTCCCGAACGTGCCGGGGTTGAACGCGTTGGGTCGATAGCCTTGATCGAAATCGCGTTCGCTCGAATTGTTTCCATCACGCAGGCCCGTTACCGAGGTGAGAGTGAGGTTCCCCAGTTCCTGATTGATTTCCAGCGTCGCAAGGAAATCCTCCGCTTTCTGGAATGGCTTCACGTCGATCACCACTTCGCGCAGGCCTTTGGGATTTGCGGCAAAAGTGCCGGCCCGCACACGTCCCCCGAGCAAAAAATTGTCGATCGGAAAATTGGTGGTTGGAAAGGCCGCTGACACGGAATTTGGCGAACAGCCAAATGTCGGATCGGGCGTACAGAGCGATTTCGCTGCGTTCTGCCGATCCGAATCTTCTCGGAAATAGGTCAGGGTTAGGTCGACCGTGGTGGTATCCGTGGGTTCCAAGCGAGTGCTGGAACGCAGCGTATACTGATTGCGCCCATCAACCATCGAGCCGTCAAGCAAGTTCTTGGTGTAGCCGTCACGGTTGATATAATTGGCAGCAAATCGCTGATAAAGGCCTGCTGCCAGCGGTATGTTGATCGCTGCATTGGCGCGAAGTCCGCGCGGTTTCTCACCTTGAAGTTCGACATAGCCTTCAAAGCTATCAGTCGGTCTCCGGGTTACGAAGTTGATGGCACCCCCAGTCGTGTTGCGGCCAAAAAGCGTGCCTTGCGGGCCTCGCAACACCTCGATGCGTTCCATGTCGAAAAACTCGCCGAAACTGCTGCCCGACTGCAGGAACACACCATTGACGAGAACGCCGATATTAGTGTCTCCCGTTCCACCATACGACGCGGAACCGACGCCGCGGATGGTAATGTTGCGGTTGGCTGACAGCGTCACATTTGGTGCGTTAAATTGAAGGTCTTTGCTGTCCTCTACGCGCGCTGCTTCAAGCGCGGCGGCATTCAATGCCGTTATCGCGATCGGGACATCCTGGACATTTTCGGCTTTCTTCTGGGCCGTGACAACGATCGTATCGCGATCATTGGTGGCATCGTTGTTTTCGGCCTGCGCGAATGCTGGTGTTGCGAAGGCAACCCACGCGATAGCGGCGGCAGATACACTTAATGACTGATACCTGATTTTTGACATGCTTTCCTCCCTTGGCTGTTGACCATATGTGCAATACAAATGGATAATTAGTCAATAGTGTCGGTGGATCGGCCAATTTGCTGGCTAAAATAACCGCTAAATTGCGTTAAAACATGCAATTATTGCATATTTTATCAATAAATGGATGCCAGTTCGGGTGCAGTTTGTGAGAAGAAATTCAGTCGTCCGCGGCGGCGCTTAAACCGCAGGCGAAGGGACGAATCAGCCTGCGTCGATCCGTTAGGATTAAGCCACTTTGCTCATTCAGAGATTGGACGGCTGCGTCAGACAGACAATAGACAGGCGCCAGCCGACGGCCTCGTCACGATGGCCAACTGGGGCGGCATGCCCTTGGCTCGCCAGAATGCGTCGAGCGCCCTTTTTGCCGTCTCGATCTTGCCGACTGGAAGGACTGCGACGACGCATCCGCCGAAGCCGCCGCCTGTCATTCTCGCACCACCCTCGCTGCCTATCGCTAAGTTAAGACAATCCACGAGCGCATCAACCGCTGGCACACTAACCTCGAAGTCGTTCTTGAGTGAGTGATGCGAGGCGCGCATTGTATTACCAAGCGCGGCTAGATCACCTTGCGCGATTGCGCGCGCTGCATCAACGGTTCTCACATTTTCCGTCACAACGTGGCGCGCGCGGCGGTAGACTTTGTCATCAAGTTCAAAGCGCTTCGTTTCCAGGCGCTGCGGATCGAGATCACGCAGCGCTGAAACCTCAAAATGCGCTGCCGCGCTGGCGCATTGGGCACGTCGCTCGTTGTAAGCGCTATCAGCCAGTTCTCGCACGACCCCGGATTGCACAATCAGGATACTTGCATTTGCAGGGAAGTGCACTGGCTCAACCGCAAGCTCCCGGCAATCAAGCAGCAAAGCACTGTCCTTCTGCCCGAATGCGGATGCGATCTGATCCATCAGGCCACAAGCGCATCCCACGAAATGATGCTCAGACCATTGTGCAACTTGAGCCAAAGCGCGGCGGTCCGGTGTTTGCTCGCCCGCTAGTGCGGTGAACCCCAAGCCCAACGCAACGCCAAGCGAGGCAGAAGAGGAAAGACCTGATCCTTGCGGAACGTTTCCGGAAATCGCGAGGTATGCGCCCCCCACTGGTAGTCTGAACTGCAGCAATCCTGCAGCTACACCCCGCAAATGGTTTTGCCAGTGTCCCGCCTGCATTGGAACAATTGGGACGTCGATCGAGAATTCACACTGCTCATCCCCAAGGTCGACGGCCCGGGCAACAATCCGGTTATCATCCCGAGGCGCTAGTGCGACTACGGTGCCGCATTCCAGTGCGCAGGGCAAAGCGAAGCCATCGTTGTAATCAGTATGCTCGCCGATCAGATTCACCCGACCCGGCGCGAATGCAACGACTGTTGGCTGGCGGCCATGAGCTTTTCGAAATGCCTGAATAGTACGTTGAGTTAACGCTTCGAGGTCGGTCATTATGAATACTCAAGGGTGTAATGTGTTGGCGACGCACCGCGAAGCTGTTCTGCCGCCTGTTCGGGCGTCAGATCGCGTTGCGTTTCAGCGAGCATTTCATAGCCGACCATGAATTTGCGAACCGCCGCCGAGCGCAACAAGGGTGGATAGAAATGGGCATGCAGGATCCAGTGGCGTTGATCGCCGGGGAGATAGGGGGCGCCGTGCCAGCCCATCGAATAGGGAAATGGACAGCCAAACAGATTGTCATACCGAGCCGTTAGCTCGCGAAGGACGTCGGCTAGTCCGTCCCGTTGGGCAGCGTTCAAATGCTCTATTCGCTGCACCGAGAAGCGAGGCAACAATAGGGTTTCAAACGGCCACACCGCCCACCACGGCACGATCACAAGCCAGTCTGGAGTTTCAATCACCACGCGCGGTCCGCCAACTTCTCGAGCAGCCACTTCTGTCAGTAAGCTATGTCCGGTTTCGGCAAGGTAGGCGCGCTGTCGCTCGTCCTCGATTGCAGGCTCGTCAGGCACGTGGCTGCTAGCCCATATCTGGCCATGGGGATGCGGATTGGAACAGCCCATCGCTGCTCCCTTATTCTCGAATAGCTGGACCCAGGTGTATCGCGCGCCGAGTTCGATTGATTGCTCTGCCCAGCAATCAATCACGGCGCGAACCTGCTCCTTTGAAAGCAGCGGCAAAGTCAGCGAATGGTTAGGAGAGAAGCAGATTACGCGGCATTCTCCGCTGACGACCTCGGCGCGAAACAGGTCTTGCGCCTCGATATCTGGATTGCTTCCGGCGAGTAACGCCGGGAAATCATTTTCGAATACCCATGGTCCTTCATAAATCGGATTGGTTGCATCATTGGCCCGTTTGTTGCCAGGGCAGAGATAACAATCCGCATCATGCTCCCTCAGGTCTTGCACTAATTGTGGTTCGATCTGGCCAAGCCAGGGACGCTTTGTACGGTGAGGCGAAACCAGAACCCAGCGCCCCGTCAGGGGGTTATGGCGGCGATGCACCAGATTTGTCAGATCCATTAGATTAAACCCTAGTAATGCTCAAATTGCGGACCGTCTCACCGACCATAATGCCAGGCCATCTAGTCTTATTGACGAATTATGCAATATCGTCGCTGGCGGATTGAGGAATAGGCCTGCCTCTGGAGGAGATTTGGCGATGCTGCCCCCGCGCTTCCTCGCTAACCGACAGATTGGCGGCAATGGGGATTTACGCTTTGGCGTCCATTCGCGCCGAAGGAAATTCTATACAACATGTTGTCTGTGTCAGGACCCGACCTGCTGACTGAGTTCGCAATAGTAAGCGGTCAGTCCGTTCACCCGTTCGAGTTAGGACGCCTGATGGCCTAAATTGTGCTGATATCGGACTGTCGGGTTTTGATACTAGATCTATGAAAGGCAAGCGCGTGTCTGGGGTCACAGTTACGATTGCCAGCGACCCATTTCCCGCAATCAGTCGGCTCCTATACCGATTGCGATAGCTGCTGTTGGGTCGCTCTATACTCGTTAAAACTTTTAGCGCTGAGCCAAGATTTCGATGATTTTGCAGTCAGCAACCGTGCCGTGACCGCAGGCGCCAACCACACGGTCGAGTTCGCTGCGGAGAGCTTTCAGATCACCGATTTTGCGTTCTACCTCGGTCAAATGAACGCGCACGATGCTCGCTGCCATAGGTGCGGTAGTTTGCCGATGTCCGCGCCGGTGGGGATAGCAGCGCAATTCTCTCATAGTAGCGCACCGTTTCGAACTTGGCCGCAGCTGCCTTTGCTCGCTCACCAATCTTCATCGCTTGACCCTTTAGTTACTACAGGGTGTAGATGGTTCTCCCGAACTAAATTCGTCGAGGGGGGGGAAAAATGTCCATCAAGCACAAGATAACAGGAGAGACGCAGTGAAAGTAGATCTCTCAACCACTATCGACCTTCCCGCCGAGGCTGTCTGGGCGGAAGTGCAGACTGCGCCCTTACTGATGCACATTGCGCGGCCGCTAATGCGGTTTGTGCCAGTAGGTAAAGAACCGCTTGACGCATTCAAAGATGGTGGCCGCTATCTCATGAAACTGCGTCTGTTCGGTTTCCTGCCGTTTGGAACGCAATGGATCGTAACCTCGCTGCACGAACCTGAAAACGGCAAATGGCCCAAGCGCCTTCGCGACGACGGCCACAGCGCGATGACCAGGAAATGGGATCACTGGATTACGATTGCGCCAAATCCAGATGGTGGCACCGATTACAGAGATGAAGTCGAGATTTCGGCAGGTGTGCTGACCCCTTTTGTTTGGATCTTTGCGCAACTTTTCTACCGACATCGACAGCGACGCTGGCGCGAGCGTGCGGCTACGTTGCATACGCGCCATCTTATCAAACATGAGATGTCAGACTTCGAGAAAGCCTGTTCAGAAGGCGATAGGGCCTCGGCATGGCGAGCACTCGAACGAGCACATATCATCTCGCAGCCCTTTCTAGGGCCTCATCTTGGCAATCACCGGGCAATGCTGAGATACGCAATCGAGCAGCATGATTGGCGTGAAGTTATGGGGCAGATAGTCAGGCTTGCTCTTGCGCCACTCGGCGCGCTGACTGGACGTATTCCTATCGGCAACACCGGGCGGTCGAACATCAGTGCGTTTCAGCAAATGCCTATTCCAGATGATTTGCGCCGCGCAATCGAACGCAAGCTGCCATGATGAACGAGCGGCGGCTTTTCGATAATAATCACTAAGAGCCGCCTATCAGCACCCACCAACTTTCGGTCATCTGTCTTTATAAAATTTTGTCTGCTTTTGGTTGTTTCAACCAGCATCGAGAATGTCTGCAACTGGGCGCAAAGCTGTATGACCGCAAATGGGCCGAGAGCGGACAGTAGGCTTGTCGCTAACCTTCCCCTAAAGCGTATCGGTCTATGCCCGACAACATTGCAGACTTAGCTACGGGTGCGGGGATCGCTGACTTTGTTGTCATTCGGCCGGATTTTTCGCCTTCATAATTCCCGCCATTCATTCACATCTCATCGCGAAATAGGCCGGAAGGGCGCTGTAATTAGATGCTCGCAATCAACGCTGTATTGCGCGGATCGCCGATCAGGTCGGTGCCCATTCGGTTCATGGTATAAGCGAAGCCGAGCCGGCGATCCGGATTAGCGAAGGCGAAGGAGCCGCCCCAGCCTCCATGGCCGTAGGCGGCTTCACTTTCGCCATAGATTCCGCTTACGTTGCGCAGGAAACCGGCAGCCCAACGAGCCGGCACGCCAAGTACGGCGTCGACGCCTTCATATCTGACCTGCGTTGCTGTTCCAAGCACATCGGGCGATACCAGATTACCACCACCGCGCGCCAATTCCCCGTAGAGATGCGCCAGCCCGCGTGCGGTGGCAAATCCGTTTGCAGAGGGAATTTCCGCTGCGCGCCAGGCTGGATCGTTAGGCAGCAGCGGATCGAGCGGCGGATTTGCGAGCGCCGCCATTTGCGGCTGGGTCAGTTCGGTCATCAACGATTCGGTTCCCATATGCGGCGGCGCGATCATCGTGGCAGCTCGGTGCGCGCGTACGGCTGGCAAGCCAATGCTGATGTCATAGTCGGCCAATGCTTCGGCGACAAACTGCCTCAGCGAACGGCCCTCCACCTTTTCGAACAGCGCCGTTGCGAGGAGGCCGATGGTGATGGCGTGGTAGCCCGCGTTGCTTCCCGGCTGCCAGAATGGCTGCATGGCAGCCAGTTCCTCGGCGGCCTTGTGGACGTCGTAGAAATCCTCGACGCGCGCCGGTCTGCGGAAACCACAAAGGCCGGCCTGGTGCGAAAGCAATTGAGCGACCGTTACAGCGCCTTTGCCATTCGCCGCAAATTCAGGCCAATATTCAGCCACGGCTCGCTCATAATCTATCTGCCCCCGGCTCACGAGCATCGCGAAGCAGATAGCGGTAACGCCCTTGGTTGTAGACCAGATATTGGCCAGCGTATCCGCCTGCCATGGAGGTGCATCGCCCGGTGCGACTGTTCCGGCCCACAGATCGACGACAAGCTCTCCATCCACCACCAGCGCAGCCGCCGCGCCTACATCGCCGCGCTCCGCAAAATTGGCGGCGAAGGCATCATAGAGCGCCTTATAGCGCGGCGAACAATGGCCATGGATGATGACGGGGTTGCTCATACTCTACCCTTAAAAGCTTTTCGAAACGCTGACACCCCAGATTCGCGGTGCCCCATAAACGCGGTTTCCGGTGCCGAGCACGAGTTGGTTTAGTCCTTGCGTTACATAGCGTTTGTCACCGATATTCTTGGCCCAGAGTGAGACGTCCCAATCGTCCTCGCGCAGCACCGATAGCCGCCCATTCCACACCCAGAATGCATCGGAAGCAATCAACGGATCATTGAGTGCGTCCTTAAAGGTCTGCGACTGATAGCGCCCGTCGATCGATAGCCGCGCGTCGATGTCGCCGCCAAGCGTGAACTGATACGCTGCACTGCCGTTAAAGCTGAACTTCGGCGCGTCGGACAGGCGGTTGCCTGCAGGTACCGCCCCGCCCGACGAGGTGAAGCTGCCAAGCCGAGTGTGCAACAAGCCAACCCCTGCGTTGAGCGTCAGCCCATCCAGTCCCGTCGGATTCAGCGTCACATCGGCATCGAGACCATAAATCTTTGCTTTGTCGACATTGCCCAGCCGCTGGATCGGAAGCGCACCAACAACGTCGCGGATGAAGGTCTGGATGTCGTTGTAATCGTAGTAGAAACCGCTGGCAGAATAGCTCAGCCCTGCGCCGCTGGCGCGGCCCTTGATACCGACCTCATAAGCGACCAGCTTTTCGGGGCGATAAGGGATAAGTTGCGCCGAATTTGTGGCTACACCCGCAAAGAAGCCGCCGCTTTTCACGCCCTGCGAGGCACTGGCGTAGATTAACGTCGATGTCGATGGCTTCCAATTGACCCCAAGCTTCCACGACCAATTCTTGTCCGAAATCCGTCCGTTGACGCTGGCAAGAGGAATGGGCGGGCTACCGAACGGCGCGCCGGTCAGCGCGCTGCCGGGGGCGAGCGCGACCAGATCGCTGGTGCCGCCCACATTGCTCCGCTTCTCCGACGTATAGCGGATTCCGGTGATTAGATCGAGGGTATTGCCCAAATGCCATTCGCCATTGCCAAACAGCGCCGCTGATTTAGTGAGCTGATTGGAGTAGGAATAGGACTTGGTATTAAACAGCTCTTGCAAATCGCCGTCATAGCTTGTCTGCACCCTGTCACGTGAATAAAAGCCGCCCACGAGCCAGTCGACCAGATCGGTCGCATTCGC